>ERZ773074.182-NODE-182-length-28919-cov-3.773004_pt1 | contig 28919 bp, 22 predicted proteins | sample MGYA00580615_ERZ773074 | MGnify/ENA primary metagenome ERZ773074 (study PRJEB29015, sample SAMEA2738126) | human oral metagenome | biome: human oral; feature: human-associated habitat; material: saliva | place: China | collected 2160 ...
ATAGGAATCGATCCAAAGCTATATAGCTTTCTTCGCCATCCTATATAGCTCTACCCACACACCCATATACCTATATGAGACTATTGTGCAAGGTCACCTCTTCATTACTCATACCTTCTTCCCTTGAAAATCGGAGTCTTTAGGCTGAGAGGTTCGAAGGAGGAAAGTGCAAGCTGTGAAGAGATGGCCTTGCGCAATGGTCTCCTGATTACTAAGCGATTATCCTCTCGATAGCCCTCAAACGGGGAATGGATTGTGGAGCTATATTGAGCATCAGCTACTTGTCCTTTGGTGTGATTCCCTCACCTTCTCACCGGGCTAGTGCTTCAGCTGGGCGCTTTTTCTTACCTTTGCACGAAGATTTTTAGTGAAGGTGCTGTGAATAGCCCCCTATAGAGAGCTTCATCGTTAAGTATAACCGCTAAGGAAGATAAGACAGATGGACGATTCCCTCCCGCCGAATGAGCGCTGTGTAAGCGCCTCTCGCTCCGTCGTCTTGCCCTACGGACTTCCCTGCCTCTGAGGAGGGAGCTGTATGAGGTGAGCCGACAGTATCCACTCCGTAAGCACTGGGATGCTCGGAGTGTAATAGTCCCACCATATACAGCTAAGCGATATAATGAAGAGCTACCTCACCTTCGAGCCTGGTGTGCCCGAGCTGGAAGAGTTCGCCCCCCACTGCTGGGTGCACGTCGAGTGCCCAGATGAAGATGACTTCATGTTCCTGACGAAGGAGCTGGGGATACCAAGAGAATTCCTATCCGACATAGCCGATATTGATGAGCGTCCACGTGCAGAGCGCGAGGATGATTGGCTCCTGACCATTCTCCGCATTCCGATGGATGGAGGCGGACCGGGTATGCCTTATCAGACCGTCCCTCTGGGGATCATCACAGGGCATCGTGCTACGGTCTCTGTTTGCTACAGACGTACGCAGCTCTTACCCGACTTCATCAATCATATCCGACGTAAGAATATCGGTATTGCCAACCAGACCGAGTTCGTCACGCGTATGATTTACTCGTCAGCGGTATGGTTCCTAAAGTACCTGAAGCTGATGTATCTTGAGATCAATCGTGCAGAGAAGGAGCTGGAGCTTAGCATTCGTAATGAGGACCTCCTCCGCATCATGCGTCTGCAGCGATCACTCGTTTACTTCAGTACCTCTATACGAGGTAATGAAGCTATGCTTGGGCGTCTGCGTACGACTTCACGTGCTTCGAGTGTCGATCCAGATCTCTTCGAAGACGTGAGCATTGAGCTTCGTCAGGCTTACAATACGATCAATATCTACACCGATATCGTCACGAGTATGATGGATGCCTCGGCCAATATCATCTCCAACAATGTGAATACGATCATGAAGCGTATGACGAGTATCTCCATTGTGCTGACGGTGCCGACGATGATCTCGAGCTTCTTCGGGATGAACGTCAACGTCTACCTTGGCGAATGGTACTGGGCATTCCTCGCTATCTTCGGTGTGTCAGTGACGATCTCAGGCTTAGCCTTCTATCTCTTCCGTAAGATTAAGTGGTTCTAGGAGTCCACGTAGACACGTAGATACAATTCGAAATAAAGACAGCCGTCCCCTCGCACGATGAGATGCGAGGGGGCGGCTGTCTTTGTATGAGGGAGAATGCTAGGCGGTGATTAGCTATGCCCTGCATCCAGCTCCGAGAGGCGGTAGACCTCGTGGATGGCAGGGTTGCGGCGTAGGATCTGGCAGATAGCTTCGACCTGGCGTGTGTCTAATACCTTCACAGAGATCGTCCCCTGGAACACTCCATCGTGTGCCTTCAAGTCGATAGCTGTGATGCTGACCTTGAAGTCTTCTAAGAAGATCTGCGATATAGCGTTGAGCAGTCCCTTGGAGTCGATCCCACGGATGACGAGTGTCGTCTCGAAGAGTGGAGTGTGATGTGTGCTCCAGTGTACCGAGAGCAGGCGGTCGCCCTGCACTGTCTTGTATCGTGTCGCCTCTGGGCAGGAGCATTTATGTACGATGACTTCACTCTCGTCGCTGATGATACCGAGGGCATCATCGCCAGGGATGGGATGGCAGCAGGGCGCTATCTTATAGTTGAGTAAGCCGTCTTGCTCGATGAGCTCATAGGGATGAGACTTATCAATTGTAGGGCGTTGTACGATCGTACCGCTAAGGGTCTGACCTTCGCGTTCCTTGCTGGAGAAGAGCGAAGAGAAGACACGCGTGACACGATTACCGCCACTCTTTGGTGTCTTCCCTTGGACGACTCGATCAAAGTCTTCGGGGAACTCGAAGGTCCCATCTCCGATGTGTCGGAGGAAGGTGTCAGGCTTGTCGTAGCGGTAGAGGTGGGTGAGGCGGTTGAGGAGCGAGGAGGTAAGCTGCTCTCCCTGGCTCTTGAGGCGCTCTGTGAGGAGGGCTTCACCCTGTGCGATGGCTTCGCGTTGGCGTCTACGAAGTGCTGTCTCGATCTTGACCTTCGCATAAGCGGTCGCCACGAAGTTGAGCCATCCAGGCTCGGGCTGTACCATCTTACTCGTCAAGATCTCGACTTGATCTCCATTGGAGAGGCGGTAGGAGAGGGGGAGCACCTTGTGATTGACCTTCGCCCCGATACAGGTGTCTCCGAGATCGGTGTGGACAGCATAGGCGAAGTCCAGGACAGAGGCATCAAGTGGTAGGGTGATGGGGCGCCCCTTAGGCGTGAAGACGGTGATGTCGTGGGCGTAGAGACTGAGATGTACCGTGTCGAGGAACTCCATCCCCCTCGAGTCGGGGTGATTGAGGACTTCGCGGATGGTATCCAGCCAGATCTCCAGCTCGTGGTCTTCTTCGACTACGTCTCTCTTGTAGCGCCAGTGGGCAGCGAGCCCCTGCTCGGCGATCTCATCCATCCGACGACTACGGATCTGTACTTCGACCCACTGAGCATCAGGTCCCAGAACGGTTAGGTGCAGGGCTTGGTAACCGTTCCCCTTAGGAGTGGAGAGCCAGTCGCGCAGGCGGTCGGGGCGGTTGCGGTAGATCTCCGTGATGGCCGTGTAGATGTCCCAGCAACGGTTCTTCTCTGGGTACCCATCTTGGCTGTCAAAGATGATACGCACGGCGAAGAGGTCATAGACTTCCTCGAAGGGGATGCCCTTAATCTGCATCTTACGCCAGATAGAGAAGCATCCCTTGACACGCGTCTTCATCTCGTAGCTGAGGCCCATAGAGTCAAAGCGTGCCTTCAGTGGTGCAGCGAAGCGATGGAAGAGATCCTCTCGACCAGCTTCGCTCTCCTCCACCTTGCGCTTGATCTCTGCATAGGCATCGGGGTGCTCGTAGCGGAAGCTGAGGTCCTCCAGCTCGGTCTTAATGGAGAAGAGTCCGAGGCGGTCAGCCAGCGGCGCGTAGAAGAAGGAGGTTTCGCCTGCGATCTTAAGCTGCTTGTCGGGCTTCATCGAGCCGAGCGTGCGCATGTTGTGCAGGCGGTCGGCGATCTTGATGAGGATCACACGGGCATCATCACCGATAGTCAGTAGGAGCTTTCGGATATTCTGTGCCTGCAGGCTGTCGATGTTCTGCGGTACCTGCTCGGTAGAGATCTTCGTAAGACCTTCGACGATCTGTGCGATCTTATCACCGAAGCCACGGCGGATATCCTCTACGGTGTACTCGGTATCCTCTACGACATCGTGTAGGAGTGCGCAGCAGATCGAGGTAGACCCGAGGCCGATCTCCTTGCATACGATACGAGCCACTGCGATGGGGTGGAGGATGTAGGGCTCACCACTGCGTCGGCGTACCAATCCGTGTGCATGACGAGCCAGGCGGAAGGCCTGGTCGATGATCTCAGTCTTCTGTCGGTGAGGCGACGCTACATAGTCCGCTATGAGGGCTTGATACTCTTGGTCGATGAGTGCTTCTTCCTCGGGGGAAAAGCTGAGGCTAATCTGTGCCATGGGTAGAGGTGTACCGGAAGGTTAGGGGATTAGAGCTGCATGATCAAGTAGACGGTGTAGGCTATGAAGCCAAGGGCAAGGATCGCACCTTCGCCTCGCTTGACTACCCGCTTACCGAAGAGGACTGCGAAGATGTAGAGCATGATGCCTGCAGCTATCATGACGAGGAAGTCCAGAGGTGTGACGCCACCGATGCGGATCGGGGTGATGCTGGAGCTGACACCGAGGATAAGGAAGACGTTGAAGATATTTGACCCGACAATATTCCCTACGGCTATCTCGGGCTGCTTCTTGAGGGCAGCTGCTACGGACGTAGCCAGTTCTGGGAGTGATGTGCCAGCAGCTACGATAGTTAGGCCGATGAAGCTCTCACTCATGCCGAAGGTGCGTGCAATGCTTGAGGCTGAGGTGACGAAGAGGTCACCACCATAGACCAGTGCAGCGAGCCCACCGACGATGAAGACGATGAGGAGCCAGATGGGATAAGGCTTGAGGGGCGTGTTGTCTGCGTGGGGGTCATTGGGGCTATCCTTGGCGATGGCGAAGGTGTAGGTAAGGAAGATGAGGAAGAAGCCCAGCAGGGTAAGCCCTTCTCCTCGTGAGAGGATGTTCTCCGTCGCTCCCGTACCCGCAAAGATCGTATCGTAGGAGAGGAAGAAGAGCACCAAGAAGGAGAGGAGCATCAGCGGTATCTCACGTCGGATGGTACTCTGGGTGATGGTGATCGGAGCTACTACTGCTGTCACCCCACCGATAGCGAGGAGGTTGAATATATTGGAGCCGACGACGTTCCCCATAGCGATATCAGCATTGCCCTTAAGAGCAGACATAAGGCTGACGATAAGCTCAGGTGCAGAGGTGCCGAAGGCTACGATCGTGAGACCCACGACCAGAGGCGAGAGCCCCATACGACGTGCTAAGGTCGAAGCTCCTTCGGTGAGGTAGTTTGCCCCGACTATAATCAGGACGATCCCAAGTAGGAAGAGTAGGATATCTACAAGCATATATACAGAGGAGATAGAGTGGTGTGGACGTGAAGATAGGGGAGTTAGTGGCAGCAGCCCGAGCAACCCGAGCAGCCACCATTGTTCTTGTCGTCTTCCTTCTTCGGGCGAAGCATACGGTAGAGTGCACGTCCGATGAAGAAGGCCACGATAGCAAGGATGATGAGTACAGCTATTTCTTGAGCCATAGGGATATTGCTTAGCCTAATAGGTGAGCGGTCTGATAGACGATGAAGCAGATGAGCCACGCTATCCCGCAGGAGTAGAGTGCGGAGAAGAGTCCCCACTTCCAGTGACCAGCCTCACGGCCGATTGCGATGAGCGTCGCAACACAAGGGAAGTAAAGTAGGACAAAGAGCATGAAGGTATAGGCGATGATGGGGGTGAAGGAGGGCGAGCCATCAGCACGGACCTCCTGCTTCATGCGCGTGGAGAGCTGAGAGAGAGCTTCGTCGCCATCCCCTCCATTACCCGTATAGATGACACCCATTGTACTGACGACGACCTCCTTAGCCATGAGGCCTGATACGATGCTTACGCCCATCTTCCAGTCGAAGCCTAAGGGGCGGATCACGGGTTCACTGAGGTGCCCGATACGCCCGATGATAGACTGCTCCTGGTGGTAGGTGGCGAAGCTATGCTCAAGTGAATCAATGCGAGACTGCTTGATCTCCTCGGGGAGGGTAGACTGGGTGAGTGCTTCGACCTGATGGTCCTTCTGCTCGCGTAGCTCATTCTGACGAGGATAGTAGCTCATGAACCACACGATGATGGAGGCTGCCAAGATCACCGTACCCATCTTCTGAAGGTACTGCTTGGAGCGCATCCACACGTGGATGGCTACCGAGCGCACTGTCGGGCGACGGTAGGGAGGAAGCTCCATAACGAAGGGGATGTCCTCTCCCTTGAAGACAGCGCTCTTTAGTAGTCGGGCTGATATGACTGCCATCAGTACACCGATGAGGTAGAGCGAGAAGAGTACCAAGGTCGCCTGCCAAGGGATGGGGAAGAAGGCGCCAGCTAAGAGCAGATAGACTGGTAGGCGTGCCGAGCAACTCATGAATGGGAGGACGAGCATCGTGATCAGTCTGCTCTTGCGGCTCTCGATCATGCGGGTACTCATCACGGCTGGTACATTACAGCCAAAGCCCATGATCAGCGGGATGAAGGACTTGCCATGTAGGCCCATACGGTGCATAAGCTTGTCCATGATGAAGGCAGCACGGGCCATGTACCCACTATCCTCAAGGAGTGAGATGAAGAGGTAGAGGATGACGATCTGCGGGAGGAAGACGATTACGCCCCCGACACCAGCGATGATACCATCGACGATGAGGTCACGTAGTGGGCCTTCGCTCATCACTCCACCGACCCATTCACCGAGGGCATTTACCCCGGCATCAATCAGGTCCATCGGGTACTGCCCGAGGGTGAAGGTGAAGAAGAACATCAGTCCCATCAGTAAAAGGAAGAGCGGGAAGCCCCACAGACGGCTGGTGACGATGTCATCAATGCGGTCGGTGAGTGTTCGCTTGCCGGTATGCTTAGGGAAGTAGGTCTCCTTGAGTGCGCCCGAGATGAAGCCATAGCGGGCATCTGTGATCAGGGATTCAGCCTCTTCCTCTGTCTGCTCATGGAGCTTGCGCAGGGCAAAGTCTCGAGCGGATAGGAGGAAGCCCCCACGAGGGTAGCGTGAGAGGAGTTGCTTCTCGACCTCGCTGTCGCACTCAAGGAGCTTGACGGCAGTGGAGCGCGCTACGATAGGATCAGTGATATCGGTATGCTCTCTGATTTTGTTCTCCAGCTCGCTGATGAGAGGCTCGAGGAGTGAGCCATAGGGAATGCGTAGGGGGCGGAGCTTACCAGTCTCTATGTCGACCAGCTGCTCATCACCTTCCTTCAGTCCCTTTGCCAAGCTAATGATCTCATCAAATAAAGCTTCCAGCCCCAGCCCTGTGCGACAGATCGTCGGGATCATCGGGACACCGAGAAGGCGTGAGAGGCGAGGGTAGTCGAAGTACTCTTTGCGCTGCATGAACTCGTCGAACATATTCAGTGCGACGACGACAGGTAGCCCGAGCTCCTTGATCTGGAGTGTGAGGTAGAGGTTGCGCTCGATATTGCAGGTGTCTACGACGTTGAGCACCAAATCTGGGCGCTCCTTACCCGTAAGATAGTTACGGATGTAGACCTCTTCGGGACTATAAGGGGAGAGGGAGTAGGAGCCTGGTAGGTCGATGAGCTCGATACGGTAGCCTCCATAATATATGTACCCACTCTTAGCCTCGATAGTTACACCGCTGTAGTTTCCCACATGCTCGTGGGCACCACTGGCTTGGTTAAAGAGGGAGGTCTTCCCGCAGTTGGGGTTGCCGAGGAGGGCGATGCGTAGGGTGGGGAGCTCGCGGGTCTTGATATGTCCCAGCTCCATGCGGTGGAGGCTGTGCAGCTCGGGGTCTGGAAGCAGCTCTTGCGGGGCATCGACGGTATCAGTCTGCTCCTCGAAAGGCTCGAGAAGACGCACCTCAATGCGCTCTGCATCGCGGTGTCGGAGCGAGACATTATAGTCCAGGATCTTGTAGTATATGGGGTCTCGGAGGGGCGCATTGTGCACAGCCATGATCTCCTTGCCTTGCACGAAGCCCATCTCAAGGATGCGCTTGCGGAAAGCACCAGATCCACCGACTCGCACGATGACGGCCTTCTGCCCGGTCTGTAGTTGAGCTAAGTTCATATCTACAAAGTTATGCAAAAAGCCGTACTCATCTCGAGAAGGCCCTGCTGAAGAAAAGGTCTTGGCTTTGCTCTCTGCTCTCTGCTCTCCCTCAGCTCTACTCTAATTATGAGACCTTCTTTTCGAGAGGGGAGAATTTGTCGCTACGTCTCCTGATCGTATAGTGAAAGGGAGATTGGTATGCTCTTCGATAGTGAGAGATACTCTGTGTATATAGGGTTTGCGGGGATTGCTCTATCGGTGGGTGGTGTGAACCAGTACTGTTTGCTTCGCTGACCAGTACCGGTTCATTTCATGATCTCTGAAGCCCCTGTATATACCGTAGCTCAGAAACTATATGTATCGGTTTGATATCATCAGCCTGGTGCTTGAGCCGAGGTGAGCGAATTCCTTGGAGTTGCTTCTCTCAGGAGTGGTATGTGGTGACGGGAAGCTCCCTATACCCTATTATATATATGTAGGAGATGATTGTGTCGCTCGGTGTAGGATGTTAAAGAATGCACAGGAGTATGAAGAGTGTGCTAAGTGTGAATATTGCGCTTAGTAGTTTGCAATTCGAATGTTTATTATATCTTTGCATCGAAAGCGATGAGATGAGTGGTCTAAGGCGATGCACTACCACTCTCTTTAGCCTACACCATAGTAGTATAGACTACATTTAACTAACCTCTTTAGCATTATGCAAGAACAGCCCCAATTTAAGTCTGGCGTGTGGGAAGTCGAACTCAACGTCCGCGACTTCGTTTCTCAGAATGTCACCCCTTATGATGGTGACTCCTCCTTCCTCTCCGGCCCTACGGAGAAGACCAAGCGCGTCTGGGAGCACTGCCTCCAGGCTCTTAAGGAAGAGCGCGAAAACCCACATGGCGTACGCTCTATTGATACCAGCACGGTTTCTGGTATCACGGCTTTCGCTCCAGGCTATATTGATAAGGATAACGAAGTCATCGTCGGTCTGCAGACTGACCAGGTCCTTCGTCGTGCTATGAAGCCCTTCGGTGGGTACAAGGTCGTCGAGAAGGCAGTCCATGAGAATGGTCTCGAAGTTGACCCTCGCGTTACCGATATCTTCACTCACTACCGTAAGACCCACAATGATGGTGTCTTCGATGTATATACCGACGAGATCCGCTCCTTCCGTAGCAACAGCTTCCTCACGGGGCTACCTGACAACTATGCGCGTGGCCGTATCATCGGTGACTACCGCCGTCTGGCTCTCTATGGGGCTGATCGTCTCATCGCTTGGAAGAAGGAAGACCTCGCTGGCATCCACGGTCCTATGACCGAGCACACGATCCGTCTGCGCGAAGAAGTCGCTGAGCAGATCCGTGCTCTGAAGAAGATCGTTGAGATGGCTGCTGGCTATGGCTTCGATGTTCGTCGTCCCGCTTACACCGCAGCTGAAGCTGTACAGTGGGTTTACTTCGCTTACCTCGCTGCTATCAAGGATCAGGATGGTGCTGCTATGTCCCTCGGGAACGTATCAAGCTTCCTCGACATCTACCTCCAGTATGACCTCGACCACGGCACGCTGACTGAAGAGCTCGCTCAGGAGCTGATCGACCAGTTTGTCATCAAGCTCCGTATGGTTCGCCACCTGCGTATGGACTCATACAACGAGATCTTCGCTGGTGACCCCACGTGGGTAACTGAGTCTATCGGTGGTCGCCTCTTCGACGGCCGTCACAAGGTCACGAAGACGAGCTTCCGCTTCCTCCAGACTCTCTACAACCTCGGCCCAAGCCCCGAGCCCAACCTCACGGTCCTCTGGAGCCCCTCGCTCCCCGAAGGCTTCAAGGAGTTCGCTGCTCAGGTATCTATCGATACGTCTTCTATCCAGTACGAAAATGACGACCTGATGCGCTCTACCCGCCACTCTGATGACTACGGTATCGCTTGCTGCGTATCTTATCAGGAGATCGGTAAGCAGATCCAGTTCTTCGGTGCACGTACCAACCTTGCTAAGGCTCTGCTCCTGGCTGTCAATGGTGGTCGCTGCGAAATCTCTGGTACGCTCATGGTCGAAGGGATCCCCGAACTCAAGGGTGACGTCCTTGACTTCAACCAGGTCTGGGATAACTACCTCAAGGTCCTCAAGGTCATCGCTCGCGTCTACAACGACTCGATGAATATCATCCACTACATGCACGACAAGTATTACTACGAGGCTGCACAGATGGCATTCATCGATACCGATCCTAAGATCAACCTCGCTTATGGTGTCGCTGGTCTCTCGATCGCAGCTGACTCACTCTCGGCTATCCGCTATGCTAAGGTGACGCCTATCCGCAATGAACAGGGTCTGACCGAAGACTTCAAGATCGAAGGTGAGTTCCCCTGCTACGGTAACGACGACGACCGCGCCGATACGATCGCTTACGATATCACCCATATCTTCTCTGGTCTCCTCAAGGAGCTGCCCGTATACAAGAACGCTGAGCCTACGCTCTCTGTCCTGACGATCACCTCCAACGTGATGTACGGTAAGAAGACGGGTGCTACGCCTGACGGTCGTGGTAAGGGTGTTGCCTTCGCTCCAGGTGCTAACCCCATGCACGGTCGTGACAACCACGGTGCTATCGCTTCGCTCAGCTCAGTAGCTAAGCTCGACTACACCGATGCTGCTGACGGTATTAGTAACACCTTCAGCATCATCCCTCACTCTCTCGGCTCCAGCAAGAGCGAGCAGAATGAGAACCTCATCTCGATGATGGACGGCTACTTCACCAAGGGTGCACACCACCTCAATGTGAACGTCCTGAATCGTGAGATGCTCGAGGATGCTATGGTACACCCTGAGAACTATCCTCAGCTGACGATCCGTGTCTCTGGCTATGCTGTGAACTTCGTCAAGCTCAGCCGTGAGCACCAGCTCGAGGTCATCTCGCGCTCCTTCCACAAGCGCATGCGCTAAGGCGGGGAGTTCTCCGATTACCTATTAATATAGTAGCGGGCGAAGGATCAGTGTCGACCCTTCGCCCGCTCTTTTTATAGCTCGCTATGCTACGTATCCACTCCTTTGAATCCATGGGGACCTTCGATGGTCCAGGGCTCCGCTTAGTGGTATTCCTCCAGGGATGCAACTTCCAGTGCCTCTATTGTGCCAATCCTGATACCATCCCTATTGGGAAGGGCGGGAAGCTCATTGAGGAGGCTGAGGTCCTACGACGGGCTATTAGTGAGCGCCCTTTCTTCGGCAAGCGTGGGGGGATTACCTTCAGTGGGGGAGAGCCCACTGTGCAGGCGCAGGCGCTCATCCCTCTCTGTCGCCAACTCAAGGAAGAGGGGATACATATCTGCCTCGATACTCAGGGTAGCATCCGCAATGCTTATGTGGACGAGCTCCTCTCGATCGTCGATATGGTCTTGCTTGACTGCAAGCACGTCTTACCCGAAGGGCATCGTCGTCTGACGACTCAGTCCAACGCGAATACATTCGCTACGGCCGAGCAGCTCCGACAGATGGGGAAGCCCGTGCGCATGCGCTATGTGCTTGTGCCAGGCTATAGCGATCAGCCCGAGGCGCTCCATGCTCTTGGAGAGCGCTTCGGTAGCTATGAGAATATCGAGCGCTTGGAGCTCTTGCCCTACCACACCTATGGTAAGCATAAGTATGAGACGCTTGGACGAGAGTATCCATTAGAGCATGTCCATGAGCCTACCTCCGAGGAAGTAGAAGCTGCACGGAAGATCCTTGAGCAGTATTTCCCAGTAGTCTGGACTCAGTAGTAGACAGTAAGTATTGTCATCAGTATAGGATAGGGAGGATGAGCTGATAGAGCTTCATCCTTCCTATTTGCTGCATGGGTATTGGGAGAAAGCGATCGTCTCAAAGGCAATCTCTTAGAGGCGCTTCATCAACCTATATTGGTCGCTGGGTGAACCTATATAGGTTGTCCTGACGAGCTATATAGATCAGCGCCGTGACCAATATAGGTTCACCCAGTGACCAATATAGGTTGGTACCACCCTCGTCTGTGGGGCTGGTTTGCCTTCTTGGGGGGGATAGCTTTCGGCATAGAGGAGAAAGCGATGGAAGTGATCCCTTAGATGAGGACTATAGCATGGAAAGGCGACACTATATTCCTTCCTATAAGGCTTTGCCTTTGGAGGTGGAGGATCGTGAGCTGTTGTGCGAGTATGGAGTGGCTATTTGGCGAAATCCTCGTATCTTTGTGTACTACTTCTTGAGTATCTGTGCGTTCTTTGTCCTACTTCCCTGAGTCTTCTGGGCATGTGAGTAAGGCCACAGAAGAGGAGTAAGCGACTTGAAATTATGATCAATAGAGTACTAATACGCACCCGTGTACTTCAGGTGGCTTATGCTCACCTACATCGTGGCGAGCTGAAGCTGACCGCTGCTGAGCAGGATCTCTTGCTCAGTCTCCATCGTACGTACGACCTTTACCTCTTCCTCCTACAGCTTATCCCTTCCTTCACGGAGTTCTACCGTGAGGTGCTTGAGATCCGTAAGAATAAGCATCTTGCGACTAAGGCAGAGCGTAGCCCCAATCTTCACCTTCTGGAGAATCGCTTGGCTGCTAAGCTTGCGGCGTCAGAGAAGCTGAATGCGTGGTATGAGGGCTTTAGCCTCCGCTGGGAGGAAGATGAAGCACTCCTGCGCCACCTCCTCCGTCGCATCGAAGCTTCGGATATCTATGCAAATTATCTCAAGGCTACAGAGGTAGGCTTTGAAGAGGATCGTGCCTTCTGGGTCGATGTCTTTACACAGATCATCACGACAGATGAGATGCTCGCCGAATGGCTGGAGCAGCATTCGATCTACTGGCAGGATGACTTGAGAGAAGTCGAGAAGGCTGAGGTCGAAGATCGTCCCGCTACGGAAGATGAAGCGCTACAGGCCGCCCTCAACGAGGCTCGCGAGGCGGGTGCTTATCAGAGTGCACGCTTGGAGAATGGTCCTGTAGAAGTCGTGAAGGACTTCGTCGAGAAGACTCTGCGCAAGAGCGAAGAGGATACTGCCATCGACGATGATATCCGTCCGGCCTTCAAGGACGAGGATGATGAGCGCTTTGCTCGCCTGCTCTTCCGTCAGACTCTGCTGAAGTACAATGATCAGATGAAGCTCATCGAGCCTGTGCTGAGTGCAGGGTGGAGTAGTGAGCGTCTGGCAGATATTGATGCCCTGCTGCTCAATCTCGCTGTGACGGAGTTCCTCTACTTCCCTCTTATCCCTACTCAGATCACGATCAATGAGTATGTCGAGCTTGCAAAGCACTACTCGACGAACCATAGCGCCTCCTTCGTCAATGGCGTCCTCGACGCCTTGGCACGAAAGTTGAAGGAGGAAGGGAAGATACTCAAGTAGTATAGTCCTCCATAGTAACGTAGAATATTCACCCAATACTTAATACACATAACGAATGGAAATGATTCTCCTCCAGGCCGCAGGACAGAATGCTGGCGGTGGCTACTCTACTATCATCATGATGGTCGCGATCTTCGTGATCTTCTGGCTCTTCATGATCCGTCCCCAGCAGAAGCGTCAGAAGGAACTGCAGCAGAAGCGCGATGCACTCGGCATCAACGATCGTATCGTGACCTCTGGTGGCCTCTACGGGGTGATCAAGGATGTCAAGCAGACCGAGCTTGTCGTCGAGATTGCTGACGGAGTACGTGTCCGTGTCGATAAGGGCTCTGTCTTCCCTGCAGGGGATCCTGAGGCAGCTGCCAAGTAGCCTACAGCCTACGGTCTCATAAATATAAGAGGCTGCCTGCTACAAATGTGCGGGCAGCCTCTCTTCATATCCGCCGTGTAATCGTGCGGATCAATGTCTACGAGCTATGCGATTAGATCTGAAGAACTCCCCTCCGAGAGTCCCATTATCAGCCCGAAAGCTGAACTCCTCCCCGCCCAAGCGTCGTAGGAGTAGGGAGCTCTTTATCTTCCTCGTCTTTGTCTTGCTCTCTGCTACCTTCTGGTTTGTGCAGAGTCTTCAGCGTCGCTTTACCTATACGCTGCATATCCCCGTGGTGTATGATTCCATCCCACCTGAGGTGGGTATGCAGACGAAGCTACCTGAGTACATTGAGGTCAGCTTAGAGGATGAAGGGGGGCATCTCTTGGAGTATACGACTCGTGGACTGGCTCCTATCCACCTTCGCCTGCAGCGTGATCATCAGGTCATCGCGGGCTTCTCGCTTTCGGCTTCTGCCCTCTCGGGAGAAGTGCGGAGCCGACTCGCTACATCAGCTCGTGTCATCTCCATCTCGCCCGCTTCAATTAATGCGACGGCCTATCGTCGTCAGCGCAAGGTGCTTCCGATAACTTTGGGAAGTTTGCCTCAGGTAGCTACGGGCTATGCTATAGGTGATATTGAGCTCACCCCAGCGGAGATCACCGTATTTGCTTCGGGGAAAGCTCTGGATACCCTGTCTACAATACGGACTGCTCCCTTTGAAGAGCATATGCTGAAGGCGACGACGACGACGAAGGTACGCCTTCTCCTCCCAGATGGAGTATATGCCTCGACTAATGTGGTGCAGGTCCATGTCCCCGTGGAGCAGCTTACGGAGCAGACCTTCACACTTCCCGTCGAGGTGACGGGTGCTCCAGAGGGATTTGTCCTGCTACCCTTACCTCGAGTAGCTACGATCCAGCTCACACTGCCTCGCTCTCGCTATAAGGATATCAAGCCGGAGGAGCTGAAGATCGCTGTAGCTTATCCCGATCTCGTGACGGCTGGCAATGCTTCTGGGGAAACTCCTCGTCAGCTCCCCATCACCCTTGTGCAGAAGCCTGATTGGCTCAAGCACTATCGCTTGACTCCTGACCGTGTGCAGTATGTCATCGAAGAGCGCAAGTAGTCCTCTGCATTCAGCTCGTACCTCTCATGGCATCTACACGCTGGGGGTCACAGGGGGGATAGGTAGCGGAAAAAGTTATATAGCTCGTCTACTTGAGGAGCGTGGCATCCCCGTCTATGATACTGATAGCCGTGCTAAGGCCCTCTACGATACTGATGGAGAGCTCCGAGAAGCGATGATTGCCCTTTGCGGTGCTGATATCTATGCTCCTTCGGGGTCGCTGGATCGGAAGGCACTGGCATCACTGATCTTCGCAGATCGCTCTCTTCTGGAGCAAGTCAATGCCCTCGTACATCCCGCTGTGCGTCGCGACTTTGTCGCTTGGCGTGAAGGGCTCAGCACAGAAGGGAAGCGCTTGTGTGCCTTAGAGAGTGCCTTGCTTCTGGATGCTGGTCTTGATGCCTATACCGATGGTGTCTTGGCTGTCCTTGCTGATGATACGCTTCGTTTGCAGCGGGCTATGATGCGTGATGGTGTAGGTGAGGAAGCTGTCCGTGCTCGTATGCAGCATCAGATGTCTCAGGAAGAATTAGCTCAGCGTGCAGACTTCCTGATATATAATGATGAGACTCATCCTCTCATCCCCCAACTTGACAGTCTCTTTGATAAGCTCCTCGACTGAGCTTTCTCAGTGGCTATTCACTCAAATATCCCTATTTTTGCACCCATCAAGGGAGGCAGCCAGCCTTCCGCTCAAATAAGATCCTATATGTTGAAGACTATTCTCTCTATCTCAGGCAAGCCTGGACTCTATCGTCTCCTCTCCTCCGGCAAGAATACGCTCATCGTGGAGTCTCTCCAGACTCAGAAGCGTATCCCCGTTCTGCCCAAGGACCGTGTGGTAGCGCTTGGTGATATCTCTATGTTCACTGACGGTGAAGATATCGCTCTCTCAGAAGTGCTCACGCGCCTCTATGAGAAGCAGGCTGGTGCAGCTGTGTCCGAAGAGCTCCTCAAGGATAGTGATGCGCTACGCAACTCGTTCGGCGAAGTGATCCCTAACTTTGACCGCGAGCGTGTCTACACCTCGGACATCAAGAAGCTCTACACTTGGTACAACATCCTCATCGAGGCTGGTATCACGGACTTTGCAGACCAGGACGAAGCTGAGTAAGCTCTCGGCTTCCTGAAAGAATCATTGTGCCACCGCACGCAGCTATCCCAGCTGTGTGCGGTGGCTTTTTATATCCATCCTTAGGGGTACATACTCTACTTGATTTATATCTGAGATAGATAAATAGGGGAGAGGAATCTATTCGTTCTGCTTCTCAGAGGAGTGAGAGTCTCACTAAAGCACCTATATGGGTACGTGGGTAGAGCTGTATAGGATGGTGAAGAAAGTTATATAGCTTTGGACGCATTCCTATATAGCTTTCGCTTGATTCTCATATAGCTTTGTGAAGTGACCTCTATTAGATTGTTGCTTCGTGTAGGGATAAAAGTTGTGGACGAGTGGCAGATAAGTTTGGGCTACGTACGTGGTTCTAATATCTACGTACATGGATCTTTGGATTTGCGTACCTGGTCTTTAAGACTACGTGTGTAGATAAATGAAACCCACTACGGGAAGGTGCTTTTTCCTTCATGAGAAGGACACTTTTCCCTCCGCTGGATAAGAGGAATACTTGCGATAAGTTGAAGGGCTTGCTCGGTTACTTCGGAGAGGTATATCGGGTAGCTGGGTGCACGGTGCCTTAGCACTCGAAATAGAGGGCAGGACTCTAAGGTAACAGGCTCTATTTATAGGTGGCAGTTATTGATAGGATAAATGAAGGAATAGCTCAAGGTTATTAAAATGTGTGGTTAGTGAGTGAACCATCTGATTCTCTTTATGTTTTCTAATTGAGAGCTGCATTTCTGACTCTTGATTGACTTACTAAAAGCCTCATTTGGGACTCAAAATAAGATGCAAATTCTCTTAAAATAAGGCTTGAAGAGCAGTGAAAACTCGTTTGAAGGGGCTGTGGTGTGATTGGATTTATGTATAATGCATATCTTTGCATAGTCAATATGACAATACGGAGGGTTAATGCGGATTATTTTCCCTTATTAGAGTATGGAGATGCTCCTGAATCACGACGCATGAGCCTGTAGTAGTGCTCCTCTTGAACGCTAAGACGGAGGTATCTGCCGAGGCATTATAGAAATAGAAGATCAAATAAGTATCTAAATAGAATACAGTTATGGCTAAACTCAAGAAAGAAGAACTGCTGGAGATGTACCGCAAGATGGAGGACATCCGCAACTTCGACAACAAGGTCAACCAGCTGGTGCGTCGTGGGGAAGTCCCTGGTATGACGCACTTCTCTGTGGGCGAAGAAGCCGCTAACGTCGGTGCTATCGCTGGTCTGGAGAAGGGCGACCTCATTACCTCCAACCACCGTGGTCACGGTCAGAGTATCGCTATGGGCATTGACCTGAATGGTATGATGGCTGAGATCATGGGTAAGGCAAACGGCGTCTGTAAGGGAAAGGGTGGCTCGATGCACATCGCAGATGTCGATGCCGGTAACCTCGGTGCCAATGGGATCGTTGGTGGCGGTATGGGTATCGCTATCGGTGCAGCCCTCACTCAGAAGATGAAGAATACGGGTAAGATCGTCATATGCTGCTTCGGTGACGGCGCTACTAACGAAGGTTCTTTCCATGAAACGCTGAACATGGCAGCCATCTGGAATCTCCCTGTGATCTTCTATTGTATCAACAACGGCTACGGCATCTCTACGCCTATCAGCTCTGTGATGCGTACGAAGCACGTCTATGAGCGTGCTGCTGCCTATGGTGTCCCTGGCGTCTTCATCGAAGATGGTAATGACCTCTTAGCTGTACGTGAGACGATGGACAAGGTGATCAAGGATGTACGCGCTGGCAAGGGCCCTGTCCTCGTCGAAGCCATCTCCTACCGCTGGTATGGTCACTCGACTTCTGACCCTGGTAAGTATCGTACGAAGGAAGAGGTAGACGAGTGGAAGAAGAAGGATCCTATCCTCAAGTTCCGTAACTACCTGCTTGAAAAGAAGCTCGCCAAGGCTGAGGAGCTTGATGCTATTGAGGCTGCGAGCCACAAGGCCATTGATGCTGCCGTAGAGTACGGTCGCAAGGGGCCCGAACCCTCTCCTGAGTCGGCCTTCGAAGATATCTTCACCGAATAGGCCACTGCTCTTCACTAACCCTTAGAAAAAGAATAGACTATTATGATAGAAGGACAAGAAACAAAGGTGATGTCCGTGCGTGACGCCATCATCGAAGCGATGAGCGAAGAGATGCGTCGCGATGAGAACGTCTTCCTTATCGGTGAAGATGTCGGCGTCTATGGTGGTGACTTCGGTACCTCAGTAGGTATGCTGGAGGAGTTCGGTAGCGAGCGTGTACGTGACACACCTATCTCCGAGAACGCTATCTCAGGTTGTGCTGTCGGTGCTGCTCTGACGGGGATGCGCCCTATCGTCGACGTGACCTTCATGGACTTCATCGTGTACATGATGGACAACATCGTGAACCAGGCCGCTAAGACCCGCTATATGTACGGTGGTAAGGGTTCTGTGCCCGTTGTCTTCCGCTGTGCTGCTGGCTCAGGTCTGGGCTCTGCTGCTCAGCACTCTCAGAGCCTCGAATCATGGTTCTGCCACATCCCTGGTCTCAAGGTCGTCGCTCCAGGTACTCCTGCTGATGTCAAGGGGCTGCTGAAGGCCGCTATTCGTGACAACAACCCCGTGATCTTCCTTGAGTACAAGGCTCAGTACAACATGAAGGGTGAGGTGCCCACCTCTCCTGACTTTGTCCTGCCTATTGGCAAGGCTGATATCAAGCGCGTCGGTAAGGACGTCACCGTGGTTACCTACGGTCGTATGCTGGAGCGCGTCCTCAAGGCTGCTGACAAGGCTGCTGAGAAGGGTATCGAGGTCGAAGTGGTTGACCTTATGACGCTGGCTCCGCTGGATCGCGAGACGATCATCGAGTCTGTCCGCAAGACGGGTCGTGTACTCCTCGTAAACGATGCTCATAAGACAGGTGGTTTCCTCGGTGAGATCGCAGCTTCTATCGCTGAGAGCGGTGCCTTCGACTATCTCGATAGCCGCATCCTGCGTCTGGCCGCTGAGGATATCCCCACGCCTTACAACCACTCCCTCGAGGTCGCTATGCTCCCCGATGTTGATCGCATCCTGAAGTATATCGAGCGCCTCTACGACAAGCGCTAATCGTCGCACACGAAGATACTATCCACGTATAGCCCTCTACCCCAATCACAGGTGAGGGCTATACGTCATAAGAATAATCTGAATATGGGAAATGATAAACTAAGAGCCACACCTGCTGCTCGCTCATTGGCTCACCGCATGGGAGTCGACCTGAATGCGATCGCAGGCTCTGGCTACAAGGGGCGTATCCACGCTGAGGACGTAGCTGAATTCAGCTACGAGAAGGCAGGTGGCATCACTCCTCTGGCTAAGAAGATCGCTGATGCCTTTGGCGTCGATACCTCTACGATTAAGGGGACGGGCTTCCGTGGGAAGATCACGCGATCTGATGTAGCTGCTGTCCTTGGAGATCGCTATTACCCCAACCTCGAGGGGATCATCGATCCCTTCACGCAGGATAAGCCTGCTGCTCCTGCCGCCGCTCCAGCTGCAGCACCGGCAGCCACTCCCGCTGCTTCAGCTCAAGCTCCTACTGCCTCTGCAATCGCTGCTGCTCCAGGTGAAGTCGAGATCGTACCGATGAACATGATGCGTCGTGTCATCGCTAAGCGTATGGCAGATAGCTATTTCTCTGCTCCTACCTTCGTCCTGAACTATGAGGTCGATATGTACGAAGCTACGAAGCTCCGCAAGCAGCTCCTCGAGCCTATCAAGGAGAAGACCGGCAAGAAGCTCACCGTCACGGATATCATCTCCATCGCTGTCGTGCGCACGCTGATGAATCACCCTTACATCAATGCCTCTCTCTCTGCTGATGGCTCACAGATCGAGCTTCACAACTATGTGAACCTCGCTATGGCGGTCGGTATGGATGAAGGCCTTCTTGTGCCTGTCGTTCATGGGGCCGAGAAGCTGGGCCTCGTAGACTTGATGCTCCGTCTCAAGGACATCACCGAGCGTGCTGTTGGCAAGAAGCTTACGCCGCAGGATCAGGAAGGTAGCACCTTCACCATCTCCAACCTGGGTATGTATGGTGTCGAGTCCTTCACCTCGATCATCAATCAGCCTAACTCCGCTATCCTCTCCATCGCAGGGACGAAGGAGATGCCCGTTGTACGCAACGGCGAGGTCGTCATCCGCCCCATCATGAAGATGAGCTTGACCAGCGACCACCGTGTCATCAACGGTCTTGGTGCAGCTAAGTTCATGCAGGAGCTGAAGGCTACCCTGGAGTCTCCACTCCCTCTCCTCGTTTAAATCAACCACTCGAACCACAAAAGAAGATCCTAAATAGATATGGCAACAGAGATCATCATGCCCAAGACGGGCTTAGATATGACCGAAGGTGAGATCGTCAGCTGGCGCAAGAACGAGGGAGACCCCGTACAGGCTGGTGAAGTCCTCCTCGAAATCATGACCGACAAGACGAGCATGGAGCTCGAAGCTGAGGCTTCGGGTGTGCTCCTCAAGATCACTCACCAGGCTGGTGAGACGGTACCCATCGCCGAAGTTATTGGTTACATCGGTGAGGCTGGCGAAAGCCTTGAGACCGTCCGCACCAAGGATGAGATCGTACCTGAAAAGCAGGAAGGTCCTAAGCACGAAGGTGCTGCACTTCCTCTGGTACATCTCGAAGGCTCTTACCACCTCTGCGTCATCGGTGGTGGCCCTGCTGGCTACGTAGCTGCTATCCGTGCTGCACAGCTCGGTGCTAAGGTCGCTATCGTTGAGAAGGCTGAGTTCGGTGGTACCTGCCTCAACAAGGGCTGTATCCCTACCAAGACGTTCCTCCGCAATGCTGAGATCCTTGACGGTGTAGCACAGGCTGCAGCTCGTGGTATCAACTTCGCTGACACCAGCTTCACTGTTGATATGAAGAAGCTCGTCTCTTACAAGAACAGCGTAGTGAAGAAGCTCACGGGCGGTGTCTACTCGCTGCTCAAGAGCAACGGTGTCGAAGTCTTCCGCGGTGTCGGTAAGATCAACCGTGACAAGGACGTCGTCGTCGATGGTAAGGACATCATCAAGGCTGACAAGATCATCCTCGCTGGTGGCTCTAAGGTAGGCCGTCTGCCTATCCCTGGTCTCGATCATCCTGCAGTCCTGACCAGTGACGATATCCTCAGCCTTGAAGAGCGTCCCGAAAGTCTCGTCGTCATCGGCGGTGGTGTCATCGGTGTCGAAATGGCTGAAGCCCTCGTATCCCTCGGTACGAAGGTGACGATCATCGAGATGGCTGACTACATCATCCCTGCTCTCGATAAGGAAGTTTCTAAGACGCTCCGTAGCGAACTCGAAAAGCGTGGTATCAAGATCCTGACTGGTGCTGCTATCGAAAAGATCGAAGACCGCTCGGGCAAGCTCGCTGCTATCCTCAAGGATGGTACGGCTATCGAAGCTGAAAAGGCTCTGCTCTCTATCGGTCGTGTGCCTGATCTCGAAGGGGTCGGTGAGATCGAATTCGAAATCGAGCGCGGTCGTATCAAGGTCGACAAGTTCATGGAGACCAGCGTCAAGGGCATCTATGCTCCTGGTGACGTCAACGGTCTGAAGATGCTTGCTCACACGGCATTCCGCATGGGTGAGGTCGCTGCTGAGAATGCTCTCCATGGCAACGAACGTGCACTCAAGATGCTCTCCGCTCCTTCTGTAGTCTATACGCGCCCCGAGGTCGCTATGGTCGGTCTGACCGAAGACCAGGCACGTGAGAAGTACGGAGATGTCCGCATCGGTAAGTTCGCCTTCGCAGCTAACGGTCGTGCCCTCGCTTCTGGTGAAACGGAAGGCTTCGTCAAGGTTGTCCTCGACAACAAGTACGGTGAGATCCTCGGTATCCACATCATCGGTGCTATGGCTGCTGAAATGATCAGCCAGGCTTCGCTGATCATGGAGATGGAAGCTACCGCTGAGGAAGTCATCGCTACGATCTACGGGCACCCCACCTACTCCGAAGCTCTCTATGAAGCTATCGCTGACGCTCTGGGTCTTGCTATTCACCTTCCCGCTAAGAAGAAGTAACTTCTCGTAGAGCTCTTTGTAGCTCTATGCTCTGATAAGACAAGCCTCCCCACTGCTTTTGCACGAAGCGGTGGGGAGGCTTCTTTTTTGCCGAGGGCAGGGGAAAGCATCTTTCTCAGGCGATGCTATGAAGTAGGCTATAGAGATAACTAGCTGATTATCTTATGGATAAATAGGAGATGTAAGACCGTGCGATGACCCTCCCTCAGCTAGTTCCTTTTGCGACCAGTACTGGTCGCTGAAGTGAGCAGTACTGGTTGGGTATATCGACCAGTACTGGTCAGCGAGTGGAGCAGTACTGGTCACCTCTCGGACCAGTACTGGTTACTTTCCTGACTTCATAGTAGTGCTTTCTGCTGAGGTATTTCTCTCAGCTACTGCACTTCTGAGGGAAGGCTTCTTCTTGGAGGAAAGGCGGGGATTTCCCTATGCATCTACCTTCTGAAATATAGCTACCTTTGAGTGTTATAGCGGTGAGAGGCATTATCTTTTGCCTTCCCATATTGACCTGACTAACGACCCCTACGATGATGATAGAGCTACATATTGACTATATCAAGAATGTCAATTACGCACTCCTACACAACCATATCCCAGTCTGCAGCAGTATAGAGCTCGCGAATGTCGGTGAGGAAGACCTGCTGGATATCAGTGTCTCTATTGGAGGGCGCTTTGTCCAAGAGCAGCGCTCTGCTATATATAGCCGCATTGATCGTGGGAGCACGGTACGTATTTCTGATGTCGCTGTTCTCCCCAAGGCTGATGCTTTGCTTGAGCTCTCAGAGCGCGTCATCTCCTCCTTCACTGTACAGATCTATAGCGGGGAAGAAGTCTTGCTTTCGCGGGAGTATGACCTGGAGTTGATGGCATTTGATCAATGGCTGGGGACGCAGATCCTTCCACAGTGTCTGGCCTCTTTTGTGGTGCCCAATCAGCCTGCTGTAGGGCGGATGGTCGTCAAGGCATCAGCTCTCCTCAAGCAGATGACAGGGGCAAGTGCCTTTGTCGAGTATCAAGATGGAGATCCTAATACGGTTGTGGAGCAAGTTAGCGCCATCTTTGCTGCGCTCCATCAAGAAGGGATTATCTACCGCGCAGTGCCTGCCAGCTATGAGGCTATCGGGCAGCGCATCACGCTCTCTGATCAAGTCCTTGAGAGTCATCAGGGGAACTGCATCGAGTTGACTCTCTTGATGGCCTCTGTACTGGAGGCAGTTGGGATCAATAGTGGGGTAGTGATCATGCGTGGGCATGCCTTCCTCGGTGTGTGGCTCAGCGAAGTGTGCTACCGTCAGAGCATCTGTGATGATGCATCTTTCTTAGAGAAGGTATGCTCTGAGGGGATCTCCGAGATGCTTGTACTTGAGTGTACGGAGCTTACTAAGGACTATGCTTCCTTTGAGCATGCACAGGAGATCGCTCGGCAGCATCTCAAGAGGGATAATGAGTTTCAGATGTTCATTGACCTAGTTCGCTGTCGCTTGGAGGGTATTATCTCGCTACCAACTCGCCTCAGTGAGGGCGGTACGTGGAAGCTAGCTCCCGAGGAAGCTCCTAAGCATACGGCCTGTGCCATTGAGGCTACCCATCGCACTCGATATGATTTGGATCGTGCCTATGACGATAAGACGGAGGTCAATAAGCTTGATATCTGGGAGCGGAAGCTCTTGGACTTCTCCCTGCGCAACAATTTCCTCAATCTCTCTGTCCGTAGTCGTGCCATACAGTTCATCTCCTTTGATGTTGCTTCCATAGAGGACTACTTGCAGGAGAATACGGAGTATTGCATCCATCCTATTCCTGAGGGAGTTGTACGAATAGATAGAGAAGAGCGTTTACTTCGCTCCAGTATGATTAGCTCTCTGGAGCCACTGATCTTGAATGATATCACAAGGCAGAAGCTCTTACATACCTACTACGCTGAGGACGAAACACAGCTGGTCCTCAAGAATATCTATCGTCATGCTCGTACGACGAGGGAAGAGACGGGGGCTAATCCGCTCTATCTGGCGATTGGTCTCCTGCGCTGGTATGAGAAAAAGAATAGCCCTCGAGCACGCTATGCTCCGCTTCTTCTCCTACCCGTGGATCTCATCTACAAGCGTGGGCGCTACTATATCCGCAAGCGAGATGAGGAGATATCACTCAATATCACCCTCATCGAATATATCCGCCAGACCTACGGCATACGTATCAAGGGGATTGATCCCCTTCCCCGTGATGAGCATGGTGTAGATGTACCCCTCATCTTTGCGCAAGTCCGAGACGCTCTCCGAGAGCAGAGTAAGTGGGATGTCGAGGAGGAGTGTGTCCTTGGGGCATTCTCCTTCAATAAGTACCTGATGTGGCACGATATTCATAATCACCGTGAGGAGCTTCTCTCGCATCCTGTCGTCGCCAGCCTCGTCAGTGGTTCGCTCCAGTGGCAACCTCAGCCTCTGCAGACGAACTTGGCAGAGGAGGATAAGCATCTGACTCCTGGGAGCATTGCTCTACCTGTACCCGTAGACTCGTCACAGCTATCTGCTGTCTTGGAGGCCGGGCGTGGCTCCTCATTCATACTCTATGGTCCTCCGGGTACGGGGAAGTCACAGACGATCACGAACCTCATCGCCAATGCGCTGTACCAGGGGCGGCGAGTGCTCTTCGTAGCCGAGAAGATGGCTGCTCTCAGCGTGGTGCAGAGCCGACTTGAGAAGATTGGCCTTGATCCCTTCTGCCTCGAGCTGCACTCCAACAAGGTGACAAAGAAGCATGTCTTGGAGCAGCTGAGCAAAGCTCTGCATGCGGCGAAGATCCGAGAGCCAGAGGAGTATGACACCATAGCTCAGAAGCTCTACGAGCGTCGTACGCTGCTGATCCAGTATATGGAGAGTCTTCATAAGGATCGCGAGGGAGCTAAGCTCTCCCTCTACGAATGTATATCGCGCTATGAGTCGTATGAGGTAGAGCCTCTTGAGGTCGCATTGAACGAGCAGCTGGCACATCTTGATGGGGGATTTATCACGCACTGCGAAGAGCTACTCGGTAGCAAGCTCCCCGCAGTACTCAATGTCACAGGACAGCCCTCGGAGCATCCTCTGGTTGGCTTGTGGCCCACACTTGCCTGCATCCAAGAGCCCCAGACCTTAGCACGTCTCCTTGACGAAGGTGTGACTCTTACAGGACGCATACATCGTGCGCGTATTCTCCTTACGGAGATCTTTGGCGCAGATCTGGAGGATAGTGAGCGAAGTCTACGTCTTGGTATAGACCTCCTCTCAGAGATCTCAGCCTCTCCACTGATGCACTCATCTGTCGGCGCTATTGCATTTGATGAGCATCAGATAGCCCAGTTGCGCTCGAGCTGGGAGCATCTGAAGCATCGTGATGAACTCCGTGCTATGCTCACGGCTGACTGCCGGGAGGAGTTCTTAGAGATAGATGCACTGAGCCTCCTACAAGAGTGGAAGGCTATTGAAGACTCTTGGTTCTTACCTCGCTTCTTTGCCTCTCGTAGCTACCTCAAGAAGATGCGCTTCTACAGTGAGAAGCTGCAAGCTCAGACAGTAGCAGGGTATCTGGAGTGTGTGCTTGAGTATCAGAAGGAAGTTAAGCACTGTGCGGGAGAGAGCGGAGGGATACACCAGCTTTTGGGACGTAGCCTTTCGACCTCGGAGCTGGGAAGCCTCTTGGATTACCTCCCTCGTTTGGTGAAGGCTGTAGAGGCTTTTGCTGAGGGGCTACAGCTCTCAGTCTCCGCTATCCGAGAGTCTATTAAGCCTGCTTTCACTGAAGAGCTAAAGCATCAGCTCCGAGGGCTCGATGCTCTCTCCGGTGAGTGGTCGCAGTATATAAAGGAGGCAGAGCCCTGGGTATCGTATCAGTTCCCTTCCGATAGCTCCTTCTCTGTGGCGCTTTCTTCGTGCTTCTCTCGCTGGCAGACTCATCAGGGGCTGGTCGGGAAGTGGTATAGCTGGATACAGCTGCGTAGCGAACTTTCCTCGCAGGGCCTTGATATCGTCATTCGCGAAGTGGAGGCGAAGCGAGTAGATGCAGCGCAGCTTATGCAAGCCTTCTTCAAGGGACTCTATCGTGCCTTAGCCGAGCAGAAGATAGCTCGGAGTGAGCTCCTCTGCACGTTTGAGGGTGAGCTTTTTGATCAGCAGGTGCAGCGCTACAAGGAGTTGACTGCAGAGTTCCAAGAGCTGTCGAAGAAGATGCTCTATGCTCGCCTGTCCAATCAGCTTCCCCATGTCTACGAGGACATAGATAATAGCTCGGAGATCGGACGCCTCAATCGTAATATAGCCAATGGAGGGCGAGGTACTCCAATTCGCCAGCTGCTGGATGATATCCCTAACCTTCTACCGCGCCTCTGCCCTTGTATGCTGATGAGCCCAATGTCGGTGGCACAGTATATAGACTTAGGGGCGGAGAAGTTCGACTTAGTGGTCTTTGACGAAGCCTCTCAGATGCCGACCAGTGAAGCTGTAGGAGCTATAGCTCGAGGGAATGCCCTCATCGTGGTAGGAGACCCCAAGCAGATGCCTCCAACGAGTTTCTTCAGTACGAACTCCGTCGAGGAAGAAGAGGAGAGCATCGATGACTTGGAGAGCATCCTGCAGGACTGCCAGGCTCTCAGTCTACCTTCGCTACAGCTGAATTGGCACTACCGCTCCCGCCACGAGAGCCTTATCGCCTTCAGTAACTATGAGTACTATGATGGGGAGCTCATTACCTTCCCCTCTGTGGATGACCAAGCGACGAAGGTGCGATTCATTCACATCAAGGGGACCTATGACAAGGGGAAGACCCGACAGAATAAGGCCGAAGCTGAGGCGATCGTCCATGAGGTATGCCGTCGTCTGCGTGATGATAGCTTGAGAGGGGAAAGTATGGGTATAGTGGCTTTCAGTGCCGCACAGCAGAATCTTATTGAAGATACGCTGACCGAGCGTATGGCTCGTGATACCTCGCTACAAGAGTTGGCTGACCAGCTCTATGAGCCTATCTTCATCAAGAACCTTGAGAATGTGCAGGGTGATGAGCGTGATGTCATCCTCTTCTCTATCGGCTATGGTGCAGATGCTACGGGGCAGGTCAGTATGAACTTTGGCCCGTTGAATAAGGCAGGGGGTGAGCGTCGCCTCAATGTAGCCGTCAGTCGCGCTCGCTGTGAAATGCTGGTCTTCTCGACGATGACCAGTGATCAGATCGATCTGCGCCGCACGAAGGCTAAGGGCGTAGAGGGCTTGAAGCACTTCCTTGAGTATGCTGAGCGACAGACGCTCGTACGTCGCCCTCAGCCAGATATGGACTCTGCCGACCGCATCATCGCCGAGCAGATAGCTAATCGCTTACAGAAGGCTGGCTATCCTGCGATGACTCAGCTGGGACGCTCGAACTTCAAGGTCAATCTTGCTGTAGCCTTGCCCAGTGCACCAGATTGCTATCGCTTAGGGATCTTGATCGATGGAGAAGCCTACCGACGTACTCAGACGACTCGAGACCGTGAGGTCGTGCAGCCGAGCGTACTCGGGAGCCTCGACTGGGAGGTCATGCGTGTATGGAGTCCGGACTGGTTCCGCCAGCCTGACCTCGTCATAGAGCGCATCCTTGCCCGACTGAAGTCGCTCCCAGAGCGCCCTCTGAAGCAGCAGTCTACAGCAATATCTTCTCCCTTCGCTATCACTGAGGCAGATCTGATCGCTGAGCCGATAAGCTCTTCTGAGGCGCTGGAGTACCCCGCTACCGATAGCTATACCAGCACTTCTCTGGAGGACTTCGTCCGTGAGGTCGTAGCCCGAGAGCAGCCTATTACCTATTCGCTCCTCTCAAAGCGTGTGGCGGCCTTCAAGTCTTTTGCGCGAGTTAGCTCGACGATTACGGGGATCGTGGATGCCCTACTGCCCATGTTCTTCGCTGTCTCTGACCGTGATGGTCGGACTCTTTGGCTTACACAGGAAGACTGCGGGCAGTGGAAGGGCTACCGCCCCAATACCGTGGTGACAAGGCGTTCGATAGAAGAGATCCCTTCGGTCGAACTGATGGAGGTCCTCCTCGAAGTGGTGAAGCAGAATGTGTCGATCGCCCCTGATACAGCGACCCTTATTGCTGCGAAGCGCATGGGATTCTCGCGTCGTGGAGCTAATGTCGATGCTGCCTTCTCCTATGCTCTTGAGCAATTACAGCAGAGTGGTTTGCTCTTGGAGAATGAAGGAAAGCTGATACTGTCGAGATAGTTTTTCGCAAATCTGAGAGGGTAGAGTAGGGTACCTCCACTCTCCAGTCGTCTCTATAATCTGTGCCCAGTGATATATCTGATGATGAAGTATAATAATGCTGATGTACGGCGTCGTGATCGCCTGCTTAATGAAGAGCGTGCTCTGGAGCTACTCCGTGAGAGCGAGTACTGTGTCCTCTCAATGATCGATGAAGAGGGTAAGCCCTACGGCTTCCCCATCAATCATATCTGGGATGGTGGAGACTGTATCTATGTCCACTGTGCTCCTGAGGGAAAGAAGCTCCGTGCTATACGTGCTGGTCATACTGAGGTCTCCCTCTGTATTGTCGGGCGCGTGAATCTCCTTCCGAGTAAGTTTACTACCGAGTATGAGAGCGTCATCCTCCGAGGGACTGCACATATTGATCTCAGCGAAGAGGAGCGCCGGCATGCTCTTCATCTTCTCTTGGAGAAGCTATCGCCTAATGATATGGAGCTGGGAAAGGTATATGTGGAGAAGTCCTTCCATCGGACGGAGATCATTCGTATTGACATTACGGAGTATAGTGGCAAGCGCAAGTACGTCCCACAGACAGGAGCTTCACATGCCGGAGACTGATCCCCCCTCCCCGAGGAAGCATGTGCCCCGCAAGACCCCTACTGAGGTCTTGCGGGGCACATGCTTTATAAAAGAGTGTGGGGATGCCTTGCGACATCCCCACTGTGAATCAGCTGGGGTTCGAACCCAGGACCCCATCCTTAAAAGGGATGTGCTCTACCGACTGAGCTACTGATTCTACCTAAGCTTTTAGTGTGTCCAATATCTAGAGGCACTCTAAAGCGTTGCAAAGGTAAACAATATCGGTGATACATCCAATATCTATGCCGTGGGTATGTAGCACTCCCACATCAAGGCGCAAGCCGTACTTCCTCAAGCCCGAGGAGCGAAGCAATAGAGATGTCAAGCATAGAGCAATAGTTGTTCGCACTCAAATCAGTAATGCTCCGCGCTCGAACCAATAGTCGTTTGGATAGAGAACCAATAGTGGTTTGACCCC
>ERZ773074.183-NODE-183-length-28824-cov-3.969724_pt1 | contig 28824 bp, 37 predicted proteins | sample MGYA00580615_ERZ773074 | MGnify/ENA primary metagenome ERZ773074 (study PRJEB29015, sample SAMEA2738126) | human oral metagenome | biome: human oral; feature: human-associated habitat; material: saliva | place: China | collected 2160 ...
ATAATCGCCCTCTAAATAAATAGTACGCCCTTCCGGTAAGAATAGAGATGGTTTTTCTTCTGTAAATAAATCCGACTGATTAAGATTTGTCTCCCCTATTTTTAATAGTAATTCCATTAATTCTTGCTTTAACTGCATTATTTTTACCTCGGATTCGTCTCTCATCTTTTGGTAATCCTCTTTTTCATCCCAGAGGGGGGATGGATATTGAGGAGCCCAACCATTGGAAATATAGTACTTGTTTCTTGAAACAGTATGTTCTAATAACTCCATAAATTTTTCTTTTGCTTCTTTAAAATTACTATACTCAAAAATCTTTCCTTTCCCAGCTCGATCCCTGGTTAGATATACCTCATATTTTTCAGTTTTATTATTGAACTCAATTCGCGTTTCCCATTCTGAGAGACCATGCTCATTAAAAACCGAGTATCGTAAACTTTCATATCCCAACAATTTAATTTCTTCCATTAGTTCTTGTTTCTCTTTATCTAAATTTACCATTATTTTACCTCTCTCAAGAACCCTAATTTTCATCCCTCTGTGTCTCCAGGCTACATCATTTTTTATCCTCATCCCAAAGTGGTGATGAGTATGGATGCGAAAATCCTAGTTCTGATGCTAAATGCTCAGCGTTAATTGTTTGTTGCAGTATACTCATGAATTTGTCTATAGCTTCATCAATAGTATCGTATTCCCAAGTTACTCCAACAACATATGAGCGTTCATCTCTACTATTTATCATAAACTTGTTATCCCTATAAAATAGATGTGTCGCCCAGGGGAGATTGCTCTGCTCATTAAATAACTCATATCTCAATGTTTGAAAGTTATTCTTTCTAATTAATATTTCAATTTCCTGCTTTAAAATATCCAAATCCATCTCTATCCCTCTTTTTGTTAGCGATAATTATTGTTCCGGCGTATCCCATAGTGGTGAAGGATACGGTGGTTTGACACCTAACTTTCTTCCTTTTAAAGTCACTTCAACAAATTTTTCTAACTTCTCTATAAAATATTGTTTCGCTTCTGAAAAAGAATCAAATTCAACGGTATTCCCTATGACATATGACCTTTCATCCCGGGTATTAATCTTGAATTTATTGTTGTCATAAAACAGATGAAAAGCATACGCCTGGCTACTATGTTCATCAAACAACACATAAGACAGACTTTCAAGGCCTCGTTTTTCAATCTCTGATAGAAGTTCCAATTGTTGTTCACTATGATCCATCGTTACTTTTCTCCTTTAAACTCTACAGCCATCCCTACCTTTTATTGTTAAACCATTTCGAATTACTCATATATATATAAACCCTTGCCCTTCTCAATACTAGGCGGTTGATTCATTCTAATCTTAGACATACTTGGAATATCATCGGATTTGGTTAAGTTAAAATCGATAAAAATGACTGTTTTTGAATCCTCATTAAACTTTCCTTCTACTGTTAAATTATACCCTACAGTAGATACTCCATTGCTAATAGGCTCAACTGTCATTGTGTTCCAATCAAATTGTATAGACTTTATTTTGGGATGTTTCACTTGTACCCATGCTACGATTTCCTGTTCATGTTCTTTCAACCAAGCCAATTGCTTATCTCTTGCGGTCGCAAAGATTGTGTTCGCTCGCCATTCAGGATTGTTTAACACTGCTGCTCCTACACCTAACAGTGCAACAGTTCCTATGATTACTAGTTTTTTCTTCATTTCTCATCCCTACCTTTTTCGCTATATGATTTAACTTCTTCACTTTAATCATACCATATTCACAAAAACTTATTCCGTGTTTATTCAAAATTAATACACAAAAATACCACTGGTACCCCAGTGGCAGCATCCATTATTGTGTTTTAATCTCTACAGCCATCCCTTTGCTTTTAAATACTCATCCGGGATACGCAGTTCAATCTCTGCCATAATCTCTTTCAAGTAGCTGTCCCAATCGCTAGTCTCCATATACCATCGTGTTCCACTTTCAAGGGATGCTCCAAATTCATTGTTCAAAACAATAGAGAATCCGCATAGATCGTTTTCGTAACCAAATTGAACCCAGTAGTAATCATACGCTCTAAAGATGAGACGTAATATACGATGATTCGGAACATCGACGAACTCACAAATAGTTAGTTCAGAGGCTTTATCTCCAAAATAGCGCTCAATCCGACTAATTAATTCCAATTTTATCTCTTCTACACTCTTCCGCATCCTACCGATACCTCCTATTTCCAGCCTTTAGCTTTTAAATACTTCTCTGGGATATAAGACTCGATTTTTGCCATGATTTCTTTTAAATATGCATCCCAATCGCTTATCTCGCTGTAACGACTATTTGGCTTAGATAGCAATAAACCTTCCTCTCCGTTTAAAAACAGATAAATCTCGAAGATATCATTCTCGTACTGAAATTTTACCCCGGCAAAATTATAGATACGAAACTTAAGTTTAAATGTATGATGATTTGGTTCATCAACTATATCATCAAACACTATACCCTTAATCTTATCTTTAAATACTCTTTTAACTATATCAAAAAATTCATCTGATAAAATATCCATATTATTTAATTCCATTTTGTTTTCCCCTATGTAATTAATAGTCTAGTATTTTAGCGTTCTCTAAGAAGATGACTCAATTCTGGAGATAGTACCTTCGCTCCTAGACTATATCCCCTACTATATTTATTTAATGTATCCTGTATATTTAAATTTCTATCGCCATTTATGTAAATGGTAAAATTAATTCCGCCCATCGGACTATATTCTGTTTTGTTATAGTCAATCTCATAAGTTTTGATAATACCATTGTCTGTAAAAGCATCCTTGTCAAAACCTTTAAGGGCTTCATCTATCAGTTTCACAACTTCTGGTTTCTTTAACTCTTCGTTCATTCGTTCTTTTGACGGTGTGTTCATGTACACAAATAGAGAAAATACTCCCACAATTACTGCGATAATAGCTAAAAACTTTTTCATCCCGTGTCTCCTTTTATTTTAATTAGTAATAGAACCATTTATTTTCCCTCTACCAGCTTATTCAAGGCTCCAGAAACTACTCCCCCGCCTACTGTATAACCCTGATTCTTCTTTTTCACGACATAGATTATATATAAATCCGGGTTATCATTGACAATGATTGTGGTATTAATTCCTCCCATCGGATTATACTCCGTTCGATCGTAATCAATAGCATACGAATGAACGACACCTTTTTCTGTAAAAGCATCGTTATCCATATTTTTGATACTCTCTTCGATAACCGCTATAACTTCTGGTTTCTTTAACTCCTCATTCATTCGATGTTTTGATGGTTTATTCGTACATCCTGCGATGATTCCTATTCCTATTAATAAAGTAACTAACACTAATACTTTTTTCATTCTTCCCGCCTCTTCTATCCTTTTGCTGGTTATAAAACTATTCATTAACAGCCTTCTCATAACTGCTGTTTGCTACAAAGCATATAAATGATTCACATTACTCATAAATTTCCAATACTTTTCCCCTACTGATTCGTGGAGGTTGATTCATTCTAATTCCAGACATATTTGGTATACTATCAGATTTATCTAATCCAAAATCGATATGAATGACAGTATCTGGATTATTATTAAAGGTTCCTGTTACCGATAAATTATACTCCGCAACAGCTACTCCGTTACTCACAGGCCCTACTCTTAACGTACTCCAATCAAATTGTACAGATTCCACTTTTGGATATTTCGAGTGAATCCACTCTACAATCTCTTCTTCTTGTTCTTTCAACCAAGCTAATTGTTTATCTTTTGCCGTCGCAAAGATTGTATTCGCACGCCATTCTTGATTACTCAGCGCAACAGCTCCTACACCTAACAGCGCAACGGTTCCTATAATTGCTAGTTTCTTCTTCATTTCCCCATCCCTACCTTTTATTGTTAAACCATTTCGAATTACTCATAAATATACAATACCCCATCTTTTTCGATTCTTGGTTCATGATTCATTCTAATTCCTGACATATTCGGTATACTATCCTGTTTTTCTAAACGAAAATCAATAACGATAAAAGTATTAGCTATATTATTAAAAGTCCCATTTACGGAAAGATTATACGATTCTGCGAAGACCCCATTACTAACAGGCACTACTTCAAAAGTTCCCCAATCAAATTGCACAGATTCCACTTTGGGGTAGGTAGAGTGCATCCACTTTACAATCTCTTTCTCATGCTCTTTCAACCATGCTAATTGCTTATCTCTTGCGGTCGCAAAGATTGTGTTCGCACGCCACTCTTGATTGCTTAACACTGCTGCGCCTACACCTAACAATGCAACAGTTCCTATAATTGCTAGTTTCTTCTTCATTTCCCCATCCCTACCTTTTCGTTACAAGATTTAATTTTTTCACTTTTATCATACCATATTCGCAAAAATAAATTCCGTGTTTTTAAATTTTACAAAAAATAAATATCCATCGACAAAGCTAGTGTTTTCAATTAACAAAAAAAACTAAGTATCATAAACTTAGGATTCGTCTATTCTATTCTTTAATCTTCAACAGAAGCTAAGAATTCGTCTATAGCTTTGCCTTCGAGAATTTTAACTTTTGAGCCTTGATCTTTAAAGATGTCCACCGGTGTTTCGACAATTTTTATGGCTTCGATATCTTTTCGACCAATTTCTTTTGCCCAGTCTAGTTTGTTGATTTGCTTAAAGCCCAACTCATTCTTTAATTCATTTTGCTTTATATTAGGAATTAGTTCAAACCAATCATTTTTAATATTCATCTGATTCATTGCGCTTGTAATATGAAAAAAATGCCCCTTATATTGAATTTCATAATGAATTTTATATAAGTAATCCAGCTCTTCTATCTTAACTGTTTTTGAAAAATAATCAGAAAATAAATTCCCCATTGGGTCTGTATAATTTTGAAAATCCTCAAACCTCACCGAACTGTACAAAATAACTTCATCATCGTTTTTATACTCTGCTTCAAAATTTTGCTGTTTATAGACCGCATACATTAATATTCCTCATTTCTATTCGTAAACCGTTTCTCTGAAGAAATAGCCATCTTTATCCTCTACCACAACAGAGTAGTAATAATTTCTATTAGAGTTACTACCTCCAAAAGATAATTCAATGGATTTTGATGCTGGAAATGATAAATACTCGTTGATTTCTGGTAAATTGACATCATAATTTAACTCAAAAGAACCATTCATCGAACTATAGTATTTGTCTTTCAGTTTCAGTGTTGATAGAAAATCTTTATTTAAAGTAATTTTCTGGAATAAGAAGGATTGTTGCGGCCAAAGTTCATTAGCCGTTTTTTCATCTGAATAAGTATATTTCCCATTGTAGTATTCAACGGAAATAACCTTAGTATTCTCTCCAGATTCCCTCTCTGTTTCTATCAATTCTCCTTTAATCGGAGCCCCTTTTTCAGTTCCCGTTAATTTAATTTTGACATTATTTTCATTCACTTGGCGCACTTGATACACAATAAACCCGTTCGGGAACTGTTCAAATAGATCCTCCAAATTCTGGGTCGGATAAACACGACTAACTTCCGTTCCAATTCTGTTTTCTAAGTATGCACGATTATTTCTTGGGTTATATTTCAATAACAAAAACATTAAGAAAGGCCCTACGATTAAACAAGCAAATAATATTTTTCTAACCTTCATCATCTTGTCTCTTCTACCCTTTTTTACTAGTTATAAAAACGAATTCTTTAATAGCCTTATCATACCATATTCACAAAAATAAATATCCATCGGCAAAGCTAGTATTTTCAATTAACAAAAAAATCCTAAGTATCATCAACTTAGGATTCGTCTATTCTTTAATCTTTTACAGAAGCTAAGAAATCATCGATGTCTTTCCCTTCGAGGATTTTAGCTTTTAAGCCTTGCTCTTTGAAGATTCCCAATGGTTCTTCAATGATTTTTAATGCTTCAATATCTTTACGACCGATTTCTTTCCACCACTCTCCTTTATCGTATACTTTAAACCCTAGCTTCTCGATTAATTCGTACTTTTCAATGCCAGCCCTTATTGCAAACCAATCTTCATCTATAGTTATTCTTTTCATAGCAGACATCACGTCAAAAAAATGCCCTTTATATTGAATTTCATACACTGTTTCATAAAGATAATCTAGTTCATGAATATCCACGACTTTTGAGAAAAAGTCGTAGGAGACTTCTCCTCTAGGTGAAACATAATTCTCAAAACCTTCATCTTGACTATAGCTATATAGAGTCACATGACCCTTAAATAATTTATTTGCTCTATACTTTTTTTGCTTATAGATTGCGTACATCACTTCTCACCTTTTTTCTCTTTAGAACTATTCTTCAACAGAAGCTAAGAATTCATCGATGTCTTCCCCTTCGATGATTTTAACTTTTAAGCCTCGGTCTTTAAAGATTCCCAATGGTTTTTCAATGATCTTTATTGCTTCAATATCTGAACGACTAATCTTTTTGTCAAAATAAAATTTATCAGACCTAGTAAATCCTAGAGATTCGAAAAATTTAGCATTACTAATATCATCTGACAATATATAAAATGCTTCTTCTGCAATTGCTCTCTTCGTAAAAGCTCCATTCTCAAATATATAAAAATGCCCTTTGTATTGAATTTCATACACTATTTTATAAAGATAATCTAATTCATGAATATCCACATTTTTAACAAAAATATCTGGATTTTTTTCTCCAACAATATCGATATACTCTTCAAAGCCTTCTTCTTTTTCCTGGCTGACCAGCCAAAAGGATGTAGAATCTTTCACAACTCTATATTTCTTTCCTTTATAAATTCCGTACATAGCCATCTCCCTTTTTACTAAGCATTTCTGTCTTTATTGATTTTTTCTTTGAATTTAATCTGAGACCGTTTCTCTAAAATATAAGCCTTCTGCATTTTCAATAACAATCGAATAATAATACCCACGATTACTATTACTTCCGCCTAACGATACACTCAGCGAATCCGAGTCCCCTAACTCTAAAAAGGAATTAATGATGTCATTTGTTACTTTGTAGCGTAGTTCAAAATCACCATTCATCATATTGTAGGACTTTTCTTGTAAATCTAGCTTTGATAATACATCCCGATTTAAGATCAATTTCTCAAATAAGAAGCCTCGGTACGGCCAATATGCTGCATCGCTCTCATTAGCAAATTGGTACTTCCCATCTTGATATTGAAAGTTTGCTTCAAAGATTTTATCACTTCCATTATCTCCAATCTTTGAAACGGTGCCACTAATAGGTTCTCCCTTACGCGTAGCTATTATTTCCACTTTGAATAAGTCATCACCAGCTGTAAAAGACTGTTTTATCTTAAACCCTCCTGGAAATTGCTCAAACAAATCCTCTAATCTTTCTGTTGGATACACGCGGCTCATTTCTGTTCCGATACGCTTTTCTAAATACGCACGATTATTTCTTGGATTGCATCCAAATGATAGAAAGAAAATTCCACCCAGTATACATGCGTATATTATTTTTTTAAATTTCATCTTCTTGCCTCTTCTATCCTTTTTTACTAGTTCTAAAAACAAATTCATTAACAACCTTATCATACCATATTCGCAAAAATAAATATCCATCGGCCAAGCTAGTATTTTCAATTAACAAAAAAATCCTAAGTCTCTTCAACTTAGGATTCATACATTGTCTTCTTTAATCTTTTACAGAAGCTAAGAAATCATCGATGTCTGCTCCTTCGATGATTTTTACTTTGGAGCCTCGGTCATTGAAGATTCCCTCTGGTTCTTCAATGATTTTTATAGCTTCGATATCTTTACGACCGATTTCTTTCCACCACGTTGATTCATCAAGTCGTTTAAAACCTAGTTTTTCAATCAAATCGTACTTTTCAATGCCGGCAGATATCTCAAAATAATCTTTATCAATAAGCTTTCTTATCATCGTAGACAAAGCTTTAAAGTAGTATCCTCTATACAGAAACTCGTATTTTACTTCATAAAGATAATCTAATTCATGGATATCCATTTTTTTGGAGAAAAAATCATCTGATTCTCTTCCCCACGGATCAACATAATTTTCAAACCCTTCTTCCTTTACATAACTATAAAGGGTAACATCTTTTCCTAATCTAAGTTCAGCATCATACTTCTTTTGTTTATAGATTGCGTACATTGTTTTCTCCCCTTGCTATTCCTCAAAGACTCCCACTTGTCTCTTAATATATAGAGTATGTTTTTTCACCTTAAACTATTCTCCTTTTTCTATTGGAGATACATACCTCTTTGGAAGTTTCCCTTCCGATTCAATCCAAACCTTCTCAGCAAGTGGAATTAATCTTTCGAGCTCTTCTCTAGAAAATAACTTTCGATTTTCAGGGACATCTATTAAAGAAGCTGGATACTTGCTTAAAAATCTTCTTCTAGATTCTCTTCTCTCTTCTTTCGTTGGTGGCCAAGAATCGTATTTCACTCTATTCGTAAACTCTTATTTCATTTATTCTATCATAAAAGGGGGAGTTATTTGTTATTCTGTGACATCATCCCAGAGGGGGGAGGAATAATCCGGGGTTTCCCCTATCTTTACTCTGAATTGATTAGATTTTACAAAATGTTCTAATTTTTCCAAAAAAGCTATTTTTGCATCTTCAAAACTAGTAAACTCTATCGTATTCCCAATAACATATGATCTATCATCTCGACCATTAATCATAAATTTACCATCTCTATAGAATAAGTGAAATGCCCATGGAAGTCTTTTCTTTTCATCAAACAGTACGTAAAATATACTATCAAGGCCTCTATCTTTTATTTCTGTGTCAACCTGCTGCTTTAAATAATTAAAATCTATGTCTTTCTTCATTGTAATACCTCTCTCAATAGCCCTAATTTCTCATATATTTTTATTTTATATCCAAACATTATTTGTTCTCCACCACCTTGACCAAATACTTTAGCAATTTCACCTTGGCGAATATCCACAAGATCATCAAGAGTTAAATTATAATCAGTTAAAGTATTCATAATCTCAATTTGAGTATTACGTGAAACCTCTTTAAATGCTCTCCTGATATTCTCTTTAGTGATATCCTTCATCACTTCATACTGATGATAAGGTTGATAATCTTCTGGATAAGGCAAACCTCGTCTATTAAACGGCAATTTCTCTCCGTTATCAACTGGACTGGCGAAACGCCCACCATTTGATCCAAAACGGTCAAGCACTTGTCCAGCTTTTAAATCAGCTGGTTGTGTAATGGGGTTACCAGCACTATCTAAAACAAAACCATCTCCCGTTTCGGGCCACTTAATATGGCCTTCATTATCCACAAAAGATCTTGATCGAACTGGAATTTGTTTACCCTCAAAATAATCTGCTGAAAGATAAGCTTTTTTACCATTTGGCATAATTATGCGCTCTGGAAAATATTTTCCTTGTTGAGCATATTCTTGTCGCAAATAATTATCAAACTTCGAACTTTCTCTCGCCGCCTTACTAGCTTTTATATTCTCTATTACTCGATTTTTTATTTCAAGTGCTGATTCAACTTTTGGCGCAGTCTTTCCGTTCAAACTAAAGTTCTCAACTGCTTTAGCAGCATAGTATCCACCAATAAGGTTTCCTAATAAGTTCATCAACTGTGCGGTTTCTTCGTTTCCACCGAGAAGTTTTGTTCCATGGTAGGCTGCTTGACCTGTTGCTAAACCTCCGACTGTTCCCCAGAAGAACTGCGAGAGTCCTTGGGCAATACTTTTTGTCTTCGCAATCGGTATGAACACCCCTGTTGTTAGGGTGAAGACTTGTCCAAATCCGTGGTATAGCTCGCCATTTCCTAAGAAAATGGTATCTCGAATCGGATTCATCGCAAAGGATTTTCCATCTCCAGATAATCCATAATAAATATTCTGTACCGCTTCGACAGAATTCGAAGCCCCATACATCCACGTAGCAGTTCCCGCAATCTTAAGTATTGGCGCCACAATCGGCAAAGCAGTCCCTCCGGACATGGCCAGCGCCGATAACCCGGCTACGAATGTCAAGACTCCAAAGACGAGATTCATAAACCCTTGCTTGGTTCGTTCTTCGGCATGAAGTGCCTCCATGCGCACTTGATCACGTTCAAGAGCTGCTTGAATAATGCCCATACGATCATTTAGTTGGGCAGTCACTTGTTCATAGGCTACCATAAACCGTTGGACAGGGGGTAGTTTCCCAAAGGCACCCGATTGATAACTTCCCATACTGCGGTCTCTACTCGAATGCTCCGCCAATAAACTCTTTGTTGCTGCTAGCAACTCTTTAAACGCCTGCAAATCTTGGCGAGCATGCATTTCTTCATACTGCGTAATGGATTCGTCTAGATGCTTGATATCTTTCATCAGCTTCTCATATGTGAATTTCGTCTTCGTGTGACTAGTTCCTTGGTAATTCACTAATCCTGCGACTCTGAGCTTGGCAGTTGTTAACTGTTCCAACTGTTGTTCGAATCGTTGCTTAGACTTTCCTAGGTCCGAGTGAAGACCCTTGAAGACATCTTCAGGTAATTCCGCATGGTTATGCGTATCAATTTGATAGTAGCCATCTTTATACAGTAAGAAACTTGCGGTATACTCATTCATTAACCGCATCAGCGTCTGTATGAATGTTCCATGAACTTCTGTCATATAGCTCTTCGCACTCGTCATCGCTTCCCCTTGAAGCTCACTCTGGTTTGCGAGGGAGGCAATGGACTCTTGTAGCTTTTTTAGTGATTCTCCCCATTGTTGGATGGTTTGATTCGTTTGGCCATGCATGGAGGTAATATCGTTAAACTTTACTTGATACATCGTTCATCGTCCTCCTAGCCGAGTTAGTCCCGACAAAACAAATCCTAGTCCTTTGTCTGTCTGTTTAAGCTCTTGTCCTGTTTCCTCCAACTGAGCAATATCTTTCTCTAACAGCGCATTATAGTTCACTACTAATTGATATAATTCTTCAAATTGCTCCTGATAAAGATCCAGAACTGCAGATTTGGATGTTTTTTGTAGACTAGGTTTATTTACACTCACTAAGCTATTTTTTGAATTAGAAAGAGATATAATGTGTATTCCAAAAATAACTTCTGATATTTGAATCGTTCCGTACATATTTCTCCTCCTTTAATTTAATAGCTTTTCAATAAAATTCCCAAGATTGTTAATTTGCGCTTGGCACCAACCAATGAAGCTCTGTTGCTCTAATTTTTGATTTTCTAGACGTGTAATCTCATCACAAATCGCATCGTGAAACGCATCTAGTTCTCGTTGGCAAGCGTTAAAGTCTTGCCTGAACCCCTCCCATTGATGCCCAAAGTTTTCCTTTTGCTGGCCTTTCCATTCTGGTTGGTCATCTTTACCCATCACAGAAATCTTTATCTCATGGATTTCGCTTCGGATGTTCCCAACGGATTGTTTTGCCGAACGGAGTTTTGCCAACTTTGCATCAATCGAACTTATCGTTGCTGTAGCTTTGGAAATACTATTATAATGGGAGCTGACTTGGCCTTGAAGGTCCTCAATTGCGCGGTAGTCATTTTTCCCCATAAATTATCCCCCAATGCCGTTAGATTCTTTTAATTCTGAAACATTTCCTTTTGGAATATCTGTTTGCTGCAACATCGCTTCGATATTCTCTAACATGATTTCATTGTCATCATCTGTGTATCCTTCTTGAACTACTTTAAAGATATCTTCATGATTGAAATAGATTAAGCTGTCTCCAACCATTCCTTCTGGATAAAGGCAAGCACCATAATCGAAACGATACACTTGTCCTTTTACAGGCAATGCAATTAACCGAGCAATAATCATCATTTTCTTGACGTTCCCTTTTAGAATAACTACACTCCCCAAAGGTAACATTTTAGCTTCTGACATTTTTTAACCTCCCTGAATATAACAAACTTTTTTATTATTTCTTTATTATAGCATAAGTACATTCACTAATTCATCCGTATTCCCCACTATAATTCTCAAAATACACAAAAACAATTCATTAACAGAGATTTATCCCACGCATAAACCCCCACCGAAAATTCGATGGGGGTTGCATTTCCTATATAAACCTTTGTTACTAGCTGAAATATTTGGTATGAAACGTTAATTTCTATGACATTGTTTCTTCTTCCTGATTCTCTGCCTCTAACAATTCCATTTGCTTCAGATATGCTTTCTTATCCTCTAACATTTGGTGCTCTATCTCTTCTATTTGCTTTTGATAGACTCTATTCATCTGTTCTTCGTTCTGTTCTAACTCAGATAAAAAAGGCTTTGCATGAACAATATCAACATCTCGATATATTGTTAGAATGTAGTCCATTAGATTAGCACGTCTTCTCTTTGCATATGCTAGTTCGCTTTTTATCGCATCTTGCTGTTGCAGATATTTTTTTCGATTAGCTTGATAGTTCATTTCAAGATCGTGTATTTTGCCTTTAGTCATGACATCTACAACCTCATCTAGTTAATTGGATTTTTGAGTTCAATTTTGGGAATTGCTCGTAGAAAATCGGTTGCTGATTTTGCGGTTTTCCCTTCAAACCCTTTTTCTAATTGATCTATAAGCGTCTTAGAATAATAATGATGAAACTCCTCACCAATCGTTTCTAATTTTGGTGCTAATTCGTTCCGTAGCGCCTCCACTTGCATTTTCCCATTAGACATGATTGCTCGGATTGTAATGATTTCATCAAGCTTCATAAGTTCGGTAGCGTATTCATCTCTAAAAAGTCCGTTCGTCAAAGAATCATTATAATATACCATAAATTGTATATTTCTCCTTCCCATTGTTCTTTTACTGATAGATCAAATCCATTTTATTGATTAGGCAAATAATTCTCCTTGTTCTCTATCAATCTCTTCTAATTTCTCAGTTGCATAAAATAAAGTATCCGAAAATTTATATATCTTCTCTAAATATGCCTTCAACAATTCTCTGTTTAACTGTTCTTTCGATTCGTTCCAATTTCTTTCGAAGTCAAATTCAGATATTATAGCTTGAAATTCACTAAGATCTAAATATAATGTAATATTTGCTGCCTCTTTATAAGCTGAGTCTGTTAACACCTTAACTCTTTGTTTATATTCTTCTAATTGTTTCAACACTCTAGATACTTTATCATCTGATTCTATTCTAGAAAGATGAGATAGAATTAAAATTAGTTCGCTGCGCAATTTAATTCTTTCAGGCCCATTTGTATATAACAGTTTTTCTTGTATCGATTGAATCTTCTTTCTTCCCCAAGATATTACTTCTAATTTTGTCTCTTCGATTATTTCTTGATATTCTTTCATAAATTTAGAGTAATAACGAATTCCATTTACTCCAGTTGAGAGAATCTCCGAGGAAAATCCGTCTCTATCTATGTTAGAAATTTTATTATCTTCTTTTATCAATTCAATATATTTATTTAATAATTTGCTTAATTTCTCTCCTGCTTTTAAATATGCTGGAAAAAAATTCTCAGTCGCTTCCAATATCTTTCCATCCGAATAAACTCTATACTCTCCAAAATCATGCGAATTAGTTTTGTCAAAGGTAGTTGTGAAATTAAACGGCACTATAACTTTCACTTTTCCTAATTGCTCATCTGTATTCCGATTTAACATTGAAACGATATCGAAAGGATTTACGTAATAAGTCACTTTTTCATTTAGGATTTGAATTACTTCTTCAGAAACCCCAGATTTTCTTAGACTCTTTAGCGTATCTGGTCCATTTAAAACAACTATTTCTCCAATTTGGTCTAATTCTTTCACACTAAGATGAGCTACTCCTTGTACAGAAGCAATCGAACCAAGGGAATGTCCTGTGATATTTAATTTTGCATTTGGGGCTTTTTCTCGTAATTCTGCTAATTTTACATGTAGAGCCACTTCAACTAATTTCCCCTGAGTTATATACTCATCGTACATCGTAAAAGGATAGTTATTTCCCAGCCAATCACTCCATAAAGGTCCTAAATTCTTTAGACTTGGCACATCACTCCCCTTTACAGCCATGTACGCGTTCTTTGTATCTGAGCTCAACTCAGGAGTGTCAGTTAGAAAATACGCATTGAATCCCTCTTGTTCGTCCGTAAGCAGTCCTTTCTTATACATTAACTCGATATCTGTAGAAGTATACCCTTCAGTTTTATCTTTATGCACATACAGTAGCCCCTTATTAGGGAGCTGTTTCCCGCCAACTATATACTCATTATAATGCACATAAGTTTTTGAAAAATCCATCAATCCATTATCACTTTTTAACAATCTAGTATAGAAACTATATGGTCTACTTTCATACGCACTCTGTGCTAAAGATAGATATAAGTTGTAAAAATTATTTAAATTATTCATAATTATATATCGTATTCCCTTTAATTATACTTGGTGGTTGATTCATTGTGATGTTAGTCATTTGAGGTACATTATTAGACTTTTCCAGAAAGAAATCTACCCAAATAACTGTTTCTGGAATTTTATTAAAATTCCCTTCAACTGATAAATTATAGCCGACTATAAGCACACCATTACTAATAGGCTCAACTTTTAATGTATCCCAATCAAATTTAATAGTTTCGACTTTTGGATATTTCGAGTGAATCCACGCTACAATTTCTTCCTCATGCTCTTTCAACCATGCCAATTGTTTATCTCTTGCCGTCGCAAAAATCGTATTTGCACGCCATTCTGGATTATTTAAATTGAACACTGTAAAACCTCCTACACCTAATAATGCGATTGTTCCTATAATGGCTAATTTCTTCTTCATGTTCCACCCTCCAACCTTCTATACTTGCTTCTTATCATTTAATTGTCTAAAGACACTACTCTTACCAGTATTATAAGATATTTCATTAATTTTTCATATAGTTTTATTAATTAAAATTGACTTATTCTATAAAGCACTACCCTTTTAACGAATACTCGTATTAAGTAGAACACTTAGCTTTTGAATCATTGAGACACTATCCCCATATGCGTCATTAAAATATATCACGAAAAGAATTTTTTGAGATGTATCAAAAATGATACATTTGCATTTTTGTTTAATTCCAAATCCAATAAAGATCTATCTTTATGGTATAAATACAATAATCTAATCAGCGCTTGATAAGATATAAAAAAAGAAGGAATTAAACAGATTGCTTAATTCCTTCCGCCTCCTCTATTCTTCTATACTCATTAATTGTACGAATTCATAACCTTCTGCATCAACAATATAGCCTTCGTTTGGACGTGGAGATTTTTCGTTTGAGATATACGGGAAGCGAACATATTCTTGATCGCTGATACGCATTCCCATGAATACCTGTGTTGCCAATTGTCTGTGTAAGGTTACAAGCGTAGAGTAATTCGTCATTAAGTCTTTATAGTTGCCCACAAACACTGGCGTAATACCGTACTTAGGTCCTTCTAACAGAAGCTCTTTGAACTGATTTTCTGTAATGTTGAGACTTTGTCCAAGGATTTGGATGTCTGGAATGATAATGAGTGATTGAGTATATTCGCCAGGTTGCGTCATACGTTCCTTCAAGTTGTCTAAGATGATATTCATTCCGTCTTTAGCACTCAGTGTATCGCTGAAACGATGGGCTTCCTTAAATTGATCTAATGGTACTAATCCTAATGGGTCCACAATCACCACTTGAACAGGATTCGTATATTGTTGCAACTGGTAAGCTAATACTTTGTAGAACTGAGTAACACTTCGAACATTATCACTAACTAACGAGATGGCTTTATCTAATGTAAATGCAGCCACTTCGACCATTTCTCTCGTTAAACCGAGTAATACTTGATGGTTTCGCTCTGCTCGATCTACTTGTACTTCCACCATTTCTGGGGTCACCACTTCCGGCAACATCGGAATTGGTTGTGGTAATGCACCTGTCCAATAACGAGACATTTCTTGCGCTTCTGCTTTCACTTGCTGAATCATCGATGAATTATCTTCAGAAGAATACGGCACACACACTTGGAATGAAACGACTGTGTCTTGCTTCATTAATCCGCGTCCACGGATATCTAAAAGCACTTGGCTTGTACGACCAACAATACTTGTAACGTCACTCTGTTCGAATAAGTAGAGCGCAATTTTTGTTTTAAAGTTTGCTTGTAATTGTACACGCATAGCATTGAAACGAGACATCGTTGTGATGAGGTAAATTCCTAAAGAGGCCCCCTCACGCGCTAGAATATTAACGGTTTCGTTAAACGCTTCACTGAAAGTAGCATCACTCACTCCATCAAAACTATCGATTGCAATAAATAGTGAAGGGAACGGTGTCACGGCGTCTCTGTTGTATTGTTGCATATTACTTGAGCGCGCCTCACTAAGAGCTGCCTTTCGAACCTTCACTTCTTTTTGAAGACGTCGTAATGACTTCATCACTTTCTCATTATCATCTGCTGTAAAGTAGTCCGCCACATGTGGAAAATCCACTAAAGAAATCAATCCACTCGTTCCAAAGTCATATAAATAGATATGTGATTGCTCTGGCGTTGTTTTACGCATTACATCAATCAATGCATTTTGGATAAAGGTAGACTTCCCATACCCTGGGCTTCCAACAACTAGAATATGACCACAATCGTTGAAGTCAACTGTCAGTGGTAATTGCGCTTGTTGTTCCGGAATATCTTGATATCCCAATAAAAACTCAGGGTGTTTATTTTCTCCCCAATAATGTTTAAATTGAATATCTTGGATATCTTCTGCTGCGATTCTCTCTTTTAATGGTGGAAGCCAAGGACTTGCAACCTTTGGAAGATGTAGAGATTCGAATACACGCTTCGCTTCTTGAACGACCGCATCCAATTGTGTTGGCAATCGTTTCTGATTGCCGCTATCATCTAATCCACTTAAGTCTTTATTGATTGCTTCATACTGTCCATTATCTTTAATGGCATACACTGTGGTATCTCGGTGTGTAGAACGTACCGCTTCTGGTTCATAATCGGCTCCACTCCAAGCACTCTGGAATAATTCATAGATTTCATTATTCCCAACTTGTAAGTATCCTCGACCTGTCTGCGTAATTTCTGCAGCATCTGGCGTTTTAATAATTTCACGCGAATCAGCCACATCTTGTACTTTCAACGCAATTTTAAACTTCGAGTTAGACCAGATTTGGTCATCCACTACTCCGCTTGGTTTTTGAGTCGCTAAGATTAAGTGAATTCCGAGCGAACGTCCGATACGCGCTGCAGATACTAACTCTTTCATGAAGTCAGGTTGATTCGTTTTCAATTCTGCAAACTCATCCGAAATCAAGAATAAATGAGGCATTGGCTCAGTGGCTACACCCTCTTTAAACAATTTCATGTACTGATTAATATGGTTTACATCATATTCTGCAAATAATCGTTGACGTTTCTTCAATTCTGCTTGAATAGACACTAAGGCACGATTGGCTTGTGCGACATCTAGGTTGGTAATCGCTCCAACTAAGTGCGGTAAGTCCGCAAATAGGTTGGCCATTCCCCCACCTTTGTAGTCAATCAAGAGAAATGCGACTTCATACGGATGGAAATTCACCGCTAATGAAGCAATATACGACTGTAAGGTCTCAGATTTCCCTGATCCTGTTGTCCCTGCCATTAGTCCGTGAGGTCCATGCGCTTTCTCATGTAAATTCAACATTAATAATTCATCACGGCCACGTAACCCTAATGGTACTGCCATTGTTTGGTACGTATCATTCGTTGCCCAACGATGGTTCATATCTAACGCTTCTACAGAATCGACACCATACATCTCTAGGAATGTGACACTATCTGGAATCGCGTTTCGTAATGTTTGAACATGCGTCACTTGAGCCAAGTCTCTTGCGAATTGTTCTTTGGCTTCAGTGGATAACTTCTCAAATGTCACAAACGGTTTATCCATATATTCGCCATTATGGAGGCGTAATGTTCCTTGACGATTTCCTTTGAAATCCACAACAGTATTTACATGTTCTGGTAGGCTTTCAATCACATCTTCTACAAATAGATAGCTAATTCCAAGATGTGATAAATCTTCATTGATAAACTCCATAATATTATGATCTAGCATTAGAGATAAATCCGTAATCACAAATACATAATGAGGAGTAAAAGTTAGTTGCTTATTAGTTCCTGCTTGTTCAGCCGCTTGTTTGCGTTCTTTGATCATTTGATAGAGCGACGTTAACAATTGATCACGACTACGTTGATGGTATACAAAACTACGACAATTAAACTGCTGGAGTTTCATATGCGGTAACCAACGACTCCATTCCCACAATGGGAGTTCTTCTTCACGAAACACTGGAACAAATTGCACATCATGGTAACTATGGAAAGTTGCCAACTGAATAATCGCTTGTTGAACTTGCTCGATGACTGTTCGACGAGAGCCGATATATCCTGTAGGCGCCGATAACAAATCATTAGTAATAGGTAGATTTTCCAAGTATTGATAATGCGCCACTAATTCCGTTACTTGGTCACTGATGGCTTCATTGTATTCTGTTAACTCAGATTTTTTATAATCGACTTTAAAACTTGGAATGATTTTCCCTGTTCCTAGACGGTACGTTAAAAAGTCAAAGTGATGAGGCGTCTTTTCATAGAGACGTCTATCCGTGACCTTCGCCATTTCCATTACAGTGTCAATATTTGGATAGTGATAATTCAACGCTTCTGCCTGCTCTTTAGATAAGTCATAAAGCTCTTTATATTTCTCATTCAGATACGCTTTATAGTTCTCCATCTTTTTCGCTTTCAGACGTTTATTTTGTTTTTTGTCTGAGAAGAAACTGTGGACTGAGGTGATTAAAGTAATCACCGACATCCCCATCATCATTATCATCATTCCGCCATTTCCTGTAAGAAAATGCGTTGCCACCGTAAGCCCAATCATCGCAAGCGGCATGATAATTAATTTTAATAACGATTGCTTCTGCATATTATCTTCAGTTGGTGGCGCTAAGATGCTCACCACATCATCTGGCTCACGTAAAATGAACCGAGGTGAACGGTGAAAATCACTTGTCTTATCCTCTGGTGTATCTTCAAAATCTAACTGAACAAGAGCTGTCTCGATTGGCTCGATACTCGCGATAAAAACTTTTTGCCCTTGAATTCTAATAAAATAGCCACTCGTAGAAAACAGATAATCCCCCTCACTCATCTGTGCAGGAGTCGTTACCAACTGCCCATTCAAGAACACTTCTTTCTCGGATACAATTTCATATCCTGTAGCGTTTGCTTGAATCAATAATTCCTGGCTTTGAGCAATACTAACTGCATGAATTTCATCCGGACCAATGGTTAAAGGCTCTTTTGTTAGTAATGTTTGTAGGCTATATTGAAAAACAAATAATTCTGCAACAATCTCATTACTGAATGGAAGGCTATGTTTCCCGTTCGTGTAAATACGCTCCGCAAACGACACTTGTCCATTTTTCACGATTAATTTATCTGCAAATGCATTTTCCACAACAAAATCATCGCTTAGATGAGTTCCCACACGGTAAGCTCTCTCTTTTGAAATGTCGTAGATGGTATTATCTATCTTAATTAAACAAATCATTTACTGCCTCCGTATTAATTTTCTTTCGTTTTTTGTTGTGCTGGTAAATATTGTTTCTTTAACTCTTCTAATTTACCTTTATAACGGTTAATTTCCTCTGTACGTTTTTCTGACGTTAAGTTTGGATCACGTTGAACGTCATCAATTTTCTTCGTCAAACTGTACATTAATAATTGTGGGTCATCTAAATAACTCGCAATATCCATTGCTTCATCTACTTTATTTTGTCCGATCAGTACCCAATATCTTAGGTAATCTTCGTTTGTTTGTGCTGTAATTTTTCCAAGCACTGCTTTTTGTTCATTCGTTAGTGATTCCGTCATAATCACTGAATACGCAACAATATACTTATCTTCAGCAGAAAGAGATTTACTATCGATTGATTTTACATTCGTTACCACTTGTGAATAATCTTTTTCGATAAACGATAAACGTATATTTGCAATTTGCGTTTGTTTTGGTTGTACCACAAACAAATTGAAAGCCAGAACGGCTGCTAATACTACTGCAATGACACCTGATAAAATTCCCACCAATTTCCATACAAAAAGTTTTCGTTGAGGTACGCGCACCATTTCTTTGGCTACACGTTCTCTTTCATAGTCTAGATGTTCTTGCATTTTTTCTAGCACTTCTGAAATCGATTGAGCTGCAATAATCTCTTCACAGAATTTATGTCCTTTGTAGAATTCTAATTTTCCTTGAGATAATTCTGTAAACTTAGATTTCAAATCTAGTGTTGCCACAATCATCGATTGGTACTGCTTCAAAAATTCTTCTTCAGATAATCCTTCATAAGGAGGGACTTGCCCTTTAATTCCGCGAAAAACAATTTTTGCAATTCCATCTTGTGTAAACACTACATTTTCTGGCGAAAGCGAGTATGTATATACACTTGCCTCTAAGGATGTAAATAATTTCCCTACATTAATTAAGTAACGAAGACGTTCTTCTAATGGTAATGGATAAATTTTTTCAAATTCTTGAGTATTTGCTGTATCTGCATGAATCATATAAGAACTTTCAACTTCTTCAATCGTCAATGGAACAGCTTCTGGAATGGGCACTTGCAATAGCGTTAACGCCATAGCTACATTCCCTTTGAATTCTTCCTTTGTAACTTCAACACTTCTCACGTTCATTCTCTCTCTTTCTATAAAGTTTCAACGATGAATTGGACTCCATCACGTAAAGTTCCAACATCTTCAATGCGTTGTAACGCTGTTAGGACTACTCCTTTATCATGTACACGGATACTAGGACTAACAACATTCAATTCTAATTGATAAGCTTGTGCGACAATATGTAATAATTCCTTCATGCTGATGCCTACTGGAACTCGTAAATCATATTGTCCATATGCAAACTTTCTTAAATCTAACGTTAAATTAATATACATATTATGCATGATATGTTTTCCTTTTCTTCAAAAATTGATAAATCGATATCCCGCTCATTAATAATCCTAATGCAATGAATCCAACCATTGTTAATGGCGACGTCTTTTCTTCTGGTCTTAACTTCACTCCCTTATTAGGAGTCGTTGCTGACTGCGATAAGAAGAATTGATCCGTTTCAATCGGATTTAGTTTTTGAGAGTCTGTCGATAAAAAAAGAAGAGCCTTATCTTGCGTTTCAGATAATGACTCTTCTGCCTGTTGTTTTGAAATCATTTGAGACAAAGAGGCATCAAACAGTTGTTTCAGTGTTATGTCTTGTTCGAAATAAGTTTGCTCATTTACATTCGTTTGGACAGGAACATCCACATTGATTTTTAACGAACCGTCTTGAGCCCATACTTTGCCCGTGAGGACAACCATCATGCCAAGTACAATCATTATGACTTGACTGATTTTTTTCATTGTCTACTCCTTATTATGTTGTTGATAATGTAGCATGCTTCCAACAAATCCAATTACTCCAATAACAGAAATTACCACTGTTGAAATCCATGCTGTAGGTTGCTGATTGATAACTGCATGTAACATATTTTCTGCAGAAACGAATGGTGTTAAATACGCTAATACTGGTGACACATTTCCATAATACGTATCAAATAATTGTCCCAATGCAATAACGTAAATGACGATGAATCCTAAACTAATTAATAATCCATAGGCTTTTAGCCATGACATTAACGCATGGTGCATGAAAATAGCACTTACAGCAATTAGAATTGCCATTCCGATGAGTGCAAATAATTGCTCTGCTGGTAAACTCAATTTCACACCTACCACAATACTTACTAAGGCGCCAATACCTGCCCCAACACCTGCTAGTAAAACTAAAGGTAAGAGATGTGATTTTGATTCATTAGATAGATAACGATTTGTGTCCAGTAATTGCCAATTGCCGTGTTGTAACATGTATACAAATGCAAGAGTCATCATCGCGATAATCAATACCATTAAAACTCCGGTACGATTATCCGTATGTTGACGTGAAGTGTCTCCTCCGCGTCCGTCTGCTAATGTTCCATCAATTGGATGAGATAGGTAATCATAGACTAATGTATTTGTATTGTTTCCAGACTCCGTATTGGACATCACTTTCGTAAATTCGTTTAAGAATGCCGTGTTCGATTCGAATTCTTTGTTCATAACTTTGTCCATTGATTCGACAGCGTTCTTGTACTCAGTCCCTTTTGTTTCAAGAGTTTTCACCTCATCGTTTAATCGGCTATATTCTTTTCGAATAGTTTCAGCCACTTGTTGATGGGACTTTGTGTTATCCATCAATGTACGACTCGCTAACATAAGCGTTGATAAGTCTTTGTTCATTGATAGACTCACACCTGTTAAATCAGTGTTATCACGTTTTTCTGAATCTACAAAAATCGGTTTACTTTCAAGAGTTTCTTTAACTTTTTGAGTTTCCGTCACAATTCTTGTAATTTCAGCATTCACATCCTTCATTAACTTTTGATAAGCATCCATATTTTTCTTTAAAGTAGCTACATCCGTTGAAAGTGTCGCAACTCGTGTGTTCAATTCTTCTGGAATCACAAGTTTTGCTTTAATATCACTTGTTAATGTATTCGTTACTAGATCGACTAAGATTTCATCTAGATTTTCAAACGCCAACTGCGCATATAATGAATCTCCCGCTGGCTGTTTAGGATTTGCTCCATTATTTGAATATAAGTCTAATCCATAAACTGCCTTCACTTGACCTGCAAAATCAAGATACGCTTTTACATCATTAAACACGGCTGTAGAAATTTCTCCTAAGAATGCTTTAGAATCTGTGAAAACAGTACGTGCATCACTACCGCTATACGTTCTTTGGATCGCTTGAGAGCTAGTATTCACCGTTAGAGTTGCTCCATCTAGCGGAGTTAATGTATCGAACTTTTTAGGAGTCGCATTCCCTGAAGCTTGATAATTATTAAAAGCTTCAATCACTTTATTAGATTGTTGAATACTACTATTTAATGAAGCAATATTATTTAATAATGCTTGTTTTTGTTCATCGCTAAGATGAGCAATTGATTCTTCAGTCACAACATTAATTTTCGATAAGATTGGCGCAAACCAACTATCGCTTGCGACCGATCCACCATTGTATTTCAATTCATAATCTACACGTAATTGCTTGGCAGAAGCATTAAACCCTGAAGTCACTTCCACAGAACTACCATTTTGTGAGAATGAGGCTCCTTGACCATTAATGCGTAAACTTTGAACACTATAACGACTATCAACAGCAAGAGAGATTTTCTTAATGTTCCCAGCAATATCATTCACAGCAATTTGTCCTGAAATCACTTTGTTTTTAATGTCATTTTCCTTGTTGCTAACAAAAGTATCTTGGTTACTTGTTTGTGTAGTTGCTGATGGATTTAGTTTTTGAATAAAATGAACCGTATTTTTTAGAAACTGTTTGTCTGCAGCTGATAATGCCATACGATCAATAGTAGCATCATCATAAAGCGTCATTTGTTGAGCGCTTGAAATAAACTTCTTATCAATATTATTACGTAACTCCGAAACCATTAAACCTAGCGTTTTCTTCGTTTGGTTACTATTATCAGCAAGCGACTCTGCTACTGCTTGCTTAATTTTCGCTTTATAGGTTGTATTTAAATAAGTACTAATTTCTTCGTTTCTCTTCTTAATATCCTCAACGAATTCATTCAGACGTTTGTTTAACTCATTTGAGTTTGCTAATACTTGATTCAAATCTTGTCCGTTGCTTAATTCTGGAAGCTTTTGTCCATTTACTTCTTGCATAATTTTCAACGGATCCGTAACTGTCATGCTAGAAATGCCTTTATCATAAACTGCCAATTCACTTTCTCTTTTAACAATCGATTGAGTCCATGCATCTTGCAACTCTTTAATTTTAGCAATTTCATTTTCATATGTTTTATCTACGGAAATAATTTGTGTGAACGATGCATTTGAATTCTGAATGATTGTATTAAATCCATTCATCACTTCTGCTGCATTATTCGACGAACTAGAAATGCCTTTAAATTCTTGAGAATATTGCATCAACGGTTCTAAAAGCCCAGTTTGAAATTGATCAACCGTATCTCCTTGATTTTTTACGACTCCAGAAACTTGTTTCTGTGCATTTTTCAAGTTGGCGATTACGCTACTAAAATAAATGCGAATAAGATCTTGATTGAATGCCTGTTTTAATGACGATACTGCCTCTTCTGCTTGTTTCACTAAAACTTGTTTGTCGGCATTTACTTTATATTGGAACAATGCACGTTTTGGCGCTGTTGCTTCTAACGAAAGGGCGTCTTGTGAAAAATGACTTGGTAAAATAACCATCACTTGATAGTTCCCATTTTCTAACCCTTTTTCAGCTGTCGAACGAGACACCGTTTCAACTTTGTACGGAGTTGTTTTTGCAAATGATTCAATTAAGATGTTTGCAACTGTTACTTTGTCTCCATTATAGTTTGTCCCACTATCTTCATTCACAACAGCAATAGTGACATCACTTTTAGCTGTCTGCGAGTCTTGAACTGACGTCGAACGATTTGTATTTTGTGGTTTCACCACTCCGAATAATGATAATAATAATACCGTTATTAAAAGAACTCCTGAAAACAGGAAGACTTTCTTATGTTTCATTTTCTTCTCCCTTCAAATTTTTTAAAAGAAAAAGGCGGGATGCTCTCCCACCTTCTTAGGATAGATGGTCTATCCATTATCCATTAGTTTAATCCGAATTTTTGAGATAAAGCTTGGTCATGCTCTTCCATAGCACGAGCAGCTCCAACTAACTGAACGTTGATTTGTTCTAATAATTCAGCAAATTCTTTTACTTTTGGTTTTAATTCGTTAAATTGTCTATCAAAACCTTGGAAAGCTTGTCCTTCCCATTCAGCTGCTAATGTTTGTTGTAAAGCTGATAAGTTAGATAAGATTCCATTTACTTCGTTTGAAGCTTTGCTATATTCACGAGCACGTGTTTGTAACGTCTCTGGAGAAACTTTAATTTGTCCCATTTTAATGAACTCCTTCAGTTATAATATTGATTTTTGTTACATTTCGATAGTATCACATTCACAAATAATTAGCAATATAAAAATAAAAACTTCACGTCGTGTATCAACGTTATCTCTAGTAATATATAGTTTCGTTATTTTGAAATACTGTCTCAAAATCTATATTATTATTAGATAACTTTTTCCATCTTTCGTTTTCTCTAGTAATATTTTTTTGAATTGCTTCTGAAAAATTACCTTTAATATCCTTATCTACCACATTTTTAATATGTTCTATCTCGGTATATACTTTCTTTGCAGATTGAGCACACTCTTTATTTATTTTGTATTTTATTTCATCACGTAACGCCACTTTCGCAGGTGCGTAATATGCTATTATCAGCAATCTGTCTAGTGATTTCTCCACTTCAAGCAATTTTTCACTAGTAGATTGTACTGCTCCTCTCAACAAATTCTGATAAGCATTTCCAATTGTATCCCAAACTTGAGTTGCTAGCGACCCTATTTCCATACTATCCCTCATCTTCTAATCTTTGAATCTTTATTTGTAAATCTTCCATCTCTTCTGATTTCTTTCGGAGCTTTGTCTTATACTCCAGTTGGATTTTTTCAGATTCTCTGTCTAATGAGTTTAGAGTTCTATAAAATTTATCATCATTCGCTTCATAATATAATTGGAATAATTGACTCATTTTTTCGTAATCCACTACTTGATCTTCATTATTCTTTAATTCCTGTACTGAAGCCTGATATTTTTGCTCTAACATATTAGCAAGGTCTCTTCTGAAAGAATTAACTCTTCTTGTTTTTTCTTCTATTTTAGATAATTCTTTTTTCTCCTCATTTTTTATCTCATCAATTTCAGCACAAATTTTTCTTAACCTACTCTGTAAGGTCCCCTTTTTATCCATATTTATCTCTATCCTTTAACAAATAAAGTTGATAACTCTTGATCTTTTTCAACTAATTCGGCAATACCATCATTAATTACCTTTCTTAACGTATCAAAATTTTCTGCAATTTCAACAGCTGTTTGTAGTTTTTTATTACTGTATTCTTCGACATTACCAACAATAGAGTCGTAATGAACGCCTTGTTCATAATACACAGCCTTTACTTCCTCAGCTGACAACTTAAAATAAGCTGGCACTTTCGATAATTCTTTATATAGTTCATTTGCTTCCTGGATTCCTTTTGCTTGAGACAGTTTGAACGATTCTATAGCTGCGTTATTAGCTTGCGCAATCCCTTCAGATAATAATTGAGCCTGAAGTGCATCCAAATAAATCCATTGACTTTTTGTCACTCCAGATATACCTTCTCGACTAGAACGAATAAATTGCAACTTTTTATCTATAATGCTACTCATGCCAAATTCGATTGCTAAAATTCTCTCTAATTCAGCAACTTGAGCAGGATCATTAACTATCTCATCTAATCCATGACCACCAGAATTTACTAGAGTGATTTTTTCCCCTAAATAAACTCCACCAGCTAATTCCGAAAGCTGGAGAAAATCCCATTCAGTATTAATGCGAAGAACACGACCTGTAAAGCCTTTGATATCATTTTCTATATTTTGAATATTTTCTACTACATATGGATTTTCATACATAGCTGTTGCTCTCACATACAAAGGAGCAGGATTATATACTATTGTCATCCTTGCATTATATTTTAATGCTACTCGTTGAGCAACATTACCTCCTAGAGAATGTCCAGTAAGAATTAAATTTTCCGCCCCATACTTTTCAGCCATCTTTTCATAAAAAGTATAAGCATTATCATAGTGGTATCCAAAACCGCGTCCAATACTATAAATATCTGTTAACCCATCCTTTATGAATTCTCCATCTGGATTTGTGCCAGTATACGATACAACTACTTTTCCAGTAGTTTTATCCTTGAACGCTGTTCCGCTAGTTCCAGTGGAGGGATCATAGAAATCATCAATATATTCTAAATTACTAGGTATTTTCTTCTCCTGTTGAGCTACTGCCAAGACTTTACTTACTTCCGTTAAATCTGGAGACTTTATCCTCACGCTTTCTAACTCATAAGATAAATTTGAAGCGTCTAATGTACTTATCATACTCCCTGTCGTATTTACTACTGTCACCATAGTTCCTTCTTTCTAGTCAGATACTGTTTCTCTAAAATAATATCCCTCTTCATCCTCTACCACAACAGAATAATAGTAATTTCTATTAGAATTACTTCCTCCAAAAGATAATTTAATAGTCTTTGATGTAGGAAAAGATAAATACTCATTGATTTCTGGTAGATTCACAACATAATTTATACCAAAAGAACCATTCATCGAATTATAGTGTTTCTCTTTCAGTTTCAGTGTTGATAGAAAATCTTTATTTAACGTAATTTTCTGGAATAAGAAGGCTTGTTGTGGCCAAAGTTTAAGAGCTTCTTTCTCATCATCAAAAACAAATTTGTTGTTGTGGTATTCCACATTAATGGTTTTATATTTTTCCCCACTATTACTATCTTGAAGAATAAGAGTACCTCGAATAGGGTCTCCTTTTTTTACTCCGTCCATCTCAACAGTCACTAAATAATTATGTTCATTTTCTTTATAAAGTTTAAACCCATTCGGAAACTGTTCAAATAAATCCTCTAAATTCTGAGTAGGATAAACGCGACTAACTTCCTTTCCAATTCGGTCTTCTAAGTACGCTCTACTATTTCTTGTATTACACCCAAATAACATTAAGATTGCCCCTCCCATTATCATGAAACGCAATAATTTCTTTATTTCCATTTTTAACCCTCACTTTAAGAGTTTATTAGTTTACTTCAATATTATCATAGTTACAAAAAAAGACAATATTATACCAATAGTTTCTCTTTTATTTTGTCGACTTATGATACTAAAAAATAATATAATTTAGACTACAACAACCTTGTCTTTTCATCTATTTTATATCCTGTTCATCTCGTAATCATTTCACATCATCACGAAGATACCATTAAAATTATTGTTAGCTAAATTATATCATTTGCTGTTCATTCATTCGATAGTTTTCCTAACAAAAACAGCTCAAAAGCGTTCTAACTTTTGAGCTGTCCAGTATTTTTTCTAAATGAAGTTAATTAGCCTCTTAATTTGCCGTTTTGGCCAAGGTTTTCTGCTTTAATTTCTTGAATAATGATATGAATGTGTTCTGTTGGAGCGCCAGTGTGTTTAGAGACCACTTCTGTCACTTCTTTGACAAGGGCTTCTTTTTGTTCACGGCTTCTTCCTTCGATCATTTCAACATGAATAAATGGCATGGTTGTGCCTCCCTTCGTTTTCAACTAGTTTATATAACTGCTCTGTGGTTCTATTCTACTCCTAAATGGGAGAGAATACTAGGCGTGGTGCTGGAAAGGACTCACATCCTGTGTAGTCGGGTTCGAATCACACCCTGTGTAGTTGAACTCGGGCTCACAGGACTGCAAAACTTCGCACTGTGAAGTTTTGCTTCCCAGAATATCCGCACGACTGCAAGCAGTCCCTTGCATTATTCTGGTCCAGTGGTTCAGTCCTGAGCGTTCGCCCTCATATCCTGTGTAGTCGGGTTCGGCTTCGCAGAAATGGCGTGCGTTTCCCCAAACGTACGCACGACTCGTTCCGAGTCCTTTGCGTCGTTCGGGTCCAACGTTCCATTTCTGAGCGCGAAGCCTCACACCCTATATTTCTCTATTAAAATCTTCATGGTTTTGTTTGAAAAGAGCACGGTGAGGATGGCGGTATTCAATGGGAGCGAGATCATATTTTTCAGGATTCGCAGTGGCATAATGACGGCGAAGGCTTTTTGCGTC
>ERZ773074.184-NODE-184-length-28781-cov-32.068997_pt1 | contig 28781 bp, 25 predicted proteins | sample MGYA00580615_ERZ773074 | MGnify/ENA primary metagenome ERZ773074 (study PRJEB29015, sample SAMEA2738126) | human oral metagenome | biome: human oral; feature: human-associated habitat; material: saliva | place: China | collected 2160 ...
CAAGCATCGTGCTCACCTCTGCCACAATACCAGCAAGAAGTTTGAGAGTTCATTCTTGAACTTGACCATTCCACAGAACAATAGTGTAATGTTCGGTTCTTTGAGCGGTAACAAACTCGGTATCTGGGTAGCACACGGTGAGGGTCGTTTCTACCTCCCAGAGGCAGAAGATAAGTACAATATCATCGCTAAATACAACTACGCTGAATATCCTGGTAACCCTAACGGCTCTGACTACAATGTAGCAGGTATCTGCTCTGCTGATGGTCGTCACCTTGCAATGATGCCACACTTGGAGCGTGCTATCTTCCCATGGCAGCAGGCTTACTATCCACGTGAGCGTCGTCAGGACGAGGTTACACCATGGATTGAGGCATTTGTAAATGCTCGTAAGTGGGTTGAAAGCAAACTCTAAAACGTGAGTTTCACCTTATTAATAGGTGAGCACCGTCATTAAGAGATAACAAGAATAAACGCCCTCATCTGAGTTATATGCCTATCTTATAGGCTTGTGATACAGATGAGGGCGATTATGATTAATCATATTAATCTACTATAAAAACAAAACAAAGTGAACAAAGAGGACATCTCATCAACATCCAAGCCCCATCATCCATCATTCAACAATTTCTATTGGGAGGCCTTTAAGACCTTCTTTAAGATAGGCACGTTTACACTTGGGGGTGGGTATGCTATGATATCCACTATCCAAAACGAGGTTGTAGCAAAGAAGAAGTGGATACCCGAAGACCAATTCGTCGACTTAATAGCCGTCGCACAGAGTTGTCCAGGTGTGTTCGCCGCCAATATCAGTGTTTTCGTTGGCTATAAGCTACGCAAAACACCTGGTGCAATTTGTACCTGCTTAGGTGCTATCTTACCTTCCTTCCTCATCATCCTACTCATAGCACTCTTCTTCCACCACTTCATAGACAACCCAGCAGTTGCAGCTATCTTCCGTGGGATACGCCCTGCTGTGGTCGCATTGATAGCCGCACCAACCTTTACCTTGGCTAAGCAAGCAAAGATATCATTAGCTAACTGCTGGATACCTATTATCACAGCCCTACTCATTTGGCTATTAGGCGTAAACCCAATATATATCATCATAGTAGCAGGATTGGCAGGTTTCCTCTATGGAAAGTTTATTAAGCCAACAGAGTAAGAGTTCCCACTACCCCTCCAAAGGAAGGAAAGATAATTTGCTAACAAAGGAAAGTTACTTGATTCTTACCCCTATAAAAACAAAAAGAATAATATGATATACTTAGAACTCTTCTACACATTCTTCATCATCGGCCTCTTTGGGTTCGGTGGAGGATATGGGATGTTATCACTAATACAAACAGAAACAGTCGTAAACCATCACTGGCTGAGTTCAGCTGAGTTCACAGACATTGTTGCTGTGTCGCAAATGACACCAGGACCAGTGGGTATTAACGCTGCAACCTTCTGTGGATACACAGCTGTAGAAAATGCAGGTTGGGGTACGGGGATGTCTATCTTAGGCAGCATCATAGCTACCGTTGCTATCATACTTCCCTCACTGATAATGATGATACTCATTAGCAAGATGTTCTTAAAGTATATGAATACTCCTATCGTACAGGCTGTCTTTGGTGGTCTGCGTCCTGTTGTAGTAGGATTACTGGCTGCTGCCAGCTTATTATTATGCAATGTTGAGAATTTCTCTGCCGTAAGTATCAATCCTTGGCGCTTCTGGATTAGTCTTTTTCTATTCTCTGCAACCTTCATCGGAACAAAGTGGATGAAGATTAACCCTATTCTCATGATAGGCTATGCTGGCTTTGCTGGGTTGGTTCTATTATATTAAAGGAGTCGGGCAATGGCTTTTTGCACGTATCTTTACTGCTGCTTTGCCTTGTACTAACATTCAGCACCCATCATGAAAAGCGTTTGAGATAAAAAGAAATAGGCTTAGATTAAACATAAACAGCTGTTATATGGCTATCTATACAGGAGAGTATCACATGTAAGGCATGACGAACAACAATAAAGAAAAAACGAAACCACGCAATACCTGCAGCGGCAGGTATTGCGTGATTTCGTATTTATATTCTATTAACTGTTTATCTCTATGAAATAAATTCCATCTGTACATTGTTTATCCTTACATGATATGCAACCAACGAAGAATATCGTTAAGGTTGGCAAATATCATAAGGAGGATTAGAATGGTTATACCTACATACTCCGCACGTACCATGAATTTCTCTGACGGTTTACGACGAGTAATCATCTCATAGAGAAGGAATACCACATGACCACCATCCAAAGCAGGGATAGGAAGAATGTTCATGAAGGCAAGCATGATACTCAAGAAAGCTGTCATCGACCAGAACATATACCAGTCCCAGAATGGAGGGAAAAGACTACCGATAGCTCCGAAGCCGCCTATACTCTTTGCACCATCTGCTGAAGCAAGGTAACGGAAGTTACCGACATAGCCACGCAGTACGTTCCAACCATGCTTTATACCTGCAGGGAAACTCTCAAAGAAGGAGTATTCCTCCTGTACAGGCTTATAATAACTTGCCAATGTTGACTGCAAAACACCCAACTTCAAATCAGGTGTCAACATCAGTTTCAGTGTATCGAGCTTTGCTGCGCCCTTATGCTGAACTGTCAACACAACAGAACGAACTGCAAGAGAATCCTTATGCGTATTCTTCACTGCCAAGACATCACTCAATACACCTGTCTGATAATTCATATCTGTCCATGTCTCAACAGGCTTTCCATTGATAGACTTAATGAGGTCGCCTGCCTTAATACCTGCTTTCGCAGCAGGTGTATCACCCAACACGCTATCCACCTGCGCTGGAATGAAAGGCTCCGCAAACAAAGGACGCGTCTTAATCATTGAGAGCATATCCAAATCACCAGGCAGGGTAATACTATGTTTCTTACCATTACGAAGAACATCTACACGCTTAGCCTGTGCTATCTGACGGAAGAAATCGCCATTCACATTGGCATACTCACGGAATGCTCCTTGGTCTGTTCCCAACATTACATCGTGGTCTTTGAAACCCAAAGCCTTAGCCTCAGCATTGAAACGCATACCCATATTCATGTCAGACACCTTGAAATAGCTGTCTCCCCATACAAACATCACCATTGAATAAATGAAGAGAGCGAGGACAAAGTTGACCAACACACCACCTATCATAATCAGAAGACGCTGCCAAGCTGGCTTTGTACGGAACTCCCATGGCTGTGCTTCCTGCTTCATCTGGTCGGTATCGAAGCTTTCATCAATCATACCAGAAATCTTGCAGTAGCCACCAAGTGGCAACCATCCCATACCATATTCTGTATCGTCTTTCTTAGGTTTCCAACTGAAGAGTTTACCTTTCCACTTACCGATGCCCACATCGAAGAATACGAAGAACTTCTCAACGCGAACGCCAAAAAGCTTCGCAAAGAACATGTGTCCGCCTTCATGCAGCAGGACAAGCAGAGAGATTGCCAGAACAAACTGGAGCAATCTGATCAGAAATGTTTCCATTATTTATCTATTCATTATTTATTATTCATAATCTCAAGTGCTACACGACGTGCCTCAGCATCCGTCTGCACATATACATCATAGTCTGGATTGCTATCAAAAGCAACAGTTAGCATTGCCTTCTCAATGATGTCGCCCATTGCCAAGAAACTACAAGCACCCTTACGGAAGCCTTCATTGACAATCTCGTTGGCTGCATTGACAATACAAGGCATATTGCCACCCTTATTGATAGCTTCGTATGCCATAGCTAAACACTTAAACTTCTCCACATCAGGCTCAAAGAACTCTAATGGCTGACGGAAAAGATCTAACCTATCGCCGCCTAATGGCAAACGCTGTGGGAATGAAAAGGCATATTGGATAGGTAATCTCATATCTGGAACACCTAACTGTGCCTTTACACCACCATCACAGAACTGTACCGCACTGTGAACAATAGACTGAGGATGAACCAATACTTGTATCTTATCAGCAGCAACACCAAAGAGCCATTTAGCCTCAATCACCTCGAAACCTTTGTTCATCAAAGATGCTGAGTCGATAGTAATCTTTGCTCCCATATCCCATGTTGGATGTTTGAGTGCATCGGCTGCAGTAACATACTTCAACTGTTCATGGGTAAAGGTACGGAATGGTCCACCAGAACAAGTGAGAAGAATCTTCTCAATCTCGTTCGCATCCTCACCAACTAAGCTCTGGAAGATAGCACTATGCTCACTGTCTACAGGCAGGATCGGCACATGATACTGCTGAGCCAACTGAAGAATCAACTCGCCAGCTACGACAAGTGTCTCCTTGTTTGCCAAACATATCTTCTTCTTTGCCTTGATAGCGTGGATTGTTGGAGCAAGACCCGAATAGCCAACCATCGCTGTAAGTACCATATCTATTGATGGTGACTCAACGATGTCCTCCAAAGCTTTGCTACCTGCATACACCTTTACGTCAGGCATATCAGCCAACTCTTGCTTCAAAGGTTCATAATAAGCCTCATCAGCAATGACAACCGCAGCAGGATTAAAGCGACGAGCCTGCTCAGCAAGTTCCTTCCAACGATGATTAGCAGTGAGTGCATAAGCCTCATAGAGGTCTGAATGCTGACTGATAACATCAAGGGCTTGCGTACCAATGCTACCTGTTGAACCTAATATACAGATTTGTTGTTTCATTAATTCTTTTAGTTTATACTGCGAATCAGAGGTCAAGTAGACCTGCTGGAATTCGCATCGTAATCGTCTGTGACGCTATGTCTGTCGCAACGATAAGTTCTTCAGTGGCAGGAATGAGTATTTCCTCGCCTTCAGGTGTACTCACTTCAAAGAGCGTATTGACAGTTGTTTCATCTACAGCAACAATCTTGCCAATCACATTATTCGTTGCTTCATCTATCAAGGAATAACCGACAATCTGCGCCCATGACACATCATCTGTCCCTTCTTCTGCCAACTTACGTGGGAAATAGACAATACATCCGGTCAGTTCGCGTGCTTGTGCATCGCTATTGATGTCACAAAACTTCATCAGGGCTATCTCATCAGAACGGAACCGATATTCCTCTATAAAGAAAGGAACAAGGATTCCGTCAATGTCCAATATCAGGTAATCGGCATCTACCACATCAAAAACGTCATCGGAGAACTGCAACTGCAACTCTCCGTGTACACCATGCGGCTTCCCGATGCGCCCAATCTTATAGACTTCTTCCTTCTTTATCATCTTTTCATCTTATATCAGTAGTACTGATAAAACTACAGCTTATTTCAATACTAAATTGTTTTTTCAGTAAAACGGTTGACCCTTTTGCCTAAAACCGTCTACCTTTTTGAGGAAAAAGGTCAACCTTTTTGCAAGAAAACGTCAACCCTTTTGCGAGAATAGGTCAACCCTATTTATCTAAAACCCACAACACACGCTCTCAAAGTGCGGTTTTAGATACGATGGGACTAACAAACCTCTGCTCGCTGAATCTTTGCACCAAGGGCATTGAGACGTCCTTCGATGTTCTCATATCCTCGGTCAATTTGTACTATGTTATCAATACGACTTGTTCCCTGTGCTGTCAATGCTGCGATAAGCAGTGCAATACCCGCACGAATATCAGGACTTGACATACGACCCGCACGAAGTTTCTTAGCATTATCGTGACCAACAACTACGGCACGGTGAGGATCACAGAGGATTATCTGTGCACCCATGTCAATGAGTTTATCCACGAAGAACAAACGACTCTCAAACATCTTCTGGTGGAAAAGTACACTACCCTGTGCCTGTGTAGCAACTACGAGAAGCACAGAGATAAGGTCTGGTGTCAATCCTGGCCATGGCGCATCACTGATAGTCATAATCGTTCCATCAATGAAAGAGTCTATCACATAGTGGTCCTGACGTGGAATGATGAGGTCGTCATTATCTACCATTATCTGTACACCGAGACGGTGGAAGGTGTCGAGTATCAATCCCAAGTTAGGAACGGACACATCCTTAATACGAACACCATCACCAATCATTGCAGCAATACCAATAAAAGAGCCTACCTCTATCATGTCAGGCAGGATTCTATGGTCAGCAGAATGCAATTCCTTCACACCCTCGATAGTAATCAAGTTACTGGAAATACCGCTAATCTTTGCACCCATTGCATTTAGCATCTTACAGAGTTGCTGGATATAAGGCTCACAAGCTGCGTTGTAAATTGTTGTTGTCCCTTCTGCTAACACTGCTGCCATGATGATATTAGCAGTACCCGTAATAGACGCCTCGTCTAATAGCATATAAGTACCAACAAGTTTATCAGCCTGTATCTCATATACATCTCGATCTTCAACACGCCCAAAGTGTGCACCAAGATTTTTGAATCCAAGGAAGTGAGTATCCAAACGACGACGACCAATCTTGTCACCACCTGGTTTTGCAATAGTAGCCTTACCAAAACGACCCAACAATGGACCAATCATCAAGACACTTCCACGCAGAGAAGAGCACTTCTTCACAAAGTCGCTACTCTCTAAATAATCGAGGTTTACCTCGTCTGCTTGGAAAGAGAATTCATTAGGGGCAAGCTTCTTAACCTTCACCCCAATATCTTGTAAGAGTTTTATGAGGTTGTTCACATCGAGGATATCAGGTACATTACGTATGATAACCTCTTCTGATGTCAATAATGTTGCGCAAATCACCTCCAAGGCTTCATTCTTTGCACCTTGTGGAGCAATCGTGCCACTCAGCCGATGTCCACCTTCTATGATAAAGGATTCCATGTGTCGTTATTTTACTTTTTCTTCTTATTACGAGGCTGAGCAAACTCTCTCGCATTAATTTTCTCAAACTTAAATGTGTCAAGATCAAGCTGAATCTTCCCATCTGTATAGCGGGCAAGGTCCGAAGCTATCTTCTCATCATCACAAGTTCCATGTCCCCACTGCATCAGACTACGCTTCATCTGATTAGCAACGGAACGCACAAAAGCATCCCGACGACTACCTGGCTCCATTGCCTTCAACTCTTCAAAAGCTTCAAACAACAATTTTCCATAGTGTCTTACAGGAATATTCGACATCGGATAGCTCATTGGCTCTGGCTTAGTAGCAATCTTCAAAGCCTCTGACACATCACAAGGATAGTCAATATCCAACTCAAAATTAGCCATCAATGCCAAATGATCCCAAAGCTTTTCCATGTGATCAAAGTTACCACGGTTCTGGGCATTCATCCTATCCATAATGGAAATGATGGTTTCAGCACATCGCTGACGCTCTTCCTTTGTAGGGAGTCCTACGGCATGGTCTACCATGTTTTGTATCTCTCGCCCATACTGTGGCAGTATGAGTCGTTCTCGCTGTGTGTTATAATCTAATCCTTCTATATTCATTGAATAGTGAATGTTACATTTTAAGTGATGACGGCAAGCCTTAATTCTAAAGCTATCCTACAGCAATGGCTTTGCCTGCTTAGCGACAAAGTCCTTGAGATAGAATGGAACAAAGTAAGCTACATCCTCAAACTTCTCTTGTGCAATACGCTTCTCTGCCAATGGGAACATGTTCTTAGCCAAAGCATCAATACCCTTGATTAGGTGTGCATTCGGATGATTAATCGTCTCCATACACTTCTCTGCACCATTACCAAAGAAATAAACAGGACCACGATCAAGATATTCCTTGTAGGTATTCTCGTCTACTACATCTGCCTGAATGCCACGCACTTCTTTCAAAGCACGATTATACACAGCAGAATAAACTTCCATACGGCGCGCATCAATCATCGGAATGAGAAGCGCATTTTCCTCAATCTCCTCATGATGAAGCAATACTGGTACAGCTAACAGTTCCAAGGTTGGCACTGCCAACAACTTTATTCCACGACCATAGCAGATTCCCTTTGCCATGGAAACGCCGACACGCAAACCAGTATATGAACCTGGACCACTACTAACTGCCACTGCATCGAGTGGCAAGCCATTATCATCTATAAAGGCAAGTGCCTCATCTACAAATGTTCCTAACTTTTCTCTATGCTTAGGATCGAGCGTATCTTGCTTATCGAAAATACAAGTTCCATCCTGACTAACTGCAACAGAGCACACATTTGTACTCGTATCAATATTTAATATACAAGACATAAAAATCAATTATGTTCTAAATAACTTGCAAATATACTCTTTTTATTCCACATTTTTTGTACATTTGCAAAAAATTAACGCGAAAAGCTCATGATACTATCAATGACAGGCTATGGCAAAGCTGTTGTAGCCTACAAGGAAAAGAAAATCAATGTTGAGGTGAAATCACTTAATAGTAAGTCACTCGACCTCTCAGCACGCATCGCACCTCTCTACAGAGAAAAGGAAATGGAAATCCGTCGTATGCTTGCACAAAAGCTGGAACGCGGTAAGGTAGACTTCTCATTATGGGTAGAGAAGGAAGCAACGGTTGATGCTACTCCTATCAATGCGGCACTTGTAGAAAACTATTATAGACAGATTAAAGTCATCGCAGACAATACTGGTATTCCTGAACCAGAGAATTGGTTTGCTACTCTTCTCCGCCTACCTGACGTAACAGCAAAGACTGAAGTTGAGGTTTTAGATGACGAGGAATGGGACGTTGCACAGCAAGCTATCAATGACGCCGTTGAAAAACTTATAGATTTCCGTAAACAAGAAGGCGCAGCACTTCAAAAGAAATTTACTGAGAAGATTGATAATATTGCTGAATTGCTTAAAAGCATCGAACCTTTTGAAAAAGGACGTGTGCCTAAGATTAAAGACAAGATTATCGATGGTCTCAAACAAATCCCCGAAGTCGACTATGACAAAAATCGTCTTGAACAAGAATTGATTTACTACATAGAGAAACTTGACATCAATGAGGAGAAGCAAAGACTTGCTAACCACCTCAAATACTTCCGTGAGACGATGAAAGAGAGTGGACATGGTGTAGGCAAGAAGCTCGGTTTCATCGCACAAGAAATGGGACGAGAAATCAATACCACAGGCTCTAAGAGCAATCAAGCTGAGATGCAAAACATCGTCGTAATGATGAAGGACGAGTTGGAACAGATAAAGGAACAAGTGTTGAATGCGTTGTAGAGACCTCCCAACTTAGTCCTTTTAAGTGACTGATAACATTATATATCCTCCGTTTTACTCAATTTTTTCAATATTATCAGCCACTCCTCTCAAATTTTCTTCACGAAAAGAAATGTTTTTCTTCATGAAAAGAAATATTTATTTTCATGATAAAAAATATTTTCTTTCATGATAATAAATTGAAATTAAGTTATTGAGGTATTAGAGAAAGTCATTTATAGATTGCCAAAGCGCATTTCTAAAAACGATAAAACATACAGCTTAAACACTCATACTATTCAATACTCAACCAAAGATGGGAACAATAAAAAACACTATTTCGCACCCTCATAATCCTGCCTGCGGCAGGTTACTCATTCTTTCAGCACCTTCTGGTGCTGGCAAAAGCACCATCGTTCAGTGGTTAATGAAGGAACATCCCGAATTGAAGTTGGCTTTCTCCATCAGTTGTACTACTCGTGCACCACGTGGTACAGAGCAGAATGGTGTGGAATATATCTTCCTCTCACCAGGAGAGTTCAAAGAGAAGATTCATAAAGGAGAGTTTTTAGAGTTTGAGGAGGTCTATGAGAATCGCTTCTATGGTACATTGAAATCACAAGTAGAAAACCAGGTAGAAGCTGGTCAGAACGTAGTCTTCGATGTAGACGTTAAGGGCGGATGTAATATTAAGAAGTTCTATGGTGAACGTGCTTTGAGCTTATTTATTCAACCTCCATCTGTAGAAGAGCTCCGTCGTCGCCTTGTTGGCCGTCAGACTGATAGTGTTGAAGCCATCGAGAATCGTCTTGCTAAAGCGTCCTACGAGCTTACCTTTGCTAAGAATTTTGATAGAGTAATTGTCAATGACGACCTTGAAAAGGCAAAACAAGAGACTTACGAGATTGTAAAAACATTTTTAGAAGGATAAGAAACTTCCCTCAGTTCTCCAAAGAGATAGACCTTAATGGGAACACTAAGAGGAAGAACCTCTTTATCATAAAGTTTAGAATTTCGGACATAACAGTCGCCTCTATGTTAATTCAAGTGATTAGTTCCACAACAACCTCTCTATGAAACCATCAACTAACTTTATTCCGTCAAGCTCTCCCGTCCCTTCGGAGGAGTCGGGAGAGATTTCCATTGGTATCTTTGGAGGCTCCTTCAATCCTATTCATAACGGCCATATTGCGTTAGCTGAGGCTTTTCTTAAGAAGAAGAAATTAGACGAGGTGTGGTTCATGGTGTCTCCTCTGAACCCTTTCAAAGTAAATCAACAACTTTTAGCCGACCACCTTCGATTGGACTTAGTACGTAAAGCGACTGCTGATAACCCACGTTTTAAGGCTTCGGACTACGAGTTTCATCTTCCGAAACCTTCTTACACATGGAACACTCTACAGCATCTTAGTAACGACTACCCCACTCATCGCTTCACACTTCTCGTTGGTGGTGACAATTGGGAAGCATTCGACCGATGGTATCATGCAGAGGATATCCTCACTCACTACCCTATCGTAGTTTATCCACGACACAACCAAAGAATCTTAGAAACGTCACTACCCCATGGTGTCACTATTCTTCAAACACCTTTTATTGATATCAGCAGTACAGATATACGCCAACGAGTAAGCCAAGGAAAAGCTATCGATGGCCTGGTACCTACAACGATCATCTCTGATGTTCAGCGCTTATATTAAGTTGTTTCACAAGAGCAGTTTACAATAGTAGATTATCCATATTATATACAGACGAGCAAATAACCGACTAATAATAGGATGGTTTTACTAACATGCAATTGTCCCCTTCACCGATTATATCACCCTTTCAAAAGTCAAACATCAACTCTTTGTTACTCTAAATGCGGTAGCTGTAATTCCTGTTCTTCGCTTGTAGAACTTGCACAGCGAACTCAAAGACACAAAGTTGTACTCATCAGCAATCATCTTCAAAGACTTATTAGAATAACGCAATTCAAGTTCTATAAGCGTAATCAGGGTCTTATCAATCCACTCTTTCGCTGTAATTCCTGTTTCCTTTTTAATTATCATTCCTAAATAATGGGCAGTCATGCATAATTCAGAAGCATAGAATTCTAATTCATGCTCAATCTTAGCATTCTCATTTACCAATCGAATGAACCGCTCCACCACCTGCTTATTCCTCGACCAGCCACCTCGTGACTCTGTTGTCATCTGTTTATACTGTGACTGCGCATAATTCAATACAGAAACAAAAAGGAAGTGTAAAGTCTCATCACTTACTGACTGAAGAGATGACAAACTATAGAGCATTTGCGTATATTGCTCCCAGACCATTTGTTCCTTCTCATCCAAATGAATAGAGAAACATAAATCTGGAGAAAGAAATAACTCCGGTAACTTTCCACCAAAGACCATACGCATAAAGTCTTCTGTCATCGTAAAGCCATCAAAAGTCGTATCATGACCAAAGGCATCATCATTAACTGTTGCTCCCCAGTTAATAAACAACAAGTCACCCGGCTTACAATGATACTTCTTATATCCAACAGTAGGTTCACACCATCCCCTCTTAACCATCGCTATTCTTGCTACATTTGCTTTCACAGGATAGTTATTATCAAGGAGCGGCTTAAAGAAGCTGTTACAATTACGTGTAATAAGAAATTTAGAACCAATATAGATGTCGCCCTCTATATGTGCTCTCTCATTCCTTACAAAAGACAGAATGTCTCTGAAGTCCGATACCATCATTTTCGTTTTTCGTTTTTTCTAATTTAGTTGAAATTATTTTGTAAAATTAATGAATATCCTTGATATATTAGACATAATGACCAAATTATTTCTTCAACACGACAATTTTATGCTATAAACAGCAACTATATTTACGATATAGCAACTAAATAGGGATTATATTCCATGTGATAAGGTACATTAATAACAAAAAGGGCAGACCCTCATCACAAAGAGTCCACCCTCAAAACAAAGAGGTTTAATACTTAAGTCACATTATTATTTTATTATAAAGACTATTTATCCAATAAGTCCATACATATATGCACAAAGGGCAATCATCATCAACGAGCATACACCAAGTAAACCTAATGCAACACGTTTCAGTATTTCTTTTATGCGATTGTGCATCATCTCTTTATAGAAATAGGCTCTTGCATCCATCATTTCAGAATGATGTGATAGTCGTATCATAGGTTATTCCTCCTCATCCCAAGCTGTGAATTCATAAATAGGCTTTGCTGCTACCTCATCGCCATCATCAAGGTCGTCACCTTGACCAGGGGCTGTAGAAGACACACGAGGACTTGTCTGTAAAACAGCTGTATGATCGTCCATCAATCCTTCTGCCCTTAGATCACAACAAAGTATCTCCGGTGTTATATATTCTTTCTTTTCCATTATCTTATCTCCTTTAATTTTCTTTTTTAGTGAACTTACTAATCATGGTGCTTCTTTTAGCTGTAGGGGAGTCGTTATGATTATGGACAATCAGACATCCCCTACAACATAAAAGCATCTTAGATTATTCTTACTTCAATACTACCTTCTTACCATTGTGGATGAACACACCATGTTGTGGGTTCTCTACACGCTGGCCTTGTAAGTTATAATAAGCATTATTGTCTACGACATTGTTGTTCTCTACTGTTTCGATAGCATTAACAATGTTATGATCTTCACCATCATCAAAGACAAACATTACCTTTGCAGAAGCAGACAACGTTACCTTTGGACGAGCAACAGCCTTATGAACAGGAATCGTACGGTCAGTTCCTATCTTGAGAGGCTTAAAGATACCCGCAGTTGTCATTGCGAAGATTGGGTCAGAAGTAGATGACTGTTTCTTTGTATCCTTCACCGTCACACCTTCCATGATGTTATTTGAGAGACTATAAGTAACATTGTCCTTCTCACCTATAGCATAGTAGAAATCTGCAGGAGTACTTGCTCCACTACGACTCTCCAACAAAACACCTGTCTCAGCAGGTACATAATCATAGTCTGTCACGTGAGTATTACCATAATTGATACTCTTCATAATGAACTTAGTGGTCTGTACACCAGTAGCATCTGTCTCTGTTGACATACCAGCAGTCTGCGTAATGAAAGCACCAATGCGTCCTGCTTCATTGTTTTCACGTGCATAGATACCGAGATCAGCATCAAACTCACGTGCGAAAGTACCATACCAATGTGCTATATTAATCTCACCAGGTATCTTATAAGATGTCTGCCCTGCATAACGAGACCAACCTGTAGCAGTCTTATAAGCATTCTCAGCAGACTTCTTTACATAGACCTTGAGACTTGGTTCAAACTCCTTCTGGGTATAGTTACCTGAGTTGTCAAAGTATTCCCACTTTGTTGCACTCATATCCTTTGTAGGTTCAGTAGCGGTGAAGTAGATACGCTTAACACTTGAAGTACCATTACTCTTCTTGAAGGCATCGAGACCTACATAATCAAGTGTATTCTTAAAGACAACCTCCTGTATATTAGTTGTGTTGTCATTCATTGCATAGTCGCCCCAAAGGCGTACCTCGTATGTGTTGTTATTGTCATCTATTACGGTTGGTTTTACGACGTATGTATAGACGTCTGCTTGTGTACCAACAATCATTACAGCCTTCTTTGACAATGGGAAGTATTCTGTTGTACCATTGCCAGCACCATTAGTTTCTTTGAAGAAAGAGACACCTCTGGTACGGAACTGACTCCATAACGGATCACTATCAAATGCTGCTTTAGCATCTTTACGTACACTAAGGTCTATCTTAGTCTTATCTACATTAGCAGGATTGAATGCTGATGCTGCAACATCAGTAATAGGAGTCTTACCTAAGAAAGCAATCGTATTCAAATTACCAACACGGTCGAAGGCGAAGTCTTCAATCTTCTTTACCTTCTCTGGGATTGTTACGTTCTCAAGAGCCTGTACGAAATAGAATGCTTGCTTACCGATTGTCTCGATAGTTGGAGGCAACATTGTATAATAGGTATTGGCCTTTGCTGGAGGGAATGATACTAATGTCTTCTTATCTTTACTCAATAAGAAGCCATCTACACTGGAGTAAACTGGGTTGTTCTTATCTACTGTGAATTTCTCAAGTTTAGCACATTCTTGGAAGCCTGTAGCGTCTATTGTGGTCACACTTGCTGGGATGACAACCTCCGTCAAGCTCGAACAAGTATTGAAAGCATCCTTACTAATCGTTGTAACAGTACTTGGAAGCTCTATTCTCTTTAATGCTTTTGCATATTGGAATGCGCCTTCACCGATAACTGTCATCGTAGCAGGTTGCTTGAAGGTGATAGTCTCCAAGCCAGAAGCACCATTGAAAGCTCCTCTCTCAAGAACAGTAACCTTCTCTGGAATAACAAAGCTCTTCAATTTATCATCGCCACTAAAAGCATCTTTCTGAATCTTATTCAAGGTAGAAGAACCCTCAAAGGTAAACTCTTCAAGGTCCTTACAACCATTGAAAGCACCCTCATTAATGGATTGTAACTGTGAACCATCTGCAACGGTAACCTTCTTTAATTTAGTTGAGCCAAAGGCACTCCAACTAACAACTTCTAGTGATGCTGGTATGTTAAGTTCGGTTAGTCCTGAGCCTTGGAAGGCAAACGTACCGATTGTCTTAATCTTAGCTGGTGCTTCAAAAGTAATGTTCGCTAATTTTGTAGTTGCTTGGAAAGCATCATTATCAATTATCTCAAGATTACTATTGAAGGTCACCTTGGTTACCTTTTGAGCATAGTAAAAAGCTCTGTTACGAATCTTCTTTGTGGTTGGTAAAGTAGTATATTCACCAGCCTTACCGGCAGGGAACAACACAAGTTCCTCCTTATTCTTTGTGTAAATGACCCCATTATCAGCTGCATAATTAGGGTTTGCTGGGTCTACATCAAAGGCAGCGAGGTCATTATTACCACCGAAGGCACCATCTTCTATCGTATCAACAGAAGGACCAAGCAATACATTTCTTAATTTAACAGCCTTGTCAAAAGCTCCTTTAGCGAGTTTCTTTACGCCATTCAATTCTATAGCAGTAAGTCCATTAACCTGTGCAAAGGCTGCTTGCTCTATAGATTCTACACCATCAGGAATCTTATAAACACTTGCGTTAGGCTGCCCTGTCACACCTTGATAAGCTGGATTAGTTGAAGGAGAACCGGCTTTCCCATTTGGATAAGCAATCAACTTTTTACCATCAGCCGACAAGAGGACACCATCCACAGACTTAAATGCCGTGTTACCAGCAGCAACAGCAATCTCTCTAAGGTTCTGAGCACTTGTATAACCATTGAACTCTGCTGTTGAAGGTGATTCCTTTAACGAAGCTGGTAAAGTAATTTTTGTTAGGTAAGATGCACGTTGGAAAGCATTTGTGTATACACCATAAACACCTTCTGGAACTGTATATTCCGCATCAGGCCTTGCCAAAGGATATGCAGCTACCCACTCTTTTGAATCCTTCTTCTCAATGAGTACACCATTATCAGAGCGGAAGTTTGGGTTCGCAGCATCAACGTTAATTGCTGTAAGGTAGCTCATCTGACCGAAAGCACCACTTTGGATTTCTTTAACAGATTGTGGTATTGTGATACTTGTGATATTACCATCCTTAAACGCATTAGCCTCAATTCGTACAATTGTGTTAGGCATCGTGACAGATGTAGCATTAGGAACTGTACTGTTATTAGCAATAGCCGTTACATTAAAAGTGTACTGGTTATTAGGGTCCACAACAGTTGCAGGAATGTTTACGGTAGTGTTAGTAGATGATACGAACGCCACATTGTAAGTTTTGGGGATGCCATCATGAGCCTCATCCATCTTAGTAACCCTGTACGTGTTACCATCCCGAGTGAAAGTGTTGTTCACTATCAATGCGTTTGCATTAGACACATACAGCAATGCTAGCAGTACGAACAAAAGGAATTTAATTTTCTTCATTTTTCGTCTTTAGTTTTAATTATTTGATATATCTTTTCCTTCTCTATTCAAAAGGGGTCTTTATCAAAAGCTTTGAGTCTTGCGATGATGTCACATAATTATATATATACCATTCATTACCCAGACACACTGTACAACGGATAACCATCTTCCAGTCGTTAGAAAGACTCTCACGGAGTAGAACTTTGAGTTATTAGGCCGCCTCAGCGTGCTTGAATATTTTTGTCCTGACACCTATGTGGAGATATCTTAATTTTAGTATTGCAAAGTTAAAGCAAACCGCTTATAAGACAATTATCGCATAATTGTTATAAATTTCCTTTTTATTCGTTTATTTTTCCTTTCCTTCTTTATTATTGCCGTTTTAGTTAAACACTCCTAATCAAAGTTAAGTTGACCCGTAAAAATTACGATTATGAATATTATTTACACTTACAAATAATCTTACTAACTCTTGCTCGCCTTATATACAAACGTCATGATATTAAGAACAAAAATAGCTCACCTCGAAAAGCGACTGCTATTACCTATTTAAATAAGGGAAACAAACACTCCTATTACCCTAATTTAATTTTAGTTTTAGTTGCTGTCATTTTAACATTTGAAGGATATCTTTTGATTATCAAGGTATTAGGAGTACACAAGATATGACAGATATGACAGGAAAATCATTTTCATGTCAAATAGAGATAATAAGGAAGAATAACAAACAAGAGGGCTGGGAGCGCTTATCAGTCCCCAGTCCTAAGAGCTTATAAATAAAAGAATATTTATCAAGAACGAGGAGGATTGCGTGAGAACACACCTCGCTAAACAATCCATCACCTTATATTATATCTCATTCTTGAGTTTCTGGAAACGTTTCTGACACCGTTTCTTATAATTGTATTTGAAGATATGCTTTTCTATTTTTCGCATATTATAAGTAAACGAGAAGCAAACCTTATCAAGCCACTTTGGCTGCTCATCCGTATAGATAGAACGAGGAATCCTTACAAAGTAGAGGTCGGCTATTGTGTCAAATGCCGAGAACTGTCGATGACTCCGCTCAAAAAGCCATACTTCAGAATAGAAGCGATTGGTAGAGATAACGGCTTTGTCAAAGGTTGGGAGTGTCCTTATATAAGCCGACTTTGCCCACCAGAAACTACCAGAATACATGGTATAGTTGCGTGGTGGCCATCGATAGCAGCTATAGGTATCGTATCCTTCATTCAGAACATTCACGGCAACCTTCCACTTATCAAAGATGAAATATTCTAACATCTCTCTCCAAGCCTCTATCTTCTGCTTAAAAGAACGAAAGAGACGGTCGTTAGAGGTGAGAGACTGGTAAGAGATGCCCTTTGAATGGAAGTAATAGAAGAGACTATCCTCCTTTTCAGACAGTTGCTTAATAAACTCTAAAGCAGGATACTCATACCGCTTAGGGTCGGTGACATTGGATATTATCACGAGCTTATCACTATTGATAATACGCTTCAGACAGTCCACATCCTCTTGATGGGCTGCTATACAACTCACGTAGAAAGTCGTTGTCGCATCCAGCAGACCACTCTTACGCAGATTATCTATCTGCCTTCTCACCAATGGCTCCCATCCAGTGTCTAACATGACATGATAAACTCCATAAATTGGCAGTTCATTCTTCGGGTCGCCCTCCCATCTTCGCAAGTCTTTTCGGTCGTAGACATGGAAGAGACTCTCTCTTATCCGTTGCAGAAAACTACTCATACCAGTTCTTCCTCCATTGAAAGGATGAGACGACGGAACATCTCCTTTAACCCATAATGAGGTTTCCATCCTAACTCCTGAATACGCTGTGTGGCAAGTCTGAGCTTGGTTGTTGGCGAATAGCCTAAGCCTTCTTGTGGCTGTATCACCACCTTCACTCTCTGAGGATTAAACGTTGAAGCAACCAACTCTGCCATCTCACGGATAGAGATATAAGTGTCTTCGTTTGCTACATTGTATGCCTCGCCATCCTTACCACGCAAGAGAATATACAGCATTGCCGTAACGGCATCTATCGTATAGCAATAGCAACGACTGAGTTCGCCTGTCGTATGTAGGATGATATCCTCATTCTTCATAACACTGCGTGCAAACTGCGCAAAGACACGATTGTCATTACCATTCACACCAGCACCGAAAGTCTGTGCCAAACGTGCCACCTTCACATGGACACCATACTCGTCTGCGTAATTATGACACAATGCCTCGGCAGCTCTCTTTGCTAACGGATAACTGCTACGAGTTGCCATTGGGTCAAGATAGCCCTGCATGTCTTCCGTAAGTGAGCGTCGGTCGTCAGTGACAGTACCATAGACTTCTAACGTTGAGGCTAACACCATCGAACTTACTCCATTCTGATGGGCGTAAGACAATAGGTTTTGCATACCGCCATAGACGGTGTTCATCGTCTCTACAGGGTGTTCAACGAAATCTTTTGAAGCTGTCGGGGCAGCAAAATGGAAGAGGTAGTCTATCTTTTTCGTGGGTGTAAATGGTTCAACACAAGAGAAATCGTATGAATAATAGCTGATTTCATCGCTTGCCTGACCAAACATTCTCTCTGCCTTTTGTACGTTCCTTACAACAGCCACCACGTGTAAGTTGATACCTTTTTCTGTGCGTAGAGCCAACAGACAACGTACCATACACGCCCCCAACAAGCCAGTTGCCCCCGTTACAACAATCGTCTTCCCTTCCAATGCTGCTGAGAAAGGGAACGTATCAGCAAAATAGCTTATATCTTCTTTTAGTATTCTTTCCTTCATTCTAACCCTATAAAGTTATAAAAATCTCCATTCCATCGACACATAACAACAACTTTACAATCCAAATATCTGCTGATCTTCATGCACCTTCACCATCGCACGCAGCACGAAGAAATCTGTTGGGGTTGTAATCTTAATATTCTCCATCGGTCCGATAATCGTCCCTAACTTATAACCATAGTGGCTCATCATCGTACAAGAATCGATGAAATCGGCTTTTCCTTCCGCCAAGGAGCGTCTATGAGCAGTTATTATATCGATCAAACGGAAGCTCTGTGGTGCACGAGCAATGAACGAATCGGCACGTGAAGGAATCTCTAAAGCATCGTTAGCCTGCTTCACGATAAGTGTTTCTGTTGCTGGGATACAAGTGATACAACTCCCGACCTCTTCAACTTTCTTGATGTTATCTGTTATTGTCTCTTCTGTTATCAGCGGACGAACACCATCGTGAATAAGAACGGTTGTCTCTTCGTTGCTTACACCCTTACTCTGCGCATATTCCTCAGCAGCACACAGTCCCTTGTAGATAGACTCCTGTCCAGACTTTCCACCTGGTATAATCTTCACAACCTTATTAATCTCAAACTTACGGAGCTGCTTCTCAAGGAAAGGAATCCAGCCTTCAATACATGCTACAACGATAGCATCTATATCCGTGTGGTTGTCAAACAACTCTAATGTATAGATGATTATCGGCTTTCCGTTTAGGTCAAGAAACTGCTTAGGGCGCGACTTCGTGTGCATACGTAGTCCAGAACCTCCTGCAAAGATTACTGCTATGTTCATACTTATATTTGGTTAATTGTTATTTTGAAGATGGAGATATCACAGTCTACAAATACCTAAATTACTACACTATCCTACTACTTAAAGACAACATCTATCTTGTGTCTATCACGCTTATCCCTTGGTGGTAAGTCCATGTAGTTCCCATAGGCGATACGACATAACTCATCAGCATCGGCTGGCCCTTCAAAGGTATGACCTTCAAAGACGATGTCTTTATGTGGTATCATGCAACGACGCGGGTTCTGCTCATAAAACCATGCACCGTAAGAGTGCATATAGAGGTCGGGATTACCAAATAGTTTCCCTACAAAACGGAACACTGGAAAGACGATGACATGTAGGAACTTATAACCCATTTGCGCCAACTGAGGGTAACGACCAGCTAACTTTGTGTTCACATTGACGGATAGTTTGGCTGCCAAACGCTGCAACCAAGGAATCATATTACCCTCATAGGGGAAGATGTCTACATGAAGTCCTCTGAACTTCTGCGCCTCGTGCATTCTTCGGTCAGCACTCTGCTGATTATCATGACTCCTGTTCTCGCTCTTTAAGTCACGTAGACAAGCCCATTCCTTATAGAAGCCAGGGTCGGTATCGTTGTCTTGTAAGACGAATTGAGGGTGTGGATGCGCCTTTAAATAGTCGCAGAGCCGTTTGAAATCCTTGTAGTCTACAACCATGTCAATGTCGTCATCCCAAGGAATAAACCCTCCATGACGCATTGCCCCTAACACATTGCCCCCATCAAGACGGCAAGGAACACCTATCTTCTTCGCTGTCTCTTGCAGATAGATAGCCATATCGAGCAGCCTCAACTGTGCCTGTCGTAGCACAGAACCATCTGGGTTATATTCCTGTCGGAGGCTTTCTTGTGTCTCTCCTGTGTTGAAAGTTTCTTTCATCTTCCGTTATTATACTTGTTGCAAAGATAATAAAAGAATATGACTTCACCTTCTCTCTCTATAAAAACTTATCCTTCAATATTGTTATTAGAACCAATATACATATATATGCACGGCGGAGAGGTCAGAAAGGGAGAGGTGGCACCACTTGCTTTAAGCCCTGTGTATTCTGTTCTTCTGTGTAACTCTGTGAGAAATAGAACGCACCCTCTCTATGAGATAACACACAAACAACTCGCTGGAGAGTTTTTTCTCTCACAGAACTCACAGATTTAACAGAACATTTTTGCGCACAGTTTCGAACTCACAGAACGCCTTCGGCATACAGAACTCACAGAACGTTTCAGCTAACGTTGGCTGTAACGTTCTGTGAAATCGGTTGACTTAATGTCTCTGTGGAATGCTGTGTGTTCTGTTCTTCTGTGTAACTCTGTGAGAAAAAGAAATATCTTCTATGAGAGAAAATATCACAGAGTTTTCCCTACAAAGATACTAATATAGGGCATAAGAACGTTAAACATACAAACAGATAGTATGAGAGACTGGCGATGATTACGCCACATCCTATGAGGGATAAGTAGCGGGAAGAACCGCCACGAGGATAGGCTTGAAACAAGAAGAGGCCTTTCAATGTTCAAGAACATGCCCTTCAAGGGGCAAGAAGACGCCCTTCTTGAGGCAAGAAGGGCATGTTCTCAAACACTATTCATAACACGCTGATTTATTGTGGGTTATATATCAGATTTTTCGAGACTGTTTCCTCCTATTGTGAGAGCGTTAAACGCTAACATTTATACAGGTTCTCTACCGTCAGAAAGATGCTCATCCAGCACTGCTTTTACAGCTAACATCAGCAGAGACACTCATTCTCTCTGCTGACAAAAGACCATCATGAACTCCCAACAGTACGAAATCATTATACGAAATGTGGACACAACAGCACAATATCTATAGGAAGGTTCGAAGCGCATTAAGCTACTTGATGTGGGCAGAACTGTTATGGCTGATATTCAATTGGATATCACCTTGGAAATTATGGAGCGATGCAAACACCTTGATTGTTTGTACATTACCTTGGTTGATACTCTTCTTTCTCATACGATATATCAAACGGAAATGGGAAGAAGAGGGTAATGCCAGTATTGGCTGTTTGTACACAAGCACATGGATGACCATCCCACTTATCATTGCAGTACAACTCTTTTATCTTTGGATATCACCGCCATTCGACAAAAGCAAAGAGATTGTGTACGAGGACACCCACTATCGGGTTACTATCGTTTATGGTTTCCTCGCTACAAATACTGACTTCCTACGGATAGACGAGGTTTTTGGGCCTTTTCATCGTGAAGTTTATCAAAGCGAACGCTACGGAATTGACACGAAGAAATTGAATAGTACTACAGCCATCGAAGCCTTCCTAAAACAACAGAAACAGTAGGCAGCTGTCTAACTCACGATAACAAGTGATTCTATTAAAACTAATTTTCCTGTCATTCCTGTCATGTATTAAAGGCAGATAACCAACTGTTTCTTAACCTCTTAGCGCAAATGTTAAATATGACAGCAAATGAATTTAAAACTAAATTAGGGGTTTGTGTAATCATTTTATGCCCCTCTTAGGGTAGACTTCACCCTCTCATCTTTCTGAAAAAACGCCCTCATCGGGGTCGTACGACTGTCCCCTGCTGAATACAACACAAAGGATATGATATTTGGCATTTCCAAAGAAAAACGCTACATTTGCAAGTTATATAAGGTAAACATAAAAAGATAGGAGCAAAGGAAAGGGGGACTCTCTATCACAAAGACCAATAAAGTGCTTCAAAAAGGATGTTAGTGCGAGGGGAAAAGACGCAACGGCAGACAAGCAGAGAGGCGCTTCACAAAAGAAAAAAGTGACTATGTATCACAGAGATACAAACAGAATGGAAAAAGAAACACTAAAGGAAAAAACAGCCAAAGGGCTCTTTTGGGGTGCATTGAACAATGGTACAATGCAGCTACTGAATATAGTTATCGGCATATTCTTAGCTCGTCTACTCACACCATCAGACTATGGTTTAGTGGGGATGCTGGCTGTCTTTACAGCAATAGCAGGTGCTTTGCAAGAGAGTGGGTTCACCACAGCACTTGCAAACATGGAACATCCCACTGACAATGACTATAACTCTGTATTCTGGTTTAGCGCTATCATGGGGTGGGTATCTTATTGCGCACTATTCTTTTCAGCACCTTTAATAGCCAACTTCTTCCACCACACAGAGCTTATCAACCTATCTCGTTTCCTTTTCGCATCCCTCTTGTTCTCATCATTAGGAACTGTTCCTGCAGCTTATCTATTTAAGAACATGATGGTAAAAGAAACAGCCCTTCTGCGTATCACAAGTCTTATCATCTCAGGAGTGGTGGGTATCGTGTTAGCCTTAAAGGGTTATGCCTATTGGAGTTTGGCCTGGCAGCAACTGCTTTATATCACCCTCACGAGTCTTTGGCGCTTCTTTATCATTCCTTGGCGTCCCTCATTTCACATCGATTTCAAACCCGTCAAGAGGATGTTTCCTTTTAGTTATAAGATACTCGTAACGACCATCATCAACACAATTAGCCAAAACATTCTAACCTTTATCTTCGGTCGTTTATACTCAGCAAAGGTGGTGGGAAACTTCTCTCAAGCCTTCAAGTGGGATACGATGGCAAGCACATTTGTATCAGGAACAGTGTCACAAGTAGCGCAACCAGTATTGGTAGAGGTGAATAATGACGTCCAAAGGCAAGTAAATGTGTTTAGAAAAATGATGCGTTTCACGGCCTTTTTGGTCTTTCCCGCTATGTTCGGATTAGCGATGATATCGCACGAATTTATCATTCTTCTTATATCAGATAAATGGATAGAGAGTATTCCTTTGTTGCGTATTCTTTGTATTAGCGGTGCTTTCCTACCCTTTTATACGATGTATCAAAACCTCATCCTTAGTCGAGGTAAGTCTGCTGTCTACATGTGGTGTACGGTCTTATTAATCGTAGCACAGGTAGGACTCATTATCCTATGTTACCAACAAGGAATCGTCTTCATGGTAAGTGTCTATACAGCTATTACTGTGCTTTGGTTGGGTGTGTGGCAGTTCTTCGCACATAAAGAGATTGGCATACGCCTCATAGATATTCTTAAAGATCTTTGTCCTTATCTATTAACATCCGCTGCGGTAATGATTTCAACCTATCTCATTACTTTATGGATACAGAGTCTTCTACTTCTATTACTGACGAGAGTCGTCTTGGCAGCCCTACTCTATTATATCGTAATGAAGATGGGAGGTTCGCAAACACTAAAGGAATGTCTCAATTACTTTCATCGAAAGAGAAGATAAGAGCGTTCATCTTAGTGGTACATGTACAACTGCATGATAGGATAAAGCATAGCACGAAGTAGTTTGACTGGTCCACCACCTCGTGTATGAAAGAGTTTCTTGTAGTTCTTCGTTAGTAGATACTGTAAACGTAAGAAGGCAAAGACGCCCTGCTTGGTTTCAATTCGCATTGCTTCGCGAGCTTCGATGAAATCGGCTATATTTGAATGTAAGCCCTCCATTAACATAAGCTTACCTTGAAAGATGGGGACAACCTTCTTGCGTATCTCTTTATAATGGTTCACACTCCACGTTAGTTCGGTGAGAGCGTTCCTCCATGAGGGCAGACTACTACTATAATCATTATAGGTAGTAGCCGCTGCATGGCGTCGGAAGTTCACTAACACCTTATTACAATACACGATACTATCGTAGGATGCGGCTATAATACTCAATACTGCATCGTAAAGTGTGACCTTATAAATAGGACTTTCGAGGGGCGGTAGGAGATTAATCAATGCTCGCTTACATAATAAGGTATGACCCGGTAGACCTAAGAACATCATACGAAAGATATTCACATTGCGTGGTCTATTGTCGAAATAAGCAAAGGAACCATCCGTCGAGAAGGGTCGTGAGTGTCCACTACATAGCAGCTTATCTCCTATACATCGCATCTGTGTCTCTATCTTATCCCTCTCCCAGATATCATCTTGGTCAGAAATGGCAACGTAATCACCTGTTGTACGATGCAATGCAGAAAGGAAGTTCGCATTAACACCATGTTCGCCTTCATTCTTAGAAGTACGAATAACAGTATGTTTTGACGCATACGCTTGTAGTATCTCCCATGTATGATCCGTCGAACCATCATCTTGAATGATAATCTCATGGATAGGATAAGACTGAGCGAGCAGTGAATCTATCTGCTCCCTCACGTATTTCTCACCGTTGTAAGTACAAAGGACTATTGATACAGAGGCTTTGTTTTCCATAACTTTACTATAGTGTGAAGATGACGAGCGCACTGTTATAAACAATAAGGTAGAAAGCTATCAAGGCTGTCAATAGGGTAATAGCATTCCTAATCCCACCTTTCATTGACTTTATCAGGCAACCTATACACAATGGTATGACGTAAGCCCAATGCGCTGTCATTATATACACCTCGTTAATACCAAACCCTAAGCCTATATGAAGTATCATATCAAGGGCGAAGAATGACAAACACATCCACATCAGCTTACTACGTTTACCAGCCCAGATTCCGCCTAAAAAGAGTAAGACGATAAGACCTTCAACAATATAGTTTACGACCCAGTTATAGCTAACAAAGACTGGACGGTCGCGGATAACATCGCATAACGTGTACTTCTGGTGCAACTGTATTGACTCACCAAAGAGGTTTTCAACGAGTGTCTCACGCCGAGAAGTAGTCACATCTGTCCAGTTCAAGAACGGTTGTTTACTCACTGGCGTACCAGAATGAGCATATTGTGGTGCGCTATACTTTGCCTTCAGCTGCGCCTTTCGGTGTTTTTTCCATAGTAACGCAAACGCTTCTGCCTGTTGTTGACTGTCTTTAAGATGCGTCGTATCGCTGAACTCCTTCCACATCTTGGTCTTCTCATCCTTTACAGCTTTCTTTTCGTGTGCCTTTCGTGTGTTAACACTATCGGCAACAAACGTTTTATACTCCCAAAGACCAAAGCTCCAGATTGCTGCGGCAGGTAAGATGACAACAAGAATAAGGTTCTTAGGAAGAAAGAAACGCTTTCCCTTTGAGAAAAGATCAGCCAATAACACCTTTAATCCATTATTAAGTGATACGCCAGCAGTAAGGATAAAGAACACTATCGTCTGCCATCTCTTCAATGGTTTACGCTCTACCATCTGCTTACCTGTCACATAAATCACTAAGAGAATGAGGAATAACGAAAGGATGAAATGGTCGGGTGAGATAGCTGCTAATAGTACGTATGCGAAGGAAAAGAGTAAGAAAGCGAGCACTGAAGACTCTCGTTGCGAGAGGTGAAGGAGCTCTTTTCCTATTCGCATCATCAATAGGAACGCATAAAGAGAACTAAGGAGAAGGACAATGGCAACGAGGAACTGTACACAGTTAATGCCCAATAAGCTCATTAATCCCTGATTGATAAGATAGACAGGATAGTAGAAGAAAGCCAACAAAGGGTGTCTATGCACATCGTAGGCTGTTGTCCAGTCGGTAACAACGCAATAAGTGAGTGGGTCAAAGCCAGACACATGGAACCAGTCGAGGAAGTTCTTCCGATAATCCTTTGATATTCTTGAGAACACCGAATAGTAAGGAATTATCACTGTAGCGTGCATGATGAGCTGCCACAGGAGGAATAAACAAACCGAAAGACGCTCGTCTTTTCTTATCTTAATAAACGTCATCCACATAGCTTACGACATTAAGTAATAGAATGTCTGTCCTGCATTGTAAATCCAAAGGTAGATGGTTAGCATGATTAACGTCACACGCATCACTTTTCGCCATTTCATCGATAATTGTCTCAGTAAGTAACCGTAGGAGATGGGGATGATGAATGCCCATCCTGAGGTCATTATATACACCTCAGTGACGGCAAATCCGAGGATGAGGTGCAAGGTGAGGTCACAAGCAAACCAAGCTAAAAGCATTTTAAAGAACCGCTGCTTATAGCTGAACACAATACCTACTATAAATAAGAGGACTATAAAGGCCTCGATGATATAGTTCACACTCCAGTTGTACTCCACGAAGATGGGACGTTCCCACGACACATCTTTTAAAAACGAACGCTGATGAAGCTGAATGGACTCACCGAAGAAGTTCTCTACAATGGTTGGAATACGTGGCGTAGAGACATCCATCAACTTTGTTATTACCCCATCTCCAGCAGGCTGACCGAGGTGTGTTCGCTGCCATTCATCTCTTTGCTTCTTATGTTCGAGCACCTTCTGTGGGTTCTTCTTCAGTGTTTCGCTTTCGATATGACGCACAACTGCTTGCTGTGGAACCTCCAAAAGATAATATTGAGACTGTTGAATACCGAGCAATAAGAGCAATGGAAGGACTACTCCAATAGAGATAAACTTAACGGTAAAGACCTTCTTTCCATTGGTGAATAAGCCTGCTAACAGAGTCTTCGCCCCGTTTGATGTTGCCATTCCTGCCGTGAAGAAAGTCAGAACCAACGATTGCCAAGCGGTTAGTAATTGTCCTTTCTTCATCTTCTTTCCCGTGATATAAAGCGTCAGAGAGAGCAGCATCAGAGAAACAACGAAGTGGTCTGGCACCATAGTTGGAATGAGTACGTGTCCAAAAGAGAATAACAACAAGGTAAGTAGTCTTGCATCTTTGCGCCTCAACTCCAATACCTCTCGGAAAACTCGGTACATGAAGAGTACTGCATAGAAGGCCGAGAAGACGATAATGACGGCCATGAAATACACAGCAAAGTTATATCCTACATTCTGTATGAGCCAGTCATTGAGCAGATAGAGCGGATAAAGAAAAGTAAGATATAACGGATGACGTGATGTAACGAAATGGATACGCCCTCCCGAAACCGTTATCCATGACCAACAATCATAGCCTGACATACGAAAGTTCTTGGTAAAGATACTCCAAAAACCACCATGTGCATCCATGGTGTAGACGTGATAGTGGCTTGCTATCACCATCGCATTGAACGTAACAAAGACTGCTAACATGACGAAAGCCAGCCAGCGTTCTTCTTTCTTCACCTTGAAAATATTAAATATGTGCATTGAGTAGCTTTGATTATTTGGTACAAAGGTACGAATTAAAGCACATTTAACAAAAGAATTTGGTAATGTCAGGCAAAACTTTTATCACTTACAGCAATCAATGGCGTATTTGACTATACAAGTGAGCAGTCTTTTCTAAGAGGTTTTCCACTTCTCACATTCATGGTCTTAGTACTCATTACTCCTTATCGACATGTGTTTACTTGTCTCAAAAAAATATAATTATCTGCGTTAATTAATCGTCCTTTACAGCTGATTATAATATTCCCATGCGCCTATTCCAGCAATTTCTCCACACTTTAAAATAACAATCAGTGATATGAAAAATCATTACATGCAATCAGAACAAACGCCCCTAAGACCAGCGTATTACATCTTCTCTAACCAAAGATATAACCTTCAACAAATCAGCACGTTACGAACAGCATCAAAGAAGACGCCCTTCTTGCTTCAAGAAGGGCGTCTTTAACCTGCAAGAAGGGCATATTCTTGAACGTTGAAGAGCCTCTTCTTGTTGCATACTCGGCCTTTTCTCAAAAAGAGAAGGGAATAATCTGTAAAATATCTTGACATTTTCTGTTTACATGGTTAGTATTCTTTCTCTCACGGAGAACATTTCTCTCTCTCACGAAGGACCTTTCTATCTCTCACAGAGGATATTTCTTTCTCTCACAGAGGAACTTTCTATCTCTCACAGAAGAACTTTCTATCTCTCACAGAAGAACACAGAAGAACAGAACACACAAATGCCCACAGAGACATTAAGTCAACCGATTTCACAGAACCTTACAGCCACCTTTAACTGTAACGTTCTGTGAATTCTGTATGCCGGAGGCGTTCTGTGAGTTCGAAATGTTGGTTGAAATGTTCTGTTAAATCTGTGAGTTCTGTGAGAGAAAAAAAATCCCAGCGAGTTTTGCAATTGTTCTATTTCTCACAGATAACACAGAAGAACAGAACACACAAATGCCCACAGAGACATTAAGTCAACCGATAACACAGAACATTACAACCATCATTAGCAGTAACGCTCTGTGAACTCTGTATGTCGAGGGCCGTTTGTAGCCTCACCCCCAGCCCCTCTCCGAATGGAGAGGGGAGTGATTACCGAGATAC
>ERZ773074.185-NODE-185-length-28745-cov-3.538864_pt1 | contig 28745 bp, 13 predicted proteins | sample MGYA00580615_ERZ773074 | MGnify/ENA primary metagenome ERZ773074 (study PRJEB29015, sample SAMEA2738126) | human oral metagenome | biome: human oral; feature: human-associated habitat; material: saliva | place: China | collected 2160 ...
ACTTGTTATTACATCAACTTGTTTTGGTTGATAATAATAATTTACTTCAATATCATCAGTTGTGAAAGTACCTGTTGCATTTGTTGGTTTTACCAAGTCACCTGATACATCTCTCTCAAGTTCATATCCCTTAATAATTGCTGGAGATGTTGTATAATTATCCCTATAATTTCCAACTAAGGTTTCACTTTCCGCTAACTTTTCATTTGTATCTTTTTTATAATGATTAACTTTTACGTATCCAACATTATTTCCAAATTCCGCTCTAATAAATTTATCTTCAGTAATATTTTCAAACTTTTGTAAATCCATACTACCATCCGGATTTATGTTCAAATTAATCTCTTCTTCATTAACTAAAACTTTTGTAATTTTAAATCCTGCATCAGGTGTTATTTTAATTTCTTTATTACTATTCGAATTAATTTCAAGCTCTTCTAATGTCTTCCAATCAACATCACTTGTACTGATATCTGTAATACTACCATTAGGTGAATATTTTGCTTTAATATTAAACTTTTTCCAATTGTTTTTAACATTAATTTCTGAAACAGGTTCTTCTCCCGGAACAGTAATTCCAAATTTATAATATTTATTCGTTTCTGGTATTATGTCACCATTTTAAAAACCATAAAATATGGTTTCCACATTTCAACATTAACCGGGTCAGTCTCTTGAATTAAATTATCTTCTAAATCGTAAAACTTTATAATAAATTTAAAACTAGGATTTCCATTAAGTTCTGCTTCTTCATGCTCTACCTTCATAATAATATTATCATCATTCAATATTGAATTATCATATTCTTTTATAAAATTACCATTTACATCTAGTTTTAATAATTTTGACTTAGAAACATCTATACCTGATTTATTGTCTTCCAATATTTGTATATAATAATTATTTCCAACTTTTTTCAATGAAGATACTCCATATAATATATCTCCTTCTCTTTGGAATTCAAACAATACATTATAATCATCATCATATACTTTATATTTTTTAGTTACACCATTATAAATAATTTTTGCAGATACAATTTGTTCACTATCATTTTCCATAGGAATGCTTCTTATTTCTTTTCCATTATTAACATCCAGTACTACAAATCTTTTATTACCCTCAGTAAGATCTCTAATTAATACAACTTTATCATCCCAAGAATATCTTGAATAAACACCTAGTACCCTGTATTTATCACTTGTCCAATATATCTTATGTTCATACCCTGTTCCATCAGGCTTTGCTATATAATCATCCTTATCATAATATACATACTCACTATCTGCACCAACACTCCAAGCTCTACCATTAATAGAAATTCTAGCATCAGGGTTGTTATTATAATATTCTTTAAATCCATCTGATCTATCAATTACAGTCCATCCATATTTAGGTTTAACTTGCTTTCCTATATTAACCAAAATTGGATCTTTAGAAATCTCATATTTTTTATCAACCGTTGATAATTCTATAAATTTATATTTGCCAGGTTTCAAATCTTTTGTATATTCACCATTTTCATCAGTTTCTATAACTCTATATCTAACACCATTAATCTCTTCTTCATTACCAACTATATTTCCTTTTGAATCATATGCAACACCTTCTGAACCATCATCATTTACTTCATATATAGCAAATTTAGTTTTTGGTAACCTATCACCTGTCTTTGCATCAGTTTTTATAATAGTAAATAGTGGACTATCTTCAACACCAATTTTATAAACTGGAGTTTCAGTATCAGCACCTTCTAAAATAATATCTTTTCCTATGCTAATATTTCTTACTAAAGTATCTTCAATAACAGAAATCTCAAGAATGCCACTCGCATTTCTTTGAGCTTTAATTTTTAATTTTCCACTACTTCTTGTATATCCACTAGGCGCCGCAATTTCTTCAATTGTATATTCACCACTATATGATTGACCAGGCTTGTATTCATATAATCCATTAATTACTAAATGCCCATTTTCATCTGTTTCAGCGACTTTTCCAGTTACAAAATCATTTCCTGTAACCATAAATCCAGCACCAGAAAGTTTTTGTTCTTTTTCTTTTACATATTTTGTAATATCAATTGAATATTTCTTCGCTCTTAAATTAGTAAATTTAACAGAAGCTTCATCCAAACCATTATTTGATTTATTAATAACTAAATTTTCACCATTTCCAGATAATTTAACAATAGTTGGATTTCCATCAGTATTTACAACTTTAAATTTAAATGGTTCATTTAAATAATATCCATCAGCACGAATTTCCTTTATTGTATATTCCAATCCAGGCGTTAGTCCTTTAAATATAATAGTACCATTTTTACCAGTTCCACTAGTTTTAACTACTTGCTCACCTTCATATAATGAATATGAAATTCCCATCAATGGTTGATTATTTTCAGCATCTACTTTATTCAATGTCAAATTATATTTTGAAATATAAGAAAATTTAAAATTAACTTTAGTCAAAGTATCTGAAGTCGGTTGAATAATTTCTGAACTAGATAATTTATCTTCACCATCGATAAATTGTAAAATTCTATTTCCATTAGATTCAATTACTTTAAATCTAACTTTACTGGTATCACCAAGATAATTTTCATCAATATTTATCTTCTCTATTGTATATTCTTTATCAAGTAATAATCCACTAATTTTAGCTTTTCCATTAGTATTAGTTACTACTGATCTACTATCAGAATCATCATCTAATCTTATTAAATAACTTGTTCCACCAATCTTATATTCAGAATTTAATTTATTACTTTCTATTTCTAAGTCAAATCTCTTTAATAATTGAAGACCAACTTTATTAGCTTCACCACTTGTAAACAATTTACCATCATTAGTATTTAAATTAGCTGTAAATGCAACACTAGCATAGGTTGGATTATTATATGCAACATTTTGAGGTATTTTAACCTCATAAGAAAACTCTTTAACTTCATTCAAATTTATTACTTTGTTTCCGAAATCAATATAATAATGTTTAATTTTTGTCCAATCCGTCACATCTTCAGCCAATTTCCAATTATTCGCAGGATCAACCCAACTTTTATTTGTATTACTTATCTCTAAGTTTTCAGAATAATATACTTTGACTTCATTTTTCAAATCTTCCGGAACTTTAATTGGTCCCATCATAATTGTTGTATTTTTCGAATTAAAATCATTACCTGTCAAAAGACCTTTATTTCCTTCAAATGGAATAGCTCCAGCCAATCTAACATCAGTAATTGATGGTGAATAATTGTTTTTTAATTGAATAACCACTTTAGCTTTTCCAGTACCATTTCCATCTATAACTCCAATGTTCGGAGCATTAACTACATCTCCAGCAGTATTATAATCAACAATTTTTTGATTAACATACAAATCATCAGGTGCAATTATTTTTGTTTTTATCTCAGTATAAGCAACTTTCTCCTCTTTATCATTATCACCATCAATGTCATAAACATCTTTTTTATCAGTTAAATCTACAAACTTATTATTTTCTATATAAGCATAATCAATATTAAGTTTATTTAAAGCATATACTTTAATTGCAGTTTCTTTAGTATCCACTAATGGATCAACTGTAATATTTGCAGTGATATCAATATCTTGTTCCTTAACAAAATGATCAGAATCCAAATCAATTTTTAAAAACTTTTTACCTTCTTTATCAATAATCTCGTGTCCTAAAACGTTTGCATTTGCAACTTCGATATTTCTTATTTCAACGTCCACTATATCTTTAGGAAATTCCATTAATACAGTTGACTTTTTCCAACTCTCACCAACAAAATTATTATGATTATTATAAAAAGAAAGTGTATTCAAATTAAATTTAAGTAAAACATTCATAGATTTATATGAACTCAATAATACTGATTTATCAGATTCAGCAAAAGATTTTACATTATAATATTCTACATTAATTGATTCTTTACCTTTTCCAGTAAATTCTGAAGAATTAACCGCTAATTTAGATGAGTATTCAAGTTCCTTTGTGATTTGTAACAATTTATCAAATTCTTCTCTCGAAATATTCTCTTTAAATAAATCATCATCAATTTTCATAATATGACTTATATGAAAATAAGTATAATTACTATTAACAATCTTACTAGTAAGAATTTTTATACTTTTAATATCATTTCCATATATATATTCATTAGAAATATACTTATCCCAATTTGAATTATTGAATACTGTAATTAATTCTCCTGTTTCATTATTATATACTTTAATCCATCCATTATCTCCAAGCAATACTCTAGGTGATTCTAAAAATTGAATTCCATGGTATCTAGAATATGAACCTTCTACAATATTAGTAGCATTTCTAAATTTTTCACCATCTTTTGAAATTATTTGTAAATTTTCTTCATGACGAGACTCTGATTTAATTGTCCATATTGTTTTATATAAATCATCGCCAGTATCAATTCCATTATACGCTTTAATCATTCCAATTTTCGAAACTGGAGAATTCATATTATAATAAGGGTTTTCAAGTGAAAAATGGCTTACTTTAACCCTATTACTTTCACTATACGATTCATACTTTCTTAATGGAAATTTAGCTTTATCAATTTCCATAGTATATCCAGATGAAATATAATTTAACTTGTCAAATTCACTTCTATTTACATTTTTAATAAGTTCCTTATTATTTATCGTTTTCAAACTTCTGATTGACAATCGAGTGCTTTCATTATGTAAATCAATATTTTTAATAACATATTTTAAATGCTTAACATTAGAATCAAACTTATATACTTTATTCCAAGACTTTTCTATTTCACTTTTATTAAAAATATGAATTAAACTACCAGTATCATTATCATATAACTCTATTCTTGCATTATCGGCAACAATTCCTCTATAATCTATTAAAACACCAGTATTAGTTACATAATTATCAATATCCACCGCATTTTGAAGATTAGTAAAATTAGACGTCAATTTATCATAATTATTAACATCTTGATATAAAATAACTTCTTTATTTCCATTTAAATTATCAACAAAAGGATGTAAGTAAATCGCCCAAGTTCCTAAATCTTTCTCGAATTCATCGCCTTCATATTTGGCAATAGGAATATCTTTAGTTGGTGCGCCTATAGCAAAAAAATCATTATTTCTAGGAATAAAAGTATATCTTATACTATCCAATAATTCAGCCTTATTAGAAATTAACGGATTATTCAGTTTCTCATTGTTATTAACAACCGCATATGCAATTGTTTTAATTAAAAAAACATGATTTACATTAAAATTAATGGCATCTTTTTTGTATACTGTATCAATTCGTATATTAAACATATTACCAAAATTTCTAGGATTAATAAATCTAATTTTAAACTTACCATTATTTTGATTATATTCAATAATAAAATCACCACTATCTATTGTACTATACACTTTGTTTAATAATATTTCACTAGGATATACTCCATCTATTGCTGTAACTTCACCTTCAATAACTCCTTCTTTTAATGACAAATTCGATACATTCTCTTCAGAATTTTGATAACTTCCAAAATTAATTTGATTATAATATGAAAAAAATATATCGCCATTATCCTTAAAAAAAAGATTATAATAATCTCTTGATATATATTGATCAGAGTATATTTTATTCATTGCAACAGCATTATCAACAGATGTATCTATAGCAAAATTTACTTCTTTCTCAATTCTAGTAATTCTACCATCATTATCAACATGATCCCCAACCAATTTTACTTTATTGTCATTGCTAAAAAACTTATTTACATTAGGAGTTATTTTAATTTTTAACAATTTAGTAGTCCCAGTTTGAATATCTTTCAGACTTACTGATAAAGCATTATCTCCAATAACATCAGACTTAACAAAATCATCTTCAATCAAAGCAAACGTCTCTTCAACATTATCCCTTGTAAATAAGAGTTTTCCATTTCTTAAACTACCATTAGATAAAACTTTTATTTCCATCCATAAATCAGTTGTTGCAACATTATATCCATATGGCTCTTTTTTAGTAAATGGTAAATAAGCTCCCCTTACTTTTTGCCCATTATTTAAAAAATACGCATCAAATGTTACAAAATTAGTATTTGTAATAGCATCATCACCATTTTGAACAGCTGTATACTCTCCAATTGCTGATCCAATAGCTTTTGTATTAGGATTATTTTTAACAACTTTATTAATTACTGTTCCAGCACCAATTAATAACATCATTCCTAAAATTGCTATTACTATTTTATTAAACAATTTCTTTGTCTTCATTATTAGATTTCTCCCTACTTTTTTATCAATATAATTGTATAAAATCCATATTTTTTTACAAGAGTAAGCTACTTCTCAAAGTTAATTTTTCCTTTTCGCAAATAGGTTCCGACACTTTTTATTACAAAAAATCTACATTTATAATCATTTATATTACTAAAAGCAAGCCTCTAAAAATATCAAAAACTAACAAAATTTGACATAAAAATATACAATTTTTAATTAATAATTCAAAAATATATACAAAACATAAAAAAAGCCGAATGCTTTCGCACTCAGCTTTCTAAAATAATATTAAATTATTCTTTTTTGCCCTTAAGAGCCTTTACACTTAGTGTAATAACTACTGCCATTACAATTGATAATCCGATAATTACTGGTATTACTACTTTAATATAATTTCTATTTTCACCTGTTGGTGGTAATAGAACTACTTTTTGAGCACTATCAGCATCAATTTCAGCAGGATTTACTAAATCAACTGGTGTAAATTGATTATATCTATTATCATTTTCATCTATCTCAGATATTGCATCAGCTCCAACCGTTTGATTAGCCATCTTTTGGTTACCATTAATTGAATACTGTGCTCTTCTACCTAAAGAGTTTTCAGTTTGAACAATCTCAGCAAGATTATTATAAACTAGATCATTAGCATTCTTTGTTGAAGACACTAATGTAGATAATTTTAATGAGCCTGTAGCTTTATTATTACCTTTATTCTTACCAGCTTGTGGTACCAATTCTGCAGATAATTCATCAGTTGTTAATAATGTTGTATATCCACTTAATTCATCTTTATAAACTCTATTTACTAAATCATCCTTATAATTATTAGTTTTTGTAGATGCTATCAATTCATCTTTATTTCTAACAGTCCATTTCTTACCATCAGAATTTTGAGAATCTTTATCAAACTTAAATGAATTTGTTACATAATCAACAATTGTTTTTGCAGATGTCTTTGACTTATTATTATCACTATTATCTTTTGTTATACCTGTATAGTAGAATTGATTATCCAAGTAATCAACTTCACCAACGTTTTCAACAGTTAAGTTATAAGTAACTTCAACATGAGAACCATCCATCAACTCATCATCCATATAACCTTGAACTAACTCTGGAGTATTTTTACCATTCTTTTTATTTACATGAACATTTGTTAATCTCAATCCTTTTGGATTCAAATTAAATTCACCTGGATGATCATTATCATATTCAGCTGTATGTCCATTATGTTTTCCAAAGTATAAGTTATTTACTGATTGTCCTGGTTCTGCATCAAACATTGTAGTACCATTTGCTAAAACTAACTTAAAGTTTCCAATATTTTTTGTTAATTTTAATTGTGCTTCAGGTCTTTGAACAAGTCCTAAATCCAAATCATCAACTGTATTTACTAATTCTGTATCTGCTGCAGTATTCTTTGGAGGTTGACCTATATCATAAGTATCTCCTCTACCACTATTCCATGTATTGAATCTAAACTTCTTATCTGCTTGTCCTTCAACACTAGTTCTATTATATTCTGTTTCCAAATCAATAACACCAGATTGAGCAACCATCTTAGTTTCTTTCATCAATTCTTTTAACATTGTAATCTGTTGCTCTCTTTGTTTTTGAGCATTCCATGTACTTCCATTCTCTGCAATTGTGTTAGTAGAAATCTTTTCAAATGATCTCAATATTTCATTAATTTCATTTCTAAGACCTTTAGATTTTTGAGTTTCACCATTAGAATATGCATTTACATATTTTCTAAATGCCTCAACATCTTTAGCATCTGAAATTCCTTTTTGACTATCACCTTTTGCAATATTGTAATAATACATTACATTTTTATTAGTTCCATTAGAGATTTGTCCATTTTCAGAATAATTTTGATTATCATAATCAACAAATTCTTTAATTCCTAATCTATTAGCTCCTGTTGGATCTTGTGCAATACCTTTTTGATAAACTGTAGATTTATAATCCTGTCCATTGAAAGACTTATTATTTAATCCAAGAACTTTATCATCAGATGTAGTTACAAATCCATCATTTCCATTACTTGTACTTATATATTTATTATCATTATTCGATACAATACTATTTACATCAACTGCTCCAATTTTTGAAGCTGCTTCTGTATTTAACAATCTATTAACTTCTGTATTTTCATCATTTACTAAAACTGTTTGTGTTGTATCACCATATATATATCTAACAAAATAATCACCAGATACTATAGATGAGAATGCATATGCACCTTTTCCACCATCTTCTGTTAATGTAATTGGATTTACATTTAATAATTTAGATGTATTCTTTGGATCACCAGAAACCATAACTTTTGATTGAACCACTTTTTGTCCATTTTGATCAACTACAACTTTACCACTGTAATATCTTGTAGCATCTTCATAAACACCTGCGTCATCAACAACATATCCATTATTTTTTTGAACTATTGGATAATATTTACTCGTCCAAACATGTTCGCCAGAATAATTTCCTGTCCATTGACCTTTATTATCAACTTGTTTTACTAATTCAACTAATTGAACTGTAACACCATCAATCTTCTGATCTTTATCATCTTTTGAATTATAAATACCATTACCTATAACTGCTTCATTTGAAGTAGCATTTCTCTGATCTTCAAAAACATAACCTTTAATTACTTTTTGATTATTATCATTTACTGGTACATAAATAATTACATTTGGTGATTTATCAGTATCATTTTCTAATCTATTTTCAACAGGATTTTCATTTGTAATAATATTTCCTTCTCTATCAAAATCATTACCTGAAATACTTCCTGGAATAGAATTAATATCTACAATACCTCTAATAGCATCATCAGATTCTGTAGAACTATACATATTAATTTCTGCTAAGTTCTTAACACCAATCTTTAGATTACCACTCTCAATATCTTGGTTTAATTTAATTCTACCAGATTCATCATTCTTTAATTTAAATGTTACATAAGCAAATCTAGTTTCTCCTGATTTAACTTCACCCATACCTTTAATAAATAAAGCACTATAAGAAGAAGTCGCACCACCTGGAACATCTAGTCTAGTTTTTGCATCACTTGCATCTGAACTATTTGAAGTTGTTGCCGTAGTTCCATCTTGAGGATTACGTCCTCTATCATCAGCATCTCTATCTATAAAATATGTTCCTTCTTTAACATAAGGATTATTCATATCATGTTCTAAGTATTCTGAATCGTAGTAATCTGCAATTTCATTAACAGCAACATTAGTTTCACCATAATTCTTAACAGCAATTCTATATGTTACATATACTTGTAAGTTTTTATTTGCATCACCATTTGTATAAACATTTTGAGCATTATATAAATATTCAGATTTTCTAATTTGTCTACTATAACTTTCTTTACCATTATATAATGGATCATTTATTCTATTATATAACAAATCAGCAGTTGTTTGTAATCCTGTATTTACTGATATATTAGCATAATCAACATCTTGTTTTCCACCATATCTATATGTTTGATCTGTACCATTTACAAGAACTCTTGCAGATGATAAGTCTTTTTGTAAATATAAATCTGTAGAAACTCTATTTTCAATACCATAATCAACATTTCTAGCAAAATCATAATCTTTTCTATATAGAGCTTCATATGTCTTACCTTCTATCGTTTGTCTATCACCATCTTGTGAATGATTATGTCCATTTCCATCTACTTTTCCAATATCTTCAACAATAAATTGATTTGCTTTAGGATAAGCTTCAGTATTTCTTGATGTTGCCATTGTATCCATCATATAATCCCAAACTTGCTCACCTTCAGCAGTTTGACCAATTCTTGTTAAGAAATCTTTTTTAATTCCTTCATAATTTGAAGTAAATGAACCAACTGGTGTATATGTTTGATACATAGTATTAGCATCAGTCATATTATAATCAGCATGTGTACCTGCTTGATGCATCTCATATAAAGCATCAGCATATCTCAATGCTCCTGAATTTAATTTAACATCATTATCAATATGTGATGTATAAGGAATATAATTGCCATTTGCATCTCTTAACTTAGAATAGTAACCATATGCCTTTCCTTCTCCACCTTTTCCTTTTGGATAACTCTTTGTTCCTGCAGATATTTTCATAAATCTATCATTTTCATCTTGTCTACCACTTGTTGTTATATCTTGACTAGGATCATTTTCTTGTCTTTGATATCTTTGCAATTCTTCTGCTGTATTTCTATTAGCTTCATCATCACTAATTGAATTAACACCCATATCTGTTTTCTTAAACTGCATTCCATTAAATGTGAATGTTACATAATATTTATGCATTGGATTCAATAATTGGAATCCATAATTACCATTTGCATCAGTTAATGTTGTTGCAACTAATTTTCCAACAGCATTTGGATCAGTTGTTAAACTTCCAGTACCTTCAGTTAAATCAAATAGATTAACCTGAATACCTTGAACATTATGTTTTAAACTTTCATATTCTTTCATTGATGAATCTAATTTAAATTTTCTAGATTCTTTACCTTCCTGAACAACTTGCCATACATTACCACCAAGATTCATTGTAGTATTCTTATATGGTAATGTCATTGAAACCTTCACATAAGTATAATCTGGTTTTGGAGTTTCATGCTTTTCTCCAGGTTCAGGCCACTCATATCCATCAGGTATCTCATATGGTTCTTCTCTAGGTAAGAATATATCAAATGGAATTGATGGAAACTTTATTGGTTTAGGAAGAATCGCCGGCTGTGAAGCTACTCCATTATCCTGAAGAGTGACTTGTCCTGCAGCTCTACTCATTTCATCATCAAAAAGCAATCCAATCATAGCATATCTACTTAAATATTCATATCCAAACTTCGTAGCAGAATCTACATCTCCTGGTATTCCATTAAATGTTAAAAATACATGTTTATTATCAATATTATGATGCTCTCTGACATATGAAGCATAATTTGCACCAGCACTTTTCGCTTCATACATACCAGGAATAACCACATTGCCACCATTAACATTATTCAATATCGGTCCAATAAGCTTACTTTGACTAACTACTTCTAATGGATTTCCAGTAGATTTCGGAGTAATATCTCCAAATAGTAATGTTGGAATCTTTGCAATATCTTGAATATTATCAAATTTATAAAAACTATTCATCCCTGGATCTTTATCATCTAATTTAATATATAATCCAAATTTAGCATCTTTAAACTTATTTAAGATTTTTACATTAGATGTATTTTTTGAATTAATAGTATTAATTGTTGTATCATACAACGCTCTCATTATCTTTTGCGCATACTCTTGACTAGAAAAGAATGCCTGCCAATTCATTTGAAGAGTTTCCCCATTATAATATAATGTCTTACCTGGTCCCCAAACATCATGACCAAAGAAATTATATCCATTAACTTTATCATCTTTTACTTCGACAATACCTGCAGCTTTCATAGCTTCAGTTAAAACATATTCATCAGTAGTTGTTCCTGAAACTATTCTTGTTTTATATGTAGTAGTTGTTGGAACATAAAGTCCTGCTGTTGTATCCATTGAATTAACATAGTAAATATTTATAAAAGGCTTTATTCCAAGCAATGTTTTATTATAATCAGCTACATTACATTTTATATAAAACTCTTTTCCAAACTCAGGAAATTCCTCTCCATCAGGATATTGTTCAAAGTTTTCATTTAATAATTGGAATTTTCCTGTTTTACCATCATATCTATTAGTATCACTTAAATAAGCATTATTCTTACCAAAAACTCTCTCTAATTCAACATTATCTGGTGAATCAATATTATTACTACCATTATCCTTATTAAATTTAAGATCTAAACCAAATTCACCAATTAAAAATGTATTTTCTTTTGTTTGATATTGATTTTTTCTTAAAATTTCATTTCTAACTAAATCTGCAAGAGTCTTTTTCCCATCTTTCGTAAGCATATTGGTAATTTCTTGTTTATTATTACCACTCGTATTAAATATACCTAACTTATAAGGTCCTATGGTTACTGTTTTAGACTCTTGATCAACAAACGTTTTTAATTTTGTATTATCATAATTAGCTGAATTTGCTCCACTAACATTAGTATCGCTTCCAATATTTGATGCATGTATATCAATTTCAGTTACATGCTCAGTATTTTTTAAAGATTCATTTCCAACAAGATATTGAAAATTAGCAAAATCTGCAGACCTTGACAAAATCTCACTTTCACCATATATTGGTTCCGAACGCTCTACAGCTGGTAATGTTACTTGATTTGCTAATCCAGTTTTCATAGAATCCCACTCAGAAGGTTTGGCAAACATTTGCTCACCCCAACCTGGATAATAATATTTTTTACCTCTCTCTGTAATTTCTTTTATTCTATCTTCATTAGGAGTAGTTCTAGAAGAAATTTTATTAGTCTTAGTAGTCCATTCTGCTGAATTCCATATAGCTTGCTGAATTTGCTTCATTAAATCTTCAGATATCGAATATCTTCTACCTTCAGCCTTAGCTTTTTCCATTTCTGCATATTGATAGCTCATTGCATATGCCACATTTTGTGGAATATGATTATATGGATTACCAGCTAATTTAAAATCCAATGTCCTAGGAGGAATAACAGCATCCTCAATATCATCATCTTCATCATCTTTATAACTTTCAGCTTCTTCATGAGTAATTTTTCTAAATGGATCTATAAGAATTTTCAATCCATGTTTAGCACAATATGCAATCCACTCTGGAATTTCTCCAGGATAACTATCTTTCCATAAATCAAACATCCTTGGATCCCTATTTCCAGATAATAAATATGGTCGATTAGCTTCAATATTTCCATAAGTATCTTCTTCTGTCAATCCTAATTTAATTACATTATTATAAGAAGTATAATCCAAATTTTCTGCACGGGAACTAACATATTCTTTATCAATTTCTTGCATCTTTTCCCTTGCTTCACTCTCGCTACCACCATTTGCAAGAAATTCTGTAACCGAATCATATCTACCATCATTATTAACTTCATCAATATAATCACTTAAAGAAATCTTACCATCTTTTAACTCTTTAATTTGTTCAACTAATTTTTCTGCTTTTGATTTTTTACCACCTTTATTTAAAAAATCAATAACATAATCATAATCATGATCAGCATTAATAGATTCTACATATCTTTTATAATCCATTTCTGCCTGACCTACAGTCTTCTTTTTAGATATCTTTCCACTATCTATTTGTCTAACCATATTTCTCGCATCTTCATCACTACCTCCATCTGCAAGAAGTTCAGTTACTTTATCATATCTTCCATCTAAATTAATAGCATCAATATAATCACCATAAGGCGTTTTTCCATTTTTAACATCTTGAAGCATTTCAAAAAGTTCTTGAGCTTTTGAAACTCTTCCACCTTTATCAAGATATTCAATAATGTATGAATAATCTCCATCATCATTCATCGATTCAAGATAGTCCTTATATTGCATACGTTCTTGGTATCTATTACTATTAACTGGTGTAACTGTTGCTTTAGCATCAATCACTTTCAATTTATACACTTTTTCAATTGGTATAATTGTAAAAATCAAAAACATGATAAATACTATAGAAATAATAATTTTATACTTTGTCTTCATTTTTACCTCCTTCTTTATATTTTTTTATAATTATAAAATTTATAAACGAAACAACCCCTATTTCAATAATAAGCAACATTACTTTAAATATATTAATAATAATATTTGAATTTGCAAAATAAACATCACTATATGAAAAATCATCTTCATCCTCATTTTTATTAAATGATTTACTATTATTATCACTTACCCCATCAACACTAATTGAATTAGCTATTTCTGCTACATTATGTGTTAACTTTAAAGATTTATTAGATATTTTATAAGATAATATCAATTTTATTTCTTTTGATTCTCCAGGATTCAATAATGTATTTGCTAACGTGTTATTATATAAATAATTATCATTACTAATATACCAGCCATTATTTAAACCTAATTCAAATTCAAATCCCTCTGGTAAATAATCAACAATTGATTTTGCATATCCCGGAATTAATCCATTATTTTTTACTATAATATTATATTCAACATAAGCTTTAGATTCTTTTACTTCATTTTTATTCAAATTAACTCTCATATAATTTTCAAAATCTTTTTTACTTAAAATTCTGTTACCGATTTTTACCTGATTAATTCCTTGCATTAATTTCAAAGAAAATTTAATATTTGAAACTAATCCTAAATCAATATTATATAAACTAGATTTATCAATTTTCAAAACATCAGTTACAGCATATTTCTTACCATTTATTTCTTTATCAATGAAATTCGAAGAATTTAATTCAAAATTAGATTTATATTTAGTTAAATTATATTTATTAGAATTATAATCAATCATTACAATATAATTACCAGACTTCAAATTACTAAAAGAATAATTTCCATCTTTATCTGTTTTTGTAACTATTGGATTACCTTTTTCATCTAAAATTAAATCTTTTCCATTTTCATTATATAAATAAACATTTAATCCACTTATATTTACTTCATTATAATCTTTAATTCCATTTAAATTATCATCATTCCAGACAGAACCAGTCAAATTATACTTATACTCTGAATTATTATTAGAAGCTTTATATTTTTCTCCAAGTTTCTTAAAATTCTCACTATAACGATTAGAAGTACCTTTAATAATATTATTTACACTATATGTACCATATTTATTAGAATTCACGTAAATATCTACGCTATCTTCTATTGGCATAGTAGATTCTACACTACCCAAATAAGTTGGCTTTGTAGCTATTCTTAATCTAATTTTTTCTCCAGGCTTAACATCATCTTCTGCATAAATTGCAGAACTAGATGAATTATATTCCACTTCGGCATCATTGCCCTTTTTTATAAAAAATTTATCTACATTTACACTACTTGGTAACTTATTAACTATTAAGATCTTCTGAACATCATTCGATTTATTTGTAACTTCTGAAATATATTCTAATTTATCTGTATCTAATAAAACATTTCCATTTCCTATATTACTATTTACTAAAACTCCAATATCCAAAACATCTTTTAAAGAATACTGTAAAACTCTAGATTCATCTACTTTTTTCTTAACATCATAATAAGTATCTGCTTTTAATTTAATTACAGACTTAACATTAGCATCTTTATTCAATCTAAAAGTTAAAACAATTTTTTGAAACGATCTCTTATTTTCATCAATCTCACCTGGAAATCCATCTTTATAAACATCATACCTAGTTTTTAATGTTCCAATATCTAATATTAATTCACGAGTTCTTTCATCATATTTAGTTTTAGCATAATCTGAATTCACAAGAGTCAACTCTTTAGGAACATTTATCTTTACTAATACATTGTTTTTTTCTTTAAATGCATCATTTTTTACATATATATTAAAACTATAATTTCCATCTAAAGACATCGTTTCAAACGGATCTTCTTTACTTGGAGTAAATGTAGTGGTTATTCCACCTTCACTTAAATTATTTATAAATTCAAAATTTTCAGAATAATTATTTTTATCATCATTTACTATTGCTTTTACTTTAACTATTTTTTGATCTTCATATGGGGTCCTATCAGTATTATCTATACGATCCTTATAAATTAAATACTCAACATCCTTTGTCTCTCCAGATTTTATCTCATTAATAACTCCATTTTGATTTAAATCTGAACTAACATATCTATTTCTAAATTTATCATCAAAACTATATGCTAAAGTATAATTATTTGCACTAAAACTATATTTAACATCTTTAGCCACACCTTTGCCATCATTTTTTACACTTAATACATATTTAAGCATTCTTCCTGATGGAATATCTTGACCATTTTGATATTCTACATTTGTATTATAATCAAAAATCCTTAATGAACTCTTTAATAAAGGAACATCATATGTCTTTATTCCAACAACTGTAGCATTACTAATTTTTGACGTTTTTCCTGTAATCTCTTCTAAATCATAATATACAGAATAAATCGATTTTCCTATAATAGAATAATCTAAATTTTCAGGAACTTTAAAATTATATGTAAAATTAAATTCTTGGCCATTATTTAAAATATCCTGTACATCTATTAAATAAGATTTACTTCCATCTATAACATCTGTTGTCCAACCATTCTCCATATTATTTAAATCTGAAGTTGCATTAGGATTTACAGAATAATAAATTTTGTATAATTTTAATCCATTAACTTTTATTGCAGAAGTAATATTTGCATCCATTTGAGAATTCAAATTAATATTAGAGCCATCAGTCACTGTAGCATTTTTAGATATAATTCTTCCAAGTATCTTAACATTTGAAATATCTTTTGAAGTATTATTTACTATAGTTCCATTAGATATCATTTCTTTTGCATTTGACTTTGCATCAATTGAAATATAATTTTCATTACTACTCTGAGAAACAGCCACACTATTTTTATCACTTAAAGCATTCACTGTAATCATTGAATCTGTAGCTAAAATCTTCACTTTACTTGAAACTCCTAAGGTTTCATTTGAAGCTCCATTTATTACATTTAAATCAATATTCTTTTCAGAAGATATTGATAAATTATTTAACTTAAGATCTGCTACTATTCTTATTAAAGGACCTTCAATAACTGAATTCAAATTATATTTTTTTTGTGATCCTTCTAAATTAATAATTATTTGCTTACCATTAACATTATAATTTGCAACTTTTAAATCATTTGTATATAAAACATTTACATCAGAAATATTTATACTATTAACATCATCAGGTAAATTAATTACTACTTTAGGATTTTTGTATAATCTATCAGTTAATTCATTCGTTTTTAAAGAAACATTAAAAATCATTTTGTTTTCTTTAGTCGTTATTAATTCATTTGTATTAACCTTAACTATAGCTTTAGAAGTTGGTTCTATTAATTTAATATTTTTCAAAACATCTACATTTGTTTTTCTTAAATTATCTTTATAAGATTGAACATTTATAATTTCATCAATACCACTTAACTTTAGTATCTTTTTACTTTCATTTCCAACTAATATCTTAGACAACTTTAATTCTAAAATTCCTTCCATAACTGGCTTAGAAACTTCAAAATAAATATTACTATTATCAATTTCTAATTCTAATTTATCTTTTTTCAATGTACCAATCAATTTCTTAGAATTACTTTCATAAACATTTATCAACCCATCATTACCTAAAATTGATTTAAAATTTTTCTCATCAATACTAACTTTTTTATTTTTAATTAAATCATCATTTTTAGAAGTTTGAGTTATTAACATTTTGTCTACTAATTGTGCATAACCTATATCAAATTTATAAGTTACATTATATTCAGCATCAATATCATTATATAATTGACCTTTACTCAACTCATCATTTGATTCAATCTCTGCATTTACAATATTTCCATATTGTTTATCTAATAAAATTTGATTATTAATTTTCTTTTCTATATCTCTTCCATCAAGTAATGTAATTATAGATTTCATATTTACATTTATATTTTGAGGTTGATCAGAATAATTATCATATAAAAAAGTAACATTTACTTTTGATAACGAATTCCAATTTACCAAATTATTAGAATCACGTTGATTATTCCTATTAATCTTTACCAATCCATTTTCATAAGAATATGATATATCCTCTCCAACAACTATTACCTTAGTTGGTAACTTACTATTCAACTTTGGAGCTTCTAATTCAATCCTTTTTGATGAAATTGGATAATCATTATTTGCAATACCATCTTTAACACTTAATGTTAACATTGTATTACTTTCATCATATCTCAAATATCTTGTTAATGCTGCATCCAATATCGAATCTTGATTAGATGTCCATTTTAACTTTAAATCAATATTCTTATTAAATCTTTTTTGTAAGTTATCTCCATATACATAAGTAGAATTAAATTTTATTCTTATATTATTTAATAAAGAATTAACATTAACTTTATCTTTCTTCTTATATTTAAAAGGTATTACCAACTTTATTTCTCTATTATATACAATTTGATTCAACTCAATAATATTTCCCTTAATTGCTTTAACATCATTTGAATCAATGTTTTCTAGTTCTAAATCCTCATTATCAATTGTTATTGAAGATTCCTTCAAGTAACCAGTATTTTTTACTTTTATATTAAATACTAATTCTCCTTTACTATTAATATCTAAATTTCCATCTTTAGAATTTCCTAAAAGCGCATTAAATTCAACATTTTCTGGAACTATATTAATAGTTTGTCTTTCGTATATAGTAGAAAAGCTCATTGCCATTACAGGTGATAACATATTTAATAATAAAATTAACATTGTCATTAAAGATATTAACCCAAATGTTCTTTTCATAAACTTCCTCCATCTTTTCTATAGTTTTTTACTACATATATCCTAAATTTATATTAATATAATATCAAGCTATACATTTTTCCAAAAAAGAATTTGTAACTTACGGATTTATAGTATTTTATAAAACATTTAAGTTTATATTACAAAAAAACAAACCCTAATGTTAAACAATTTTATTTAACATTAGAGTCTATTTAAAACAAATAATTAATTTAATTTAAGTTAATTCAATTTCATTTACTTCATTTACAAAAGCAAAAGTATATGCCTGCATATCTATCTCTTTACGAGAACGTTCTTTTATAATCGTTCCAATTCTAATTTGTGGAGAATCAATTATTCTAGCTGCAATAACAGCTTCGTTATTTCCTTTAGCTCCAGCATGTGCCATACCTCTTAATGCACCAAGTACAACAATATTATCTTCAGCAATCACCTCTGCACCATCATTAACATCACCAATAATCACAACACTTCCTTCAAACTCAATCTTTTGACCAGAACGAAGAGAAGCTTTATAAAATTTAGTTTCAGAAGAAGCAATCTCTTTTCTAAAATCCTTTTTAATTCCATGTAATCCCATTGTTCTAGGTGTATCAAATGAAACTTTTACCTTTATTGCCTTTTCAATTCTATACTGAATTTCATCTATTTCATTACTTTTCAAAACTTTACCAGTAACCAATATAGGTGTTTTTTCTTCCTTATAAAACCTTCTAAGTTCAGGCAACTTAACCTTTAAATTTTCGATAATCTCATCTTTAGAAGCATTATCTCTAATTTTTAATATAATACAATCTCTTTTTAAAAAAATATTAATACAATTTGCCATTATCTTACTTCCTTATCTTATTGACATCATTTGTGAATTAACAGACATATCCTCCTTAATTTCAACAGCATTCATTCCAAAATACTGTGCAAATATATCTCTCGCTATAGGTGCAGTATATGCTCCATGTTCACCACGTTTTACATAAACTGCAACAGCTATTTTAGGATTATCAAATGGACCAAATCCTACAAACCATGCATTAGCATGACCACTATTACCAATAGATGCAGATCCAGTCTTACCTCCAATTGAAATTGAGAAGTCTTTAAAATATTTATATGCTGTACCACTCTCATCACTAGTAACGTTTTTCATCCCATTTTTAATAGCTTCCAAATCAGTTTGAGAAATACTTAAATCAGCTCCTGAATTCGCCTCAACTCCTAATTTATCATGAATATAAGAATCTAATTCATTTCTTGATACCGTTGTACCATCAGGATTATTTATTGATTTAACTATCGTAACATCAATATTCTTTCCTCCATTAGCAATCATAGAAGTATATTTAGCCATTTGTAAAGGCGTATAATCATTATAAGACTGTCCAATTGCAGTCTGAATTGTTTTACCACCAGTCCATTGTTTATCAACATCAGGACCTGATAATGTACCAGCTATCTCATCAGGTAACTCTATTCCTGTTTTACTTCCTAATCCCAACTTCTTACCAACTTCATCAATTTTAGCAATACCTGCCCTACGTCCAATTTCATAAAAGAAAAAATTACACGATACTTCAATTGCTTGTGTAAGATTTAACCAGCCATGACCACCTGGCTTCCAACAAGTTGGTTGGTAATCTCTATAAAAAGTATATCTATACGTATCATCAATTTTTTCAGTAAGTGAAATTTGATTACTTTCTAAAGCTGCAATAGCTGTAACCATCTTAAATATAGAACCAGGTGCAGACTTATCAGAAATTGCTTTATTAATAAAAGGATGTCTTTTATCATTAACATATTTTTGATAATCTTCACTACTTATACCATTAGTAAATAATGCTGGATTATAATTAGGATAACTTGCCATCGCCAAAACTTCACCAGTCTGAACATTTAAAACTACTGCAGCTCCTTCAGAAGCATCTTTAGCATCTTTTGAATTTTGAATATTAGAAATTCCTCGTGCAAGAGTATCCTCCGTAATCTTTTGAAGCTGTGAATCAATTGTTAAGACAACATCACTTCCAGATATCGCTTCTTTAACAATAGATTCACCAGTAACAATACCATCAACAGACATATCTATCTGCTTAATGCCATCTTTTCCTCTTAAATATTTCTCAAAAACTTTTTCTATTCCTGTTTTTCCAATTTTGTCGTTCATATTATAATCTGAATTTAACTTTAATTCATCAGAATTTATTCTCTGAATATATCCTAAAATATGTGATGCCATTTCACCATAATTATAATTTGTAGTAGGTTCATTTGCAGTACTAACACCAGGGAAATTTGAACTCATAACATTAAATGTATCCCTACTACCTATTGAAATATTATTTGCTAATGTAATAGATCTAGTAGAACTATATCCACTTTTTTCAATAGCATATCTTAATGTAAGAATTTTTCTAGCATTATCTGCATCAGTCTCAGTTATTTTATACTTATTTAAATAATATTTATAAACACCTTCAACATCCAAACTTTCTAATAAATTATTAGATTTTTTAAAATTACTAAAATCACTACCATTATATTTAATTGGATTAATTGTTATTGGAAACTGATCTATGTATTTATCTCCATTATTTTCAAGAGTCTGAGCAATCAACAATAATGTTTTATTCAATGTAATATTATCTATTTTCGTTTTATAAAACTCTAAATTATATAACATTTTTGTAGAAACTAATTTGTTTCCACTTGAATCAAGAATATCTCCCCTCGAAGCTTTAACAGTCATATTTCTAGACAATCTAGTATTCGAAATTCTTCTATAATCATTTCCTTTAACAATCTGTAAATTAAACAATCCAGCCAAAAGAACAATACAAGAAACATAAACAATAATATACAATAAATTAAATCTAAGCTTATTATTAAGTTCTTTCATTACACCTCCTAATAATACCTTGTCAAAACTCTTTTTACCTTAAAAACTTCTTCAAAATAATGTCCAATCTTCTTTATTAACGGATAAAAAATCATTACTAACAAAACATTAAAAAGAACTTCAACAATAATCATAATAAGAAAAATAAAAATATTAAAATTTAATCCATTTCTAACTATGATATAAAACATATTTACTAACTCATATCCGAAAGTTACTATAGCAACCATTGCTAATAATGTAAGAAGGTTATTTTTATCAAAATTTTTATCCAATAATTCTCCAACATACCCAACAATTCCCAAAGCTATTCCAGTAAATCCAACTTGCTTCCCTATTATAACATCAATAACTATACCTACAAATAATCCAACAGCAATTCCAATTCTCTGCCCTATAAAAATTCCAACAAACAATGTAAAAACCACAAATAAGTTAGGCATTATTCCTCTAATATTAAACCATGTAAAAAAATTAAACTGCAAAAAATAAATGATCAAAAAAAGTAATAATAATATCAAAAAAGATTTAAATTTTTTCACATATACCTCCATAACTTAATTTACAATAACTAATACATTTACCAATTTATTAAAATTAACTGAAGTTTCAACATTAGCATATCTATCACTTTCATTCTTTGTATTAATTACATCTTTTATCTTTCCAATTAATATTCCTTTAGGATAAATACCACCTATTCCTGAAGTATAAACTTCATCACCCTGCAAAACAGTAGCTTCAGTTGGAATATAACTAGCTTTAATTGTGTCATTTTTATCTAATTGACCTTTAAGCAAAATGCTTGACTCCGCAGTAGAAATATTACCTGAAACTGTACTAGCTGTATCCGTTATCAATTGTACTTTAGAAGTTTTCTTATTTACTTCAATAATATAACCAACTAATCCATCTTCAGAGATGACTGGCATATTAACTCTAATACCATCTACTTCTCCAGAATTTATAATCACTACCTTATCATAATTAGTAATACTTTTTTCAATTATAGCAGCAGGAACAGTTTGATAATCAGAATATTTATTTTTTAGATTCATAAAGTCTTTTAATTTTTCATTCTCTGACTTCACGACTTCATATTCTCTAAGTTTTTCCTTTAATGCAGTATTCTCTTTATTTAATTTAGTATTATTTTCTTTTAAAGCTCTAATATCATTTTTTTCACTTTGAGAAGAAAATACATTGTTTTTTACAGCAAAAAATCCATTTTGAATTGATAAAAAGCCTCTAGACATCACTTCTCTAAATATATTACTCGCACCACCAATATTTGAAAGTATTACTATTAATATCAACAAAATAATTGAAATAATTGTTCCAACTAAACTCGTTTTATTTTTTTTCATTCATAAATTCCTCAACTTTACATTAATGTATCTTTATACATCTCTAAATTATTAATAATTTTTTGCATTCCTAAAATTACAGTATCAAATGGTTCCTCAGAAATATAAGTTTTAACTCCAGTAACTTCAAATACCAAATTATCAATATTTCTAATTAAAGCTCCACCACCAACAATATGAATACCATTCTTTAAAACATCTGATAAAAGCTCAGGTGGTGTATTAGCTAATGCAAAAATTACAGATTCCATAATCAATTCAAGTGGTTTTTCCATTGCACGCTTAATATCCTTAGAAGTGACCGTAATATTTCTAGGAACACCTGTCATAGTATCAATTCCTCTAATTTGAGTAATCAATTCTGCAACTAAAGGTGTAGCACATCCAAGATCTATTTTTAAATCTTCAGCAACAGAAATATTAATTCCAAAATTTAATCTTCGCTTTAAATATTCTATTATTTTCTGATTAAAATAATTTCCTCCAACTTTAATTGCACTACCTGATACAACACTTCCTAGAGAAACAACTGCAAATTGACTTCTTCCTCCACCAATATCTAAGATTGCATTACCTTCAGGCTTAAGAACATCAATTCCTAACCCAATTGCAGAAGCAACAGGTTCATAAATTATCAAAACCTCACTAGCTCCAGCCTGAATTAAAACTTCTTCAATAGCCATACACTCAATTTCTGTAACTTTAACAGGAACACCAACCAAAACTCTAGGTTTTCTAAAGCTAAATTGCTTTCCAGCCTTTTTAATAACATCTTTCAATAAATACAAAGTATACTTATAATCCGCAATAACACCATCTCTAAAAGGCCTAATCATTTTTAAAGTATCCGGTGTTTTATCCAACAAATCTTGTGCCTTTTTGCCAGTTGCCACAACATTCATATTTTTTTGATTTAAAGCCAATATAGATGGTTCCTTTAAAATAATTCCAGAATCCTTAGATATAACTAAAATATTTGATGTACCCAAATCAATTGCTATATCTCTTGAACTAAAATCAAAAAAATTCATTTGCCAACTCCTTTCTAGATAAAATACTCTCATATTTATTATGACCAATTACAATATGATCAATTAATTTTATTCCCATTATTTTCGCAGCTCTAAATAAACTAATCGTTAAATCAATATCAGATTTACTAGGTGTCGGATCACCACTTGGATGATTATGCACTAATATAATTTTTCCAATTTTAGTTTTAATAGGTTCTGCTAATATAAGTTTTAACGAAACATTTGAAAATGAAACATCACCAGTAACAACATCTTTAATTGAAACAACTTCATTTTTAGAATTTAATAAAACAATTTTAATCTTTTCCTGTTTTTCAAACATCATTTTATCCATTAATAAATCTACAACATCAGAAGGTTGTGAAATCCTTTTTTTCATATTATTTATAGGGACAATCATCCTTTTAGCAATTTCACATACAGCTTGCAATTGAATTGCCTTTACTGTTCCAATTCCTTTAATTTGTTTAAAATCAACAATATCTAAATTTCCAAACTGATTCATTGAATCTACTAATTTTAATAACCTATTAGCAATTTGAATAGAATTTTCATCTCTTGTACCATTTTTAATAATAATTGATAATAATTCTGCATTCGAAAGACTTTCTACACCATACATTAATACCTTTTCGTAAGGACGTTCTGATTCTGGTAATTCTTTTACGCTAAGTGCCATTCTTTCCTTTCTGCCCCTACAAAATTAAAATTTCTTATATAAAAAAATTGCAATTACAATTCCAACAATACTAGCAATATTAATTTTTATCATTAAAGCAAATGTTAATTTTAAAACTCCTAAATCCAAAACAACGGGTTGAGTTATTCCAAAATTTTGACCATATGATAACCATCTTAACCAAGTAACAGATGAAGATAATTCTCCTATTAATCCACCTATAACAATTCCACATAAAATAAAAACTAAAAACAACCATGAATTTTTTGTCATTTTTCTACCTCTTTCGTATACTAACTTTCTATAATCTCTAAATTTGCAAATTTAGCCATTAACCTTTTATGTCCGACTTTATTAAAATCAATATCAACTTTAATATCATCATTTTCTAGTTCCAGTGCTACAATCACCCCTTCACCAAATTTCTTATGAAATATTATCTGACCAACTTTATACTTATTTACATCAATATTACTATTTCTCTTAGATTGAATATTATTTAAAAATGCTTCAGGAGTTTTAAAATTAAATCCTAATTTTCTAGAATCAAAATTAGATTTTGAAATCACATGAGGATCCTCCACTTTTTCAACATTTCTCATAGTTAATTCTTTTGGAATTTCTTTTAAAAATCTTGAAGGCTTATTATAACTTGTATATCCAAATAAAGTCCTCTTATTTGCTAATGTTATAAATAAAATCTTCTTAGCTCTAGTAATTCCAACATAAAACAATCTTCTTTCTTCTTCTAAGCCTTCGATTGTTGTAGCCGATTGTTCTCCTGGAAAAATTCCATCTTCAACTCCAACTAAGAAAACTACTGGATACTCTAATCCCTTAGCACTATGTAATGTCATCAATGTAACTTTATCTTCATTATCATCAAGTTTATCAACATCACTTGAAAGAGATAATGTTTGTAAAAAATCATTTAAACCATTCTCAGCATATTCTTCTTCGAACTCACCAACAACAGTTAAAAACTCTTCTAAATTTTGAATCCTAGTTTCAGCCTCAACAGTATTTTCAGCTTGTAATGCTGCAATATATCCCGATTTAAGTAATATTGCTTTAACCAATTCAGTAATAGTTAAATCAGCATCTTTTAAAACTTCAATCATTTCAACAAATTCATAAACATTTCCATGTATTCTAGGAATATATTTATCAGCATTTTTAATTATATTATACATCGACGTTTCATTCTCTACTGCAAGCTCTTCAACTTTATTTAAAGATACTGCTCCAATTCCACGCTTTGGCTCATTTATAATTCTTACCAAAGATAAATTATCATTTTGATTAGCAATTAATCGCAAATAAGCAATAATATCTTTAATTTCTTTTCTCTCATAAAACTTCAATCCACCAACAATTTTATATGGAATTCCTTCTCTCATAAAAATATCTTCAATAGCTCTAGATTGAGCATTCATTCTATATAAAACTGCAAAATCCGAATATTTAAAATTATCATTACCTTTAATTTCTTCAATTTTTTTAGTAACAAATGAAGCTTCATCATACTCATCTTTACCAGTATAAATAAAAGGAACTTCTCCATCATCATTTTCAGTCCACAACTTTTTATCATACTTAGTTGTATTATTTTTAATAACTTCATTTGCAACTTTTAATATATTTCCAGTACATCTATAATTCTGCTCTAACTTTACTATTTTAGTACCTGCAAAATCTTTCTCAAAATTTAAAATATTAGAAATATCAGCTCCTCTAAAACTATAAATACCTTGATCATTATCTCCAACAACCATTATATTCATATTCTTCTTAGCTAAAATTGAAACTAATTTAAACTGTGATTTATTAGTATCTTGATACTCATCAACCAAAATATATTTAAATTTATCAGAATAATATTCTAAAATATCATTATTTTCAATCAGTAAATCAATTGTTAAATTAATAATATCATCAAAATCAACAGCATTATTTTCCTTTAATTTTCTTTGATATAAAGAATAAACTTTACCTATTTTTTCTTTTCTATAATCACCTTTATTTCTCAAAAGATAATAATCTGGTTTAGCCATCATATTTTTAGCATTACTAATTTCATTAATTATTGACTTTTCAGTAAATATCTTTGAATCAATATCAAGTTCTTTAAGACATTTCTTAACTAAAGTTTTTTGATCAGCAGTGTCAAATATTGCAAATGACGAATCATATCCCAATCTATCAATAAACTTTCTCAAAATTTTAACACAAATAGAATGAAATGTACCAAGCCAAATATCATTAATAGCATCACCTATTAGACTTTGTACTCTCTCTTTCATCTCATTTGCAGCTTTATTAGTAAAAGTTATAGCTAAAATATTCCATGGCTTTACACCACAATTATCAATCAAATGTGCTATTTTATATGTTAAAACCTTTGTTTTCCCACTACCAGCACCAGCAATTACTAAACAAGGACCATCTATCTGATTAACAGCCTCTCTCTGCTTAGGATTTAAGTCATCCAATAAATTAAGCATTTTTTATCCTTCCAAGTTAATTATTAACTATTTTTTAATTTTTCTGTTGTATCCGCAGTAATTAAATTATCTATCATCTCATCCAAATCACCATCTAAAAAGTTTTGGAATTTAAAAACACTAAAACCAATTCTATGATCCGTAATTCTTCCTTGAGGATAATTATAAGTTCTAATTTTCTCACTTCTATCCGCATTTCCAATTTGACTTCTTCTTGCAGAATCAATTTCTTGATCTCTTTCTGCCTTTTCCTTCTCATATAATTTAGATTGTAATAATTTCATTGCATAATCCCTATTCTGAAATTGTGATCTTTCTGTTTGGCATTCTGCCACCATCCCAGTAGGTATATGAATTAATCTAACTGCAGACGATGTTTTATTAACATGTTGTCCACCAGCTCCAGAAGCTCTAAACACTTCCATCTTTACATCAGCAGGATTAATATTTATTTCAACATCTCCAACTTCAGGTAAAATTGAAACAGATGCAGTAGATGTATGAATTCTACCACTAGCTTCAGTATCAGGTACTCTTTGTACTCTATGTACACCACTTTCGAATTTTAATCTACTATATGCACCTTTTCCAGTAATCATAAATGAAATCTCTTTATATCCACCTAATTCTGTAGAATTCTCATTTAAAACATCTAACTTCCAGCCTTTTCTATCGCAATACATCGAATACATTCTAAACAATGTAGCTGAAAACAACGCTGCTTCATCGCCTCCTGCTCCACCTCTTATTTCACAAATTACATTTTTATCATCATCAGGATCCTTAGGTATTAATAAAATCTTCAATTCAGATTCTAAGACAGGTAATTTTTCTTTTGATTCAAGCATTTCCACTTCAGCCAAATCCTTCATATCAGGATCATTAAGCATTTCCTTGGAATCTTCAAAATTTTGCTTAACAGTTTTATATTCTCTATATTTTAACACAATTGGTTCAATATCCGAGTGCTCTTTCATCATCTTACGCCATTCTTCTTGATTAGAAATCACTTCTGGATCACTAATTTTTCTAGTCAAATCTTCATACTTTACTTCAATTTCTTCTAAATTCTCAAACATAAATTCTCTCCTATTTTTACTTCAAAAATTATACTATAAATAAGCATATTTTTCAAGCTAGAAAACCTCAATCCGTAATACAAAAAAGCATTTATAATCTAATAAAATTGTACTCATAATTTTCAGAATCCAATATGTTTTTTTCTCTCATACTACTAGATAATATAATTATTTGATTATTTAATCCATACAAATAATCTAATATTAATTTAAGCCTTTTATCATCAAAATACACAAAACTTTCATCAAGAATAATTGGAAATTTTTCTTCACTAATCATCAAAGCAATTGATACTCTAAGAGAAAAATATATTTCTTCGATTGTTCCATAACTTAATTTATCAATAGAATAAATTTTTCCTAAATAATCTTCTACTTCAATCTCATCATTAACATAGACTTTTACATATTTACCATTTGTAACAATATTAACAACATCACTCAAATTATAAAAAAATTTAGGAGTAATACTATTCTTAATTTCCAAGTATGATTCTTCT
>ERZ773074.186-NODE-186-length-28688-cov-28.625083_pt1 | contig 28688 bp, 27 predicted proteins | sample MGYA00580615_ERZ773074 | MGnify/ENA primary metagenome ERZ773074 (study PRJEB29015, sample SAMEA2738126) | human oral metagenome | biome: human oral; feature: human-associated habitat; material: saliva | place: China | collected 2160 ...
AAGGAGGGGACGATGACCTCGTCACCCGGCCCGATCCCGGCGGCGAGCAGGCCCAAGTGCAGGGCTGAGGTTCCCGAGTTGACCGCGACGGCGTGGGTTCCGGGCACGAGGGCGGCGGCAAACTCCTCTTCGAAGGCGGCGACCTGCGGCCCCTGGGCGATCATGCCCGTACGCATGACGGCGGCGACCGCGTCGATTTCCTCCTCACCGATCAGCGGGCGTGCGGGTGGAATGAAGGGCTGCATCACTGGTGGTCCTCACGGGTCTGGGCCTGTGTGTCGGCGGTGTTCGGGGACGAGGCCTGGGTTTCCTCCGGCGTCAGGGTGCCGTTTCGCTCGATGTAGCGGCGGCCCGAGGCCGGGCACACCCACACGGCTGTCCCGGCCTCGCGGTCGGGTGCAGCGTCGGGGTCGACGACCACGAGGGGTACCCCGGCCTCGCCGACCCATCCGACGCGGCGCGCGGGCACGCCGACGACGAGGGCGTAGGGGGCGACGTCGCGGGTGACGACAGAGCCTGCTCCGACGCTTGCCCACGCGCCGATGCGCACGGGGGCCACGCATACGGCGCGCGCGCCGATGGCGGCACCGTGCTCGACGGTGACGCCGACGCGGTCCCAATCCGACGCGCTCTTCAGGGTTCCGTCGGGGTTGATGGCGCGGGGGCAGTGGTCGTTCGTGAAGACGGCTGCGGGGCCGACGAAGACGCCGTCGGCCAGGGAGGCGGGTTCGTAGACGAGGGCGTAGTTCTGGATCTTGCAGCGCGCACCTACCCGAACGCCTTCGCCAATGTAGGCCCCGCGTCCGATGATCGTTTCTTCGCCGATACGGGCGTTTTCGCGAACCTGGGCCAGGTGCCACACGCGGGCGCTGGGCGCAACCTGCGCGCTGGATGCCACGTCGGCGCTGGGCTTGATCACGGTATCTCCCTTGTGTTGTCCTGTAGGCACGATCACGCACATCAGGTACGCCCCGTCAGATAGCAACACTATAGGCGCGTGGCCTGCCCTATGTGCGACACTGGAGAAATGCAGCAGCGCTCCGACACGTGGGTCATCATCCCCGCGTTTAACGAGGCGCCCGTCATCGGGGGCGTCATCGCGGGCGTGCGCGCCCTTTTTCCCCGCGTCCTCGTCGTGGACGATGCCTCCGGTGACGACACCGCCGCTCTCGCTCGCCGCGCCGGCGCCTACACGGCGGTCCACCCGCTGAACCTGGGGCAGGGCGCTGCCCTGCAGACCGGCTTCGATGCGGCCCTCGCCCGTGGGGCCCGCTACGTGGTGACTTTTGATGCCGATGGCCAGCACGATCCCGCCGACGCCGCGGCGATGGTTGATCGCGCGCGCAGGGAGGACCTTGCCTTCGTCCTCGGGTCCCGTTTCCTCGACGGTGGAGGCGCCCAAGTCGGCGCGCTCAAGCGCGCCCTGCTGCACGTCGGTGCGATGGCCGCTCACGCCCGCACCGGCATGGCGCTCACCGACACGCACAATGGCCTGCGCGTCATCCGTGCCGATGCCCTCGCCCACGTGCGCCTGACCCAGGGACGTATGGCCCACGCCTCGCAGATCGTCTCCCAGCTGGCTGGCTGCGGCCTGCCCGGTGCCGAACATCCCGTGACGATCTCCTACACGGACTATTCGCGCGCGAAGGGCCAGCCGCTACTGAATTCCGTCAACATCGTCGTCGACCTTGTGTTGGGAGAACGATGAGCGCCTACCTGCTGATTCGTGTCCTTCTGTTGCTCGCACTCGCCGTCATCGCGTGGTGGCTCACGCGCCCGGTCTCCTCCGCGTCCTCCCTCGCGATGCGCCGCATCGGGATCGGCGCACTCGTCGCTGCTGCGGTTGTCGCAATCCTCGTGCCGTCCCTGGCGAACAGGCTGGCGCACGTGATCGGCGTTGATCGCGGGGTGAACCTGATAGTCTACGGCCTTGTCGTCGCGTTGATCGCTCAGATGGTCACCGCCTACCGGCGCGAAGCGCGCATGGAGGCACGTGTGGCGGCGCTCGCGCGTGCGCTGGCGCTGGCGGGGGTGCGTCCTCCTGACGAGGCAGTGGTTTCCACCGGCGATCACTCCCCTGAGACGAGGGATCCTCAGCAAGTGGAACACGCCGCTTCCCCACCACATTCCCCGACAAACACGACCGATAACGATATGGTTACAAGTGATGAGTAACATGAATCTGCGACCGATCCAGCACTCGGCTGTTAACTTTGGGCGCTTTGGCCTCCTGCGATATACGCTCACCATCCTGATGGTCGGCGCTCTCTTCGCCACGTCAACGGCGTGCTTCCTCTACGCCAAAATCAGTGCCGATTTCGCCGACCGAGTCGTGGACATCGGCGACTATCAGATCGACGGGAACGCTCAGGCGACCCCGGATTCGTTTGACGGCCGCGCCCTCAACATTCTCGTCGTCGGCACGGACTCGCGTAACGGCGACAGCGGCAATGTCGGTGCAGGTGACGAGGAGGAGGTCCCCGGCCTTCGCAACGACTCGACGATGGTTATCCACGTCAGCGCCGACCGCTCTCGTGTTCAGGTCGTGTCGATTCCGCGCGACACGCTGGTCGATATCCCCGCGTGTAAGCACCGCGACGGATCGACCAGCGAGCCCATCGAAGAAGAGATGTTCAACAACTCCATGTTCTACGGTGCCGACGGTGGTAACACCGACGCCGACATCGCGCCCGGTATTGCGTGCGTGAAGTCGACCATCGAGAACATGTCGGGCATGACGATCGATTCCTTCATGGTCGTGAACTTCGCCGGCTTCATCAAGATGATCGACGCCCTGGGCGGTATCTGGTTCAACATCCCTAATCACATCGAAGATGAGTCCGCTCAGCTGTACATCGACGCGGGATGCTGGAAGTTGGACGGCACTCAGTCGCTGGCCTACATGCGCTCGCGCAAGGGCCAGGGCGATGGCTCCGACATCTCTCGTATCGGCCGCCAACAGCAGCTCATCTCCGCGATGCTTCGCGAGCTTCAGGCCAAGGACTACGTCACCGACTCCGGCGCGCTCCTCACCTTCCTGCAGGCCGCGATCCAGTCTGTCAACGTCTCCCCGAACCTGGGCGATGCCAGCGCAGACACCAACTTGCTGCTCAACGTCCTGTCGAAGATCGACCGCACGAACATCCAGTTTGTGACGATGCCCGTCGAAGAACCCTACTGGGATCCGAACCGACGCATTGCTGCTGAACCGATGGCCCGCAACATGTGGACCGCGCTCAAGCAGGACAAGGCGCTGCCCGTGGGTACGACCTACACGGATGGCAACGGCGCGCAGCTGGTGGTCCCCGACCCGAAGGCTGCACAGGCCGTGCCCTCGCCGACGCCCTCTGCGGCCGACACTCAGAACGCCGGTCAGCCCCAGAGCACCACGGACAATACCGAGCAGTCGGCCTCCGTTGAGAACAACGCAGCCAACGAGGCTGCCGCCCAGAAGAACGCCGCCACCTGCCCGCCGAAAGACAAATGAGCACTCCTCCCTCGTTCACGCCCAACCCGAAACGACGCCGCCCCGACTTCGATGACGCGCACGTCATCGGCCAGGAGGCTCCCTCCGGCGCGCCCGTCCCCCCGTCTGAGGGGATCGCGCCGCAGATGTGGAGGATTTCCGAGGACGGTGCCGACTCCTCGCGCCCGCTGATGCCGCCGACCCTGGATCAGCCCCAGCGCGATCCGTCCTCGCTGTTTCCGAGGCGTTCCGCTCCTACCCCGCCCCCGTCGTTCGCGCCGGGATCGGCCGCGCGCAAGTCGTTGCGCACGCGCCAGGCGGACTCGTCACAGAACCCGTCGTCCTCCCCCCAGGCGACGCACCCTGTCCCGACACCGTCGTCCTCCCCCCAGGCGACGCACCCTGTCCCGACACCGTCGTCCTCCCCCCAGGCGACGTACCCTGTTCCGACACCTGCGTCCTCCCCCAAGGGGGCGTATCCTGTTCCGACACCTGCGTCCTCCGCCCGTCGGAGTGCGCCGGTTCCGAACCCGCCTGCCACGCCCGACGAGACGACGGTTGCTCCGAACCCGCCGTCCTTCGCGCCTGGCTCCAGCAACGCTGCAACGTCCCGCACCCCAGCGGCTCCCAGCTTCGCACCCGGTTCCGGCAACACTGCGACGCCCCGCACCCCTGTGGCTCCCAGCTTCGCACCTGGCTCCAGCAACACTGCAACGCCCCGCACCCCAGCGGCTCCCAGCTTCGCACCTGGCTCCAGCAACACTGCAACGCCCCGCACCCCAGCGGCTCCCAGCTTCGCGCCCGGCTCCGGCAACGCTGCAACGTCCCGCACCCCAGCGGCTCCCAGCTTCGCGCCCTCGGGTAACGGGCCGCGCCAGGCGAGCGCCACACGCTCCCAGGCAGTCCCCGACCCGGTCCCCACACCCGGCGCTACGCCGTCGCGCACCGCTCCGGCGACAGCTCCGAGGCCTCGGCGCAAGCGCCGCCGACGCCTGGTCCTCAAGACGCTGTCTGTTCTCCTGGTCATTGTTCTCGCGTGGGGCGGATTCCTCGTGTGGGACGCGAACACGAACATCGGGCGCGTGAGCGCACTGTCGGGCGCCTCGGATACGTCCGGTACGACGTACCTGTTGGCCGGTTCGGACTCGCGTGCGGACGGTGCCGTGCAGGACGGCTTTGAGGGATCCGAGCGCGCTGACTCGATCATGCTGGTCAACATCGCGGCGAACGGCCAGGCTGTTGCGGTGTCGATTCCCCGCGATACCTACGCTGAGATTCCCGGCGTCGGCTGGGACAAGATCAACGCTTCCTACGCCTACGGCGGCCCCCAGCTCCTGGTCGAGACAGTCGAGAAGCTGACGGGTTTGACCATCGATCACTTCGTGCAGATCGGCATGGGTGCGGTGCCCGACATGGTGGACGCGGTCGGCGGCGTGGAGCTGTGCTACGACCACGACTCGAACGACGAGTATTCGGGCCTGAACTGGACCGCTGGCTGCCACACGGTGGACGGCCCCACCGCCCTGCAGTTCTCGCGTATGCGATACCAGGATCCGGAGGGCGATATCGGTCGTACGAAGCGTCAGCGTCAGGTGATCTCCAAGGTCGTGTCCGAGGCCGCATCCCCCGCGACCCTCATCAACCCCGCGCGGACCCTACGCGTGGAGCGCGCTGGTTCCAAGTCGTTCACTGTCGATGAGGATTCCTCGATCATGACGGTTGCTTCCCTCGTGATGGCGCTGCGCAGCGCCTCGTCCGACGAGCTGATGGGTGTCCCGCCCATCGAGTCGCTGGACTATACGACCAGCGCGGGTGCCTCGGCGGTCCTGCTGCGTGACGAGACGGCCCCTGACTTCTTCGCCAAGCTGCGCTCCGGCAAGCTCACGACCTCGGATCTCAACCAGATCGGCTGACGTCCTCAGGTGCGCCCGAGCGCAGAACAAGCCGCGGCCTCGTTCCCTCACAACAGAAGGGACGAGGCCGCGGCCGTGTCAGGCGTTAAAGAGGCTCTCAGGCACCGGGTACCGTGATGGGTCGCGGACCTGCCTGCCAGCCTTCCCAGGCGGAAGTGAGGATCTCGTCGAGACCGTTGTTGGCCTTCCAGCCCAGGTCCACGCCGATGGACAGCGGGTCACCGATGAGCTTGGGCGGATCGCCGGCGCGGCGCTCGAGGACCTCGACGGGGAAGTCCCAGCCGATGACGCGGCGCAGGCCGTCGATGATCTCCTGGACGGAGGTGCCCAGGCCGGTGCCCACGTTGTACGTGTGGTGGTCGGGCTGGCGGCCTTCGGCCAGGACGTCGAGGGCGGCGATGTGGGCCTCGGCCAGGTCCATGACGTGGATGTAGTCGCGCACGCAGGTGCCGTCCGGGGTGTCGTAGTCGGCACCGAAGATCTTGGCGCTCTCCCCGCGCTCGAGGCGGTCGAGAACCATGGGGATGAGGTTCATGATGGCGGGGTCGGCCAGGTCGGGCCAGCCGGCACCGGCGACGTTGAAGTAGCGCAGGCCGATCCACTTCAGATCCCATGCGCGCTCGCAGTCGGCCATCATCCACTCGCCGATCAGCTTGGTTTCGCCGTAGGGGTTGATGGGGTGGCCAGCCATGTCTTCGGTGACGACCTCGGCGGTGGGCATGCCGTAGACGGCGGCGGAGGAGGAGAAAATCATCTGGTCGACGCCCGCGTCCTCCATGGCAGCCAGGACGTTGGCCATGCCGCCGATGTTCTGCGCGTAGTACCAGGCGGGGCGCTTGACGGATTCTCCGACCTGCTTGCGGGCGGAGAAGTGGATGACGGCGGTGACGTCCTCGTCCATCATGAGGGTGGACAGGGTGGACCGCGCTTCGTCCGTGGCGACGTCGAGGCGAACCAGGGGCGTATCCCCGACCCGGGCGGCGTTCGAGGTGGACAGGTCGTCGACGACGACGACGCGATCCCCGCGCTGACGCAGGAGGCGGACAACATGGGCGCCGATGTAGCCGGCACCGCCACAAACGAGAATGCTCATGGCTTCAGGATACGACGGTGGGAGCGCCCGCGCCTACCCGCGCGGGGCTTGTGGGGGCCTGTCAGTAGTCCTCGGCGACGCGCTTGGCGAGGGCTGCGCCCTTGGCGCTGGCGACGTCGCGCAGGTCCTTCTGGAAGCCACGCATGTGCGCGCGCAGACCTTCACACCACGGTCCTTCGCCGGCGCCGAGGATACGGGCGGCGAGCAGCCCGGCGTTGCGCGCGCCCGCGATGGACACGGTCGCGACGGGCACTCCGGCGGGCATTTGGACGATGGAGTGCAGGGAGTCCACGCCGTCGAGGTGCTTGAGGGGAACGGGCACGCCGATGACGGGCAGCTCGGTGAGGGCGGCGAGCATGCCGGGAAGGTGGGCGGCACCGCCGGCCCCGGCGATGATGACGCGCAGCCCCCGCTCCGAGGCGCTCCTCCCGTAGGCGACCATGTCCTCGGGCATGCGGTGGGCGGAGACGACGCCGACTTCGCAGCCGATGGCGAACTCGGCGAGGGCTGCGACGGCTGGTTCCATGGTGGGCCAGTCGGAGTCGGAACCCATGACAACGCCGACGAGGGGGGAGTCGCTGGTGGCCGTGAGCTGGATGTCGAGGTCGGTGGTCATGGGCGGTCCTTTCGGGAGGGGACGAGGCCGGGGCGCTCTCGCCATTCGGCCGACGGTTGGGTGGTCAGTCGGTGGCGGAGGTGCCGTGCAGGGCCTCAACGGCGGCCCGTGCGCGCGTCAGGGCCACGTCCGGGTCCTTGTCGACGACGGTGACGTGGCCGAGCTTGCGGCCCGGGCGCACCTCTTTGCCGTAGAGGTGGACTTTCGCTCCGCCTCCCCCGGCTTCATAGGCGGCGGCGAGGGCACGCGCGGGCTGGTTGTAGGCGGAACCCAGCAGGTTGACCATGACGACGTGCGTGCACGGGGCCTTGAGGTCGGTAGAGCCGAGTGGCAGGTCCAGGACGGCGCGCAGGTGTTGCTCGAACTGGCTGGTGACGGCCCCATCGATGGTCCAGTGTCCGGTGTTGTGGGGGCGCATGGCCAGCTCGTTGACGAGGACGCGCTCGTCCGCTCCCTCTCCGACGACGAACATCTCGACGGCCAGGACGCCGGTGACGCCCAGCTCCGCGGCAATGCGTTCTCCGATGCGGCGCGCTTCGGCCGCTGTCTCGGGTCGGATACCGGTCGCGGGAGCCGTGACCTCGGCGCACACGCCGTCCACTTGGACGGTGGAGGCGACGGGCCAGGAGGCAACCTCGCCCGAGGGGGTGCGCGCCAGCAGGGCCGCCACTTCACCCGTGAAGGGCACCAGGGCCTCGGCCAGGAGCGGGCCGCTTCCCCACCATGACTCGACGTCGGCGGGGCTGTGGGCCACCGCGACGCCGTGGCCGTCGTAGCCGCCTCGTGGGGTCTTGACGATGAGGGGCCAGCCGATGACCGCTCCGAAACGCTCCAGCTCAGCCGCGTTATCGACGCGCGCCCATGCCGGGCAGGGGATGCCCATCTCACTCAAGCGCACGCGCATCTGAAGCTTGTCCTGGGCGTACAGGAGAGCGGCGGCCGGGGGTTGCACGGAGACGACGCGCGCGGCTTCCTCCATGGTTTGGGCAGGAATATGCTCATGCTCGAAAGTGAGGACGTCCGCACCGTCGATGAGCGCGCGAACGGCGTCCAGATCCTTGGGGGCACCGACAGCCTTGTCGACGGTCACCAGACCGGTCGACCCATCCTCGGCCTCGACGAGGGCCCGAAGGTTAATGCCGAGCGCGATAGCGCTCTCCTGCATCATGCGTGCCAGCTGTCCGCCGCCGATGACGGCCACGGTGGGAGGAGTCAACATATCGCGTTCCACGCCTCCCAATCTACCGCTCTCCTAGAAGCGACGCGAGCGGCGTCCCATGGAAATGAGCGGCCCTTCGGGCATGACGCGATCAGGGTCCAGGGACGCCGGGATTGCGGCGACGGATATCGTGAAAACGGGGGGAATGTTGGACTTGAGTTCCAGGCGCCCGCCCATCGCCTGGGCCAGGTCGTGGGCGAGGGCCAGGCCGATGCCCGTCGAACCGTGTCCAGACACACCCTTTTCGAAGATGTCGGGTGCCAGGGCTTCGTCGATACCTTCGCCTTCGTCGCTGACCTCAATGATAACGCCGCGTTTGGAGGAACCGGCGTGCGCCCACACGCGCGTCATTCCATCTCCGTAACGCAGGGAGTTTTCGATGAGCGTGGCCAGCACCTGTCCGAGTTTGCCGGCGTCGGCCAGGATTGGGCGCTCGGCCTCGTCGAGAAAGACGAGGGGACGGCCTGCCGCCTTAAACTGGTCCTCCCACTCTTCGCGGGCGGTGTTGAAGACTTCGAGGATGTGGATGGCCTCGGTTTGCCCACCGTTTTGGCGCTTGGAGACATCGAGGAGTTCGGAAACGACGTTGGTCATGCGCTCGACCTGTTCGAGGCAGGTGCGGGCTTCGGCACGCACTTCCTCCTCGGAGGAGATGAGTTCAATTTCCTCCAGGCGCATCGACAGGGCAGTGAGCGGCGTGCGCAGCTGGTGGGAGGCGTCGGCGGCGGCTTGGCGCTCGGCGGCGAGGCGTCCGGCCATGCGCTCGCCTGTGCGGGCGAGTTCCTCGGAGACCAGGTCGATCTCTTCGATGCCGGATTCTTCAACGCGGGCGCGCACGCCGCCGGAGCCGATCTGCTCAGCCTGTGCGGCCAGGTAGATGAGGGGCGCGGACAGGGAACGCGAGAGCGAGCGAGCCATGAGCAAGCCGATCAGCATAGAGCCGATCATGCCAGCACCGAACATGCCGCACGCCCACAGGATGCGGGTGGTCGCGCCCGAGGCTGAGGAGGTGAGCTGGACACTCACGCCGCTCGGGGACTCCGCAAAGGCTGTCATCGTGCGCCCGATCGGCTCAGTCTCGTCCGTAATGAGGTTGTGGCCGGGCACGAGAATACGGTAGCTGAGTTCGTCACGGCCCTCATTCTGGTCGGCGACGAGCGCCGCTACTGACTCAGCGTCCGTGCTTTCGCCCGCCGCGTTGCGACGGTCGATGCTCTGAACGATGCGCTGGGCAGCGACTTCCAGGTCACGCTGCTCGGAAGCCCAGATAGACACCGAGGCAAAAAACGCGCCGGGCAGGCCCATGACGACGCACACGACAGCGACGACGGAGACAATCATCCTCACCGCGCGTGCGCGCATGGTGACCCTCCTTTAGCGACGGATTAGCGCGCGCTTTCGAATCGGAAGCCCATCCCGCGCACGGTTGTAATGTAGTGCGGGTCGGTCGCGTCATCGCCGAGTTTACGACGCAGCCAGGACACGTGCATGTCCAGGGTCTTGGTGGAGCCGGTCGGGTCGGACCCCCAGACCTCGCGCATGAGCGCGTCGCGAGCGACGACGGACCCGGCCTCGCGCAGCAGAACGCGCAGCAGGTCGAACTCCTTGGCCGTCAGGCTCAGCTCCACATCGCCGACGAAGGCGCGATGGGCTGCGACGTCCATGCGGATGTCCTGGGCGCGCAGCTCGCCTTCAGCGGGTTCTGCGACCTGACGACGCAGGAGCGCGCGTACGCGGGCGAGCAGCTCGGCCAGACGGAAGGGCTTGGTCACGTAGTCGTCCGCGCCCGCGTCGAGGCCGACAACCATGTCAACTTCGTCTGTGCGTGCGGTGAGAATGAGGATCGGGACCCGGTTTCCGGCGGCGCGGATCTCACGGGCGACGTCGAGGCCGTCCATGTCAGGCAGGCCGAGGTCCAGTACGACCAGGTCAACGCTGCGTGTGTCGGCCAGGGCTGCACCGCCCGTGGCGTGCGCGCGCACGTCGTATCCTTCCCTGCCCAGGGCCCGCGCGAGGGGCTCGGAGATGGCCGGATCGTCTTCAACGAGGAGAACTGTAGTCACGCTCTCATCTTAGCAATTCTGAACCAAAACTTTCACCTCTCTTGACCCAAAAAACGTGGGCGTCAGGAGTCAACGAAAGACGCTGAGAACGCTCGCGTCAGGCGACACGAGCAGAGAGCAGGTAGGGAGAAACAGGTCCAAAACCGCGCAAGTCTGCGGTCGGGAACTCCTCGAGTTCGTACCCTTCGCCACCCTTGCCAGCGGCGATCGCAGCCGCGGTGGCAGGATCGGTGAGTATCTTACCGACCGGTGCGATGTCCACGAGGCGAGACGCAAGATTAACGGTCGGACCGAAGACATCGCCGGAGCGCGAAAAGACGTCACCACGCACAAAAGACGCGCGTACGGGAAGCATTTCATCGTCGGCATTGAGACGTTCAATGAGGGCGGTTGCCACGCGCAATCCGGTGGGCAGGTCATCGGCGATATAGAGAACGGCGTCGCCGATCATCTTGACGACGCGACCGCCCTCTTCGATGACCGCCGTCCGACTTTCTTCCTCGAAGCGCTCGATGAGGCCGACCAGAGCATCCCCGAGAATCGTCGAGGACGAGGTGTAGGAGACCATGTCCACGAAGCCGAGGCAACGATTGAGCGGGAAGCGGCTGTGACGCTCCTCGTGACCGCGCTGAGAGACCTCGCGGTCAAAGCGCGAGAGGGTCGCCTCGAGCTGACGACGCCAGGAGTACACGAACATCTCCTGGAAAACGTCGATGTGCTCACGCATGTGGTCGAGCACGTACATGCGAGCCGTCGTGTCGTCCAGCATGAGCCGACGCATCGAGTCCTCCACCAGGGCCTCAAACTGCCACAGGGCGAGACGGTCGGCCAGGTGGGAGTTGGCGCGCAGGAGCGAGCGCGACGTGGCGGTATCGATAACACCAGACTCGACGAGATCGTGCCACTTGCCAAACACATCGAGGTCACGCTGAGAGAACATCGGCTCATCCGGATCGGGGGCTTGGAAGCCCAGGGCGATCCAGAACTGCAAGACGCGCTCGATCGGAGTGTCCGTCGCCTCGGCGAGGTCGCGGGCAGAGTATGTGAGATGACCACCGAGCAGCTGGGGAACGTAGCTGGTTGCGGTGAGGTCATCGGGAGATGCATGGGACGATGCCGCACGCTCATCCATCGCGATTCCCTCCTCGTCAGGCTGACTCAACACCACATCAGCGGATGATAAGTATAGTAGATCACGCTTTAAGGTCACAGTAAATTATGACCTCACGCACTGACAATTGTAGTAGACTGATTGATTTTCCACCACTCATTTGCACATTTACCTGCGACAACTCCGTTTTTTGCACTATTTTGCAGCTTGACTGCGCGCGACGTGACACATGGTCCACAATGTGCCTATGCGCCTCGTTCTTGCCTCCGCCTCCCCCGCCCGCCGTGCCACGCTCATCGCGGCGGGCATCACGCCAATAGTCCGGGTGTCCACCGTTGACGAGGAGGCCGTCCTCGCCGCGCTGCCCGGCGGACGCGCATTCTCAGGAGGCACAACCACCCCCACCGACGAGGTAGCGGCCCTCGCCGCCGCCAAGTGCACGGACGTGTGCGAGGCCCTGGCCCAGGGAGACCCAGAACTGCCCGAGGGGGATCCCGTCCTCGTCGTCGGCTGCGACTCGATGCTCGAGATTGATGGACAGATGCTTGGCAAGCCCCACACCCCCGAGGTTGCCCGCGAGCGCATCCGCGCCATGCGCCGCACGAGCGCCACCCTGTGGACGGGACACTCGGCAGCGATCCTCGCCCCGGCCTCGTCGCCCAACGGGAGGACGGGCACGCGCACGGTGGCCGCGAGCGTCACCCGCTCCGCCTCGACCCAGGTCCACTTCGGAGACATCTCGGATGCCGAGATCGACGCGTACGTGGCGACGGGCGAGCCGCTGCACGTGGCAGGCTCCTTTACAGTGGACGGCCTGGGCGGTCCCTTCATCGAGGGCGTGACGGGCGATTATCACTCGGTCGTCGGCATCTCGTTGCCGCTGCTGCGCTCCATGGCCTCCGAGCTGGGCGTGTTTTGGCCGGACCTGTGGGATGCGCCGCGCCCCTGAGTTTCACTCCTAAACGACCCGCGTAATCCCCGTACTGTAGGGGCATGGATAACAGCACTGCATGGGGCGTCGGCCTCGCAACGATCACCCTGGACGGAACAACTCTCGACACGTGGTATCCCGCCCCGCACCTGGGCGAACCCGGGAGCGATGAGGAGCTGGCAACTTCGCTGGCCCTGCTGGAGCGCGTGGACGATGCGCGCCGCGTGCGTACCGTCGTCGTGACGACGACGATTGACCTGACCGCGGCCCCCGCCTCGACCGAGGACGCTTACCTACGCCTGCACTTGCTTTCCCACCGCCTGGCGGCGCCCAACACGATCAACCTGGACGGTATCTTCGCGGTGCTGCCCAACGTCGTGTGGACGGATGCGGGTCCGTGTGCGGTCGCCGATTTCGAGGCCACCCGCCTGCGCCTGCGCGCCCGCGACGGTCGCCCCGTGACCGTGCAGGGCATCGACAAGTTCCCGCCGATGGTCAACTACGTGCTGCCCTCGGGAGTGCGTATCGCCGACGGCACCCGTGTGCGCCTGGGTGCCTACCTGTCCGAGGGCACGACCGTCATGCACGCCGGCTTCGTCAACTTCAACGCGGGCACGCTGGGCCGCTCGATGGTCGAGGGCCGCGTCTCGCAGGGCGTCGTCATCGGCGACGGCTCGGACGTGGGCGGCGGCGCCTCCACGATGGGCACCCTCTCGGGCGGCGGCAAGCAGCGCGTGCGCCTGGGCGAGCGCTGCCTGCTGGGCGCGAACTCGGGCCTGGGCATCGCGCTGGGCGACGACTGCGTGGTCGAGGCCGGCCTGTACGTGACCGCCGGCGCGAAGGTGACGCTCATCGATTCCTCTGGTGAGGCCGAGCCGCGCACGGTGGCAGCGCGCGAGCTGTCGGGTGCGTCGAACATTCTGTTCCGCCGCAACTCTCAGACCGGCCGCATCGAGGCCATCGCCCGCGCGGGCGTCGTGGGCATCGAGCTTAACGACGCGCTGCACGCCTCGAACTGACGAGGACACACCGAACGAGGCCGGGGCGCGTCATGCGTCCCGGCCTCGTTCGGTGTAGAAACCGTCAGCGGGCGGACCATGCCTCGCGGATGCGGCTGGCCGCGGCTGCCACGCGCTCGTCGCTGGCGGTGAGGGCCACGCGCACGCGCCCGTGGGCAGCGGTGCCGTAGAAGTTGCCGGGAGCGGCGAGGATGCCAAGTTCGGCCAGTCGGTCCACGAGCGCCCACGAGTCGGCCGGGTTAGCGGGGTCGGCGACCCACAGGTACAGGCCGGCTGCACTGTCGGGGTCAACGTCGAGGCCGGCGTCGGTCAGGGCCTCGAGGAGGAGGGTGCGTCGCGCGGCGTAGACCTCCCGCTGGTCCTCGACGTGCTCGGTGTCAGTCAGGGCGAGGGCCATCGCATGTTGGACGGGGGCGGGCACCATGAGGCCAGAGTGCTTACGCGCGTTCACGATGGGGGCGACCAGCGCGGGGTCGCCGTAGATGAGGGCGGCGCGGTAGCCCGCGAGATTCGACTGTTTGGACAGCGAGTACAGGACGAGGAGGCTGCTCGCGTCACCGTCGCAGACGTCGACATTCAGCAGGGAGGGCACGCCCTCGCTCACATAGGGTTCGGCCCAGGGCAGGGCCGCGTAGCACTCGTCGGAAACAACGACAGCACCGTGGGAGCGCGCCCACGCGACGACTCCGCGCAGCTCATCCTTACTCATGACGTGTCCGTCGGGGTTGCCGGGCGAGTTCAGGTAGACGAGGGTAGCCTCGGGCCACGAGTCGGGGTTCGTCGGGTCAACGGGGACGGGAGTCGCTCCAGCCAGGCGGGCACCGATGTCGTAGGTCGGGTAGGCAACCTCGGGAACCAGAACGGTGTCGCCGGGGCGTACGCCGAGCAGGAAGGGGAGCCAGGCGACGGCTTCCTTCGAGCCAATCGTAGGAATCACGCCGCCGGGGCCGACATCGACCATGCCCCGTCGCGCCCCCCAAGCGAGGATCGCATCGCGCACCTCAGCGGTGCCAATCACCGTCGGGTAGCCGTGCGCGTTGGATGCCTCGGCGAGCGCATCTCGGATGAACGCGGGGGTGTCGTCGACGGGCGTGCCGACGCTCAGATCACAGATTCCCCCGGGATGTGCAGCTGCGCGCGCTTTGGCGGGCGCAAGCTGATCCCAGGGGAATTCGGGCAGGTCGAGGGGGCGAGGCAGCGTAGTTGTCATGCCCCTACCCTATCGACTGTCAGAGGTTTTCGGCCTTCCATTCCTCATTCTGAGGCGGCAGGGCGGCGATCATCGGATCGTCGTAGTCCTGGACGCCGGTCTTCTGGGCGCCGCCGGGGCTGCCCAGCTCGTTGAAGAAATCGACGTTGGCGCGCAGGTAGTCCGCCCATTCCTCGGGCAGGTCATCCTCGTAGAAGATCGCTTCGGTGGGGCACACAGGCTCGCACGCGCCGCAGTCCACGCACTCCTCGGGGTGAATGTAGAGCGTGCGCTCCCCCTCGTAGATGCAGTCGACGGGGCATTCGTCCACGCACGCGCGATCCTTGACGTCCACGCAGGGCTGCGCGATGACGTAGGTCATGAGACGTTCCTCCTGGTCAGTTCTAAAGACTCGTTGATTCTATTATTCACGTATGAGTAGCCCCGAGTCACCCACCGCACATATTCCCGCGGAAAACGGCGCATTGTCGCCGTATGCCCAGCGCGCACACACCGGCGCAGGAGAGCAAATTTCCGCACGCCCTCTTCGCGCAATTCCCGATCTGCCGTGGATGCGCTTCGAGGTCGGCGAGAGAATCGTCATCCGTTACCGCCTGGCAGACGGTCTGCACGACGCCCTGGGAGAGGCCTTAGAGGTGGCTCCCACCCACGTCACGGTCGCGACGAGGCGTGGGCCGGTTCGTGTGGATGCCCGCACGATGGTGACGGGCAAGAGGGTGCCTCCCCCGCCCACGATCTAGCGGGCGGAGGGGCGCACTCGGGTGGGTCAGCGGTTGGCGCGGCGCTCGCGAGCGGCGATCTTGAAGCGCTCCTGAGCGTCCAGGACGACCTTGCGCACGCGCACGGCCTCGGGGGTGACCTCGACGCACTCGTCGTTGGCTGCGAACTCGAGGGACTCCTCGAGGGTCAGCTTGCGCGAGGGGGTCAGCGACTCGTACACGTCTGCGGTCGCGCTGCGGGTGTTCGTCTGCTTCTTCTCGCGGCAGATGTTCACGTCCATGTCCTCGCCGCGCGGGTTTTCGCCCACGACCTGGCCCTCGTAGACCTCGGAGGAGGGCTCGACGATGAAGGAGCCGCGCTCCTGCAGGTTCGTCATCGCGTACGGGGTGGCCTGGCCGGCGCGGTCGGCGACGAGCGAGCCGGTGAGGCGCTGCTCGATGGTGCCCTGCCAGGGGGCGTAGCCCTCGGCGATGGACGACGCGATGCCGGTGCCGCGCGTTTCGGTGAGGAAGCGCGTGCGGAAGCCGATGAGGCCGCGGGCGGGGACGACGAACTCGAGGCGAATCCAGCCCGACCCGTGGTTCGCCATGGTTTCCATGCGGCCCTTGCGGGCGGCCATGAGCTGCGTGATGGCACCGAGGTACTCTTCGGGGATGTCGATCGTCATGCGCTCCATGGGCTCGCTGAGGACGCCGTCGATCTCCTTGGTGACGACCTGCGGCTTGCCGACGGTCAGCTCGAAGCCCTCGCGGCGCATCTGCTCAACGAGGATCGCCAGGGCGAGTTCGCCTCGGCCCTGAACCTCCCAGGCGTCGGGACGCTCGGTGGGCAGGACCTTCAGCGACACGTTGCCGACGAGTTCACGGTCCAGGCGGTCCTTGACCTGTCGCGCCGTGACCTTCGCGCCTTTGACGCGACCCGCCATGGGCGAGGTGTTGATGCCAATCGTCATAGAGATCGCCGGGTCGTCGACCGTGATGAGTGGGAGGGGACGCGGGTCCTCGAGGTCAACGAGGGACTCACCGATCATGATGTCTTCGATGCCGGCGACGGCGACGATGTCGCCGGGCGCAGCGGAGTCGGTCGAGACGCGCTCGAGGCCCTCGGTGGCCAGCAGCTCGGAGATGTGCACGCGCTGGATGGTGCCGTCGTGGCGGGCCAATCCCACGTCGGCCCCCTTCTTGAGGGTGCCGTTGTGGATGCGCAGCAGGGCCAGACGGCCCAGGAAGGGCGAGGCATCCAGGTTGGTGACGTGCGCCTGCAGGGGCATGTCCTCGTCGTAGGAGGGACCCGGGATGCGGCTGAGGATAGTCTCGAACAGGGGTTCGAGGTTCTCGGTGGGCAGCTGGCCGTCGCCCGGGTTCTCGAGGGAGCACTTGCCAGCCTTAGCGGAGGCGTACACGACGGGGACGTCCATGAGGGAGTCCACGTCGATGTCGATGCCCTCGTTCATGAGGTCCTCGCCCAGCGACAGGAGCAGGTCGGTCGTCTCGGAGACGACCTCGTCGATACGCGAGTCGGGGCGGTCAACCTTGTTGACGACGACGATGACGGGCAGGTGGGCCTGGAGGGCCTTGCGCAGGACGAAGCGGGTCTGCGGGAGTGGGCCTTCGGAGGCGTCAACCATGAGGACGACGCCGTCGACCATGGACAGGCCGCGCTCAACCTCGCCGCCGAAGTCGGCGTGGCCGGGGGTGTCAATGACGTTGATGGTGACGCCGTCCTGAAGGCCCAGGGCCTGCGCGGCGGGGCCGCGATAGTGGACGGCGGTGTTCTTGGCGAGAATGGTGATCCCCTTTTCTCGTTCAAGATCGCCGGAGTCCATGACGCGCTCGCCGGTCTTTTCGACCGTGTCACGCTCGGAGAATGCTCCGGATTGCCAGAGCATTGCGTCAACCAGCGTGGTCTTTCCGTGATCGACGTGTGCGACGATCGCGACGTTTCGCAGGTCGGGACGCGTGGACATATGTGGACTCCTCACATGTGGACACCTATTATTGCGTGTGATGGGGCACAGAAGCCCGGTTGACAATCGGACGGCTGACCGATTCCACGCACATACCTCTCCAGAATATCGGCATACGGAGGGCCTATGCGCATGCCATCCTGCGACATCCACCACGTCACCACCCCACCCAGCTGGACCGATTGGTCTATTTGCTGAGAAACAACCCCTCCACTTAACTGATAGATATGAGCGACATCGCCACCTTCTCCGTCACTGTCCCCTCAGCCTCGGCACAGATCACCCCTTTCGGGGCACACCTCCTGTCCTGGCACCCAACCAACGATGATGACGTCCTATGGCTTTCCTCCCGCGCCGTGCTCGACGGCACGACAGCAATCCGCGGTGGCGTCCCCCTCTGTCTTCCCTGGTTTGGGGGCCCTGATGACTCCCCATCACGACCAGGGCCGGGCGCGGGGGCTCACGGATTTGCCCGCACCTCCATGTGGAAGCTCCGCTCCTCGTCCCACCCCACGAACGACGCCCCGGCCTCGTTCTCTTTCGAGCTGCACCACACGGGCGAGACCTCCATGCTCTACCCCCATTCCTTCTGCGCGCGCCTCGATGTGAGCGCGGGTGACGAGCTGAGCATGAGCCTGACCCTGACGAACGAGGACGATCACCCCTTCGCGATTGAGGCCGCCATGCACACCTACCTGCGCGTCGGGGACGTCAAGGACGTGAGCATCGAGGGCTTGGACGGCGAGCGCTACTTCGACAAGGTGCGCGGCCGCTACGCCACTCAGTGCGGGGACCTGAGCTTCGTGGGTTTCACTGACCGCGTCTACACGACGACGCAGCAGGTCAGCGTCATCGACCCCAAGCTGGACCGACGCATCATCGTGGATAAGAACGGCTCCGGCTCCACCATCGCGTGGAACCCCTGGGCACAGGGCGCGGCCACCATGAGCGATATCGGCGAGGGCGAGTGGCAGCACTTCGTGTGCGTAGAGACCGCGGCGGTGCGCGAGAGGGCGCTGACGCTGTGGCCGGGCCACCCTCACATCATGACGCAGACCCTCGCCGTGGAGACGCTGGACTGAGCGGCCCGCGGGTAGGATTGAGGGCAGCTACGACCAGAAAGGCCACCATGGCTCTCACCTCCGCGATTGCGTCCGCCTACCTGTCTGTTTCCCGGTGGAAGCTGTCTACGCAGCCCCTGCCGGACAAGGTCATCGTTATCGGTGCCCCGCACACCTCGAATTGGGACGGCGTCTTCATGGCGATTTCCATGTGGAAGTCGGGGCGCACGTTCTCGTTCCTGGTGAAGGATTCCGTGGTGAAGACCCCGGTGTTGGGCTGGTTCGTCAAGAAGATCGGCGCGGTTCCCGTGGAGCGCAGCGCGGCACACGGCCTCGTCGAGCAGGTCGCCCAGCGTATCCGCGAGTCCGACTCGTTCACGCTGTGCATCACCCCGAAGGGGACGCGTTCGCCGCGTGAGTTCTGGAAGTCGGGCTTCTACCGCATCGCCATGGAGGCGGATGTGCCGATCCAGCTGGGCTTCATCGACCGCAACACCCGCACCTTCGGGTGGGGGCCGACGTACCGTCTGACGGGTGATGTGCGGGCCGACATGGACGTGATTCGCGCGTTTTACGCGGGCAAGGTGGGCGTCAAGCCCGCCAAGACCTCGGTCCCGCGTCTGCGTTCCGAGGACGAGGCGTCGTGAGGGGTGCACGCGCAATGGCCTGCGCCGGTGGGGCGCTGGCGCTGTGTGCGCTCGGTGCGCCCGCCGTCGCGGATGATCCGACGCCGATTCACCTGGCTGAGGTCTACGACATCACTCCGGGGGTGTCCGCCACCCACGAGGTGACGCTCTCGACGGATCATCCGCTCATCGGCGAGCAGTGCCAATCGATGGGAACGGGCGCGCAAGCGTCCTCCGCCGTGCTGGTTGACGTCAACGGTATCGACGGCTGCCGCTTCACGTGGGTGCTGCCCAGTGCGGGGTCGGAGGTCGTGACGGTCGACTCTGGCGGCGTTTTCCACTTTCATTCGGAATCCGCTCGCCTTCTCGAGGGGTTTTCCACGCCCGAGGCGGTCGCCACCATCGACTCTGTCACGCTGGTCGCGCACGCCTCCGAGATCGTCGAGGCCTCGGAAGGTGGGGCCGTCACGTCTGCGGGCGTCTCGACGAAGACGGACGCGAGCACGGTCGCGTGGACGAATGTGCGTGACGATGTGACCGCGACGGGCACGGTGGACACCGATGCGGCGGCCGCGTCCCCCGCGCCTTCCGTTTCTCCCACGCCGTCACCGTCGCCGTCGCCGAGCCGGGAACGAGGCGGGGGTTCCGCGCGCTCGTCCCTGACCCCGATCCTTGCGATCACCGGCGGTGTCCTCGCGCTGGTTCTCGTGGGCGCGTTCATTCGGTGGATTCGCCGGTCGCGTCAGGCGGCGGCCGACGCCCAATTCGATTGGGATGCATCCGTGCGAGCGTCGCAGCGCGAGGCCGCCTTGGAGGCGAAGGGGGTGGCAGCGCCCTACGCGTCTCCCACGCCTGGGTCCGCGCTGTCGGCGCTCACGCCTGCGCCGCCCGCACTGGAGGCCGATTCACCTCGTGACGAACCCGAGAAAACGCTGCCGGACCCGGAGTCCAGCGAGCGCTTCGCTCCCCCGACGGGCGACTGATCATTCGAGCAATGCTCGGGTGTTCTAGCCGATGTGGAAGTAACGCTCGACGAGTTCTTCGACGGACACCCGCGAGTCGGCCAGGTCGTCTCGCAGGTGCATGTCGCCCAGCTCGACCAGGCGTGCGGCCCACGAGTCAATGAGACCGACCGGGAACACGCCACCTTCCTCGTAGTCTTCGCGCTGCGTGAGAAGGCGGCCCGCGGCCTCGAAACACGAGGAGGGCAGCTGGTCGAGGCCGGGGGTCTGTGAGGCGTCACCGTCAACTTTGCGCTTGCGCGCGTAGTCGGCCATGCCGGGTCGCGTCAGCCCGATGCGCGCGGCAACCACAATACCTGCCAGGAGCAGATGGATGGCCGCCGACCCGTCCGGGCTGCGCAGCTCGATGGTCTGCGAGTCGTTAGGAAGTCCTGCGATGGGCGGCTCGTTCGGGTTCGCGTCCCGGAACATTGAGTCGTCGATGTTCTGCCACCCGAGGGGCACGCGCACGAGGACTGATCGATTGCGGTCACCCCAGCAGATCGCGGTCGGCGCCTCCTGATGGGGCACGAGGCGCAGGAACGAGGTAGGCACGGTGTTCCCGAAAGCCGTCAGCGACGCAGCGTGCGACAGGTAGCCGCCGATGACTTTCAAGGCCGCCTCCGTGAGGCCCGATCCCGTAGAGAATTGGTTGACGCCGTCCTTGACCAGGCGGGTGTGGAAGTGCATGCCGGATCCGGCCTGCCCCACCGCAATCTTGGGCGAGAAGGACACTTCGATGCCGTATGAGTGGGCGACCTCGCGCAGCACCCACTTGGCCAGCACCATCTGATCGGCCGCGGCGCACGCGTCTACGGGCAGGAACTCGATCTCCTGCTGGATCATCTGACGCCCATCCGACACGAAGTTACCGACCTCGGAGTGGGCGTATTTGACGGCGCACCCCATGCTCACCAGGTGGAGCAGGGTCTCGGTACGTACGTCCTCCCACTTCGAGAACGGCCCAGACTCGTGGTAGCCACGCTGGGGTTCGACCCGGAACAACGGGTCCTCCGGGGAGAAGAGGTAGTACTCAAGTTCGCCGAGGGCCTCGAGGGTGCAGCCTGTCTCCGCCTCGAGGGCGCGCTGAGCCTTGCGCAGGATCTCCTGCGGGGCCGAGGCCAGGGGCGCTCCGCTCACATCGTAGAAACCGCACAGGAACTCCACCGTGGGGATCGCGGAGAAAGGGTTGAGGAACGCGGTGGCCAGGCGCGGTACCACGTACAGGTCGGAGGACGTTGCCTCGACGAAGGAGAAGAGCGAGGATCCGTCGACGCGTTCACCGAGGGTGAGAACGCGGTCGAGATGTGCCTTGGATTGAATCGCAAAGTTAAGGGTCTTCAGCCGACCATCTCCGCCGACGTAGCGAAGGTTGAGCATCGAGATCCGATTGTCTTCGATGTATCCGATGATGTCGGCCTTCGTGAACTCTTGCGCGGGCTTCCCTAAGGCTTGCACGAGGGGATTCGGGCTGAGGGAGACGGTGTCAGTCGAGAGCATCTCAAACTCCTCTTTGAGCATGACTTGTTTCACACGATCACCCCACACGTTACCACCACACGACTACCCCAACACCCGCACGCCACCATCCGATGTCCACTTTTTCGCGACCATTCCCCGTCAAACAAATACAGTGTCTTAGTGACGCTTGTTACACTTTTACTAGCCGCACATTAGGAGATTTAACGGCGATCGCAGCTTTATCCGTCCCCCACGATCCCACAATGCGCCCCGCGTGTTCCTGGCGCAGTGTCTTCATCGACTCAGCGCACACGTTCTGGCCAGTGCCCCACGTGGAGCTTCTCCTCATCATCATGGCCAGGTATCATCTCAACGTCCTGCACTGGCGACTCGCCAACGACACGGCATGGCGCATCCCGATCCCCAGCTTCCACCTTCTCACCGGCGCAGGAGCACAAGCGCCCCGCCCGGCAACCGATGGGCACGCGACCTCCCTCCGATTAGGAGGCGGCCTCGCACACCCACCCCACTGCGCACACGGCTTTTACTCCGAGGCCGACATCCGCCACCTCGTCACCTACGCGGCGGCTCGCGACATTCGCATCATCCCCGAAATCTCCTTCCCCCCACGTACAGATGCCCCGATCCGCGCCTACCCCACGTACAGATGCCCCGATCCGCGCCTATCCCACGATGAGCAACCCGAGCCTCGTCCGCTCCCCCACACACACGGGCGAGACGGCCCCACGGCCACATACGACTCCACACCGTTCGAGCAGGCGCACCAGCTCCACTCACGACTGCCGGAGGCCATGTCAACCGAACGATTACGAGGAGTCGAAGCCCTCATCCACCCCACCAGGATCACGAGTTCAGACCCGGCCTTCCTCCACCTACTCCCCCACCTCCTCGTCACCGCCGAGGCCGCATGGCATGGATCAGTCACACTACCGTGGAAGCAGCTCTCCCCTCTGATCGACAACGAGCTCACTTACCTGCGCCACACCGTTGCCTACTGGAAGACACCGCGGACATAAGTGAGGGCCGCGCGCCAATTCAGACACGCGGCCCTGTGCCCCCTAGCGGGGCGAGGTCCGGAGCAGGCATGGAACCCCACCCCGCCAGGCTCCTATGAGCGCGGCGACCACGATTTCAAGCGCTCAGCAAGTTCACGCGCGCAAGTATCCAAGCGCTCAGCTTCTAGCGCGTCCTCACGTTTGACTGCACGCCAATACTCGACCTTTGTGTGCAAGAACTCACGGCGCAATTCGATGATCTGCGCCTCCTCCTGAAGGCGCGCATCCTGCTGCTCAAGGAGGGAAATAAACTCGGAAATATCACGGTCTACACCCAAACCCGAGCGCACATAGTCCCGCATATCAGCAATCGACATACCCGACGCCGACAGACACGCGACCCAGGTGAGCAGCTCCAGGTCACCCTCCGTATAGATACGATGCCCACTCGAGGGATCGCGCGCAATGGCAGGAATAACGCTGACATCCTCGTAATAGCGCAGGGTGGATGGGGGCAAGCCAACGAGCGCCGCTACCTCCTTAATAGAGTACGTGCGCCCGGAGCCTGTTCCTGCCATGACCTCACCCTAAAAGACCTCAAGCCCTTGAAGTCAAGCGGAATTGGGGGACGTGCATCACGCGGCGCGACCTGCACAAAGATCGCGTCCGCGTGACCGTGCGGCCACTCACGACCGCGACGGGAGTTCGACCGCTAGACCACCATCATCGGAGAAGCTCCGCTCGATGCTGGAAGGCCCAAATCGAGAAGGGTTCATCTCGCATTTTCTTCTCCGCACGCCCCAGCAGCTCGCAGCCACCATTCGTATAAAAGCGAGCATTGGATTCCGTACACGTCACCAGTCCGTACGCGCGCCCACCCCGCTTCGCCACAAAGTCGGGAAGGACTTTGGCAACGAGCCATCGGCCTACTCCCCGACCCTGCATCCGCTTATCGACCGACAAAATCTCGAGATACCAGTCAAAATCGCCATTATCGATAGCGACCTGATCTCCGTCGTAGGCCGCCTGGGCAAAGTCAGCCACCAAGAGCGGAGATGCGTAGCGGAAGAGGCGATACCCGCCGCTGACCACGTTACGCCACAAGCCGATTGGCCGATCATGCATGAGTGCAACGGCGATAACCTGTCCCTCATGTTCAACGACGAGAGCGTTTCTGGAGGCCAGGTAGGCTTTCGCCATCATCTCGTTGAGGACAGCCAGACATTGTGGGTAACGCTCCGTCTGGTAGACATATGGCTTGAGCGTGAGATGAAATGGATAGTCAAGAAATCCTTCCGTGATAATGCGTGTCATTTCAGGAATATCTGCACTCGTTGCGGGCCGACACTTCACAGCGCCCCTCCTCTGTTAGACCAGATAGCACCTCGTAATAAGGTCGAAAACCTGACGTCAGGTAGACGGTTGTCATACTACGCGATGATTTCTCAGGAGACCTTGTCAGTTAGAGGATTTTTTCTTTGACATGCGAGGCATACCAACTTGACGTTCGGTCAGACATTCTCGGGCATCGTCCCCTCCATTGCTTTGCGCGCGCGAACAGACGATAATCGAGTGACCTAGATCCAGGAGGATTGCATGCGACTTTTCCGCACCCTGTGCGCAACGCTCGGGACCCTATTCATCGTGTCGACCCCGTCGTTAGGGGCCTACGCAGCCGCGATCCCGCCTTTGTCGGAGACGTCCGTCCTGGCTACGGACGTCCACCTCACTGACGCGGCATCGGCCCTTTCTGTGGAGAACAAGGGCAGCGCCACCGTGGCCGCACCGTTGCGTGCCGCCGCTGAGGAGGCATCGTCGACTCCATCTTTGTGGCTATTGACCGCCCTGATCATCAGCATCATCATCCTTGTTCTGGTGGTCGTCTTCATCGTCTACGCCTTGCGTTCACAGAAGGCCAAGAAGAAGTCACAGGCTCAGCGTGTGCCCCCCTCAGGCCAGGGAAGCGTTCCTTTCCCGGCACGGCCCGGCATGCCCGAGGCCTCGGCATACACTGGTGGTCCCGCTCAGTTCGGTCAGGGAGCAACGTACAACCCCTACCCTGCGCAGAATGCGACACCCGGTGACCCGACGCCGCGCGAAACGGGCTTCGTCTGGCAACGACAGACGGGGCCTACCCCGACTGTTCCTCCGCAGCCCATCTACGCTCCCACAGCTGGCGGCACCCCCGGCCAGCCTCTCGGCGCTCCCATGGGCATGCCCCCCTCCGATCAGCGCGGCCCCAACACTGCGACACCCCAGCACGAGCCGCAGCAGCCCACGATGGGTGGTGCCGCGGTGGTCCGCGGTACCGCTTCCATGTCGGGTGAGAAGACAGAACTGCTCACGACATTTGGCGGTTCAGATCCCGATGCGAAGACGCAGTTGTTCGGCACCTACGACGACCAAGCCGACCCCGACGCCAAGACACAGCTATTCGGCACCTACGACGACCAAGCCGCACCTGTCGCGGCTCCCGCTGCTGAGCCGGTCGAGGCACCCAAGACGGAACCGGTCGCGGCGTCCCATGGAGCAGCACCCGCAGCCCCCATTCCTGCGCCTGCACCTGAGACCACCCCTGCGACGCCCGAAGACCCCGGCGTGCTCACCGTCAAGCTCCCGCGCTACAAGCCCGAGGCGCAGTCCCAGCCCGCACCCGCACAAGAACCCCAACCCGAGCAACCCGCACCCGCTGAGCCAGCTGCGACACCCGAAGACCCCGGCATGCTCACCGTCAAGCTCCCACGCTTCAAGCCCGAAGCACAGGCACAACCCGCACCCGAAGCCGAGTCCGCCGCAGCACCCGAAGACCCCGGCATGCTCACCGTCAAGCTCCCACGCTTCAAGCCCGAGGCACAGTCCCAGCCCGCACCCGCACAAGATCCCCAGCCCGAGCAACCCGCACCCGCTGAGCCAGCTGCGACGCCCGAAGACCCCGGCATGCTCACCGTCAAGCTCCCGCGCTACAAGCCCGAGGCGCAGACGGATCTCGCACCCGCACAAGAACCCCAACCCGAGCAACCCACACCCGCTCAGTCCGCCGCGCAGCCGGAGCAGGTCGACGCGCCCGCTCCCGAGCAAGCGTCGGCCGAGGCACCTCAGTACGTTGACGTCCCGACCGTCAAGCTGCTGCGGGTCCCCACCCAGCAAACATCTGCCGCGTCGCCCGAGCAGGCCGCAGCTCCTGAGCCGGAACACGTCGCGTCGCCCGAAGCGTCCTCCGCCCCCGCAGCGACTGGCGCACCTCAGCCGATTGCCCCGCCGCAGCCACCCGTCGCGCCCGAGGCGATGCCCGCCCCGGACTCGTCCCTTGGGGATGACTCGGATGAAGGCGTGCCCACCGTGCAGATGCCTCAGTTCGACAGGATGGATTCCTTCGACTGGGACTCCCCCGCCGCGAGCCAGCAGGTCCCGCAACCCCAGCAGGCCCCGCAACCCCAGCAGGCCCCGCAAGCCCGGCAGGCCCCGCAAGCCCGGCAGGCCCCGCAGACTCCTGCGATCCCGGCCGCACCGCAGATGCAGGTACCTCAGCAGCCCATGCCGGCGGCACCCGCTCAGCCCTTCCCGCCGGTAGATCAGGGCGCTGCCGCGCAGCAGGTTCCCACGGCACCCCAGGCTCCCGAGCAATCCGGCGGCTTCCAGGAGAGCTGGACCTCGCAGTTCTCGTGGAGCGAAGAGATCCGTCCGGAGCCGCAAGCGCAGAAGAAGCGCCGCTGGCCCTGGTCGAAGCGCCGCAAGCAGAAGGATGAAGAAGAGGCCGCACAGGCGCTGCCCGAGGGCAACGCGCCCGGCGCTACCGCGCACATGCCGGTGATCGCCGTCGACGCGCAGGACGACGACTGGCAGAACTGGAACTCACGCAACTGACGCGTGAGACCCGAGGGGCGTTCGTTAGTGCGAGCGCCCCTCGGTTGTTGTCTCTTCCAGGGTGGAGGCATTATCGGCGCTGATTTCGTCGGCCACCGCGGCACTCACGACGCCCGTGGAGTCTTCCCCGGCCTCGTCGATGTATCCGTAGCGTTCCGCGAGGAAACGTTCCCGGTAGAGGTGGTCGGCTGTGTCGCCGATCGTGCGCATGAGGGAGGCATTCAGGAACGCGCCCACGAGGATGCCAATGAACGGCACGATTTGGGCAACCTTCATGCCCGCCAGGCGCGAGCCAAGGGAAGCAACCAAGGGGTTCACGGCAGCCGAGATCGCGTTGGTCCCGACGGCGTCCATTGGTCCTTGCTTGGCGATGTCACGCACGACCTTGTTGACGGCGAGCATCGTCGTTTGTTTTTCGACAACTTGGTTGCCGGTAGCTCGTTTCGGATCGATCGCCTGGGAGAGAACCATCGTGGCGAAATGGTTTTCCGCGGGATCAATCGTGTCGTAGCCGTAATAGGCCGCCGTATGGGAGACCAGGCGCGTCGCAGCGCCCAGGAACGTCACGATGTCGAGGGCGAGCGCAAAGGTCGTGATCGCAATGCCGGGGGCCGAGATGATTCCCAGGCCGAGGACGGCGGCGACCGAACCTCCCGTCGCGATGATGCTGCTTAGCGCGCCTTCGATCGCCACGGCGCTCGAATACGCGATCTTCAGGTGAGGCCTCACCGGGCGAATCTGATCGAGGCTCAAACCGAGGCTGCGGATATCCTCCAGCCGCTCAACGTCGTAACCCGCCTCGCGGTAGGACTTCAGAATGCGCTCGCGACGCACCGAGGCCTCGGATACCGATGTTGCCTTCTCCATGAGGCGCAGCGCCGCCGAGGACATCGCGGAGGTGATGGCCTCGCCGCCGGGGACCTTTCGCGCGAGCCTGACTGCCTTCCTGACAGGTGCCATTGCGTAGGCGCGCAGATGCTGGGAAATGACGCGAGGGCGCAGGGGACTGATCTGCGCCTCTTTCCACTGCTGAATCTCGTCCCATTGGGCCGCGTCGGCGGCGCTCATACGGGCGCGTGTGTCGCCGGGCGCAGGTTCCTCGGTCGTGGCCTCTTCCTTCACGCTTCCACCCTACACAGCGGTGTCCTCCCATGCCCCTCGGGCGTTTCCCCTCCCCTGTTATGCTTGTGTTTCGGTACTCACTCATGACCTCACGTGGGAGGAACGCCCGTGGATTCGCGCTCACAGCTCATCGCGCAGATCAATGCTCTGCATGAAGAACAAGAACACCAGAAGATCATTGCACTCATCGAACGCGATGCGCCGACGTCGCTGGACTACGAGCTGACTGGCCTGCTGGCGCGCGCCTACATTAACTACGCGCAGCCGTACATGGATTCCTTCAAGGAACTCATCGGGCACGCCGTCGAGCTGCTGCGCGGCGTTGAAGCTGAGGGCATGGCGGACCCGGTGTGGTACTACCGCATTGGTACCGCCCTGTACTGGCAGGATGAGGAGGAGAGCGCGCTGACCTACCTCGAGCAGTGTCTCGCCATGGATCCGACCAACGAGCACGCGCCGGAGGTCATCGAGCAGTGCAAGCGCGCCCTTGATCGCCGCCGGGTTGTGCGTCCCGTCGAACTCAAGCGCCTCGTCGACTTCTTCGAAACGAATGACTACGCCTACGACGTGAAGGACAACCGCCTGCACACGGGTTTCACGAACGGCTTCTACGTGTTCTCGGTCGTCAATGACGGCGCGGATGTGAGCATGTGGGGCGCTGTGCGCGAAGAGGTCTCGATGGAGCTGCGTTCGCGTCTCCTGCAGGCTTGTAACGACTGGAACGCGTCCACGACGTGGCCCAAGGTCTACGTCGCATCTCTGGACGACGGCCGTCAGCGCCTGTGCGCCGAGCAGTATGTGACTGCCCGTCTGGGCCTGACTGACTCGCAGCTGTTCGTCAATCTTGATCGTTTCATCTCGAGTGCCGAGTCTTTCTTCAAGGATCAGATCGAGCGCATCCCTGCCCTGGGCGGCACGGAGGAGTAAACGCCCTAACCCGTCCGCGCCACCGCTCCGGTGAGCCGCGAGCGCGCGCTGACCCGGGCCTCGTCCCTGTCGACGAGGCCCGGGTTCGTTATGTGCTCAGCTGTCACTACTCTCCCCGATCCGGCATACAATGTATGTACGAGCGGAAAGGAGCACGACATGTCTGCGCACACGACTGCCACAAAGTCATCTCGCATCAACCTGCGTTTGACGCCTGCGCAGGAGGAAAAGCTGCGCTACGTCGCGAGCACTACGCAGACGTCGCTGAGCGATTTTGTCCTCG
>ERZ773074.188-NODE-188-length-28492-cov-5.425502_pt1 | contig 28492 bp, 38 predicted proteins | sample MGYA00580615_ERZ773074 | MGnify/ENA primary metagenome ERZ773074 (study PRJEB29015, sample SAMEA2738126) | human oral metagenome | biome: human oral; feature: human-associated habitat; material: saliva | place: China | collected 2160 ...
AAATTTGATTTAAAGAAAACTGCTTCAAATTTTGTGTATTGAATATGTATTCAGATACATAATTACAGGCGTCAGAATAAGTAGTCATGGTCTTATCAAGTAAGACCTTGTCATCTGCATCAACTGATATTTGAATTTTAGCTGTAACTGTCATCTGAACCATAAACAAACCTTATTTTCCTTTCATTAAATATAGTATATACTATTGTTAGTGAAAAGTAAATAATTTTGAGGGGTTTCTATGGATAACAGATACAATTGCCATAACAGACGCAAGTATAGTTTGAAAGTACATGTAGTTCTTGTTACAAAATATCGCAAACAACTACTTAAAGGTTCTATCGCTGGTGATGTAAAACAAAAGATATACGACATCTGCAATTCTAAAAAATATAGCGTCATTGCGATGGAAACCGACATTGATCATATACATCTTCTTATCGGTTATGATACCACCGATAGAGTTTGTGATATTGTAAAACTAATTAAACAGCAAACTACTTTTTATCTATGGCAAAGATACCCATATTTTCTATCCAAACAATACTGGAAGGAAAAAATCTTTTGGTCTGATGGTTACTTTGCTTGTAGTATAGGAGAGGTATCATCAGCTACCATACAAAAATACATTGAAAACCAAGGCTGATTGGTCGCAAATTTACAATGCTCCTCCCACCGCCCAAGGGCAGTGGGTTTCCGCAAACAAAATAGAAAGGATTTTATTATGAATAAATGGAATCGAAAACACCATAGGAATCTTCAATCGCTGCTGAATAATATATGCCAAGGCTCTTCTTGCCTGTGATGTCATTTCCTGTGATTTCAAAGCTGACAATCTCGATATCTTTATATCCAACAGGGAAGACTCTCTCCAGATTTAATTCTTTGTCAATCTTCTTGATCTTCTTCAAAATTTCTTTCTTATTTTTGTTGTTTTGATGTTGAATTTCTAACATTCTTTTCAGATTTATCATAAGTTTGTTCTCTCTTCCTTTTGTATATACATATTATAGCATAATACTTTCTTTTAAGCAACTAAAAAAGAGAGTTTTTATACTCTCTCTTTTCTGATCCCTATTAGTATCGCTTATCTTCTGGAATTTTCGCAACCTTATTATGGCAGTCCTTACAAAAATAATAAACACTTCTCAACTTATAGCTTGCCCCTTCATGCACGTTTGAGTTGTCACAGTCATCATCGCATTCTCCATGATTGTTTACTACAAATTCAGACATGCCAGAATAAGACATCTTTTGGTAGAAATGCTCTCTGTTACCACAGTGCGGGCATACAAGATTTAATCCTTCTTTGCTGTTATTTTCTGTTGTCATTTCATTCACTCGCTTTCTTCTTAACTTTGTCCGTAATGATGTCTGAAAGTCTGTATATCTTACCAGCTTCAAGCTGATCTGCAAGATACTTCATTTGATATTCTATATCGTTTTTATTTTTTGGTTTATCGAAGGTCCAATAATGGTAGACTTCTCCATTATCTTGTAGCCATTCAAACCGTTTTCTTTCTTTGTTCACCCTGCCGTATAATTCATCAGCCTCTATATAGGAAAGAAGCATCTCTTTTACGGCGATTGGACAATCGACAATATCTTCTTTGATGAGATAATCTTTTTCGTTCATTTTAGTGGTGATGAAGTTGTATTTCGTTGTGGCGATTGAAAGTAAAGCGTAAACCCCAATTATAATTGAAATACTAATAAAAACTACCAAACACGTTACTTTTAATGTTGCCTCTATTAACGTTGAAGTGTGTTTTTGATTAAGAAAATTTGATAATAGGCTCCAAAATCCGATTGTGTCGATGGTTGAAATTACAATTCCTATTAGCTCTAAAAAATTTTCCTTGAGTATCGTTTTAATGATGATACCAATTCCTATCCACTTTCTAATTTCCTTTTTGCTTTGGTCTGCTGTTGTTTTGGCTGTTCCTAATTGACGACTCAACTCTTTCTTTCTTTCTGTTTCTTCAACTTGTGCATCAGCCTTCAAGCACTTATCGAATGGGAGTGCATCGTTTATGTAACTGTCGTTTACTTCTGATTCTTCTTCCAAGACGGCTTCTAGTGTAAACGGGCTGTTTCGCTTTTGTTCTTCCTGCGTTAATCTTCCCATAATTTCTTCGCTTCTCCCTTCTTAGTAAACTTTTCCGAAAATACAATTCCAGCATCTTCATCAAACCATGCCTCTGGAATTTCTTTTGCATATTTTTCAAACTTGTTTAGTGGGATCTTGTTAATATTGTAAGCTGTCTTCTTAAAAGAGAAATATAGCCCCCAATCTTCTTGCGGATCAGAAAAATATAGCCCACTAATATCGCAAATACTCTGCTCAAAATCAATTCCTGATTCTTCCTTGTTTTTTAGGCACCAACTAATTTTTGCCATACAATCAGCTTCTGCTTCATCTTTTTCGTTCGGTAGAAAGATTTTTACAATAAGTTCATCATTTTCTTCTTTTTTGCTAACATCAAATAATGCCGTAAGCAATTTAATGGTTTTCCCTGCACCTATTGTTTTGGAATCGGTTGATCTGATTATGCCAATCAGTTCAGCGATCTTTTCTTTCGCTTCGGAAATGTCTTTAATCAAATATGTTAACGTGGCGTATAATTTTTCTCCGTTTAAACCCTTGATATAGTTCTTGATTACAAATTTCATCATTTACTTTCCTCTTTTCTACGTCTTTATTATATTCTATAAAGAAAATAAAAGCAAGAAAAAAAAGAAGGTCTATCAAGCCTTCTTTTCTTTTTCTAATTCTTTGGAGAGAGTTAGAATAGGGAACTGAATAATAAATTTTTCATAATTTTGGAGAAAAAATGCAAAATATTTAATTGTTCCCTGTATCTATATATTAGCATATCCTAGCAATATATACAAGTGCTAATTTCTGTTATACCCAAACATTCTTGTTGCAAATACTTCTTTCCAGTAATTTTCTCGTGTATAGATATGTGCTGGTTGGACGTTCTTTGGGAAGATCTCAAGAAGTGTGTAAGTGAAGTTTTCCATAAAATATTCTTCTCCGTTTTTATCGAGAAGATCTTTTAATCCCACATTTCCGCCTGTAAACGAGGTTTTATAGTCATTCCATCTTTGTAAGATGCCATCTTTACCGCTCGCAGATCCAATATATAACTTTCCATTTCGTGTGTCCGTGATGCAGTAAATGCCCTTAACACCAGATAACGCAGCTCTGTAATCTGCATATCTAACACCATCAATCATTGACTTTAATGTCTTAAATGGCAGATGCACGTTTTCGAAGCCACTAAATTTAATCGGCTCATAGATGTTAGGCAGAATTTCTGCTACTTCGATATTTTCAATCATATTTTCTGCACTAAAAATATATCTGGAGTAGGTGTTTCCTTTGTGATAGTGGATGATCAAACGACCAACTAGACTACTATATTCAGGGAGTTCGTCGTGCCCACATGTGCCAATGTTGTCGGCATCTGGGATTGAAGTTATCTTCCCAGCTGATACCAATAACCACTTATCGTCGCTTTCCTGTAATCTTACGAACCCGAAACATAGTTGTCCGATCGAAGTGAAGTTTCTCTGCTTTCCCTGGTGGGAGTGATAGGTGAAATCTGTATTTCTGTCATTTGGGTCACTTTCGTACCAGTCTAAAAAGTGCGTTCTTCCTTGCCAACCCATGTTTAAGCCAATCTTGGTGTTTGCAATTTGATCCTTTGTTAAGTGTAAAATATCGTTTAGTTTTAATTTTTTGTCATCGTTCATATTTGTTTTCTCTTTCTTTATCATATAACAGTATATCATATTTTTACAAAAAAATCAAAAAAATAAAAGAAGGTTTACTAGACCTTCTTTTAGTAATATATGCTTAACAAATAAGCAAGTAAGAGAGATTAGGGATTATGCTTCCCTGGACCTATGTCCACTTATATGGTACTACAAGTAAATATAGAATGCAATAAGGAAAATAAAAAAGAGAACGCCTTTTTCTTCGACGCCCTCGCATCTCTTGCCCACAAACGTGGATGAGTCAGGCAAGTTTTACCTTGCAATTTTTGAGTTTTACTTAAATACCCAATGGATGATTCTGTGGAAATTAACTTCCGTGAGCTATTTGGATTTTTAGTAGATGTTCTAATATTTACACAGTACCAACTCTAATTAGTCATTCTTGTGAACTCTTGTGATACTTTTCTATCTTACATGCCAACATCCAAAATGTCAATCATTATTTTCTTCTGAATATTCAATTAGTATTTGCTAAAAAGAAACTATTGTGTTATACTATAAGTATAGAAAGAAAGAGAGAAAAAATATGGGCAAACTTATTTTAAAAAAGGATTGGAAATATTTAACAATCATGGAATGGGAAGGAATATTGGAAGATGTCTCTGAAGCTAGCACGAAGTTTAAATATCAGACATTTACGGTAAAAGGAGAAAGAGTTTACGAACTTATCATGAAGAAGGATGGTAAAAAATGTGGTCGATGGGCTGGAAATAAGATAATCTTTTTAAGAGGATGTACAGCTTGCCACGAGGAAATTATTGATGCGTATTTAACTGGTTATTGTGCGGGGGTTATCTCAAATAGATTATCACTGATCCAAAAAGTAAGTGACTGCGAGATGTGGATTGGCATGGAAGTTAACAAGTAGAAGAAAGAGGGGAAAATCAATGCTAAGAGGAAAATCAATGTTATTTACAGAAGAAAACAAGAAGGGTGTTGTAAGTGTGTGTGACTCCATTATGAGTGGGAAAAAGTTAAGTGTAAAACAGCTAGAAGATACTTATTTGTTTATGGTGGAAGTTGGATCCGAAATAGAGAGAAAAATTAAGATGGTTTTAGAAATCGTTTATCCATCTGTATGGAAGTGTTTTTACGGTTTAGATAACTTCAATATTTTTTGTAAAACACTCTATTTTAGATACATCAATAATGATAATGAGCTTGTTTCGTTCAAATTTCCACTTAAACTATTAGGACTATCAAAAAAAGAACTTGAAGCAGAAGCTGAAAACATGAAGAGGGACTGAGATTAAGTCCTTTTTTAGTTGCTAAAAAGAATATGTTGTAGTATAATAAGTATATAGCAAGAAAGGGATAAAATAGATGTTAAACAAAGAAAAAAGTAAAGAATACGAAAAGTATCTTATGAAGAAGAAAGCTGAACTGTTGGAGTATTTAAGAAGACAAGCGGTTGATCTTGGTAAGTTTACTTCCATGGATGAATACTTGAGCGAATTAAAGAAAGAAGAGAAGCTTTGCGACGAAGGAGCTGCAACTAGATTATATCAAAGTGTTTATGCGGCACTTGCCAGATACTTCGATCGACAAGGTGATGAGTTTTTGTTTGATAGTCTTAGTATTCACGATACGAATGATGCGATTGCGTATCTATTTGGGAAGAAACTTGAACGCAACAAGGTTGATATTGTAGAGCTGATTGGACAGTTAAGGGATGGGGTTGCGGAGATTGGTGATGGCGGACATTATCTGTTGCTAGAACTTCACAGAACTTATCTTGAGTTTTTGGAAACAAGAATCCTTCACATTCAACTACTCACTGGACACAAGTTAATTGCGAGTGAAGATCAGTTTTGTATCAAAAATGTAACAATAAATGCTGGTGGTGTGATGATAATCAACTACCGATGTGAGCTTGAAGGCGAGATTGTCGATAAAGTATTATGGCTCGGAGCAAAATATCTATCCATGAGCGATGCATTACTAAAGAAAAAATCTAAACAAAAACAAAATTGTAACACTTGGAAATACTAAAGGAGAAAAAGGAATTATGGAAAAGAAATACAACATTATCATTTGCCCAGAGTATGATGTACCTTTAGACAAGCTAAAGGAATCTGGGGTAACGTTTTGTAAAGAAGAATTATCTGACTTTGGAACAGTTGGTGTTCCACTGTATCTATTTGACGTTGACATGATCGTGCGAAGTATTCCTGTGGATCTTGTTACTTGGCTATGGCACAAAGAATGCAATAAGATGAATACTACGGAATGGGTAAAGAAAGCACGAAAAGGAAGTTATGTAGAAAAAGCTCTTGAAAAGAACTTTGGTCCATTATGTGAGATCGCAATCGAAAACCTTAAAGTCATTCACGAACTTTTGGATGATATCTACGTTAACATCAAGGAAGACGGAGAAGAAGACCACTTTATTAAAGTGTTAAATAAGGTTAATGAAGGAGCAATAGAAGACATGGGGAATCTAATTCGATGCTTCGTTGAACATGGATACCTTAGTCAACAGGATTACCTTGAGCGAAAGTATCCTATGGCGTTTAGAATCGTCGATGATCCGCAGCTTGGCAAGACAACGTTAGCTGACTTAATCTTCTTTTATAAAGAAGGAGAATATGAAGAAGAAAGGGCGAACATGGATGTCAAGATGTTTTGCAAGTTGAATGAAGTTTCTGCAAGAATGTTATTCTGTCATAAGCAAGATGATGACGATGACCTTCCACATGGACAACTCTCATAAGCTTTGATAAATAAAAAAGTGCTGTTTCAGCACTTTCTTTTTTTTATCTTTTGATTACGATTTCTGCATCGTAATCTTCGTCTACATCTGGGGCGAAGTACATTTTAGCCTTGCGATCAAGGGTTTCTTTTGGTAACTCATTTAAGAGGTCGTCCCCATCCTTTTTGCTTCCGTTTAATAGGAATGTGAAACCTGGTCGATGACATAAAATTGACTCCACAGTTCCCTCTACAAAGAAGACTTCTCTTCCTACAATGGCAACCATATCTTCTCGTAAGAAATCCTGGTACTTGTCTAACAAATTTTCTTTTTCTTTTAGAATAAGATCTGCTAGTTCTTTCTTACTCAAGAACGTAACTGTTTTGTTCTTGTTGGAAACCAAAACAAATGGTTTAGCACACTGCTTATTTGAAGATTCAGTGGCTTTAAATGGGCTGTAGTATCCATCAGTACAACCTTCCTTCTTTATATAAGCAGCGATCTCATTTTCAACTTGTTTTGCAAAGTGTTGTAATCCGAAGCTGTACATATAACCATCAGAAATGTATGTACCCTGTATATCCCCAATAAACCAGTCTTGTTCGATGTTAAATATCTCCGAAATTAGGATCATCCATTCTTCAATGGACATCTTATTACAATTTCTTTGGTATCTTACACCAGCTTTTCTTGATAGGAAATTTTCTAAGATTTCTGATGTAGTATCAATGACTGCGAGATCTGGATCGTTATCCACATTTTTATCTCCAATGTAAACTATTTCACCAGATGTTTTATCATAACGATTATAGTCTTGTCCGTTGACTCTAAGAAATATCCTTGCGATATCTAGGCTATCATCATCGTAAAAATCAGCCCCATCAATTACTTCACCGTTATGGTACACGGCTTCTCCTACGCCATCAACAACTGTTTCTCCAGCGTGTTCGATGTAGAAATCAAAATCTACTGCCTCGCTAATTGCTCTGATCTCATTGAATGGAACATTCCATTTTGAGCAGAAAGATATAGAATTTGTTTCCATATCCAATGCTTCCATTGCTACTTTTTGGGACAATATTCCATCTTGGATTAGTACCATCAATAATTCGTTGAAATCCTCTTTGTTTTTACAAAAGATGTTTGTCACAATCATGTTTGCCATTTTAATTTTCCTCCTTTAATCACTTACTACCATAGAAAAGTATTTTCAAAACATTTTTCTAAAGCCTTATTCATTTCTTCTTTTGCATGGTTAAGAACTTTGATGTCTAATTTGTCTAATTTTTTAAGGTATTGCACCAATTCTTCTTCAGTATCAAAACCTCCTTCTGTTTCATAATGCAGATTTTTAGTGAGTCCTATGTCGGTAATCATATAGAACCCATTTCCTTCTGGTGCAATATGGACATAGAACTTCCCTGCTTGACGATCCTTGTATATAACGCATACACAACGTGAATAAAGATCATCTGGTTCCCAGTTCTGCATTGTTTCTTTTACTAATTTGTGAATTTGTTTTAATTCCATTTTTTATTTTCCTCCGTTTTCTTAATGTCGTGCATCTCCATGATTTGATCAAATATTTTTGAAGTGATCTGGAGAGTGTTTTGATTCTCAATGATTCCACCATCAAACTCTTCACCATTGTGGTAGATCGTGTAGTCGAAATCATCGTCTGAGTTGATCTGTACTGCAATTATGTAGTCGCCAACTTGCTTGACTACATCGTAGATTTCTAGTAATTCTTCAATCAATTCTTGATTACTCATACTACTTACCTACTGGCATTTTTGTAAATGCCTTTTTGTTGAGTCCACAGAAAGCCTTGATGTGCTTTCCAGTTGTCATTGTGTAGTCATCATATAGACGTACTAATGTGCCATCTGGTAAGCGTTTGATGATTGCCGTGTCGTAGCTGTAGAGAGTTTCTGTTCCATCTTCCTCTATTACGACTTTTGCCTTTCCGCCAAAACTTGCTTGGTTCTGCCCTGTTGTTGGTGTTAATTCGTAAATCTTCATGTTATTTTCCTCCTTTAGCCTTACTGGCTCTTACATGATTTTCACCTTATTTACGTTAATTTTCTCCATAACATCAAATAAGATACGTATTTATTATGCGAGAATATGGGAAAGAAAAAAGGCTGTGAAGCCCAGGTTCTCGCTTAACATTGGCTTGCGAGGCTAAATGGTGTATAATTTAGTTAGTACAAAGAAAGGAAAAGTGATTAGATTTATGTTGGAAAAAACTCCGAGATTCAGAGCAAAAAGAATGACTGACGGTGAATATGTCGAAGGCTGTTTAATTATGCATGAAGGCAGCCCTTTTACCTACATCCTTACAGATGATGGGTATAATTACATGATTACAGACGACTTGACTGGTGACTGCAAGTGTAAGCTTGTGAGAGTTCTTGGGCATTCTGTAGAACAAATTCGATAAGAAAAAGGCATCTGGTTAAGATGTCTTTATTTTTTTTTATTTACGAAGCCTCAAAATCTTTGATGATGGAATCAATTTCTATTTTTATCCCACTGAGAATGCGACAATAACAGATTGATCGTTTGACTGTTGAAATCAGCTCATTTTGCTTGGCTGTGATTGTAATTTCAACTTTCTTTATCACATTCACGATCGGCTTTGCAAGCAGCTGAATCTCCACAATAACCTTGCCATCTTCATCTGGCTGGTGGATATGCACGTTGACGGCATGTTTTTTCCCATCTATTTCTTTTGTTAGCCATATACCTTCCTGATCCGTTGAAACTTCCACAAAACCAGTGATCTGAGCCATCACTTCATTTTTTATATTTTCGATCCCTAAAACTGGCTGTTCAATCGTCTTCTTTGGCATGTTACTTTCCTCTTGTTGCTTCTATAAAAAGCTCGATCAAACGTTTCGCTGAAATCAGAGCCAAGAAAACAGCTAATGCCTTTGCTGTAATAGTGTTCCAGGTAAACAGTGTCCATGTGGATAGTGTGAAAGCTACGGTGTAAAAAATTAGCACCAATACTAATGTAGGAATGCTTTTCTTGTTCATTTTTGTTCCTCCTTGTTATTTTCTGGTTTTTTATGTGCTTTATCAGTGACAATATCAGATATCTTATATATCCTACCATCTTCTAGTTGATCTGCAAAGTACCTCATCTGATATTCGATGTCATGTTTACCTTTTGGTTTTTTAAACTTCCATGAGCTGCTGAAATTAGATTTTTCATCCAATGCGTCAATGCGGTTCTTTTTCTTGTTGAGTCTAATATACAACTGTAACTAGAAAATACAAAATTGTATCTCTAGGTCAATTTTAGAGTTTTTCAACTCAAGGTCTTACAGATAACCCATTCCACTTCAACTCACCCTATTTCGACTTGTGCCACACAATAAAGATTTTTGCTGAAGTTTCTAATAAACAACATCCTAAAGGGAGATGTTCAACTGTCTTGCGTTGATACATCTATATAGGACTGATTGTGTTAAAGACTTTTAACGGTGTCTTTGTAACCTTGTCCACGTCTAGCGATAACATACGAAGCTCCGATATGGACGTTGAGCTTCATAGTTGGACAATAGAGTTTCTTTGCTAACCAAGATGTCCAGGCTGGGTTAACTTTTATAAGAGTTACTTTGTTTCGATAAGTGGCACTTTCAATAATGTCAGTGAATTGACGATATGTTAAAGAATGAAGCATCTCATTATATTGTTTGTTTTGTCTAGTTTCCGTTTTAGATTTTTTCATTTCGAAGTCAAGATTTTCGATACAAACGCTTTTACCTGTTTGCTGTGCTAATCTAATAACATCATTTGCGATACATTGTAGATCTGTTTTCGTTTTGTTTCCTGATTTAAAACGATAAGGTAAAAATTGCGTTTGTACCAAGTGACCATACTGATTGGTTTCGGATAAGGTAATAAAGCCCTTATTAAAATCTAAGCCGATTGCTCCATAATCGGAGCAGGTAAAGAAAGTGTTTGCGTCTACCTGGATTTCAAATGTGCAACAGAGATAATATCGACCATTCTTTTTGATGATCTTGTAGGATAATGGACTATTCTTGTTTTTTAGAATGGAAATGATCCTATTTTTATGATGGTTGAAATAGATTTTCCCGTAAACATACCTATCATTACCTTTAGCAGATTTGTATCCACCAAAATCCTTACGTAATTTGATTGAAAATTGGTTATTTTTTCGGTTGTACGTTAATTGTAAGTTTTGGTTACAACAGGTTTCTGCCTTAGCTCCGATAAATGTTATTTGACTATCTCGCTGTTCAATAAATTCATCATGATTCTGTTTGAGCAACTTCTTTGTACCAAAGCAAAGTTTTAATCTGCTTGACTCTAATTGATAATTCAAATTGCTTAGTTTTTGCTTTAACCTATTTAGTTTATTCTTTTTAGCCACTATTTTTAATCTTAAATTTTGCTGCCTGGTTAGTAAAGCATAGCTTCCAGATTGAAGCAATTTTGAATTGTTATTTCTCTTCTTAACTAATTTGGGAATGAGATGAGTTTCAAGATAGCTGATCTTATGTTCCAATTGTTTTGCTTCATATTGTTTTAGTTCTTTTAGTGAATTAAAACGCCCTTGAGTATCCGATATAATCGAGTTCGCAGTCCTTTCGGTGATACCGTAAAAGTTTTGTAAATAAGTATTGAAATTAGACTTGTTAAAATTCTCTGAGGTTTTAAGAGCATAGAAAGTTTCACGTACTGCTTTTGCATAAGTGTGACGAGAAGATTCTACATATCTGATTAAGTCTAAGTTATTCTTTTCGTGCAGTTGTGTTATTGTTGTAAATTTACGCTTTTGCATTACAGCTCCTTTCTGTTTAACAATACTGCCTAACAAGTCTTGTTGGCTACTAGAATGTAGAAAATTAGGAAATAATTTATATTATTTTTGCGTTATTATCGCTTTTAATAATTTTTTGCTGAAAATACGATACCGATACTGTCATCTAACCATGACTCTGGGATCTTCTTTACATATTTCTCAAATTTGTCTACAGGTATATCCCAGATGTTGTAAGTTGCAGTGTCGAACGGCATTTTCATCCCGAAGGTTTCTTCATCCCAATCTTCTTCTTGATCCTGGAAGTACATGCCACTAATATCGCACTTACTTTCCTTGAAAACGATTTTCTGTGTATCTTCTTCAAACCGCCAATCAATCTCTGCTATGCAATCTGCTTCAGCTTCCTGTTTTAGCATGAGGTCATTTAGAAAGGATACGATTGGTTTCTCTAATGGGTTTGTATTGTTTCTTGTGTAGAAATCGAATTTACTTATAAACTCTTCGTGATTTCCATTTTTGTAGTTTTCGATATCTAAGCCGTCAAGAATATAGTACAGGTTGGCAATTGTCGCAGCTGTTAGGCTGATCGGTTTGCCATTTCGTTGTATATCTAACACTTTCCAGTCATTCTTTATCTTCGTGATAAATTCTGCTATCTTCTCTTGTGCTTCTTTGATTGTTTTTACTTCAAATAATACTGTTGCAAGCAGCCATCTTTCGCCACTTTCATCTTTGTTATAATTTTTAATTAAGAATTTCATGTTTTATCTCTCTTTCTGTTATTTCTTTTTATATTATGACATATTCTGTCACTTAATTTCTACATCAATTGGATCAAGTTCCACTACCACTTCCCATGGAATTGGCTCCAAGTTTATAACTCTCTTTTTGTCTGCATTTAAGGTAATTCTTCCAATTGCGAAATCTCTCTTTGAAACTCCGTGCTTTTTGCATAAACAGGAATCCCAGCTTTTCGCACTTTTTGTTTCTCCGTACATTTCAAATCCAGCAATGTATCCAAATCTTCTTTCGTTCATTGTGAGAAATTCATTTATGCGACCAACTAAACAAAATAATGGATTGATTATAGGATAAGGTGCTGAAGCCATAAATTTACAATAGCCTTCAATAATCTTCTTTCCACGGCGATTAAATAATCGTAACGCCTTTTCCTCGCTTATGTATGTGTATTTGTATCCGTTCTTTGTACATGTGTGAAGAATATATTTTCTTTTTGGTTTCTCTGTTGGATTGTAGGTTTTTGGTTCCCAGAGCGTATCACATGTTAGTGGCAAGATTAAGACAGATGTTATCGACCAATCACTATACTCATTGTAGATTGTGTTAGACATTTTTAACCAATCATCTATCGTTAATTCGTTTTGTCTTTTTAATAAGGCAAATTTCATTCTTGTTTTCTCTCTTTCTTTATATACTTATTATAGCATAGTATTTTCTTTTTAGCAAGTAAAAAAGAGGCTTTCGCCTCTCATAAGATAAGGGTTTGCTTTTTAGCAAACTATTCAAGGATATGGGGTATGACATCCCCAGGACTTCCGTCCGTTTTTATATTACCATAACCTTTGGTGATCTACAACTACTTTATAGACAGCTTTGGAAATAGAAATCAACTGCATGGGTACTGGAGAATATCCCTAGTTCCACGAATAACTTACCAACACCTGCATGATCGTAATAATAGTCTGTTGTTGCGTTACCAACAGCCTCGTAGAAATTATTGGCTGGTCCACTTCCGTCTTCTTTCTCTAGTAGCTTCCAAAATTCGTCAGCATTGTTAGTGGGTTGTAGATGTTTGCATTTCTTTTTCAAGTAATTTGCAAAGTGTGATTTCTCTTTTGTTTTCATATTTTTATAATAGTGGTAAGTAACGGTAAATTTGCGACACTACAAAAGAATTTTTGCTCGAAAAGTGTATGTGCTTACGGATATTTTCTTTTCCTATTCTTTCGCATACTGGCAAACAGAATCCTTGTGTAAACAAAAGAGAGATCCAATTTACGCTTTCTGGAATTATGATCTCGTTTGTTGAATCCCAATCGAATTTCTCGTAAATCTGTTCTCGGAAAAGTTTTGTACCATTATGTTGTCCAACTAATATTCCACGTTCCTTTTTGTTTATTTGTAGTGTTATTCTGCTCATTACTTATCTTCCTTTCTATATTCTTATTATACTACCATATTTTCTTTTTAGCAAGTATTATTTGGGTTTCTGAAAATTTTTAAATATAACAAAATTAGTGCTTGCATATACTGTTATGGCGTGTTAATATATAAGAGCAGGGGGACATACATCAGCCATCCCTATAAAACTATTGAACATTCCCCTGTATTCCAAATTTCCCCAAAAATTGGAAAAAGAAGAAGGTTAATCCCTTCTTTCTTTTTGTTTGCTTTGTAGAAAGTATCGTGATATAATATGTAGAGAGAAGAAAGGTTGGGATGAAGAATGAAAAGAAAGTATAACATTATAGTCATTCCGAACGGTGAAATACCACTAAAAGAACTGGAAGCAGCTGGTATAAAAATTTGTAATGAACAATTATCGGATTTTGAGAAAGGTATACCAAAGTATCTGGGCGAAGCTCGTGTGATCAAAGAGAGTATTCTTATGGATATTGTTATTTGGCTTTGGTGTGATGATCATGGGAACTTGGGATTTTTGGAATGGCTAGATAAGGTGAGTTCTGAAGAATATCTAAAATGTGCCCTTGAATCTAAGTTTGGTCCGTTATGTGATATTGCTTACAGGAATTTAAGAACAGTATCGGAGTTTATTTATAACCTATATTTGTGCGTGAAAGCTGACGGAGATAATGGTGTTCCTAAAATGTTAGAACTTGCACCTAAAGACGTGTTAGATGTTATGGCAAGTTTGATTGAGTGTTTCGTCAAAGTTGGATATCTTAGTCAGGAAGATTATATCGAACGCAATATTCCTGATGCGATAGAAATTGTGGATGATCCACATTTTGGTATGTTTGAGTTGGTTAATTTGTTATTCTGTTATGATGAGGATGAACTCGATGTGGATCGGATTCAAGAAAGTGTTAACGAGTTTCGCTCAAATACAGATTCTGATGCGAAATTATTCTTGTTTCACAAATCGGAAGTGTATGGTGATTTTTGCAATGATTATTGATAAGATTGGCTTAGAAAGTAGGTTTGAAGATATGGAAGAAAATAAAGCATTAGTAACAGAACTACCATTGCCATTTGATGAGAAGGATTTGGAAGAATTGAAGAGTGCAAAGTGCATTATTGATTATCGTGGAGATGGGAAGCCTGTTGTGAAAGATGGACAGCTCACATTGTCTTATGGTGATTATTGGTGGAAAAAGTAAAGGAAGATAGATAATAATATTCACAAAATAAAAAGAGTCGAAAGACTCTTCTTTTTTTTATGATAACATTCGTTGTTTATTAGATCTGATTATATTCCGTGATTTTACTTCTACACTATATACATTGGAAGATTTATCTTCTTGATTTGTTCTTTCGCAGAACGAAGATAGCATATCCCTTAATTCTGCTTCATCGTAGTATTCATCGTCTAGCACAAACATTGCCTTCACGTGGCACACCTTTTCATTGCCCTCAACTTTCTCCTTGAAGGCTTCTGGACATACATCCAAGAGATAATCCTGTTGTGTGAGGTAGCCGTATTTGACGAATAACTCTGTTGTTTTTTCAAAAGCAATATATTGAGGATCGCAAACTTCTTCACTACGGATCTTCATATTAAAGCTTTCAAAATTTGGATTTTTAGCTATCAACTTTTGCATGTATTTGATCTCTTCTACGATTTCATTCATTCTCTTTTCTGCTTTTTCGCAAAGCTTCCCAAAGCGTTTTTCTAAAATGTCGATCATGTAGTGTTTATCCTTTTTGCTAATTTCTTCCATCCACTCGATATGCGTCTTTCCGATTCCGTCCTGTCCAGACATCCAAAGGATCACTTCGATCTTCGTATCTCGGTAAAGTTTGTCGATGTTGAATAGTTGTGATAAATCGCTTCCGTCTTTTGCTAAGTGGTGGAGCGTTCTCATTACAATGTTATCAAATCGTTCTGTTTGTGTATTCTTGTCGCAGATAATCATGTCATATATTTTCTTCATATTTCTCTCCTTTATTTATACATATATTATAACACCATATTTTCTAAAAAGTAAATACAGAAAGATGAAGTTATGTTTGCTAAAAAGAATGTAATATGCTATAATGATGGTATAGAAAAGAGAGGGAAAGTATATGGCAAAAGAAATCAATCAAGAAAAAGTATTAGAAGCCTACAAACAGGCAACGAAAAAAGGAGTATTAACGGAAGGACAGCTATTTGCATTCAGTCAGTTTATGAGTCAATTTACAGATGAATTTGGATACATGATTAAGAAGGTTATAAGAGAATTTTGTCCAGATATCGCCAATGATATTTACAAATTGCATCATTTCAAGATTATGGACGATATGATCTATCTGAATTATGATGCTGGAGAACTTGGAGAAAGAGAAGCAACGTTCTACATGCCACTCAACTGGATTGGCTCCAATCTTACAAAGAAAGAAAAGAAGATCGAGGGTAAAATCGCTGAACTTGAAAATCGAAAGAAACGTTTACAGAAGATGATTGAAAGGAAAAGTGAAACACTTAGATATCAGGAAGAAGAATACGAACGATTTGGAACAGAAGAAAGAGAGGTGGAGCAATGAAAACGGGTATCGAGAACGCTAAGGCGACATTAGAAATTTATAAGAAACTAGAAAATGGCGAAATGATTTCTATTGAAGAAGTTGAAACTTGTTGGGGTTTTATCGCTGATGTATACAGTGGAATGGAAAAGAAATTTGAAAAGATATTATCACTTTTTAGATATAGTGATAGAAATGTTTTCAAGAAGATTCTGTGGATCGTGGTTGTGAAATACGATAACCTTGTGTACGTTGGATATGAAACGGTAAAAGGAAATGAAACAGAGTTTTCTTTTGAAAGAAAATTCTTAGGAATGAGTGATAAGGAATTGGAAGAGTATCGCCAGAAGTCAGTGCAGAAAATGGTTATTTCTTCTGCTGCGGATATCGAAAGAACGAAAATTGAGATTACAGCATATAAGAGATCCATTGAGAATGGTGATAAGAGAATAGAGGAATTAAAAAAGAAATTAAAGGAAATGAAGAAGAAATAGGAGAAGGGAAAGTATGAGAAAAATTTTGGCAAGCAAAAAAGCATACAACATTATTGTCAATAATTTAAAAGGGGTATCGAAAGAACTACACGCCTACAAGTTAGGAAATCTTGGCGATTGTGACCAACTAGAAGAATTTATTGATGACAACTGTGATAAAAATTACATCGCAAAAGATGAAAACATTGAAGATGTTGAAGAATATATTGAAATTGCTTCCTTTAACGATAATGGAGAAATGGTGGAATGAAGAAAATAGGAAAATTATTTCTGGTGGTAATGATGGCATCAACATTGTTTGGGTGTTTTGATACAAGAAGAGGTGGCGACAGAAGTCTAATGAGGGATGTTAAGCCTACTACCTACGAGTTATCGGAACAAACAAAGAAAGAGATAGAAGAAGGAAAAGACAAGATTATTATTGCTGAGTTCTTCTATCGTGAAAGGTCCACGAGTATGACAGAGGATTCCGTAACAGCTTCTATTGTGGCAACGGTAAATGCCATCAGCGAGAAGATGGAAGAAAATGGATATACGATTATTTCTTTGGATATGACAACACAGGGAGAAGAGTCGAGAGCAATTTCGTTCATAGCGATCTTCAGCAAAAAATAAGAAAAGAAAGAGCTAATAATATGCTCTTTTTTTGTTTGTGGTGGTTCGCTAACTACTTGGCAATCAATCACCTAGCTTCTTGCTTTAACTATCGCTGCATTTAGCCTACATGGTTTGTGTATGGGATGTCTTTGCGATACTCTACTCCCCACTTAACACCTTCTTTTTGTGATAATTATATTTGACTCATGCTTGCTAAAAAGAAAATACTATGCTATACTATAGGTATAGAAAGAAAGAGAGAAAAAATATGAGAAAGACAAATCAAAAGACAGAACAAGTATCAGCATCAGAACAGGTATCAAAGTTACAACCATTCCCATTTATTGAGAATGAAGATTATTTATTAAAGCTAAAGAGTGGAGATTATGCTGTTGCATATTGGAACCAAGGGCAGTTTTATTCAGGATTTGGCGACCTATATATTGAAGAAGAAATTGTAGGTGTAGTGGCTTTGAAAGAGTTAGGATTGTAATATGAAACGAAGATACAATATTGCAGTTTGTCCTAGATGGAATCTTCCAGTCGAGCATTTAAACACTGAAGCAGGAATACAATTTTGCGAAAGAGAATTACAAGATATGTATGATGGAGAGTTTCCACTCGTCTTGTTGGATACTCGTGAGATTGCAAAAAACATCTGCTACGATCTTCTGTTCTATTTATTTCTTATTTATCCTAGTTATTACGAAAGCTTCTTTTCGTTGATAAAGGAGATCAGTGAAAAGAGGAATGTTGAGCAAATTCTTAGAGATTGTTTTGGTGAGCCATGTGAGCTTGCCAAGAAGAAGATTCCTGCAATCGAGAAGGATATTCTTGGGATGTACGAAGAGTTTAAAGGTGATAATGGAGGATTTGTTAATCGAAAGTTTGACGAAAATTACCGTCTATAAGCCATTAGAAGAGTACGCCGACATAGTATAGGTCGGTGGTGAATTCGGCGTTACTGGTTTTTGATGTACTCTTGTACGATCTTTATGGTGTTTGTGCCAACAGAGCTTAAAAAGTAGCTGTTTGTCCAAAATACAGGTTTCCAATAATATTTACCAACCTCAACTGGATAATCACGCCTTACAAGCCTTGCGGTTCTTGTTTTTATTTTGTTGATCAGCTCCGTTAATTTTATATCTGGGGCATAATCGAACAGGATGTGAATGTGGTCTGGCTCACCGTTCATTTCATGAATGATGATATTTTCGCCTTCCATAGTTTCACGAATCAAAGAATATACATACTCTCTGATAACTCCCTGTAATACTGGCTTGCGATATTTTGTAACCAATACAAGATGTGCCGATAATAGGAAACAACTGTGGTTGTTAGTATAATATGGCTTGTTTGCAACTTTCTTAAACATAATATTTTTCTTCTTACGACTAATGCTATTATATGCTATAATATAGTTGTAGTCAATAGAAAGGAGATAAATACAACCAATGTACAGAATAGACAGAATTCGTGTGAATGCTCAACATGAAATGTTCCCATATTTTGATGAACTTGCTCATAAGGCAAAGAATCTTTATAACGCTTCGTTATTCAGGATCCGTAATGCTTTTACAGCACATGATAAGACAAATGTGACATCTAACGAAAAAGAAGTTCTTGATGAATTAGCACTTCTTAAAGGTCCAAAGGATTATCATATTCTTGGATATGGGCTATTGCAAAGATTGATGAGAGTTACACAAAATCCAGACTTCTTTGCAGATCTGCCTATGCAATCCGCTCAAGCGACTGTAAAACGTGCATGTTCTGACTTTCAAAATTGGTTATCTGCGTTGAAGAAGTATAAGCAGAACCCTGCTTTGTTTACTGGCAAGCCACGTATGCCTGGATATCGTAAGGGCGACATTACTACTCTTACATTAACGAATCAAGATGCCGTTATTTACGATGATGAGTTAAAACTTCCTAAAACCAAGCAAAGGCTCAAAATACGTAAAAGGCACAATGCAAGATTGCAAGAGGTAAAGGTTTGTCCCGTATCGGGTGGTTATGACGTTTTACTTGTATATCAGGTCAAGGATCCGTCAGTGAAAGCTGGATCACATTCTGCGGCAGTTGATTTTGGTGTAGACAACACGATGGCAGTTGTAACAGACACTGGTGATAGTATCATCTTCAAAGGTGAACATATTAAAAGTATCAACCAATACCTCAACAAAGAAAAAGCTTGGCGAATCAGCGTTATGAACAAAGGTAGTGCCACTACTGCTCGTGTATGGTCGAGAAAGCTGGACCAGCTTTCTGCATACAGAACAAACTATATCAGAGATTGTTTCCATAAGATGAGTAGATTACTCATGGAATGGTGCGAATCTCATGAAGTTGGTTATCTTGTACTTGGCTCTAATAAGTTCTGGAAACAAGAACCCAGTATGGGTAAATGCAACAATCAGAATTTTGTGAGTATTCCGTTTGAAATGCTAAAAACTATGATTGAACTAAAATCTAACGAATATGGAATTACTGTCATTCGGCAAGAAGAATCCTATACAAGTAAAGCAAGTTTTATTGATTTAGATTTTATTCCTGTATACAGTAAAGAAGATCCAAGTAAGTATCGCTTTTCTGGAAGAAGGATCCATCGTGGATTATACAAGTCAGCAGATGGTACATTGTTGAATGCAGATATTAACGGAGCCGCAAATATCCTAAGAAAAGCTGGTTATGATGTAAGCAACATAAAAATTGCAAGACTGTTAGATCCTGCAATTATTCAATTCAAAACTTTAAATTGTAAGTAACCGTATAAAAGCGGTAGAGGTCGTGTGAGCCGACCATTGTGAAACCGCAGTGAGAGCCTTGTAAAAGATGCGTAGCTGCTAAGCCACATAAATTAAAATCCTTTTGACAGTACCATTGCTGAATACAGTACAAGAGTACATCACAAGGATGCCACATCTGAACTATGTATCAGGTGGGGTAGTTCACCTAGTCAGCATATTCTTTGTAGGTACGAACATTCGCTTGCAAACTTTGTGAAAACTGGCTACTTACATCAATATGAGTATATTGAAGATAAATATCCAGAGGCTATTAGGGTTGAAGAAGAGAATGGCGAAGAGATTGAAGTGATGGATCTGTTATTCTTCTACGATCGCAAGAAGTTAGATGAAGAAGCTATTCGACAGCGTATCAATTTCTTTGCTAGTGAAACCAAATGCGAGGTTCGAGTTATAGTTGTTAAATTTGATGATGTGTCACAACAAGAAGAAAATGGATAAGAAAAGGAGAAAATAATGTTATTTGAAAGAAAAGATATAAAGAAAATTATTGAGATTAGCGAAAGAGTTGCCGATGGTAACAAGTCGTTATCAGCTCAGGATGTTATCGCTATTGACTCGTTTTATTCAAGCGTCAAGCTTGGTGTTGAGGTGAAGGTTGCAGAAATTGCCCAAGCTTTCTACCCGATCACAAAGCATAAGTTTTTTGAACTAAGAGATTTCTGCGTTGTTGATGATATGGTTAATGTTGCTTGTTACGACCTGGATGTAAACGTGTTTACATTCTCATTTCCGATCAGGATGTTTAATATGAGCAAGAAGGAAATTGAAAGTCATACATTTGACTTATGTCGTCGTCAGCTCAGAAACAAGAAGAAGGAATTAGAAGAAAAGGAAAAAGAGGTAGGGATGCTAAAACAGAAGATCTCTGATTTAGAAATAGCATGTCAGCCTAAAGAATATTAGAAGAAGAAAAGTGGATACCAGAACAAGAGGCGTGTCCACTTTTTATGTATGGCGTTTCGAGTAATTTCAAGCTGTTTCGAGTAAATTATTATTTGCATCATACTGTTATATATGCTATAATTTAATTAGCTGATCTACCGTGTGTAGAAACAGTCCCTAAAGACGAGTTAAACTAATTTCTGCAAGACGCAGCAGGAATGTTTCTCGTCTTTTGCCTTTATATTGACAAAGCTGGGTAGACCAAAAATGAACCACAACCAGACTAAAGCTAGACTGAAATTGGACTAGGATTAGACTAAGACCAGACCAACTTTAGACCAAGATTAGTCTGAATCCAGACTAAGACTAGACTAGGATCAGGGCTGTTTCAGACCAAGACTGGACTATAACTGGACTACGCTTAGACTAAAGCTAGACTGAAATCGGGACCTATCATCTTGATCGTGAATTACCAGATCAACTTGAGAAAACAAAGGGAGCTGAACCAGGAGATAAAATGGAACGGTATATGGATATTTACTAAAGAAGATACAAAAGAAAAAAGGTGGAAGAACAAAGTAGCCACCCTTTATTGTGTACGTGCAACCATGGCAAGCCCAGCCAGACAACCATGAAGGCATCATCATCCACAATATAAAACCTATATAAGAATACAAACTTTATATGGCACTATAAAGATACGATATAAGCCACAACTCCATTACGTAACATGGGAACGTTATCACTCATACCAAATAGGCAATTATCACAATTCTCTATAAAGCCCTCTATAGACAAAACATACTTTAATCGCAAAGAAGTAAATAACATAGAACTTGTAAAGATCTCCTTAGCAACCATAGACGGACTTCTTAATGGACCTACATCTACCGATACATTCTCTTTAGGTTTTCTGTACATAGTGAATTTATCCGTAGGCTTAACAATATAGCTAGTTAAGTTTGTGATCGGATTGAGGTATATATTGGAGCAACCTTCTCTATCAACCAATACCGTCTTATTTTCCGTAATCTGATTTGCGATCGTTTTTTCGATAATGATAAACAAGGATTGGAAGTCCACCTTCGTTTCAGGGAAGCAGTGGTGATAAGCCTCAATACCGAAAGTTTCCTTTAATTCATCAAAAAAGAATTTGTCACTAAAGTCCATTCCAAATAGCTGGGTAGCAAATACTGTTTCTTCCGTTTTTTCATCTTTTAAGATCAACTCTATTTTTCTCATGTTTCATCTCTCTTTCTTTACCTAAATTATATCATATTTCCTATATTTTCTCAAAAGAAAATAAAATGGAAAGATACAAGATATGCACAAACAAATGGATCCAAACTTCTTTCCCTGTTTCTTCCTTAGATCTTCTTTTTTTTATCAAAAGAGAAAAATAGGAAAATTGCAAGAAAAGGTATACACAAGAAAGGATACAGGAAGAACAAAGGAAAGTACCCTGATAAACGTAAATCACGATTTGACATATACTGTTATTTTTGTTATACTATAAGTAGCTGATCTACCAAGGGTAGAAACAGATCCGAGGGACCACTTCAAAACTTCCTGTAATGACGCAGCAGGAAAGATGAGGTGGTCTCTTGTTTTTATATAAAAGAATAAGAACAAGAATAAGGATAGGAACCCTACTCTTAAAAGATTACGATACTGATAATTGGACATGAGAACTCTCATATTATTCTCTTGCCCCTTTTTAGAAAAGAAAGAAATAAGGAAAAGCCAGGGAAAGTACAACAGATTAAGACCAACCTAAATACAGGGCAGAAGTGGGGAAATTGTTGAGGAAGATAAAAAGGAAAGTACACGGTTGGGCTGGTCTATCGACCCATTAAGTTATGGCTATGTTTATATTTTGGTCTCGTCTATTATACCAATCTATACGATCAGATCACGCTGGGTTTCTCTACTAGTCCATTATTATTAACTTTAATTAAATTCTTGGGCTGCTATATCAGCCCAGTTTTCCATTACATTCTCTTTTATCTTGGGCTTATCTACGATACCAATGTCTATACTTGGTCTACTCTAGTGTACCAGTTGTCATTTTAAACTGGGCTGATCTAGTAGACCATATTTTATAACTCCAGACCAATAATATCTCTATTATTTAGCTCACTTTTCTTCTTCCATTTCATTTTCTTGGTCTACTCTATAAGACCAACTTCTTTATTATTCTCTCTTTGGTTTGCTCTATCAGCCCAGTTTTTATTCTGATCAAATTAATTCTTGGGCTACTATACAAACCCATATTTATTGCTCCAGATGTCTATAACTTGGTCTACTCTATGGGTCCAATCTCTATTTTTGGTCTCCTATACTGGACCAATATCCTGTCTTCCTTTCCTTTTATATTGGGCTACTATACGAGTCCAATTTTTATTCTTTAATATCTTTAATCTTGGGCTACTATAGCAGACCGTGTTTTTAGGTGATTTTTGGAAAACGTGCCCTGCTCGCTGCTCTCTGGCTCTATGCAATGTTTATTTTCGCCCACTTCCGCCTCCCCTTTGGGGTTCGTTCGCAGCTCGCTTTTCTTTTTTATACTTCTTATTTTCCTATCCATCTTCTTATTATTATCTTATACAGGAAAATCTACGTGATCACCGTGATGAAAGTGGTGCAAAATGGGATTTTAAATGGAAGAAGAGAGAAAAATCAAGAAAATTAAAGAGAAAGTCCTTATATTCTCCTTTCTTAAAAAGGGAAAAAGGAAAGAAAGTATCGAAAAAGGAACTTCTTACTAGATTCCTGTACATTTTCTTAACAAATTCCCTTATTTTCAGCTTCTTCTTACTGATTTCCTACTAGATTTCAATTCTTAAAAAAAGGAAAAAAGAAAGAAAAAATGTCGTATTTGAACACAAGAATATCGAATTATTCAAATTTATCCCTATTTTAAGGAAGAAACGCCTATTCTTGTCCGTTCTCTCTTTATTTTCAGGAAGCCGTTGTGTTTTCCCATGTCTTTTCTGTATCTTTTTCTTATGTTTGAAAAGAAATTAACAGGAAAAGGGTAGTGAAGTTACCCAAGAATGACTAGAATTATTGCTTAGTTATAGGATCTAAAGTGGGAAAATGAAAGATAAGATGCGAAAATAGTGCAGAAAATACCTATTTTATCCCTTCGACCTAGGTTAAAAAGGAAAAATGAGGCTAGATAGTGTCGTTACGTCACAGGAAGCCTTTGTGTTTTCCCGTGTTTTTTCTTTTTATTTTCCCTTGTTTGAAAAGAAGAAGAAAGGAAAAAGGAAATTCATAGGCAAAAGTGCTGGAATGCACTTTCACTCAAACTTATATTCTCAAAACTAATGACAAGAATAAGGAAATAAAGAAGGAAGATACAGGTGTGACCTAGGTATCAGTGACAATTGAGTTACAGTGGAGTATCGGAAGAAGAAAAAGAAGGTACTGGAGAAATTAAAGTGGCGATTATATTTAGGTTGTAGATGGGGTTTATGATTTCCTTTTATTTTCTTTTGTTTGGGGCTTGATTATTCATTCATGCTTCGGCGTACAAGGAAGCCACTGGGTTTTCTTGAAGTGATCTCGAAGTATTTCTTTCGTTTGAAAAGAATAAGATACGGAAGAGAAAAAGATATTATTTCGTATCATAGATTTCTTTTGTCTTTGCCTGCACTACACGGTGTTGGACATCTGCAAATTAGTCGTTGATGAGATAAAAATAACGCAAAAAACCAACAATATTTTATGTAAATTCTGCGACAATACATATACTCAATATGTAAATGTCACACATAGTTTTCTTTGCAGTTACTATTTTATATTCTTTTAAGAATATGTTTTGGAGTATTTTTATATTCTCTATGGAAAGCATTTTTATATTCTAGTTAGCAAATAAAAAAGGAAGATATTTGATATTATCTTCCTGTAAATTCTGATAAAGCTTGTCTATTTTTACTTTCTTTATCACTATGTTCTTGTCTAAGTTTTTTAGCTCTTTCACGTTCTTCTTGGATAGCTTTATTGATGAAATCCATCTTGCTTAGATGCTCTCGTTTCATTGGTGTACGGTCAATCATCAAGCCTAAACTCTGACATATCTCACAGAATTTTTCTCTGATCATAGCTGTATAGGTGATCAGTCTGTTGTTGAATCTTGACTCTGGTTCATCCGCAAATGGAAGTGGAATCCCAGCTTGTTCAAGTGCTTTTTCCTTTCCGATCTCAAGTCTAGTAGTGCCATCAGGATTACGTTCCTTATAAACGAAAATCTTACGTTCGTGAATGTGTGGAGTTGATTCATCAAGATGTAAAGCTGAATTGAGAACGATAACACGACCTTTTGTGATTTCCTTTTCATACTCTGCCAACTGCTTATAGGCTTCAGATAATTTATCTGCATCTGGGAAATCATATAGGTTCCCGATCTGAATAATACTTTCCGTAGGTCTATATCTTGATGACTTACGGAATTGATCCATCGTCATAAGCCTATCCTTTTTTCTGATCTTCCTGACTTTTTCATTTCTAAATTCTAAAGCATCTGCAAAGTGTTCTTCATAAAATCGTTTCTCGGCAGCCTCAAAGTCATCTGCCATTTCTGGATAAAAACATTCATATACATTATCAGAAACTCTTTCTTGGATGACATGAGGGGATTCATTTAGATCATAATTTCGACAATTATGGTTTGGATTTCCCTCCCATTTTTGCCCGTTATGGATTGATACTTTCATGTTTAATAACCTCTTTTCTACAAAAGAGAGTATACCATATAAAAAAAGTTGTGACAATACATATATATAATGTCACAACTGAATTTGTATTTATACTGCAAAAGACAAGTCTTTTGGAAGATCAGCGTAAAACTCTTCTCCTGTTTCAAGACAAAGACAGCCAAGTGGTAACTGCCTTGCACATCCACAATCAAGATTGATCAGATGCCCTTTTGCTGCCTTTGAAATCTTTGGTAGTCCTCCAGATCTAGTTTGACCATAAGAACATTTAAACACTGGTGTATGTCCGATCAAAAGCGTAGTATCCTTATATAACGCATATAAAGAATGGAACTTATTATACAGAAGTGTAGGGTTCATGTTGTTAGCATATTCTCTACTCCACAACACACGTTCACGATCATGCGTGTTGGCATCTTTATACAATAAGATATCGTTATAGTAATAATCTAAATGGGTTGCATGAGCGATGTAGTATTGCTTATCGTTGATACTTAAATTAGGAATAACGATTGGGCATTGAGTAAGGTCGTAGAGGATTGAATACTGTTCTGTAAATGGAAGCTCTTCAAACTGTTTTAAAGTTTTTTCGTTTCCATTTGAACTCCATATATACATCGCATCGTCATCTTTTTCAAGCAAAGCCTGAAGCATAAGATGCTCATGATTTCCAATCAATAAAACGATATTCGGCTTAGATAATATGTGTTGTAACAACTTAATTGATTGATCGCCTCTATCTATTACATCTCCATTGACATATAAAATATCTTCATCAGAGAAATTTATCTTTTTTAATATATCCAGAAAATAGTCGTATTGACCATGAATATCACTCATTACATAATGCATTTTTACCGCCTTTCTACATGCCTATATTATATCATAACAGTATGATATTTTAAAGATTATGATGCTTTTATTATGCGATTTTAAAAAGAAAAATCTAACCTTTTGGCTAGATTTCTTTTTTGTATATCTGGATATAATCCATATCTTTTTTCTCTTCGTTATATCCTTTAACTTGTACGATTTCCTGAACTGTAAAATCTTGTAGATATACGATTGTGTCAAATGACTTAGTAGAACGTTTCGCTTGTTCATAGGTTACATTTTGCATTCCTCTTAATGTTAGATCAACAAGCTTATCACTTGCATCTCTTGCCGATTGAGAGTGGATCGATAAAGCCGTTCTACATCCAGAGTTTGATAATGTAATAGCAGATACCACTTCAGGACCTTTTACTTCGCCAATAATAAATACATTGGCACCAGCAACTAAAGCCATCTGTCCTAACTGTTCTAGCGTACATGGTTGTTGTCCGTTTTGTGGATTCAGTACGACATGTTCAAACATGATTCCTTTTCGGTAAGCAAATAATTCATCGTTTTCTTGAATACACAAGATTTCTGCTGAAGACTCATAAGCTTCTTCTAAAAACCAATTAAGCAAAGTTGTTTTACCAGATCCAGGAGGACCAGCAAATACGACTCCCTTACTATACTTCCCACAATCAAGTAGGTAGTTGCGAATCTTTTCATCCATCATTCCAGCTTTGATTAAATCGTCAGCCATTAACTTCTTTCTAGGTAACTTTCGAATATGAATAATAGGATATCCAGAGCATGTAATATATGGTGCTGTGATAGAAAATCTTAACAGGTATTGTTCATCCTGCTCATCTGTAAACGTTTGGGTTGGAACACCTAAGTCGATTCCATTTACAGTCGCTACGCCATTAATAAATCTTATATAGTCTGCTTGATCGATAAAGGTAATATTTGAAAGATATGCTTTTCCTTTGATTCTGACTCTTATTGAATAAGGATCCGTGATTTTAATATCACTAATATCTGGATCGTCAATAAGGTCCTGTACAATATATAATTCAAATAATGCTCTATGTAGTTTTTCAATTAGTGCTGGAACATCTTCTCTTTGAAGTCTTAAAGTATCTACAAATGTTCTTTGGATGTATGCCTTTAACATCTCCATAAAAGATTCTTCATCTTTTTGACCTCTTAATACACTATAATAAGAATTCTTTTCTGCTTCTGTAATATAGCCCATTGCCTCTTGGAAGATTGAGACAAAATGCTCGTAATCGCAAATTGTTTTTATTTGCATGTCTTTAGCTTTTAAGTTATAAACAAGTTCTTCTCGACTATCGATTTCTTCAAGCCGTCTTGGAATATAAGCATCTAACTGATTTAAAAATGGTTTTTGTGTAGACGATGTTTTTAATTTTTTATCTTGTTCCTCTACCATTTGCAGATGGAGTTCTTTTTCTTCTTCTGTATAATTTCTCTTTATATCATTAGGAATGATCAGCTTGCTTTTTTCTTCAGTAGTATTATCTTGCTTTACCCCTATAAAATCATACAATTCACCAAATTTAATTTTTTGCCCATAAAAACGAATTAACACATACGCCTCAAGATAATCTCCAACTAGTTTTACAGAGATTGACAATGGATCAAAAAGCGTTTCTTTCTTTTTAATATTTAAAAATTCATTTATCTTTTTTTGCAATTCTGTGATACCAATAAGGAGACTATGCTTTGATACAAACATGTAAACTGGGTTAGCCCACACCCCACTCTTGTCTGGAATGATGGTATTTGCTATTTTTTCAAAAGATTCACCTTTTGAATAAATGATAAACTCATCTCTATCTTGTAATTTGTATGTCTCTTCTAATTTTGCTAATTGGGAATTATTTTTTGCGATCCCAACAATTACATTTCCTTTATCTTTTGTCATTTTTGCTTCTCCACATTGTAGCTATAGGTTCTTCCAGAAAGACCTATTACCTGCAACTTATATTCGCCTTTAACTAGCTTTATAGTTGTTTCTAATTTGCCAGCTTCTTCCTGCGATAAGAATGTGGCTCCATCATCTCCAATGATACGAGCTTTTGGATCTGCCACTTTGTAATTTCCTTTCTTAATTTCCTTTGTTTCGTAGCTGACACTTACTTTATAATCGCCATCTTCATTGA
>ERZ773074.189-NODE-189-length-28351-cov-83.487666_pt1 | contig 28351 bp, 41 predicted proteins | sample MGYA00580615_ERZ773074 | MGnify/ENA primary metagenome ERZ773074 (study PRJEB29015, sample SAMEA2738126) | human oral metagenome | biome: human oral; feature: human-associated habitat; material: saliva | place: China | collected 2160 ...
GATTGTCAGGATGCGCGTGTTTCGCGTGTTCATCGGTCGGACCTTTCGGGGGTGTAGGTGTAGCCGAGCGAAAGTTCGGCGCTTTCGTTGAAGTACCCGGCGGGCGTGGTCTTTATGTCGTCGATCATGGCGTCTTCGGGAAGGTGACCAATGATCGCGCCGAGGAGCGCGGCGGGGATACCTTTTCGCGGGTCGTAGGTGATCGTGAAGATGTCGTGGCGTTGCTTGCTCATTTCGCGCCTTTCATGCGTGGGTTTTGGCGATGAGTTGCTCGAGGCTGCGGCGTGCGGTAGCGTTGTGGTCAACATGACCGGTTCCGCTCCCCGCGCCGCGAGGGGAGTCCAGGGCCGGTCTTTGTTGTCCCTGAAACGTGTATTTCACGCGTAGCTCGGTTCGGAGCGGGGTCACGTGGGTTTCTACGTGGATGATCCGCGCGGTCTCGGGAACGTAGGTGCGGAGCGCGTGCGTGACGTCGCGTCCGGTCGGTGGGTTGATTGTCTCCCAGGGGATGACTAGGCCGTAGGTTTCAGGGGTCAGCATTGTCGGTGGTCCTTTCTCAGACGGCGCGGAGCTGGGGTGCTTCGGTTGTGCGGGGTGCGGTGATTTCGGGAGGTGGGGCGGGGACGCCTGCGACGTCGTAGCCGCGTTGGCGGGCGGCGGCGTTGATCTGTGCGGGCGTCATGTCGGGGTGCGCGTCCATAGCGAACGCCTGGGCGGCGCGCAGCCATGTGACGTACTCGGACGGTGTCAGGTCGCCGTCGGGGTATAGCGGGCCGCCGTGTGACGGTGCGGAGACGAGGGTGAGTCGGTTCGCGCGGTCGATCCGCTCGGCTTCGGTGGGTGTGCCCTTCAGGAAGTTCACGAGGTCGCCGAGGCGGACAAAGCCGGTGGTTTCGTCGAGGACGTCGGCGGCGCGGGCGAGGTCGGCGTCTGTGGCGTCGGGAAACTTTCGGCTTATCTTTCCGCCCCACGTCTGTAGCTGGCCGGGCTTTGGGATGAGCACCCCGGCATCCTCGAGGTGTTCGAGGAAGGCTTGCATTCCACGTCCGGTAATCATTCGCGGGTCCCTTCAATGGTGAGGATGGCTGCTTCGGTGGGCTGTGCGCCCCAGGCGGCGTCGATTTCGGCGGCCTTAGCGCGCTGTCGGGCGCGGAACTCTTCGGCGCGGGTGACGTGGGGGCGCGCGCCCCGCTCGGCCTGTAGCTTCAGGGTGTCCCACTTTTCGCGGAGCTTTGGGATGCTTAGGATGTTGGCTCGCCAGAACTCGGATCGATGTACCCAGTCGATTGCGGCGTGAATCTGTTCCTCGGTGCGCCCGTCGCGGTCGATCATGAGTCGGGCGGAATCGAGCCACTTCTTCGTGATACGGGGGCGGCGTCCGGTGCGTTCACAGACGGAGTTAGCCATGTGATAGCAAACTGACTCGACGTCGCGGCGAACGTTTGTTGGTTCGGGCGTGACTATGACCGAGTCGAGGACACTGTCGTCGTCGGTCGCGGTCGGTGTGGGGTCCGGCGCGGGCGCGGGCGCGGCGTCGGGTTCGGCGGCGTCCTGTGCGGCGCGGGCGCGTTGGCGTGCTTTGCGTTCGCGTGCGGCGGCTTTGCGGGCGTCGCTTTTCGCGGTGATGTCCCCCCATGTCCCGTTCCACCGTGTCCACGAGGTTACGGTGATTGTGGTCGCGGCGGCGGTGACGAGGCCGTGTGTGGTGAGGGCGTCGAGGCGGGCGGCGGCGTCGGTTAGGCCGAGGCGGCTTGTGGCGACCTCGACGGGGACAGCTCCGTCGGTTTCGGGGTGCAGGGCACACCATGACAGGAGGCGGATGTAGAGAAGCTCGGCGTCTGGTCCGGCGGCGATGACGGCGGGGTCGTCGTAGTAGCCGCCTGCGAGGGCGGCGTATCTGCCGGGGCGCTTGAAGGGGGGCATTGCGTGTGCCTTTCGGTCGGGGCGGTGCGTCACTAGCCATATGCTAGCGGCTGGGGGGGGGCGCGTCAAACGCTAGCCGGTTGCGCGCCAGTCGGTGACGCGTGAGCGTCGCCGACGTGATTTTATCCCTCATCCTTTATCTTCTCCTTCATCCTTGCGCGCATGTCCCGCGTGACATCACGCGCATGTCACACACCTATGTCACGCGTGACGTGAGCGTGACAATGAGGGTTAGGGGTGGGCGCATTTTTCGGTGGGATGGGGCGGTTTGTCGGGGTGGAGCGGTATATTTCCTGGCATATTTTGCGCTACTTTCCCACTCGGATGTCACGCCGGATGTCACGCGATTTTGCCCCCGGTGTCACGCGCGTTTTTTCCGATGTCACACGACGTTACGCACCCGGTCACGCGCATGTCACACGTGACTTCACGCGTGACATGTGGCGTGACTGCGGGCGTGGCAGCTGATTGGCAACGCGTGTTGCAGGTCACGCAATTACCCTTGCATACGGCTATGCATAGGTGTATGCTGGGGTCATCGGGAGGAAAGGCCCCCCGATAGACCGAAAGGACCGAAGCCATGAACACCGAGACCGCGACCACGAACGAAACCATCCGCGACTACCTCGGCGACTTCGCCAATGAGTTCACCGAGGATCAAATCAGCATCATCACCGCCGCCGCTACAGACGTCGAGGAGCGCATCATCGCCAAGTACGGCGACATGACCCTCGAGGAGCGCGGCGTGATGATGCTGACGCCGCTCGAGGCTATCGTCGAGTACGTCAGTGATGAGACGACGCTCGCTAAGTGCGTCGGCGACGATGAGCGCCTGGAGGCCGCCCTGATCGCCGGTGCATACAGTGGCCGCCTCACGGAGCGCCTTGCCGAAGCCGCCGGGATCGACCTGGCCAAGGCGCAGGAGCTCCTCGGGGATCTTGCCTGACTTACCCCGGAGGCCCCGTCCATCCCGGCGGGGCCTCCACCTCGTGAAAGGATAATACACCATGACCACCATCGAGCCCCCCGACTTCGCGTTCAACTTCAAGACCGGATATGCCCGCATTGGCTCCGAGACCATCCGCCCAATCAATGGCATCACCCAGCAGACCAACGGCTTCGGGGCGCATTTCATCACACTGACTATCCCGGTTGCCCGCGTCATCATCGAGGACGATCCGACCGGCCCCGTTAACCCGTCCGCCCCTAGCTTCACCGTGCGCCCCTGAAGGGACTAAGACAATGACCGCTATTGACAAGATCATCGCGCAGATTCGCCAGCTCCTGAAAATTGCGTCCGACGGGGGCGCGAGTATCAACGAGCGCGAATTGGCGCAGCGTCGCGCCGAGCGTCTCATGGTGCGTTATCGCATCGAAACACTGCCCGATAGTGACGCGCGCGCCCGCGACGAAGACATGACTACCATCACAGTTGAAATCAAGGGGAGCTCCGGGTCAATGGCGCGCGCAATCGTGGACGGCCTCGCCACGCTCTCCCACGCTCTGAGTTGCTTCTGTTCGTGGCGCATGTACCGAAGCCACATCGTGGCTACCATCGTGGGCACCCGCTCGGACCTCGCATACGTCACGGAGTTCTACAACGCTGCCGTAGCGTCCTACCCGTCCATGTTGAAGGCCCGGCTGCGTCACGAAGACTTCTACAGTGAGTCGGAGCGCCGTCGTTTCCGGCGTTCCTACGTGATGGGCTATTTTGAGGGCATCGCCGAGCGTATCGAGATCGCTACCCGTGAGGAGACGACGTCGACGGGGCAGGAACTTGTGCTTGCGTCCCGATACCAGCGGGCCGAGGCGAAGGCCCGCGAGGGGTGCAAAATACGCATGGCGCGTGACCTCATGATCGACCATAACGCGACGGTTGGCGGACAGCGCGACGGGTACGCCTCCGGCATTGGCTGGATGGGCGAGCGCCTTGACGGCCCGCGCGTCGGCATTGCCGCCTCCTGATGAATTCACCGAAAGGCATCCCCCATGAATCGTGTTGCGCGCCCCCTCGTTGGGCTGCTGATCCTGATCGTCCTTGTCCTCGTGTTCGTGATGTCCGGCGGGTCTGCGTCCCGCACGTCGAACGCGGTGGCGAACACGCCAGCCCCTCCGGTGCTGACCGGGTGGGTGGGTGCGGATAGCCGCCAGCAGTGGACGCTATCGTGGACGCCCGCGTCGAGCGGCGGTCTTGTCGACGTGGCGTCTGATTCGGAGGACGTGTACCCGGGCGTGACGTGCCGGACGGACGCCGGGCGTGAATTCACGCTGACTGGCACGCAGGAGGCCGTGAATCGCGTGTCCGTCCGCATCCCGGCGGGTGTCGCGCGGTGTGATGCGTACATGGGCGGGCGGCCCGCATCGAAGACGCGGCGCATGTTCAATAACGTGACCGTCGACGGCGCGCCCGTGATTGGTGTCATCGAGCCGGGAGCTGCGCGGATGGTCTAATGTTGATAGCGCCCCGCCTTCCTGTTTGTCAGGATCGGCGGGGCGCTTTGCGTTTAGTCATCGATTGCTGTCACGGCGACGTGTACGCCGGGCGGTTGGCCGTCGGATGCCCACCGTTTGGTCAGGACCCACGTCACGATGCGCGAGTCCTCTAGCAGGATGCCGCCGGGGGCCGCGAGCGCATCGCCGACGGCGCGGGCCAGCTTGTCGAGGTCCGGTTTGGTTGCCGCGTGGTCAGGGAACCTGGGGCGCTTTGGGCGCGGTAGGTAGAAGTGCGCCTGGACGGCGACAGGGCCGTCATACTGTGGCTCCCACCCGGCGGCGCGGGCGGCGTCGTTGGCGGAGCGGGCGACGATGGTTCGCCACCCCGCGAGCCGGGGGTTGTCGTGCGCGACGACGGGACGCCCGCCCCGGTAACCGACGTACCTGTGAGAGCCTTCGGGGGCGGCGACGCCCTCCGCGAAGAAACTGACCACGCGTTTCACTGTTCGCCGCCGTCGTCGTTCAGGGCGGTCACGCGCGCCTTGATGAGGTCCTGCAGCTCGGGGTGCGCTTGCCACCACGCGCGGAGCTGTTCCTTGTCCGTGCAAGCGGCGATCAGCTCGGGCGTGACGGCGGGCGTCGTCGCGTCGTTATTCGCCGCGTCGGCGGTTGCCGGGCGTCCGTCTTCGTCGGGGTCGCCGGTGATGCCCCAATCAACCTGGGCGAGCTGGCGCTTCGCGTAGGTCAGGTTTGCGCCGAACGCCTGGGGGTTTGCCGGTCGGTCAACGATGAGCGCGCCGAGGGGCATAGTGTTTCCGTCGGCGTCCACGAGGCTCGAGATGAGGATAGGCGGCGTGTCCCCGGTGGGGGCCTGGATCGCCTGTCGGTAGGCGAGCCCGTGCTTTGCGCACGCGGCGCGGATGACGCCGAGCGTGGCTTTCAGGGATGCGAAGCGCGTCCTGAAGTGCGGGTTCGACGCGTCGAGGGGCGGGTTTTCACAGTCTGCCCAGGCGGCGGCGAAGCGCGCCTCGATGCTGACAGGGGTTCGCGCGGGCGTGGTCTTGCGGGCAGCGGGCTTCTTTTCGGGGGCGGTGTCGGTCATTGTCGTGTCCTTTCTATGTGGTCAGTTTGCCTGGGCGGCGTACCAGGCGGGCGGGGTGATTTCGGTGATCGCATCGCCGTAGGCGGGCCAGACGTTGAACACCTGGCACATGTTCAGGGTGTCGAGGGCACGGCGCATACGCGCGTACCCGGCGGCGAGGAAAGACTCGTCCATGATGACGACGCTAACCAGGTGGGGGGCGTCCACGCCGACGAGGACGTGAACGAAGCACGCGTCCTCACCGGTGACGGCTTTCCACTGGGTCAGATACCAGGCGGCCTGGACCGCGTAGTCGAGGTTCGCGGCGTCGCGCGCCCACGACTTGGGGCGCGGCTGCCTCGTGGTTTTCAGGTCCACGAGGACGGTACGCCCGACGTCGTCTCGCGTGGTCCAATCGATCCGGCCCCGGAGCCATAGGCCCGTGTCGGGGTCAACGCTGTAGATCGACTGCTCGGGCGTGCCCTGTGCGAACAGGGCTGCGGCGGCGGGGTGGTTCATGACCGCCTGGTAGGCGTCCTCGGCGCGCGCGTAGTCGGCGCGACTCATGGGGACCTGGCCGCGCTCACGGGCCGCCGCGATGTCTTCCTTCGCGGCCTTTGTGCGTAGGCTGTCGTGGTCGTGGACGTAGATGTCAAGGCCGGTACCAAGGACCATACCGTGGACGGTGTGACCGAAATCGAACGCTGCCTTCGGGGGGGCCGGGTTCTCTTTCGACCACTTGTAAAGGGCCGGGCAATCGAGGAGGCGCTTAGCCTCCGTCGATGACACCGACCCGGGGGGGCCAAAACGGCCCGAGTGGTAGTCCAGCTCGGGCACGTCGGGGTAGATGCCTGCCACGAAAGCGGCGGGGTCATTGTCTGCCATGTGTGGGTCTTTCCTTTCGGTCGGAATGTTGTCGGGATAGGCGTCGCCAGTCCCGGCTTAGGCTGATCGTGCCCGCGAGCGCGATCACGGCACCGAGGGGGAGCGCCCAGGACGGGTCCCAACCCCCGGGGTTGGTAGGGCCACCCGACGCGGCGACGACGAGCAGTCCCACAATGAGGAGGATAGGGGTGAGCGGGTTCATTTGCGTCCCTCCTTGCTGACCAGCGGGTAGGAAATGATGCACGGCACATGGTCGATTGCGCCGTCCTCGGCGCGGATCGCCACGCAGCCGTGCATTTCGAGGTCGTTGCCGTTGACGACGACATACCGGGCGTCGTTCATGAGCATTGCCGCGTCAATGGTGTCGTCGCGCTTCAGGGCGTGGAGTTCGACGCCCCACACGCCCTGGAACTCGGCGCTGCGGGCGACACGGACGTCCGCGACCGCGCGCGTTGACTGTTGCACGACGTCAACGAAGCGGGCGGCTACGCGTTTGGCGGCTTGGAAGGCCAGGAAATCGGGGTCCATGATGGGTGTCCTTTCGATGGGGTGCCCCCGGCCCTGTGGGGCGGGCCGGGGGCGATGGTGGTTGTCACTCGCTGTCGGCGAGCGCGGCGGCGATAGCCGTGTCAATGGCCGGGTAGGTCGGGCGCTCCTTACCCTCCCACTTGGAGCCCGCCCACACCTGCGCGGGCCAAAGGCGGCGGGGAAGGACGGCCTCGATGTCCGGCCACTCGCCCGGATCGTCGGATGAGAAGTAGACCTTCTCGCCGAGGATGCGGTTCATGACGACGCGAACCTCGTCGTCAATGACGTCGATGTAGATTGCGAGGAGGTTGTCGCCGTCAACGCGGGCCGTGAGGTCTGCGCCGGGCGCGATGATGCGCTTCCAGTCGCCGAGGGGCAGCTTGTTCAGGTCGATCCAGTTGAGTTGATCGGCGGAGGTAATGATCGGGTTCATGGTTTCGGTCCTTTCGGTCTTTGGGCGGGCGTTTCCCTCCCAATGATCCCAGCATACACCTATGCATAGCCGTATGCAAGACGCGTTTAGTGATGTGGCATACATAAAGTGAAAGGGGGCCTCGCCGACCGAAAAGGCGAGGCCCCCATGCCCCGACATGCGGGGCGGTGATGCACGGCTACAGTATATACACGGCGAACGCGGGCGCGCAAGTCGAAACTAACCGACCGGCAAAACGCCGCGCCCGCGCGTTAAATGAGGAAGTCGAGCGGCGCGTCGATCCCCCGCCGGAACCGATCATGAATCAACGGGATATAGCGCTCGTCGAGCTCACACCCGACCGCGTTCACGCCCTCCATTGCGGCGGCCTGTAGGGTCGTCCCCGACCCGGCGAACGGCTCGAGGATCGTCGCGCCTGGCCTCACCACAAGCCGGATCAGGTAACGCATGAGATCGAGGGGCTTGACTGTCACGTGCTGCACCCCCCCCACCTTCGGGCGTTCGTGCGTCGGGGCCTTCGGCTGGTACTTGAAGCTCGGCCAGCTGTGATCGGGCGCGCCCTGTTCGACAGCCGCCGCGAGCGCGGCTTCGCTGACCATGAGGTTAGGCGGGTAGGACCCGCCGACGGCGTCCATTGCTGACCGGATGTTCATTGCTCCGGTCCCGAAGGCGCTCACGTTGTCGACTAAGCTGCCCTCGAGTGGCTTTCGAGCCACTACGATAGGCTCCCATGCTGGTTTTAGGCCGAGGCCCCAGCCGTCCCATGTCTTAGCCATGTCCGTAACCGGCTCGCCGGAGCTGTGTACCTTGTGGGTGGACATATGCGTCGCTGTGTTGCCGCTGTCCCACTTTCTCACGTCGCGCCCCTCGCGCTCGTCGAGAACACCGGCTGCCCTGTCGAACATTGCAGAGAGATTTACCGCCGCCGGTTTCCTATCGGCGAATATCCATGAGAGTCCATCCCTGACTTCGAAGCCCGCATCCTCAATGCCAGCTGTGAGACGATGGTAGGTTCGCGGCGACGAAAACGCCAGCAGGTAGCCGCCGGGCTTGATGGTGCGCAGAGCTTCAACTGCCCATGATTCGGCCCATGATTGAAACCCGCGCGGCGTTGCGGTGTCCCACTTTTCGCCCATGAATGAAATTCCATACGGCGGGTCGGTAATGATCGCGTCGAAGTGATCGGCGGGCATTTCCCGCATGATGTCGCGGCAGTCGCCGTTGTGGAGGGTAATCCCCTCATAGATTGTTTGTCCGGTCATGGTTGCTCGCTTTGGTAGGTGGCATTGCGTTTCGATAGTAGGGCCATGCATCACTGTATGCAAATCTTCCATATGTGGCTACAGTCTCTTATATCCCTACTTGCATAACGCTATCCACTAGGTGTATGCTGGGGGTATCCCCTGAAGGGCAGGGGACAGACCGAAAGGACCGAAACCGTGAACACCGAGACCGTTATCAAGATGGTTGGCGACTTCTTTGACCTCACCGCCGAGGACTTCACCCCCAAGCAGCTCGCCGTCATCACCGAAGCCGCGACCGAAATCGAGGAGCGCCTCGCTAGGTACGGCGAGATGACGACGTTCGAGAAGAACATCATGATGCACGGCGCTATGGGTGCCGTCGTTGACTACGCGAGCGGATGCACGCCCCTGGCCGAGTTCATCTACGATGACGCCCGCCTGGAGGGCGCGATGATCGCGGGCATCTACGCAGGCAAGACCACGGCCCAGCTCGCCAACGAAGCGGGCATCACGCTTGCCAAGGCGTCGCGCATCCTCGGCAGCCTTGACTTCTGACCTATCCCCGCCCCGCCCAACCGGGCGGGGCGTTATCACCCCAATCACGAAAGAAGACCGAAATGACCGAAAACACCGAAGCCCACGACCGCGATGACCACGTGACCACGGCACTGCTGGCCGCCCTGATCGGCAAGACCGTACAAAGCGTTACCGTCACGCTCCCAGCCGACGCGCTGACCGGTGACTACCTTGCCCACCTCGTCGCCGACATGGAGCCCGCCGAGTACGAGGCGTTCGCCGCGACCCTTGACGAGCAGGTCGTCGCCAACGGCGCAACCAAGGCCGCCGCGCTCACCGATCCGCGCGAGGACCGCACGCCACATTGGCGGGGCGCTATCTACATGATTGACCGCGACGGGGACGACGTCACCGTGAAGGTGCTGGTTTTCACCTGCCGGTGCTAAGCGCGTAGACCAAGGCCCCCACCTGGACGGTCCAGGTGGGGGCCTTGTGGCGAACTAACGAGAAGTACGCTGTCAGTGTACCACGTGCGCCGTGAGGGTTTCGCGCTGTGCCTGTATATCCTCGCGCTGTGCTTGGATGTCCTCACGCATCCGCCCGAGTTCCTCGCGGATGAGTCGCACCTCATTGACGCGCTCGCCGCGCTCAATCTCGGCGCGCGCGTCGGCGCGGTTTTGTGCGGACTGAATCGCCGCCAGGCCCTCACGCATCTGCGCGGCTAGCGCGTCGAGGTCGTCGCGCAGGTTCGACCCGTGGTGATTCGTCACCTGCTCACGGGCGGCCTCGGCGGTAGCGTGGACGTCATCGAGCCGCTGTTTCAGGCGCTCCTGGAGCGCCCGCAGCTGGATCGCAATCGTCCCACAAATGGCAACAATCACACTGATGAGTGCTGCCACTACCTCCGGGGCCGTGATGACCGCGACGACTGGGTGAGTCGCTCCGGTCACTGATCGCCGCCCTCGATGGTGTTAGACGGCGTGGTCAGCTCCTCCCACCAGTCAATCAGGCCGGTGGGCTTTAGGGCGGTGTAGACGAGCTGACCGGCGGCGATCACGCCAGCCGCCTCGGTCAGGATGACGCGCCCGGCGTCAGGGAATCGGGTGACTCCCCACGCGATGAGCGTCAGGAGGACGGACGCGGCGATGAAAACCAGGCGCTTGGTCTGTGCCTCCCAGTGGGAGCGGGTGACCGTTGCGGTCAGGAAGGGGACGAGCGCGCCAATCAGGGCGGCGGTGGTGAGCGGTGCCATATTAGAAGCCTCCGTTGTTCAGGGCGGCCTGCATGGCCGCGACAGTGAGTGAGGGGGCGGACAGGACGCCGTCCCCCTCGATTCCGTACCGCGCGGAAAGCGCGTTGATGGTGACGGGTCCCATGATCCCGTCATTCGTGACGCCGAGGCGCGCCTGCATGGCGGCGATAACGGCGGAACCGTCGGGGTCGGTCTCCCACTCCCACCCGTCGGTGCAGGCGGGGAGGATCGATCGGTTTTCGACCTCCTGGGAGGACACCACGCCGTCGATGGGCGTCCCGAGCACTTCCTGAAGCGCCGCCGTCGTGCGGGGACCCCAGTAGCCGTCCTCGGCGATTCCGCCGACGGTGCTTGCCGACTGGTCATAGGCCGGGCGGATGACAGCCGCGACGCTATCCCAGTCGCGGGTGCGGCGGTACACGCCGCCGCCGTTGCCCTGAGAACCGCCGCTGCCGGGCGACGTGTTGAACTCGATGGTCTGCAGGTAGGACACGGCGTTGATTTCAACGAAGCCGATGTGATCGGCTTCGCCGTCGTCGTCCCAATCGAAGCAGACGAGATCGCCTGCCTGTGCGTTGTGGATGGGAACGAGGCGGCCCGCCGCGCGGGCGGCGTTGATTCCGGCGGGCACATAGGCGAACGCACCGCCGGGCGGTTCCATGCCGACCTGGGCGAGCGCCCAGGACACACCCATAGCACAGAAGGGGACGCCGGACGCGCCGAAATACGAGCCGCGCCCTTCGGCGTACCAACGCCCGTACTTGGTGCCCGTCTCCGGATCGTTCCAACGGCTGTAGCCAATTTCACCTGCGGCTACGCGCAGGACGTCATACGCCTTAGCCGTCATACTTCACCTCCCGGATGGGTGCCACGTCGTCGGGCGACGTGTTACCGGTGTCCTTGATGTCTTCCACGTTGTCAGGCATATTGCCTTCCTTTCTCTATCAGGCGGTCACATTCTACCGCGCAATGAAACCGGTCGCACCGCCCTAGAGATACTCGTTAGGGGGAGTGACATAACCCGGGTCCGTCGTGCCCTCGAGGAGGGTTGTCAGTTCGAGCACGTCGCCGTCATACAGGGTGACGGTGCGGGCTGCCAGCATTTGGGATGACGTGTACACAACCAGACGGTAGGTGCCCGGCAGGACATCGACGTCAACGGGCGACGTCTGATCGACGACGATGTCACCGGGGATGATGATAGCGCCGTTACCTGCGTTCCTAGGCGCGGGAACGGGCGCTGCGTTGATGGTTACTCGGACGGGGGTTTGGCTCGGCGTGACCACCGAGCCCCTGATTTTCGCTGTCATGGTGAAGTCCTTTCCAGTAGGTAGGTTTTTGATGTCAGAGTGCGGGAGCCGGGAACGCCATGACAGACAGCTTCGACCAGTCGTCGGCGGACACGGTGACCTTCGTCCCGTTCGGTCCGGCTCCGAGGAGCCACATCGAACAGTCGGGGACCGTGTTTGCGGGGATGACGCCGAGGCAGTGCGCCGACGTGGAATCGTCCCACGATCCGAGGCGGCTGCGGCCCTTGATGCCGTTCATCCAGACCTCCAGGTCAACGTACTGCTGGGCTGTCGCGTTGACGCCCCACAGGGAGCCAATAGCGAACGCTACGCGCTGGTAAGGGCGGGCCTCGATGCGGGCGTCACATAGCTTGCGGTAGTTGCCCGCGCTCAGTTCGACGACGCCGCTGACCGTGCTATTAGACGTGGCGAAGTCGACTGTCACTGACGGGCGGAGGACGGGAAGGCCGCCCGCGGTTTCCCCGGCGCTAGACAGGAGCAAGTTATGGACAAGGAAGTACATCGGATTGCCCGCCGTCGGGCCATTTCCTGCGGCAGTCGCAGCCTTGACGATGTTGCGCGCCTCGTCTGTCGTGGCGACGGCGCGGACAAGGCCGGAGGTACTGACCATCTTGTCGATTGACTCGACGATCCTGTCTCCGGCGTCGGGGATGATCGGCCCCTTTGGGTGCTGGTGCGCCATGCGCGCTCCTTTCCTAGATGGGGATCACAATCGCGGAAATGTCGCGATGTGACCACTTGCTGAACCCTGTTGATGCGTCCGTTCCGAACCATAGGCTGGTTTTGATCGCCCACGTGCCGCTAGTTGGGAGGTCCTTCAGCATGGTCAGCATTGTTAGCTGACCGGAGTCCCAACCATTGTACGAGTATTGGTTCGGAGTTTCGTACAATCGGCTACCGTTGACCTGAATGTCTCCCCACCGGTAAGCGGGTGACTGGACGCCCATGTCGTAGGACGACACGACGAGGATCATCGCGCGGCCCGACGACGACGCGGGGACCGTGAAGTTAGTGACCGAATAGCCCGATGAGCTGGGCGGATAGGTGCCAGCCCACGCGTAACCGGACGCGCCGAAAATGATCGACGCAAGCGAAAGGAGCGCGTCAGACGTCGGCGACTTGATCGCCATACCGTAGGGCTGCGCCGGGTCCAGCACAACGTATGGCTTTCCACCCTTACTAACGATCAGCTTATCAGGGCCGAGCGTGACGGCGTTCGCGCCGGACCCGGCAACGATGGTTTTACCGGTGATCCTGTCGGCGATCAGGTCGCCGCCGATCTTGGCCGTCCCGGCTACCAGTTGGTCAGTGGTGACCTTCAGGAACTTACCGGTTGCGGCGGCGACGGATTGGGCGTTGATCTTGGTCGCGTCCACGGACCCGGCGGCGATCTTCGGTGCGGTGATTGCGCCGTCCCTGATGTCTACTGCGCCGGTGGCCTTGTGGACGTCGACGTGACCGACGAACATCGGCGCGCTGACCGGTGCGCCCGTAGCGGCCAGGCACACTGGTTCGACGCTCATCCTGACCGCACGGTCGGGAACTGTCACCTGGGCGTCGCCTCCGACCGTGAACCACTTGTTTACCGGGTGGTTAGTGATCGGCACTGTTGACCCGCATACGGGGGCCGCTACGCGCGTTCCGTCCTCCGCGTAGAACGCAACGCGGACGCCGAACCCGCCGCCGCCGAGGCGGGTCATAGGCGCGACGGCGTGCCATGCGGCGGACGCGATAACGGCGTCACCGGGCTTGCACGGGACACGGTTCGCGGGTGACAGGACAGGACCGACTATCGTCGGGTCAGAAACGCCCATTGGGCGGGCCGTGACCATCGCGGCGCGCGCGTGACCGAGGTACTGGGTCGGCGGGGACGTGAATTGCCCGGGCTCGCTGATTGTCCACACGCCGTTTTCCGCGTGGTCGAAGTATGGGTCAGGCATGAGGTTGTCAGACATGACCGTGATCGCCGTCGCGGCGACCTTCCCGAGGAACGCGCGGTCCGCGATTAGCGTGTCAATAACGGCACTGTTGAACTTCGCGCCGCCCGCTACGGTCAGTTTGTTGACCGCCAGGTCAGAGATTTTCGCGTTTGTGACAGACGCGTCGGCGATCTGTGCCGTGCCTACGGCGAGGTCACCGATTTGTGCGCGCCCGATAGCCTTTGCGCCGATGTAGTCCGCGCCGATACCGACGCGCGTCCACGTGCCCGACGTGAGGACCCAGCGGCGGACCATTGTCGCGCCGTCACGGACCTCCCACAACGCGCCCTCGGGCTTTCCCGTGGCGTCGGCGGGCGCGGGGTCACGTGTGGCGACGGTGATCGCGCCGTTCGGCGTGGCCTGGCCACCCCCCGATTGGGCGAGCGCGTCGGCGGCGTCCTGCGCGGCCTTCGTCGCCTTTGTGAGCGCGTCGCGGGCGTTGGTTGCGGCGGCGTCGGCGGCGTCCTGCGCGGCCTTCACGCCGTCCTGTGCGGCCTTCACCGCACGTTCCACTTCCGCCTTCGACGCGGTCAGGTCGGCGCGCGCTTCGGCGAGCTGTGAGTCAAGCAGGCTAACCCGCTTGTGCGCGTCCACGATCTGACGACCGGTTTCACCGACCGGTAGGACGGTGGCCCCGGCGGGCGTGGCCCCGGCGGGCGCACTGACCGACGCGACGCGGCCAGTCGAATCACGCGGGAGGGTCACGCGCGCCCCGACGTAGGTCAGACCGGCGTCTGCGCGGGCGACCACGTGGGACCCGTCGGCCCCGTCGATAGCGACCGAGACGAGCCCCTGACCGGCGTCAACAACGCTCGTTACCCACCCGGTCAGGGTGGTGTCAGGGGCCGCGAGCTGATCGGCGACCGCCGCCTCGTCGGGCACTAGGTCGAGGAATGGGGAAAGGCTTATATCCATGATTCCTCCATCATATCAACCCGCATCACGTGCCCGGGGTCATCGAGGGTGATCGACAGGGCCTGCACGCGGCCCCTGACGCGTTCGACCGTCCCGTCCTCATGGTCGATCACGACGAGGATGAGGTCACCGACCTCGAGCCGGGGATCGGCGGCGATCTGTACCGACCGCGCGCCCGACGCCGCGAGCGCCTTGCGCATGTAAGACGTCGCGGCCTTTTCCACGGCGTCCGCACTGGTCGCCGCGTTGAACTCCTTTCGCTCGGTCACGATCCCGTAGCGGTCGGGCGCGTAGATGCCCGTGAAGTTCTCACGGACGGCTGTCCACTTGGTGGACGAATCGCCCTGCGCGGACCCCTGCACGATCCACCGGTTAGGCGTGCGTTCACGCGCGGCCCGGACAGCGCCTACCAGGAGGTCAGTGCCCGTGTAGACCTCTACGGGGTCCCCCCCGTAGTTCAGTGCCCACACATGAAGGCACCCATCCGGCTTGACACCGTACATGAGGCCGTATGTCTCACACAGCTCCTGCAGGTTTTCCGCCTTCTTGACCCCCCATTGGAAGTTTGTACTAATCGACCGGTCAGGCACCTCGAGAACAACGGGGATCGTCTGACCGAACGCCACGCTTGACGTGATGATGCGTTGCACCTCACTACCCAACGTCGCACCGGCGGGCGGCGACGACGGCCAGACCGCCTGGTCATCGACGATGGTCTGCACGAGGTCCATCGCCGTAACCTCCACGCCCCCCGACCGTTCCTCCCAGTCGGTCAAGACAAACCACCCGTAGGGGATGCGCGTCATTTCCCCGCCGATTTCGACGAGCGCCGTCACGTGAAGGCGCTGTCCGTAGTTGTTAAGCGGGTCACCGGGGGCCGTGGGGACCATGCCGGGGTCAACCCTCATGGTCAGTTTCGACGGGACCACGCGCTTCAACGTGGACTCTACCTTCACGTCCCACGCGGGAATGTCAGACGCTATACAAGATCCGCCGTGATACACGTCAACACGGACGCCGACGGCGACCGGCCCGGACAGGGCCGCGAGACTAGGCCCGGCCCTCATGCGGGCATCCCCGCGATCAGGCGGGCGAGGGTTACCTCGCTTTGATCGGACTTGTTTCCCGTCCGGTCAGACCATGCCTGCCAGTCGCCCCACGTGACGACGGCGACCGCGCCGCCCCCGAGGCGATCCACATCCAGCGGCCCGGCCTCGGTCCACTGAACGGTCAGGGTGATTGTGCCGTCCGCGCCGAGGCGCTCGCGGTTCACGCTGGTCACGGTGACCATGCGCGCGGGGACGCCGGGCGTTGCGTCGCCGGGCGCGATGATGATGTGTCCGCGCGCCCTGAGTACGCGCCACGCGTCGGCTTCGGCGGACGCGGGGAGTACACAGTGGGTTTTCCCGGTATGGAGGGGGGTGCGCATCGACCACCTGGTTAGACGGTCATCGATGATTGACGCGTCTGACTTCCACGATATGGGGTCCTGATTGTTCCAAGCGGTCAGTCCGTCGACAGGGCGTCCGTCGATGCCTGTGAGGAGCATTCCGCCGCCGGGGATGGTGCGTCGGGTAAGCGTGACCGTTTCCCTTCCCACCTGGTAGGTGGTGGGCACGCCGGGGGCCGCGAGCGCGTCAGAGAAGACGCCCGCCTGCCCACCGGACCATAGGACGCGCGAGCCGGTGGTGACCCGGACACCGGCGTCCACGCTGAAGGACGGGAGCCCGGTGTGGGCGGCGATCCACTTTCGGTTTGCCATGTTGTGCCTTTCGTTACACGCGTCGGAGTGTGCGGACGGTCTCACCCTGCAGGTAGGACGTGAACTCACGCTCCCCGACGCGGAGCGTCAGGGTTTCGGGGAGGCCGCCCGGGCCTGACCATCCGGTCGGTGCGGTCGGCGCGCCCATGTTCGGCGCGAGTGATGCCGTGAACCGCCCGAGGCTGTCGCGGGCCGCCGCGTACTGGCTTTCCATGCCGGTAACGAAGCCGCCGATAACCAGACGTCCGGCGTCCTTCAGGATCACCCGGTCAAGGTCTTCGGGTCCCTTCCATGACGGGAGCATGGACGTGAGGGACCCGAGGGTCGATTGGACGGCCCCGAAGGCGCTCTTGATGCCGTTGATAAAACCGTCGATGATCGACCGACCGGCAGAGATTAGCCAGCTGCCCGCGCCTGAGAACACGCCCAAGATGCGGGACGGGAGCTGTTGCACGTAGGACACGGCGCTAGACACGCCGGAGCTGATCGCGCTCGTGATCCCTGACCACGCGGACGACACGAGCGACGTCAAGGACGACCACGCGGCGGAGAACAGGCCGGACACCATCTGAAGCCATGCGCTTAGGATGCCACTGATCGCGGACACCACGCCGGAAATGATGCCCTGGATAGCCGTCCACACGCCGGAGAACATGGTCTGTATGCCTGTCCACACGCCCGACCAGTCGCCCGAAATGAGGGCACCGACCGTCTGAATCAGGCCCTGGATGAACGTGAGCGCGCCGGAAATCACAGTCATGATCGCCGAAAACACCGCGCTCACGGTCGAGCCGAGCGTCTGGAACACGGGTATCAGAATCGTCCCGAGCTGTTCGATGATCGGCCCTAGGAACGCGCCGAGCTGGACGAACGTCTCCCCGAGCTGCGACAGGACGGGCATGAGGGCGTCAACGCATTGGCTGACCAGTTGGACAAGCACCTCGACGACCGCCGCGACGATGGGCGTCAGGGCCGTGATTACCGGGGCCAGGCCGTCGCCAATCTGACCAAGTAGCGGCCCGATTGCCTCGACTAGCTGCATGAACACGCCGCCGAGCGGCTCTAGGGCGGGGAGGATCGCGGCCCCCATGTTCATGAGTGCGTCACGCAGCGCCTCGGAGTTCTGTAGGACGCCGACGAACGCGCCGACCGCGAGCCCAATGGGGCCGGTCAGTCCGGCGAAGCCGCCGCCGATGAGGGGCAGCTGCGACAATAGGGGGCCGAGCGCACCGGCAAGGCCGCCAACGACGGGCGCAATTCCTCCGAGCATGCCGGTGAAACTGTCAAGGCCACCGCCGCCGTTGACCATGCTGTCGATCCCGGCGGCGACCGTCTCAAATACCGGCGTCAGGGTATCGGCGAGGCCGCTGAGCGCGTCGGTCAGTGGCCCCTTCAGTGGTTCGATGATTTTCACGAGCCCGCCGGTGATCGCGGCCTCTAGGTTGCCCCACGCGCCTTCGAAGGTCGCCGTCGATGTGGCCGCCTCCGACGCGACGTCGGTTAGGCCGAGGCTCATGATCGCGGCGTTGAACTCATCCGCCGAAATCTGACCGTCGGACATGGCCTTCGCAAAGTCACCCGTGTACGCGCCCGCATCGAGTAGGGCCTGCTTGATCGGCCCCGCCGCGCCGGGGATCGCGTCGGATAGCTGACGCCAGTTTTCGGCGGTCAGTTTTCCAGCGCCCGCCGTTTGGGTCATGACCTGCCCGACGGACTTGAAGGTTTCCGTGTTGCCGCCTGCGACGGCGTTCAGGTTGCCCGCCGCGCGGGCAAGGTCGGCATAGCCCTCGACGCCGTTCGACGCGAGCTGCGCCGTGACCGACTGAATGTCGGACAGGTCGTAGACCGTGCGGTCAGCATACTCCTGGACCGACGCGGTCAGCTCTTCAATGGTTGATGAGTCAAGGCCCGCGAAGTTTAGCGTTGACTTGAACTTGTCGGTTGCGTCGGACGCGGCCAGGGCCTCACCGGTGTAGGACGCGATGAACGCGCCCGCAGCCGCGAGGCCCGTGGCCGCTAGGGTCCCGACGGCCTTGAACGCGCCGCCCATGCTCGCCGTGATCGTCGATCCCCACGAGGACGATGACTTCGTGACCTGCTGGTCAACGGCCCCGAACTCCTGTGCGATGCTTTGCCCCATCCCCTTAAAGGACGGGACAACGTTGATCCACGCGGTGCCGATGTCCATTCCGCCAGCCATTTGGTTGTCCTTTCGTCTGATCGGTCAGGATTCGCGTATAGCCGCGAGCGCGGCTTCGAGTTCGTCGATGGGTAGTGCGACGTATGTGTCCGCCTTGTTGTCCCACGGGCGCGGGAAGGGTGGGGGGACGCGCTGGTTTCGTTGCCCGTCGCGTGTTTTCGACCACTGAAGCCACCGTAGGGCGTCCGATGCTAGGACGCCCCACTGGTTGGTCAGGAGTGACCATTCCCAGGCGGGATCGACCTTGCGGCGCGTCCACGATTCTGGCTGCGCGATCATCGCGGCGGCGAGTGATGCGGCGCGCATTGGGGGGAGCTGCCGCCAATCTTCCACCTGGTAGAACCGGAGGAAGTCGGCGGACAGCTCATCGGGGGCTTTTTGCTCCGCCCCCAGGAGCGTCAGGAGTTTGGGGCGACAGCCTTGACTGCCTTCAGGAGGAAGGCGGTCATGTCCTTGACGTTGACACGTCCGTCGGCGTCGCGGAGGTGGTCCTTGACCGCCTGGTAGGCGTCGCCCTTGAAGACCATGCGGAAGGGGCGCACGATGTTTTTGGGGTCACCGTTGTCGACGTCGGCGAGCGCCTCGAGGAGCTCGTAGTCTTGAAACACGGCGGGGTCAACGGTGATTTCAAGGCCGTCAATTTCAACGGTCTTGGTGGTCAGCTTCGTCGCCATGTCACGCCGCCTTCTTGATGTACTCGTAGACGGTGTTCCCCTGGCTGTCGGGGAAACACGTCACGGTGGTTTCGTAGCCAACGGCGGTGCCGTCCACATACGTAACGTCGCCGACCTCGGTAACCTGACCAGCCGGTACAACGATGCGCTTGACCGCATTGCCGGTCATGAGCATGTCAATAACGAACGCGCGGCGGGGGAGTTCCTTGCCGTTGTGCTTGACGGTGATCCCGGTCGTCAGATCGCCGGTGACGTTGTCCTGACCGTAGACCTCCTTCAGGACATCGACGTCGAGCGCCTGCACGAGGGTAAACTTGAAGGTTTCCGTTCGGCTTGTCCGAACGGTCAGGATCGTGTCACCGCCCCACGCCTTGATGTTCTCGACGTCCTGATCCAGGCCGTTGGTCAGGCCGTCCTCGGACACGTAGCCGAGCTTGACGAACCCGGCGGCGAGGTTGGTCGTCGCGTCGGTGGGGAGGGTGAGCTTGGTCGTGCCGGAGCTGATCGCGCCCGCCGCTACGGGCTTGGCGACTGACGCCAGGCTAGAGTCATTGTTAGCCATTACACATGTCCTTTCATGGGCGTGTAGGCATCATGAATGATGCCGTGACAGTGAGCTGGTAGCGCGCCTGCCTACTGTCGGGGTCAGGGAAATTATACATGCTGGTCACCTGCAGGGCAGCCATGTCGGCGACGCGCGCGGGCGCGCCAATCAGTGTGTCTCGCACGTCGCTTGCCAGCTGGTAGGCGTCGGCGTGCTTGTCGGCCCATGCCTGCACGGCGTACACGCCGTGGTCGATCAGGTGGTCAGTGCGCCCGCCGGTGCGTTCAATGGTCACGAGCGCGCCGCCCGTGTAGTTTCGTGGCACGGTCGCGTGGACGGGCACGGACCCGCCGCGTAGGTTGGCGCGCAGGTAGTCGATGAGTCGCTTCATTAGCCTTGCACCGCCTTTAGGAGCGTGTTGTCGCGCGCGTTGCGGCGGCGCGCTTTGAAGGTTGTTGCGTAGACGGCCCCGTGGGGGCGGTCCGTCTGAATGACGGAGCCCTCAAAGCCTTCGCCCGCACGCGCCGCGATAGCGTGAACACGCTCCTCGATGAGCGGACGGGTCATGTCGCCTACCTTGCGGTAGTCAATTTTGACTCGCGCATTTGCCATGTGGTCATCCTTCCGTTCGTTCGACGGTGACGGGGAGGTCCCATGCGCCGGGCGTCAGGGCGGCGGCGTACCGTTGGGGATCGCCTATCACGCGGTAGGTGACGCCGCGAACGATGACGCGACAGCCCCGGAGGTTGCCCTCATGGGTCTTTGGGAAGTGGAGCGTGAGTGCGTCGCGGTCGCCGTCGCGGCGGAGGCTCCCGTTCAGGTCGTCCGTTGACGCGGGGGCAACAAGGACGTTCCCGACGGGGACTCCGGGTTGCCATTCGGTCAGCTCATCCCCGAACGCATCGAGGCCGGCGTCCGCCGGGCGGATCAGGGTCACGGTTTCGCCGCGTATCATGATCGACCTGCCAGGAGGTCAACGTTGAACGCGCGCGACGTCGGGAGCCCAAGGCGGCGGCGATGGACGCGTGTGAAGCTCATCGACCCGGTGGGGGTCTTGTAGGACGCCGATTGCGTGTAAGGGCCAGCCGTCTGGCTGATCTGTGTTGCCCCGAAGGGTGCGTCACCGGCGGCGCTACGTTGCATATAGGCCACCATGTCGCACACGACGTCGGCGGCGGTGTCGGCCTGGACCTTACCGGCTTGTATAAGCACGGTGATGTCAAAGCCTTCGCGCGCGAACTCATCGCGGACGATGCGCGATGCGCGGGCGAGGTGCGCATCGGTGGCCGCCGTTTCGGCGGCGTCTAGCGGGCCGTACCGGTCCGCGTAGTCTCGCGCGGTCGCGAGGGTGAACCCCGTCATTGCGCCTCCTTTCCTACCATGTGGCAAGGGGGGCGACCGCCAGCGCTAATGGCCGGAGCCGCCCCCCCCTGTTCACGTGGTCACTTTTCGGCGACCACCGCGAAACGATCCACGAACGCATACCATCCGTACACGATTTCGAGCCGGAGGGCGATCTGATTCTTGCGCTTCAGGTCGCCCTGGCCGTCAGGGTCGCCGTAGGTGATGAGTTCGACGGGGAGCTCCTTCTGGATGCCCCATCGGATACCGCCGGTGAAATCACCGACGATAGCGCGTACCTTTGTGTCGGTGGCCTCGGGGAGGCCGGACACCGTGGAGCCGACGGCGACGGGGACGCCCATGAAGGACGTCACCTCCGCGCCGAGGCCGAGCTGCGGGTAACGCGGCGTGGACGTGACGCCCGCGCCGTCCTTGACCATGAGGTTGGACAGCGCCCAGGTGAACTTGGGGTCAAGGGCCGCGCCGGTCACCTGAACGCCGGTGTTAACGTCGTTGATGATGAGACCGGCGGCGGCGCGGAAGTCCGCGTCGGGGTCGGAGCCGCCCTTGCCGAGTTCAACGCGCTTGGTCGTCGCGTTGATGTAATTCGTCCAGCTGGTAATGGCCTGGCCATTCAGGGGGTTGATGCGGTGGTACACGCCCAGATCAAGGGCGCGGGACAGGGCGTCGGCACCGGCGGAGGCGAGGGTGCGGAGCACGCCGAGCTGATGCTCGTCGTCCGCCCACTGAACCTCCTGCGAAAAACGCATGGTGACCTGCGCCTTGTGGGGCGCGGCGGTGACGGAGCCGAAGGACCCCGTGGTCGAGTCCTTGTCGCCGTTCTCCTCCACGAACTGAGCGCGGGGGAGGTCGTTGAACGTGATGATGTCCGTCTTGCCGAAACGCATCGGCTCCTGTGCGGACAGCTTCGCAATGGTCGATGTCGAAAGGGTCTTCTTGACCATTCCGTCCGCGATCTCGCGGGGCATGAGCGGTGCGGCCTGGCCGGTACCGAAAACAGCCATGTTCGTTGTTCCTTTCAGTGGGTCAGTTTCCGAACAGGGCCTTCACGAACGCCTGCTCGGTTGTCTGGTTGGTCTCGGGGACGGCCCCGAGGGTGGGGATGACGGGTGTCGCCGACCGGGCGGTCAGGAACTCCGCGAGCGCCTTTCCGTGCGCGGTCATTTCCTCACGGGTCGATCCGCGAAGGAGGTCGGCGGGGACGCCGGTTTCCTTTGCGACCTCACGGACGAGGGCCGTGTGCGCGGCCTCACGCTCGTAGGTCTGAACCTTCGCGGTGGCTGCCGCGAGGTCAGTTTCGAGGGTGCCGATCTTGGCCGCGAGGTCGTCGTAGTCCGCGTACTTGCGGCGCTCACGTTCGACGCGCTTCGTAATGATCGCGTCGAGGGCCTCCTGGCTGGTGATCGGGTTGAACGCGTGGTCAGGCGCGGGGGCCTGTTCCTTCGTCGTGTCCTGAGTGTTGCCCGCGTCGGGCGCGGGGGCCGCGTCGGGCGCGGGGGCCGCGTCGGTGTTGGTTTCGTCATCCATGATGTGCCTTCCGTTTATGGGGGCCGTCGCCCCGTTTCCCAGCTGAACCCCAGCTGTCAGGTTGTTTGCGGGCGGTCTTTCACGCCGTCCGCGTATGCGCCGGGCGTTGACCGCCTGGCATGTCGCATGAGCACGTTCAGGTCTGAGGGGTTTTCCCCGCTCATGATCGCCGCGCTTCGTGCCTCATTGTACAACGTTTCCAGGTGGTCAGGGTTATAACCGTCGATCTTGGGGTCTGTGTCCCCGAACGCGGGGACTATCTCGCAATCGCAATCGTGGTGAAAGCGGTTGCCGAGGCCGCCCGCCGTCTTTTTCGACGCGTACACCCAGCCGCGCGAGGCCAGCATGGTGCAAAACGCGCATGTTTTCGCGCCGCGCGGGACGCGTGCCCACCTCGGGTTAGCCGGATCGCGGCGGACGTTGCGGAGAACGGTGTCGCGGCCCGCGTCCTTGACCCACATTTGGAGCCCGCCCATGAGGTCGGACAGCATTTTTTCTTGCTGGTCAGACCACAGGTGCCCGGCGGATGCCCGGACGCTCGCTTCGACCTGAGCGGGGAGCGCCGACGGGGCCGGGGTAGCCCGGTACGCAGACCGGACGCCCGCCGCGTCGCGTTCGCTTTCGTACCATTCGGTAGCCGCGAGCGCGGCGACGTCGCCATATTGGGCGGCGAGGCGTGGGACGAAGTCGGCGAGCGCGTCACGGCACGCGGCGGGGTCGTCGAACGGCAGCGTATCCCAAAATGCGGTCAGGTCGGCGCGGGCCGCCTCGACCGCCTGGTCAACTGCCTTGGAGTATCGGGTGATGGAGCGGCGGGTGACCATCACGCCTCCCGCGTCGTGGCGAGCTTATCCAGGCGGTCAAGGATCGACGTCGCGCCGGTCCGACGGGTTTCGGCTTGCATCTGGTCGATCTCTTGCTGCGTGAACCCCGCGCGGCGCATGCCGACCGTCGTCGTGGCGACGTCGGGCATGGCTTGGGCGATCTTGACAATGAAGTCGGACGACGCCTGCGGGGACACGTAGCGCGCGGGCGTCCAATTGACGGCGAGTTTCCAGGATTCGTCGGGCGCGGTGACCGAGTGGTCACGAACCATGACGACGTCCTCAATGATGCGGCGGAGCGCGGGCGTGAAAACGCGCCACTGGTACTCCGCTTCGTCCGATAGGGCGTATTCGGCGGCCTGCATGGCCTCGGCGGACGCGGGGTTGTCCGCGAAGATGCCGACGGACGACGTCGGCATGTTCGTAGCCGAGCACAGATTTTGCGCGAGCTGCCGGTACATCGATAGGTGCGGGTCCATCGACAGTTGCGAAAACTGACCGACGGAGGGAATGTCGCCGTTTTCGTTGGGTGACAGGGCGAGGATGCGCCCGGTGATCGCCGACCAACGGTCAACGCCCGCGAAGGCGTCCTCATCCGCGCCGAGCACGTACCGCTGCGGGGATGAGAAGAACTCGGCGGACGCTTCGGTTCGGACCATCGTCCTAATTGCACAGTCGGTCAGGTATCGCACCTCGCGGCTGATGCGGGAGCGCCCGAAGGGGCGGCTGATCTGCGGATCATAGGTCAGCATTTCGATCAGGACACGCCCGGCGGGGTTGGGGAGGCGTTGCACCTGCCACGCGCCGCGCTTGCCACGCGTTAGGCGGATCGTTTCGCCTGGGAGGAACAGTGTCGCGTCTGACGGTTCGACGAGGCGCGTGATGGTGTCCATGTCCCACCCGTCGCCGTCGGGCGACGTCGCGCCGTTGATCGCCAGGCCAGCGGTGACGCATCGGCGGCGCGTGTCCCACTGGACGGACGTCCAGCGGGCGTCGCGGGCCTGGATGACTACGGGCGGTTCACCCGCCGCCGTGTCGCCCGCGCCGACGACGAGGAAGGAGCAGGAGTGCTTGTAGGCGGATTGGATTGCCTGCATGAGTTCGACGTCAAACGAGTTCCTAACCAGGAGTTCAGTGACGTCGAACGGGTCGAGCCGCCCGTCGAGGGAATACCCCTCAAAGACGTGCTTGCGGGCAAGTGTGGACACGGCCTTCGCGGGCCACCCGAGGGCGGCGCGGACGCGGGCCATTTGGGGCGGGACGCTGATCCCGAGGTCCTGGAAGACGCGGTGACCGTCGTAGTAGGCGTTCAGTAGTTCATTCTTTGCGGCCTTAGTTTCGATGCGCTTCCATAGCGCCGCGAAAATGGCCTGCTCCGCGCCGGTCAGGGCGGCGATCACGGGGGCGGGCATAGGTTCCCTTTCCGGTTGGTTGACTTTTGTCTCCAATGGTACACACCGCCGCGCTGTGATAGGGGATCGGCATATCACACCGCCCACATTGGCATTATGCATCACATGTGCATATAATGATGCAAAGACCGTTCAGAAAGGACCGACATGACCGACATCGCCGAGCGCCGCTCGGACCTGCTGATTTCACAGACTGACTTCGGGCGGCTCGCCGCCGGGGTGAAACAGACATCCGTCTCACGTTGGGAGCGGGGTAAGCACATCGAGCAATCTGACATGTTGGACAATGTGCTTGACTCCGCCGAAGCAAAGCGGCGCGCGCTGACACGCTTCATTCACAAGGACCGACCGCGCTTCGCGGTCACGGAGGCCGATTATCGGGAGCGTTTCCCGGATTATTGCCCAATCATCCCCTATGCCCTGTATCGCATCATTCATAACGCGGTACACGACATGACTACATGACGACAACGCCGCCGCCGCGCCGCCCCTGAGCGTTCCCACCACGGAGCGCACGGGGGCGGCGTCGCGTTGTACGGGCGATCCAGTACGCCGCCGACGCCGCGTCGAGCGGGGACGGGTCGCCGTCTTCTACGGTGGCCGCCCATCCCCAGGCCCCGTCCTGACCGCGCAGGCGCTTGTCGCACGTGGCTACCGCGCGGTTCAGGAGGTCGTCACGTTCGCCCTTCGGGTGGGTCAGGTGCTTTTCACGCACCGCATCGAGGAACAGGGACGTTGCCCCGAAATACTCGCCGGTACTCATGATGTGGATCATGGGCTTTGGGACGCCGCGCTCACGCAGCGCTTCGGCGAGGACACCCGACCCGGCGCGCCCGAGGATCGCAATCTCCGCGATCCGGTGACGCCGTTCGGCGATCCAATCGGCGAGCTGCGCGACGCCGACGTCCGCGCGCCCTGAGTACGCGCCGATTAGTTCGACGTGACCGCCGTCCTCGGTCCTGACCGCGCCCGCGACGGCCTGGTGAAGCCCGTCCGCCGTGAAGGACACGCCAATCGTGCGCACGCCCTCCGACTCATCCGGCGGCGTCGTGGTCGCCGTTGCCGACCATTGGGCGGGCGTAATCAGGCGCTTTGCGCCCGCGTCCTGACGCCAGATTCCGAGCCGGTCCTGTGCGAACCGTTCGGGCGTGTAGGTCTCGTATTCGCCTTGCACGACCTCGTGGTTAATTAGGCTGTTCCACGACGGGTTAGCCTGCCACCTGGTCAGCTCCGACGCCGGGTCGAAGTCGGCGGCGTCAGGGTCCGCGCCCCATTCGACCCACGCCGACGCCGTGGACTTCCCCGACATGGCCGCCTTCCTGACCATGTCGAAGGTGTAGCAATCGTCCTCATCCTGTGGGGGCGTGCCGAGGAGCCACACCTGCGGGTTGGCGCGCGCGGATATCGTTGAGTTGATCGACGTCCACGCCCGGGACCCAAGGATCTGTGCCTCATCGAGGAGGAGGCAATCTGAGCTGAAACCCTTGCCGCCCGCGCCGGAGCGGGCCTTGAACTTGATCTTCGCGCCATTCTTGAACTTGACGGACTCGCGTCCAAAGGCGTTCATGACGCCGTTTTTTGCCAGGCGGTCACGGAGCCCCTGGTTTTCGTCGGCTTCGACGATCTCTAGGAGCTTTTCGAAGGTTTCGCGGGCCGTGTCTTGCTGATGGGCGGACACGACGATGAGGCGCTCCCCGAAAATCAATGCGCCCGCGAGCGCCCGCGCGACGAGGAGCTGGCTCTTGCCGTTCTGACGGGGCACGGACACGCCGACGCGCTTTGCCGCCCACGTGCCGTTTGCCTGTTCGCCCATCGCGGCGTCCAACACGAGCTCCTGCCACGGTAGGAGCGTGACGCCCAACATCGCGGACAGGTCGGCGACGTCTTCCCAGCCGTTAGACCGCTCGCCCTCGGGGCGGACGAGGACGCGCGGCGGGGCCTCCCCTAGCAGCGCGACGTCGGGCGAGTTCGTCGAACGGGTCAATTGCTGATTCCTTCTTACTGGCTTGTTCGGTCAGGGCGTTCAGCTCGGCTAGCGTGGCCCGGAATTGGCTTGCTAGCGGGCCTCGGCGGTCCGGTGGGGCGTCCTCGATGGATGCCTTCAGGACCCCCGCTAGCCATTCTAATTCTTGCTGACGATTTTGGGGGAGGCTCACACGCCACTCGGAATGTGCCTCGATCACCTCGGGGCTGTCATCGACCGGGCGCTCGGCTTGGTACTTCAGACGGCGGACGCGGTTCACCTCGTCGCGGTGTTTTTTCATGTACCGCCTGTTTTTCGCGTGGTCGCGACAGGTCTGTGAGCAATAGGTTTTCTTGCGTCCGCGCGCGGGCTGATCGAGCTCGGCTCCGCACTCGCGGCAGTGCGTCGGGGTGGGGGCCATGTTCGACCTTTCTGTGTGTGTTTTTCGCTTTGCCTTGGGGGGTTCACGGGGGCCGGGGGGAGGGGGTGCCCCCCGTCACGTTACCAGGCTACCAGGGTTGTTGTGGTGCCTGTTCGGCGGCGCTTTGGAGCGTTGTTGCGCCCGTTCCCGCGCCGTTGATTGCATCGCCTGCATATCGTGCGCCCGTTGTCGAGCGTGTTCGTCCCGCCAAGCGACCACGGGGTGATGTGGTCGGGTTCGGGGCTGTCCGGTTGCAGGCTGGTGTCCCATGCGAGCGTGACGCCGCAGGTGGGGCAGGTGGTCTGTCCGGCGGCGCGGTCACGTTTAAGGACGGCTGCACGCCAGCGCTTGTGTCCGGTGGTTCCGGTCCTACTGGTGGTCATGGTGGGTGGGGGGGGTGGTTGTTGGCGGGGGGGGGGGTTTGTGGTCCCCCCCCGCCGGGGGGGGTAGAAGGGGGGGGCATTTGGCCAGGGGGTTGGGGGGGGGGGGGGGGGGTTTGTTGGCGGGCGCGCCGTGCGCTGGTGCGGGGCGCGGTTCCTTGGCGACCTTGGGGAACCGGAGGACGATCTTTTGGCCGGGCTGGCCGTTTTTGGTCGTGTAGGTTTCGAGGGCGAGGGCGCCCGTTGCGATCACGGGGTCCCCCTTGCGTAGGAGCTCGGCGGCGGCTTCGGCGTCGGCGTCCCATAGGGTCGCGTTGATCCACAGGGGCGCGCCGTCGTCCTCCCACTCGCCGGTCTGTCGGTTTTTGCGGCGGGGGGTGGCCGCGATGGATAGCTCGAGGACGGCGTGGCCGCCCTGTGTCCATCGGAGCACGGGTTCGGCGATCCGGCCTGTGATGGTTGCTGTTGCTGGCATTGCAGGGCCTTTCGATTAGTCGCGGGTGGGGAGGTTGCGTGATGCGCGGGCGATGTCCGCGAAGGCGCGCATCGGGTCATAGTTTCGGTACTCATCGATGATACGCTGCCGTTCGGCGTCGGTGTCGATGGTGTACTCGATGCGGAGCCCGACGTGGTGCGCGTCAACGTACTCGACGGCGGTCGGTTCAATGCTGATTGCTTCGGCGTCATCGGGTAGCTTGCGGAGGGCTTTGGCGATGTCGCGGAGCTTCACTGGCTTGTCGGACGCCCAGGTGATTGTCAGGATGCGCGTGTTTCGCGTGTTCA
>ERZ773074.190-NODE-190-length-28316-cov-29.198011_pt1 | contig 28316 bp, 26 predicted proteins | sample MGYA00580615_ERZ773074 | MGnify/ENA primary metagenome ERZ773074 (study PRJEB29015, sample SAMEA2738126) | human oral metagenome | biome: human oral; feature: human-associated habitat; material: saliva | place: China | collected 2160 ...
CCTGGGGCATGCCGGTGAACCGGTAAGCCGACACGTCATTATGGCACAGCGCCCCATCAGCTTCAACGACGACAGCCCCCCGTGGGCGTGAGATCAGCTATGGGCGAAGCCTGACCATTGTCTCCCTTGCCCGCCAGTTGGACGACGAGGCGCCGGCCTCGATTAGAACGCGATCTCGCTCCTGTGCGGACCAATGTTCGCGGCCGACGTCAGGTACGTCGCGCGCGAGGATCCGTACCGCGACATCCCATCCCAGACGAGGTAGCGGTGGAGGTACGCGGGTGGCACGTAGACCTCGGCGTTGAACGCCACGAAACGCGCGGTGGAATGGGCGGCGCTTCCCGCAAGATCGATACCCGCGCTGTTTGCCGTCAGGCGAACCGCCTGGGCGGGATTGTAGGAGTACGTCACGCCAGCGATACGGTACGCGCCGATGTAGCGAGTCTCGTTCGCGCGCAGCTTTTCCCCTGCCCCATTGCGCCAACGCTTGTAGCGCCTGCGCCCAAGCATCGACGTGTCGGAGGCGAGAACCGCCTCGATGAGTTCCACCAAACGCACCCTGGCCTCGTCGGCGATGGCGTCGAGGCGCTCCAGGGCCTGCCCGGGAGTAATCGCTACGCGATCGAGGCTCTCTGAGATGTCGATGACGGCCAGGCGTTGCTGATCCATCCACTCGACGAGGGAGGCGACCATGGCCCTCACCATCGGCACCCTGCTTCGCCACTGGATGGAGTCCGTGATGGTCTCGATAACGGTCATGTCCTCAAAGACGACGCCCATCTCGTTGTCCCATATCCGCCGCCAATTGGGACCGCGATCGAAGAACTCGCACGCGGCCATCATCGCGGCGTCGGCATCCATCAGCGAGGGAAAGCTTGCGACGGCCCGCTCCACGCTCCGCGACGTCGCCGCGCTCAGCGACGCGGGGAAGGATAACGCACCACACGAGGCGATCACGGCTCGCGCCCTCTCACGCTGCGCGCGGGCGGCCTGGTAGCGCGCGTTCACGCCGCGCTCGTAGCGCCCACTTGTGAGGAGCGTCGCGACAGCGAGTTCGACCGACGCATGGCACCTCTCCAGGTCGTCCCACCCCCGGATGGCCTCTCGCATGCTCTCACGCGAGCGGCGCCGCAGCATCGCGCCACGCACCAGGACGACAACGCCCACGATCGAGGCCACCCACGCGTACCAGGCAGGCCACTGGATCGAATGCCAAGCGCCCACCAGTGAAGCGATGCCGAGCCACGCGGGGGCCACGAGGAACAGGGCCAGGCCCGCTCCGAGGCGCAGACAACCGCGCGCGCTGGGCGACAGCTCGCCGGGGGTGGCGGCGTTGTTCATCGGAGCGTTTGTCACTGACGTCATGGCTCCACTCTGGCATGCATCGCCCTCATCCGCACAGCACCTTGATGTCCGTCAGAAGGATGAGGAGGAGGGGAGCCCGAGAAGCCACCCGAGGAGGAACCATAGTCCGCACTCGACGTGCTCGACGCGGAACTGCCACTGGAGATCACATATTCGTCGAGGGACAAAGGCCTCAGGAAGATGTAGCTGCCGTAATCGTCGAAACGACTCGACGTGTTGGCCCGGTATGCGTCGAGGTCAACACCGGCGGAGTTCGCGGTCAGTCGAGTCGTCGATGCGGAATTGTACTCGTGCGTGGCTCCCTGGCTGAGGTAGGAGCCGTTGGAGAACATCTCGGCTGCGTTCACGAGTTTTGCCGGGGGCTCTGCTACCTGGCATACCGCTGCGTAGCTTCCGTTGAGGTGTCGAGTGCTAGCGCGCTCGTCGCCACGTGGGCCAGGCGCGTTCGGCACTCGTTCGCGATTCGGTCGAGTTCTTCGAGAGCCTGAACCGGGGTGAGTTCGGCGCGTTCGAGCCGGGCTCCGAGGCCGAGCAACAGCTGTCGTTGCTCATTCGTCCACTGGAACTCCGACTTGGTCGCCCCGTGCACCCTGGGGTTCTTCACGTGGTCGCGCACTGTCGCCCCGACGTTATCGACAGCTTGCAGTTCCTCGAAGATCGGGCCAATCTCGTTGTCCCAGACGGTGCGCCAGCGGGGCCTCACGGCAGAGAAGTCGCCGCCGCCACAATCGCATGGTCCGCGTCCGCCAGTGCGTGCAGATCCGTGAGGATCTCTTGCGTTTCGTCCGATGCCTGCGCGCTCAGCGTTCCCAGGAAGTGCGTCGATTGCGTCTGCGCGATCCGGGAGCGCACCCTCTCGTATTCGGCGCGCGCACACTCGTAACGCGCGGACAGACCTGTCGTGTAGTCCCCGGCTTCGAGAAGAGCCACGAACACGCGCTCGACCTCGCCGCGGCACCCCTCCAAGGCCTGCCACTCCTCGGCAACCTTACTCGCGTTCTCGCGCGTCTGGCGATGCAGGCTGTGCCCACGCGCAAGAATGCCGATTCAGACGAGGGTTGCGAGCGCGCTCTTCCAGTCGGGCCACACCGACCGATTCTCCAGGCTCATCCCGGCCTCGTTGGGCATGATGGACGCCGCCGTGCCCACCGCCGCGACCACTCCTTGACTCCAGCGGCCTTCGCAAAAATCGTCCTTCGCGGCGTCCTGAATCTCGCTCTGGATCGACAGCGCCGGGTCGATGTCCTCACCGAGGTAGGTGCCGATGTGTCGATGCGTGGGAGACACCGCGAGGATGAAGTAGCCGTCGGCCCATTTGTAGCCGTTGGGCGAAATCCACTCGGGATGATTCGCGCGCATACCTGAGCGTCGCCTCATCCACGTTGTCGTCCGTCAGGTTGTCCGTGGACGCGGCGACGAGGGGGTGGGACGCAGGAAGCCGATCCCTCCAGGACGGCGCTGAGTGGGCGGCCATCGACGCTCTGGAAGCTGCTGGTTTCGTCGCGGATCTCTACAACGGGTGAGACGAGGCTCGTCGCCGAGGCGGTAGGCTGCAAGTATTCGTATGCTGCCACGCCAACCAAGCGGGCGTGAAGAGGACCAGAATGTCCCCCAGCACGATCCGCAGAAGACCGCGTACATCGATCCGATGTATTCCGGGAATTCTGGCTCATAGGGTCTGAGTTCAGAGCATCGCACGTCGAAGACGTCATACCTTTACGCTGACATGCCGGTCAGGTTCGTGCACGGTCGCACAAGCGTTTTCGAGACACAGCAACGGCGCAAGTGACCCTCGCTACCACTCAGTCCGAGGACCAGCCATCGTCCGCCGCATCCACCTCGCCAGTCAGGTATCGATCGAGATACATCGGCAGCAGATAGATGGATGAGCGGCCAGCCGTCAGAACACCGGTCGCCGGGGCTGGCAGCCCGTTCAGGTCAACGCCCGCGGAGTTTGCGATCAGTCGGATCGTGGCTGCCGGATTGTACTCGACGTCAGTGTCTGCCTCCTCGCTCCAGTAGGCCCTGTCGTACTCCGCATTAGCCGCGGTCAGGCTGATTCCCGCACCCTTCCATCGCGCGTAGCGTGCGCGCCCCTGCGACGAGGCATCGGTGGCGAGAGTCGCCTCGATGAGCTCGGCGGTGCGTCCTCGCGCCTCGTTGGCTATCCGGTCGAGTTCTTCCAGCGCCTGGGCAGGATCGAGCTGCCTGCCCTCGAGGCGTTCTCCAAGGTTGATCACCGTGTCCTTGTCATCCCCCACACGCTCTCGGAAAGCCTCAATTTCCTTCAGAAGGTGCGGGTCCATGACGATCGCTTCGAGGGTGTCTGCGACGTCATCGATGACGTCCAAGTCTTCGATGAGCGGGCCAATCTCGTTGTCCCACACGTCGCGCCAGCCGGGCGCGAACGCGAACAAGTCGTGCGCCGCCATGATCGCGGTATCCGCGTCCGCCAGGCGAGTCATCTCAGACAGAATCTCATCCCCCGCGCCTGCGGATGCCTCGCTGAGCGACGCGAGGAAACCCGGCGACCTGTACTCCTCGATTCGAGTGCCAACCCTGACGCGTTCGGCTCGGGCACACTCATAGCGCGCCGTCAGTCCGCTCTCGTAATGCCCGGCGCCGACGAGCGCGGAGAAGACGCGCTCGACCTGCGCCCGCTGCTTTTCCAAGGATTCCCATGTCTGCGCAATCGTCGTCATCTTCTGACGCCCCGAGCGCCGCCGACTGACTCCGCTCCACAGCACGCCGATTCCGCACAGCGCCATGACCCAGCCGGGCCAATTCGGCCAGTCAACCGCCGCCCCCATCCCGTGATGGACCTGATCGTAGACGGCGATTGCCAGCTGAAGGGGAGCCGTCAGCAAGAGAAAGAGACCTACAACGAGGCGCAGAAGTCCACACGCAGCGCTCCATGATCGGCGCGAGGTCCCCCGTTCCACCCGCGTACTGGCCACACTCGGTGTCGTGTTCACCATGCGCCAATTCTGGCACAGGCCTTATCAGTTGTCCGGTATGAGCAGGTGCTCCTCATCAGATAACGGGGCGAGCGGCTCTCGCCACTCGCCCCGCCTCCTACGCTCCGATCACTCGGAGGGCGTGGTCTTTTGGATGAGCATGAGGAACTCTGCGTTGGACTGGGTCTCCTTGAGCTTGTCGAGCACCAGTTCGAGACCCTGCTGTTGATCGAGCGTACCCAGAACACGGCGCAGCTTCCACATGATGCGCAGCTCTTCAGGCTTGAACAGGAGTTCCTCGCGGCGGGTGCCGGACGCGTTGAGGTCGATGGCGGGGAAGATGCGGCGTTCGGCGAGCTGACGCGACAGACGCAGCTCCATGTTGCCGGTGCCCTTGAACTCCTCGAAGATGACCTCGTCCATCTTCGAACCCGTCTCCACCAGGGCGGAAGCGATGATCGTGAGTGAGCCACCCTCGGAGATGTTGCGGGCAGCTCCGAAGAACTTCTTCGGCGGGTACAGGGCCGAAGCATCGACGCCGCCGGAGAGGATACGGCCCGAGGCGGGCGCCGCCAGGTTGTAGGCACGCGACAGGCGGGTCAGCGAGTCGAGGAGCACGACGACGTCCTGGCCCAGCTCGACCAGGCGCTTGGCGCGCTCAATGGCCAGCTCGGCGACGGTCGTGTGGTCGGAGGCAGGACGGTCGAAGGTGGAGGCGATGACCTCGCCCTTGACGATCGAACGCATGTCGGTGACCTCTTCGGGGCGCTCGTCCACCAGGACGACCATGAGGTGCACCTCGGGGTTATTCAGCTCGATGGCCTTGGCCATCTGCTGGATGACCATGGTCTTTCCGGCCTTAGGCGGCGAGACGATGAGGCCACGCTGCCCCTTGCCCACGGGGGCGACCAGGTCGATGACGCGCGGCGTGTAAGCCTTCGGTGAGGTCTCCATGCGCAGCTGTTCGGAAGGGTAGACCGGGGTGAGCTTACCGAATTCGCGGCGCGCCTGCGCTTGCTCGATCGACATGCCGTTCACGGAGTCGACGCGCACGAGGGCGTTGTACTTTTGGCGCTGACGCTCACCTTCGCGGGGCAGACGAACGGCCCCGGCGACGGCGTCACCGCCGCGCAGGCCCCAGCGGCGCACGTTGCCCAGTGTCACATAGACATCGTTGGGGCCAGGCAAGTAGCCCGAGGTGCGCACGAAGGCGTGATTTTCCTGAATGTCAAGAATGCCGGCAATCGGCGCGAGGTTGTCCTCACCGCCGCGAGCAGGACGAGACTCGTTGCGCGCCTCGCGATTCTCACGTGCCTCTGCGCGGGCGTCGCGGTCGCGGCGCGAACGCCTCCCACGCTCGCGGCGGGGGCGGCGTCCCTCAGTGTCGTCACCGTCGGGCAGCTCAATGTTAAGAACGGTTTCGACGACACCCGCCTCTGGCTCCGGGGTAGGTTCCGTGCGATCAGCGGCAGGCAGCGGCAGGTCGAGCGTTACGTGTGCGGGTTCGACGGCACCCTGGCTGACTGCGCGGCGGCGGCGCGAACGGCGTGGACCCTCGGTGGAGGTCGGAGCCTGGGTTGAGCTTTCCTCGAGGGTGAGGGCCACTGACGATGTTTCCTCGGCGTCCTGAACCTCCTCACGGGTTTCGGCATGGGGTGTGGTCGGAGCGCCGGCACCATTGCTCAGGAGCTCGATCAGCTGGGACTTACGAAGCTGGGAGATGCCCTTCAATCCTCGGGACACAGCCAGAGCTTTGAGCTCGGGCAGCTTCATCGCCGACAGCGACGCGGTCGTCATCTCGGCGGGGGTTTCGTTGCTCACGAAGTGATCCTTACTGGAATGCGCCCGAAATGGGGCGAGGTGAATTGCTCAAGCACAAGAAAAAGCTTGATAAGGAAGATGCGTAAAAAACGCACCACAACGGTCGGAGTCGAACTGTCGATTCGAACCTAGGAAGAATATAGCAAGACCGCCAGCCCACTGTCATGTAGACGGCACGACTGGCGGTGCTTGCGGAGAAACTCACAGCTGAGAAGCCACTTAGAAGGCAACTTTCGCAAGGGATCCTCGGGTGATCTGAACTCCAGTAGCGGCAACTCCCAGCGGCAGCACACGCCACCCCGATGCCGCTGCCTCACGGCGAACATCCGCCCCAACAGCTTCGAGAGAGAGCACAGTGGGGCCAGCACCTGACACCACGGCCGCGTAGCCGGCACCGCGCAGCCAGTCGACGAGCGCGAGAGAGGGTTCCATGGCGCTTCGACGCTGTTCCTGGTGCAGACGATCGCGTGTGGCCTCCATCAGCACGCAGTGTATGTCCGCTCCCCCGCTAGCTTGCGCCTGTCCCGACAGGGCTGCTGCGAGCGCAGCGGCGCGCGCGACATTAAAACGCGCGTCAACGTGCGCGATAGTATCCGGCAATGCGGCGCGCGCGGTTGCGGTGCGCAGCTTAAAATCCGGGATAAAGACGACGGGTTCAACGCCCGCGGGCGGGGTCAGCCGCAGCGATCCCACTGCGTTCGTCTCCTCGTCCATCCACGCGACCGTTGCACCGCCAAAGACGGCGGGTGCCACGTTGTCGGGGTGTCCCTCCATCTGGGTGCCGATCTGAAGGATCTCCTGTCGTCCGAGCACGTCCTCTTCACCGACGAGCGCACGGGCAAGCGCCACACCGGCGACGATCGCACTCGCAGAGGAACCCAGGCCTCGCGAATGGGGGATTCGGTTCGTGCAATGCATGCGCACTCCGACCTGGGGGGCACCCACGCGGTCGAGGGCAAAGCGCAGTGCACGAACGACGAGATTGTCTTCGCCCTGTTCGACGTTTCCGGCACCCTCCCCCTCGACGATGACCGACGTCGGCCCCGTCATCGCATGGACCGAAACGTCGTCCCACAGGTCGAGGGCCAGGCCCATGCAATCAAACCCAGGACCCAGGTTCGCGCTGGTCGCAGGAACTGTCACCGCGACGAAGTCGTCACGCACGCGCACGTCACTCACCCTCAACCCGGATCGTGGAGGTCACCTCGCGCACCGCGTCAGAGACGGCAAGTGCTCGGGCGACCGCGCGCAGGTCGGCTTCTCGGGCCTGGTGGCTGGTCACGACGATAACGCAGGCACCGGGCACCTCGTCGTTGCGTTGATGCACCGACTGGATGGAGACACCGTGGCGGGCGAAGATACCGGCTACGTCGGACAGGACGCCCAGGCGATCCTCCACCTGGAGGCGGATCTGGTAACGCGTGTAGGTCGAGCCGGGATCGAGGATCGGCAGGTGCGCATAAACGGACTCGCGCGGTGCGTGACCGCCAAAGGCACGGTGATGCGCCGCGGCCACCAGGTCAGACAGGACGGCCGAGGCCGTGGGGGCGCCGCCGGCACCCTGGCCATAGAACATGAGGCGTCCAGCGTTCTCCCCCTCAACGAGGATCGCGTTGAAGGCACCGTCGACGGAAGCGAGGGGGTGATCAGAGGGGACCAGGGCGGGGTGGACGCGCATTGCAACGCCCTCGCGACCATCCTCGCCGATGCGACGTTCGGCGATCGCCAGGAGCTTGATGGTGTGTCCGACGCGCGCGGCTTCCTCCATGTCTTCCTTGGTAATGTTCGAAATACCTTCGACCGCGACGTCGTCGATGCCGACGCGGGTGTGGAAGGCAAGGGACGCCAGGATCGAGCACTTCGCAGCCGCATCCAGGCCCTCGACATCAGCTGTGGGATCGGCCTCAGCGAATCCTAGGTCCTGGGCTTGTTTGAGGGCTTCTTCATAGCTCAGGCCCTTGGAACTCATCGCATCCAGGATGAAGTTCGTCGTACCGTTCACGATGCCCATCACGGTGGTGACGCGGTCGCCGGCCAGCGATTCGCGCAGGCCGTAAACGACGGGCACAGCGCCGGCGACGGCAGCCTCGTAGTAGAGGTCGGCGTCGTTGGATGCAGCGGCCTCGTAGAGTTCGGGGCCGTGGGCAGCGAGCAGGGCTTTATTCCCGGTGACGACCGAGATCCCCTGGTTGAGCGCCCGCAGAACCAGCGTGCGTGCGGGTTCGATACCGCCGATGAGTTCGACCACCAGATCCATTCCGTCGATGGCCTCAGCCGGGTCCGTCGTCAGCAGCTCGCGGTCAATCGGCGAGTCGCGCGGTGCATCCACATTACGGACAAGAACGCGACGCACGTCCATTTCGGCACCGGAACGGGCGGCGAAATCCTCGCGGCTCGCCTGCAGGATGCGAATGACCTGGCTACCGACGGTTCCAGCTCCAAGAACGCCAACTCCGAGTACCGGGCGGGGTGCAGACATGGGAATGTTCTCCTTCGTGAAACGGGCACTGGTACCAGTGTATGTGGTCGGCAGCTCCACTTCCCTTGCGGGGACCTTCGTCCTATAATTGCGGCGCAGGAAACCTTCGACCCACATCCTGAGACAGAGAACATAGGTCGATCGACGAAACGGCTTGTCGCTCACCCACAGACCGTAGGACAATAGACCCAAGCGCCGGAATCCGACGCACTGACGGAGCTTCGCTCCCAACGACCGTCCCCACAGGGATTACGGAACATTCGAGAAGAGGAAGAATGACGACAGCAGACCAGAAAGCCTGGGAAGGTTTTGTCAAGGGTAACTGGTGCGATGAAATCGATGTTCGCGACTTCATCCAGCTGAACTACACGCCGTACGAGGGCGACGCCTCGTTCCTGTCCGGCCCCACCGACAAGACGATGCGGGTCTGGAACACCCTTGAGGAGAAGTACCTTTCCGAAGAGCGCAAGGTTCGAATCCTTGACGTTGACACGGACACCCCGGCCGACATCGATGCTTTCAAGCCCGGTTACATTTGCGAGGACGACAATGTGATCGTCGGCCTGCAGACCGATGCCCCACTCAAGCGTGCAATGATGCCCAACGGCGGATGGCGCATGGTCGAGACCGCTATCCACGAGGCCGGCAAGGAATACAACCCCGAGGTGAAGAAAATCTTCACCAAGTACCGCAAGACCCACAACGACGCGGTCTTCGACATCTACACCCCGCGCATCCGCGCCGCCCGCTCGTCTCACATCATCACCGGCCTGCCGGATGCCTACGGTCGCGGTCGCATTATCGGCGACTACCGCCGCGTGGCCCTGTACGGCGTGGACCATCTCATCGCCGAAAAGCAGAAGGACAAGGATCGCTACGCCGACCAGCCTTTCTCTGAGCACTGGGCGCGCTACCGCGAGGAACATGCAGAGCAGATCAAGGCTCTGAAGAAGCTGAAGAACCTGGCCGCATCCTACGGTTATGACATCTCCGGACCGGCCACCAACGCGCACGAGGCCGTCCAGTGGACCTACTTCGGCTACCTGGCCTCGGTGAAGTCTCAGGACGGCGCCGCCATGTCGATCGGTCGCCTGTCCGGCTTCTTCGACTGCTACTTCGAACGCGACCTGAAGAATGGCACGCTGGATGAGTCCGGCGCGCAGGAGATCATCGACGCTCTTGTTATCAAGCTGCGCATCACGCGCTTCCTGCGCACCATCGCCTACGACCAGATCTTCTCCGGTGACCCCTACTGGGCCACGTGGTCCGACGCTGGCTTCGGCGACGATGGCCGCACGCTAGTGACCAAGACCTCGTTCCGTCTGCTCCAGACTCTGGTGAACCTCGGCCCCGCGCCCGAGCCGAACATCACGATCTTCTGGGACGAGAACCTGCCCCGCGGTTACAAGGAATTCTGCGCTCGCATTTCCATCGAGACCTCCTCGATCCAATACGAGTCCGATCCGCAGATTCGCGCCCACTGGGGCGACGATGCCGCCATCGCCTGCTGCGTGTCCCCCATGAGGGTCGGCAAGCAGATGCAGTTCTTCGGTGCCCGCGTCAACGCCGCCAAGGCTCTGCTCTACGCCATCAACGGTGGTCGTGACGAGATGAGCGGCAAGCAAATTATGGACGGCTACGAACCCGTTCAGGGCGATGGCCCCCTCGACTTCGACGACGTGTGGAAGCGCTACGAGGAAATGCTGGACTGGGTCGTCGGCACCTACGTTGAGGCTCTCAACATCATCCATTACTGTCACGACCGCTACGCCTACGAGGCCGTCGAAATGGCTCTGCACGACGCCGAGATCGTCCGCACCATGGGTTGCGGTATCGCCGGTCTGTCCATCGTCGCTGACTCTCTGTCCGCGATCAAGTACGCGAAGGTCTACCCGATCCGCGACGAAACCGGCCTTGTCGTCGACTACCGCACCGAAGGCGACTTCCCGACCTACGGCAATGACGATGATCGTGCCGACGACATCGCCGCGACCGTGGTCCACACCGTCATGGACAAGATTCGTCAGATCCCCATGTACCGTGATGCCATCCCGACCCAGTCTGTCCTGACGATTACCTCGAACGTCGTCTACGGCAAGGCCACCGGCGCCTTCCCGTCGGGCCACGAGAAGGGCACCCCCTTCGCCCCCGGCGCGAACCCGGAGAACGGCATCGACACGCACGGCATGGTTGCCTCCATGCTGTCGGTCGGCAAGCTGGACTACAACGACGCACTCGACGGTATCTCGCTGACCAACACGATCACGCCCCAGGGCCTGGGTCGTTCGAAGGAAGAGCAGATTCAGAACCTGGTCGGTATTCTCGACGCTGGTTTCGTCCCGGATGATTCCTGCGCCTACGACGGCACCAAGGGTTACTGATCGACTCGTCGGCGGGGATCAGCCGACACCCTCGTTGATCCCCGCCACCCCACCCGTGGGTAACGTCGCGATCCGGCGTTACCCGAGCCGGAAGCACCGGTATCACACAATTAAGGAGAAATGTTATGGCAACCAAGACCTACGAGGAGCGCCTCGCTGACATGAAGGCCGCCCGCGAGGAGCGCGGCGAGAAGGATGGCCTCTATCACGCGAACATCAACGTTCTTGAGGAGTCCACGCTGAAGGATGCCATGGAGCATCCGGAGAAGTACCCGAACCTGACCGTTCGTGTTTCCGGCTACGCCGTCAATTTCGTTAAGCTCACCCGTGAGCAGCAGCTGGACGTCCTGTCCCGCACTTTCCACCACTCGGCCTGATCGGTGCGACGCGGTGGGGCGCTGGGCGCACGCCCAGCGCCCCACCGCTATACCCGCGGGTGCCCGCGTTCCTCCGGCGCTTTCCCCCGATCAAGCATTCGCAGAGCCCACACGACATCGAAGAAGATAATATGACGCAGTCTCTTGCCATCCCCACGTTCCGTGAACAGGACTTCCAAGCCCCCCAGTCCCGTACTGTCGGCGCCGGCGTCGAAGGTTTGGAAGAGATCACGGACCTGGAGCGGTCTGAACGCCTGAGGCGCATGCGTGAGGGAACGCTCGGCTCAATTCATTCCTGGGAGCTTGTCACCGCTGTCGACGGTCCCGGGACGCGTATGACGGTCTTCCTCAACGGCTGCCCACTGCGCTGCCTGTACTGTCATAATCCCGACACTTTCCTCATGAAGGACGGAGCGCCCGTATCGGACACAGAACTGCTGTCCCGGATTGCGCGCTACCGGCGTATTTTCCGCACAACGAAGGGCGGAATCACTCTGTCCGGTGGCGAAGTCCTTATGCAGCCTCATTTCGCTAAGCGGATCTTGCTCGGCGCCAAAGAGATGGGCGTTCACACGTGCATCGACACCTCCGGCTACTTGGGCGCGAACTGCGACGACGAGATGCTTGATGCAACTGACCTGGTGCTGTTAGATGTCAAGAGCGGCGATGAACAGACCTACAAGAAGACGACTGGGCGTGACCTTGCCCCCACAATTGCCTTTGGCGATCGTATTGCTGCGCGCGGCGGCGCGACGCGTATGTGGATTCGTTTCGTCCTGGTTCCGGGTCTGACCGACGACCCTGAGAACATTCGCAAGGTTGGCAACATTGTGACGCGTTGGAAGGAGGTCATCGACCGCATTGAGGTTCTTCCCTTCCACCAGCTGGGCAAAGACAAGTGGCATTCGCTGGGTCTGAACTATCAGCTTGAGGATGCGAAGGCGCCTACACCGGAAGCGACAGAGAACGTTCGCGAGTACTTCCGCTCACTGGGTTTCGAAGTCCACTGAGGGTCGACGCACGTAGAGGGTTTCCAGCGGGGTGGCTTAGGTTCACTCCCCTGGGGTCCACGTGCATCCGGGGCGCCCCCAGCCTTTATCCGCTTCAGCCTGACGGGCGATCTGCGTGTAGGGGTCTTCGAGCCGGTCAACGTAGAGTGTTCCCTGGAGGTGGTCGTATTCGTGCTGGAAGATACGCGCGAGCCATCCGCGCGCGGCCACGGTGATTGGTGTCCCTGTGGTGTCGTAGCCGCGAAGGACGGCACCGAGTGCTCGGCGCAGCGGGTACTGGAGTCCGGGAACGGACAGGCATCCTTCGGATTCACACGCGATGTCGAGATCGGTGGGCAGGATCGCACGCGCTCCTGAATCGTCCCAGATGAGGTCGAGAATCGGGTTGACGACGACTCCGCTCATCGCATTGTTGAAGCCGAGAGCCGAGGCACGTTCGAGTTGGAGAATGTGCCGGTAGCGCCGGTCAAAGGCACCGCCTCCCCGATAGGACCAGACGAAAACTTGTCGTCCTACGCCGATTTGCGGCGCTGCGAGGCCGACGCCGGGGGCTGCGTGCATTGTGTCGATCATGTCGGTGACCAGATCGGAGAGGGAGGAGTCGAAGCGTTCGACGGGTTCGGCGGCTCTGTGCAGGACGGATTGGCCCGTGATGTAGATCGGGAGGATGCTCATGTCCGTTTCCTGGTCATTCGTTTCGGCACTGCGTACTCGTTGATGACACCGACGCTCACTGCTTCAATGGGGCGCGGCGCGCGCGGGTCCAGTGCTTTGATGACGCGGGCAGGGTTGCCGACGGCGATGGAGTTGGCCGGGATGGAGCGCGTAACGACGGCACCGGCCCCGATTATTGAATTTTCGCCGATGGTCACGCCCGGACACACGGTGACCGAGCCACCCAGCCAGACGTTGTCTTCCAGAGTGATGGGTTCGCAGGATTCCCACTTGGCGCGACGAGGCCCGGGCTCGGTCGGGTGGACCGCGGTGTAGAGCGAGCAGTTGGGTCCGATAAGGACATCTGCACCAATGGCGATAGGAGCGACGTCGAGGGCGGTGAGACCGTAGTTGACCCAGGAACCGTCGCCGATTGCGATGTTGTACCCGTAGTCGACCCACAGGGGTGGGCGAATCTCGACGTCCTGCCCTACCTCGCCGAGAACTTGGGCGAGGAGGTAGCGGGCGATGTCTGGATCGGTGGGATGCGCCTGCTCGTAGAGCGAGAGGAGTCGCACGGCGCGCTTCGTGTGGGCTGACAGTTCATCGTCGGCCACGTAGTAATCCCCGTCCGTCATGCGTTGGGAGGGTGTGCGCGCGTCAGCGTGAAAACGGGCATCATCAAAGTTCGTACCCGGTGAGGTGCTCATGCGACCAGGGTAGTCGATGCCTTCGCGAGTCGGGGTACACGGCGCGCATCCATGTGTCGGAGTAAGACTAGCAGCTGGGCGATGTCGTCAGCGGGATCCTCGGGGTGCCACTGGACGCCGATGATGGGAGCGTCGGGGGATTCGATGGCTTCGACCGTGCCATCGGGGGCGTAGGCGCTGATGCGCAGGTTGTCTCCGAGACGATCCACGCGCTGATGGTGGGCCGAGGAAATGGTCAGCTGAGAGTCGTGCAGGACGGGCGACAGGACCCGCTGAAGGTGGCTTTCAGCTTCCACACGCACGTTGTGGCGGACAAAAATGTGGTCGGTGAGGATGGAGGGATTCGTGTGGGTGCCGTCCGCGATGTCCTGCTCGAGGGTTCCACCGAATGCGGTGTTGATGAGTTGCATGCCGCGGCAGATACCCAGTAGTGGGGTGCCGGTCGAAGCCGCATAGTCGACGAGGGCGAGCTGACCGAGGTCAGCACGATACCAGTGGTGTCCCTCACGGTTGTACCCCTGGGAAGCACCATAGTGGGCGGGGTGGACGTCTTCGCCGCCCATGATGATGATCGCGTCTGCGCTGCGTGCTCGCAGAGGTGCCCCCTCAGCACCGTCTTCTTGCGCGTATTCACGAATGACATTCCAGGTGGGCAGGGCGGCTTGAAGCAGACGATCCCACAGGCGCATGCAAATGTTGTTGTATGCCTCGTCCCCCGGGCGTGCCGGAAGGACGTTGGAAATCAACAACGTCGGCTTCGTGTGGTTCGTCATGATTCCTATCATGGCAGGACGGACTCGCGTCTGCGCGCAGCGTTCACGGGGTGACCTATTGTGACAGTGGGATCTGCGCGCAGGATTCTTCTTGTCCCGTTACTTCGGCTCTGTCAGTGTTGCGCGACGGTTCGGTGCGCTCGGGCACACATCGCTTCCTTCTGCTCGTCTGGAAGCCACGCGATGTCGATGATCTCCTTGCGGATGTGGGACGAGTGCCGCAGAACAATTGTCCCACATCACCCGTCCCACACAAAGGGATTCGCTGACCTGTGTCAGGCGCGACTCATTCAGGCAAGTGCGCCCATCGGATCCCACGCTGGCAGGTGCGTCGGTTCTTCGGAGATAACGGCGCGCAGCTCGGCGGGCAGGTCATCCACGTGCACTGCTACCTCAAAGACGTTTGCGTCGAACCAGGGGGCATCCATCGTGAAGAATCCTTTGTCGCCAGGCTCCTCGCTCCACGAGTTTTCCACACGGAAGCGGCGTCCCTCCCCTGCCTCGTTTACGTCGACGCCCGTGAAGAGCATCGCGTGGTTCATCGCTGATTCGCCGGTGTCCACGCGCTGCTCTTTCGAGGTGGAAAAGTCTACACCGAAAAGGTTATCGAAGTCGTAGAGGCCGTCAACAAACAGGCCGGAGGCGCGATCAGAGTTCGGGTGGCAGTCGGCGCCGAACCAGACGGCGCGGCCCGATGTCAGGACCGAGGTAGTGATCGCACGGATCTGCCTAATGGGGGCGTTCACGTAGAGGATCGGGCGTCCGCCGACAACGTTGCCCATGTAGTCAACGGTCAGTGTGTGGCCCTTGGGGTGGCAGGTGCGCGGATCGTCGACGAGGCACACGTACTGTGTCAGGTCCACATCCACATAGCGTTCATAGAACTCGCGGGGGGTGAGGATGCCGTCACGGTGGAACTCGCCTGCATCGTCACGCCACTCCCACTCGAAGGAAGCAGGAGGCTCACCCAGGCAGATGACGAGGATGCGCCACACGTCGGCCAAGGCCGCGTCCTTGACTTCGTTAATTTCTTCCTCACAGGCGCCTTCGGCGACGAGTGCACGCAGTTCCAGGGCGGTGCGGCGCAGGAGAACCTTCAGACGAGCGTTCATGGGAGCCGTGTGACCCGAAGACTCGGTTTCGGGCATCGCCATCTTGGGGACGAGTCCATGCTTGAGGTAGAGGGATACCGCCATGTCCCACTGTCCACCGTCGGAGAGCACGTCACCGAGGAGGAACTGTAGAAGGCGGCCATCGAGTTTCTCTGTCGTCGCGGTGGAGATGACAGAGGTGAGAAAAAAGTTGGCGCGTTCAAATTTGTCCCAGAAGAGCACGTAGTTCTGCGAGAACTCAAAGTTTTTCAGGCCCAGGTGGGTGCGGGTAGTTGAACGCAGGAGGTTAAGGGAGGAAAAGAGCCAGCAGCGACCGGACTTCTTCTGGGAGGTGACCGTCCAGTCGTCCACCTTGTGTGAGACGACGGTGGGCGTGCCCACGACCTTGTCGCGGTCGACAGCTACTGATTCAACCCCGGCGTGGGCGACGGCGTTACGGGCGACCGTGCGGGCAGTGTCCGAGTATGCGTGGAGGCGATCGATCAGCTCGTCGGTGATCTCGTGGGCCATGAGTGACGGCTTCCTTTCAATCGAGAGTCATTCTCTATAAGAATACTCCGAACCCTGGGACACGGACGACCCATCCCTGACTAGAGCGCCGCCATGAGACAAAGAACAGGAGCCGAAACGTACCGATGGCGCGTCGCGGCGCGACGTATTTCTGCGCACCATACGGGACTAGTAGGCTCCAGCTGCTGCGCGTATCAGCGTCAGCGCGACCGCGCCAGCCGTCGAAGAGCGCAGCACGTTGGCCCCCAGCCCGATCGTACGAGCACCGGCCGCAACCAGCAACGCCGTCTCCTCCGGACCGATCCCACCTTCGGGACCCACGATCAGAGCAATGCGCGCAGGCAGAACCCCATTCGCGCACGAGTCCTGAACCTGCGCGAGCACTGCCCCAAGCGAGACAGTGGCCTCCTCGTGACATACGAAAGCTACCCCGGCCTCGCGCGTGAGGGAGGCAACCCACGACGCTAGTTCACGACTGTCCATGACCGCCTCAATGGTCGGCACGAAGGCACGACGCGACTGCTTCGCAGCGGCTCGAGCGACGCCCTCCCACTTAGACCGACCCTTGTGCGCCTTCGCCCCCTTCCACCGGACGATCGCGCGCTGGGAAGCCCACGGAATCACGCGGTCGATGCCGATCTCCGTACAGATCTCCACGGCATCCTCATCTCGCCCGCCCTTGGCAAGGGCCTGGACCAGCACCAACTCGGGGTCAGGCGCACTCTCCCGCACAATCTCACGCACGAGGAGAGACAACGACGACTTATCGGACTCACTGACCTCACACCTCAAGCGCAGACCAGCCCCGTCCACGACATCCACCCATTCTCCCGCACCGATACGGCGCACGGAGGCGGCGTGGCGCCCCTCCGCGCCGGACAGCGTCGCACTATCCCCGACAGTGAGGCGAGCGGGCTCGGGAGTCAAATCCTCACTGAGGAAAACAGGCAGCGTCATGGCCAATCAGCCCATGAACGTGTCGCGTAGCTTATCGAAGAATGTCGCCTGCTGACGATGTGGCTCGACACGGACTTCACCGCGCGCCTTCGCCAGCTGTTCGAGCAGGACCCGCGAGGTCTCATCCAGCTTCTTGGGGATCTCCACGTCCACGTGCACGTGCATCGCGCCGCGCCCCGAACGCTGCAAGTGGCCGACACCGAGTCCCTCCAAGACAATGTCGTCGTTGGGCTGCGTGCCCGCGTTGATCGTGACAGTCTTCTTCCCATCCATGGTTTCCAACTCGAACTCGGTTCCCAGCGCCGCCGTCGTCATCGGGATCGTGATCCACGTGTGCAGGTCGTCGCCACGACGATCGAAGACAGGATGCTTCTTCTCGTGAATCATCAGGTACAGATCACCATTCGGGCCGCCACCCATACCGATCTCAGCCTCGCCGCTGACGCGAATCTGAGTACCCTCGCTGGCACCTGCCGGAATATTAATGTTGAGGGTGCGGCGGGTTGCAATGCGACCCGCGCCGTTGCACTCAGTGCAGGGCTGAGCGATCGTGGAGCCGTAACCCTGACATGTGGGACAGGGCGCCTGCGTCTGCATGCGACCAAACAGCGAGTTCTGAACCTGCATCACAAAACCGGAGCCCTGACAGGTCGCACACCGCTCGGGTGACGTACCCGGCTGACACATTGCGCCATGGCAGGTGTCACACAGGACGTGCGTCTTGAAGGACACCTCTTTCGCGGCACCGAAGGTGGCATCTTCGAGCGTAATGTCAACGGTCACCTGCTGGTCCTTACCGCGACGTACGCGCGAGGCAGGACCCTGCGCGGAAGCTCCGAAGCCGCCGCTGAACATGGCCTCGAAAATATCGGAGAAACCGGTGAAGGGTGCGCCCGCGCCAGCTCCTCCGCCGCGCAGCGCGTCTGGGCCACCGATGTCGTACATCTGACGCTTCTCCGGGTCGGACAGGGTCTCGTAGGCAACCGAGAGTTCTTTGAAGGCCTCTTCCGAGTCGGCCCCCGCATAATCGGGGTGAAGCTTACGCGCACGCTTGCGGTATGCCTTCTTGATCTCTTCCTGGCTCGCATCGCGGGCGACGCCGAGGACCTCGTAATAGTCTCTCACGCTTGCTCTTCCTTCCCGTGGGGGGCAATCGTCATGATTTGGTAGGCGGTCGTATACATGGTCACTGATCGGTGTCCTGCGCCAGATACCTGGACAGGTAGGCGGCGACGGCACGGACGGAACTCATAGTGTGCGCATAGTCCATCCGCATGGGTCCTACGATGCCAAGGTGTGCCGAACCGCCGCTGTTATCAGCTCCAGCGCGGTAGGTTCCCGTGACGACCGCGGCCTCGGCCAGGGCGTCGTGCGGATTTTCCGTACCGATGCTCACGTGCAGGTCCTCGCCTGGATCCGCCTCAGAGAAGAGCCGCATGAGGACGACCTGCTCTTCGAGCGCGTCAAGGACGGGGGCAATGTCACGAAAGTCCAGTGCCCCACGTGCTAGATTAGCCGCGCCGGCGACAACAATCTTTGCATCTCCGGTCCCACGAAGGACCTCGGTAAGCGCGGCGCCGACCGCGGTGACGGCCGCCGCGAGTTCCGGTCGGCACGAGGCGGTGGCGGCGTCCACACAGGAGCGCGCGGTCTGCGAGGTAGCGGTGTCGCAGTGGGCGCGCATGTGGTCACGCACGGCGACGAGCTGAGCGTCGTCGAGGGGGGTATCAAGGGTGAGGGTGCGCTCCCCTACTTCCCCATCAGTCGTGATGACGACGGTGAGAATGCGACCGGGGGCGATCCCGAGGACCTCAAGATGCTTCAGTGTACGCACGCGCGATCCCGGGTACTGGACGAGGGCTACTTGGTGAGTAACCTGCGCGAGGAGACGGACGGAACGCTCCACAACGTCGTCGATGTCAACGGATTCGGAGAGGAAGGCTTCTAATGCCTGGCGTTCCGGGGCGCTCATGGGCTTGAGTCGGGCGAGCCGGTCAACGAAGACGCGGTAGCCCCTGTCGGTGGGGACTCGTCCGGCGGAGGTATGGGGCTGGTAGATGAGACCAGCTTCCTCCAAGACAGCCATGTCGTTACGAATCGTCGCAGAAGAGACGCCCAGACCCCCGGTCGCAATGGCCTTCGATCCGACGGGTTCGCGGGTGGCGACGTATTGGGTGACGATGGCGCGAAGGACGTCAAGCCTGCGGCTCTGCGCGCTGTTGCGTGCCATGTCACTCCCTCCGTCTGGCACTCCCTACTTCTGAGTGCCAATGCTACTCCCCGCCTGTGAACAGCGGCGAGCCGGACAGTGCACTGGGCGTGCGCTCATTGCGAACCTCACGGCACGCATGCGCGTCACTGCGCCCAGGGCACCGTCACAAAATCGATAAGTTCTTCGACGCGCCCCAGCAGGGCGGGTTCCAGGTCGCGATAGGTGCGCACAGTGCCGAGGATGCGCTTCCACCCCATCGCAATGTCTCGTTGGTCCGCGTTGGGCCATCCAAGCGCGCCGAGAGTGCCATGTTTGATGTCGGTACCACGGGGAATATCCGGCCAGGCGGCAAGGCCGACCCGCTCGGGCTTAACGGCCTGCCAGATGTCAACGAAGGGGTGCCCCACGACCAGAACAGAGCCAGGCCAGCGCTTGGAGACTGCGTCGGCGATGCGCGATTCCTTCGAACCGGAAACCATGTGATCCACGAGCACACCCGCTCGGGCGGTGTCGGTGGGCCCGAAGACCTCAAGGACGTCCTCGAGGTTATCCACGCCCTCGAGCAGCTGGACGGCGATGCCGGCCGCGGCCAGGTCCTCGCCCCACACGTGCTGGACGAGCTCGGCGTCGTGGCGCCCCTCCACCCAGATTCGCGAGCGCTTGGCGACCGTGGGGGCGCTGGAGGCTGGCGCGAAGGACCCCGAGTTGGTGATCCGGCGCCCCGCGGCGCTCCGCTGCACCCCGGGCGAGGCCTGGGCGGGCTTGGGCTTGGGAGGAAGGGCCTCGATGGGGCGACCGTCGAGCCAGAAGCCGGGGCCGAGGGGGAAGGAGCGACGCGCCCCGCGCCGATCTTCGAGCTCGACCAGGTAGACGCCGCCGGACTTTTCGACGCGCGTGACCGCGCCGACCCAGCCCGATCCCACGTCTTCGAGGACCATGCCGATCTCGACGTGAACGGCCACCGATCGGGGGCGGCGCGCCCCCGGGCCGTCCCTGTGCGGGTCATAGACAAAAATATTGTTCCCGTAGGGATCTGGTGCACTCACCCGGCATACTCTAACGGGGGTGAACTCAGGAGTTGAGATTGACGCGAATGAATATCGCCACGAGCGCGGCAAGAATCCATGAGGAGACCGATCCGATGAGGAACTCCTCAGCTTTTTCACCTGACGCATCCTGAGAGATTTCGGGGAATCGAATGACTCCCTTGGCGGCAACGACGGCACCAATCGCCACATCGGCCCCAGCTCCGGCCAAGATGATAATAAGAAGCCGTTCGAGGGGACCGATCCAGCGTCCACCACGCAGGGAAGGTCCCGTGTTGATCGCGCCAGCACTCACCTCGGAAACGGTCGGCAGGGCACCCAGAGCCTCCGGATCCACACCACCGCGCGCCTCACTCTTTTCTTCCGCGTGATCCTGCGCCGAGGCCTCGTCTTGGGGGGTTCGAGAAACAGATGGCATCGAGGGCAGAACGGGGGCGTTAATCCACCCGGGCACGGGGTCGTTTGCACGTCCGCGGGCGCACAACAGAACAGCCGAGATCAGGTGGTTGACCGGTCCCGTCACTAGGAACACGACGGCAATAATGAGATCGATCGCTCGTCCGCTCTGCAGTGACAGGGAAGGCACGGCATCAACATTGGCACTCGTCAGGGCAACAAAGCCGAGCGCAGCCAACGCCCACCTCGCCAAAACACTGCGCGCTGAGCCGTCTGCCAGATCCCAGCCGAACCACACGAAGGCGAACACAGTTCCAAGGACGTTTGCTAGGACGCTGACACCGAGAACGAGCCACGAATAGAAGATGACCGCGATCATCAGCGTCAGGAAAAGGATCAGGCGACGCGACCACCGTCGCGGGTCGGACGTCAGCAAAACAGTGAGCTCCGAGGCTGCAATGCCCAGGAGGAGAGTTTCATGCACGGGCGGCCTCCGCAATGAGGAGAGAGGACTGGATGAGACCTGCCCCCGTGCCCCGAGCGAAGTCAGAAATAGCCTGCTGGGAGAGTTTTTCAACGCGAGCAATCTCCACCTGCGTCTTACCCAGCAGCAGCGAAGCAGTGATGCGGCGGTGGCGCGCCGAAAGCTTCAAAATCGCATGATCGCGCAAGCTCAGCAGGGCGTTGACAGCAGTCTGGCAGGTCGCAGAAATATACGGCTCGACGGAGGCGTGAGCAACGAACCACGTGCGAATGAACGGGTTGGAAGAGTCCTGGACGTCATGAGCGCGGTTGATTGCGGCGCGCGCCGCCCACCACGCCGAACCGTCCTGGAGGGAGGCTCCCTCACTAAGGCGGGGACGTGCGGGCGCCTGGCGGTGCACGCCGGAAGCGAACTCTTCAATGCGCCCCACACCGATGCCGAAGCGTAGTTGAAGCTGGGGAGGGAGAAGGAGCTGAGCGCGCAGCGTCAAGAGCAACGCATCTTCGAGAGAGTACGCGACAGCCTGGAACTCGTCGCCAACAGTGGCGTAGGGTGTCTCCAGGAGGGCGAGTCCCTCGGCAGCCCGCTCAAGGACAGCCTCAAAGGTTTTCTGGGCCTCTGCACGATTGGTCAACGTACGAGAACCCACGATGTCAGCAATGACCGCGTATCGCAGAGTCACAGTTCCACACTTTTCCTTGTATCAGACCCCCTACAAGCCCCTTCGCGGAGAAGGCCTGCAGACAGCACGGCTTCACATGGCACCTCTAGGCAAACATACTTCAACCAGGATGTCAACATTATTGTCACGTAATCGCAGCTTGTCACACAAGGGAAGGATCACAACTGTCAAATGGCCGGTATAGATTGACATACATCCCCTTGTATCGCGGCATATACAAGCTTATTCACGATTTGTCTGAACACTCGCGAATGTTTACCACGCAATGGATATTACGTGTCGCAGACCATCCCGCGACCTCAATAACCCATCAATTCACGCGTCACATAGTCGGCCAGAAGCCGACCGCGCAGGGTCAACACGGCGCGTCCATCAAGGGCTGCCACACCGTCGATGAACCCATCCGAAATGAGCGAATCAACACGCCCACTCAAAGATTGACAAACAGACAAGCCCGAGACGATGCCATCCCGCATCGCCATTGCGGGCACTCCGTCAAGCTCCACGCCCTCAGCGGTACGAAGCCCCAGCATGACGCGTTCAAGCTCACGCTCCTCCTCGCCCAAAATCTCCCCCGCGGCAGCCGGCGAGACGCCCGCGCGCAGGCGCCCTGCGTAAGCACCCGGATTCTTCACGTTCCACCAGCGCATCCGCCCCACGTGCGAGTGCGCGCCCGGGCCGAAGCCCCACCAATCCCAGTCACGCCAGTACGCGAGGTTATGGCGCGACGCGTGCTCAAACGTCGTCGAGGCGCGCCCGGAGGCGCGATCCGACGCGCTCGCGCGGGCAAAATTCGAGATCTCGTACCAGGCGTACCCCGCCTCACCCAGGAGCTCATCGACGAGCTCGTACTTCGCCGCCTCATCGTCGGGGTCCGGCGTCGGCAGCTCGCCCCGAGCAACCTGCGCGCCCATCTTGGTCCCCTCCTCCACGACCAGCGCGTAGGCGCTGATGTGATCGGGGTCGTAGGACAGAGCCGCGCGCACCGAGGTCTCCCAATCCGCAAGGCTCTCCCCCGGCGTCCCGTAAATGAGGTCAACGGACGTGCTCAGCCCCGCTTCCTTCGCCCACTCAACAACGAGGGGAACGCGCGTCGGCGTGTGCGTACGGTCTAGGATTGCCAAAATACGCGGAACAGCCGACTGCATGCCGAAAGACACTCGAGTGAAGCCAGAGTCAGCAAAGGCACGCAAGTCCTCACGCGTCACCGTGTCAGGGTTGGCCTCGAGTGTCACCTCGGCACCCCCCGCAATACCGATACGCTCACGCAGGCCATCCAAGATAGCGATCAACTCACCCGCGTCGAGCATCGTCGGCGTTCCGCCACCAAAAAACACTGTCTGTGCCAGCCGCCCTGACACTCCCGCGTCCGCCAAGACACGGGCGGCCAGATCCGCCTCGGCGAGAACCGAAGGAGCATAGTCACCGATCTGTGCCCCCGGACCAAAACCCACCGTGTACGTGTTGAAGTCACAGTACCCGCAGCGCACACGACAAAAAGGCACGTGCACATAGAGGGACAAAGGACGCGCCCATTGCGCCTCGACGAGGCTGGGGTCCAGCAAGCCGTTCTCCGGCCAGCGCGTTCCGTCGGGTTGGGTGGGACTCATGCGTGCCCGTCAGCCGCGCGGGCGGCGCACGCCGACAATGTCATGGGCATGACGCCCCGCGTCGATACCGCGCGTCTCGAAGTGGGTCACGACGCGCCCGTCGTAGCGCGGCGCGAAACCGCCACGCTCGGGCTGGGGATCCGCCGGGTCCGGGCGCTCCCCCGCGTGCGGGTTCTCGAAAAGCTCACACGCCTCCACGACGTCGCGCATCTGCCACGCATAATCATCCCAGTCGGTTGCCAGACGCCACACTCCCCCGTCCCGCAACAAGCGCGCAACCTCAAGGGCAAAAGAGTCACAGACCAGGCGTCGCTTGCGATGGCGGGCCTTGCGCCACGGATCCGGGAAGAACGTCCACACCTCGTCGAGGCAGGCCTCCCCCAGCATGATCGGCAGCGCCTGGGCGGCGTCCGCCTCAATGACGCGAATGTTACCCACGCCCGCATCAACTGCCTTGGAGATCAGCTTCGCGATGCCCGGAACCCACACCTCGAGGGCCAGGAAGTCGCGCTCTGGATGCGCGGCGGCAGCCGCAACAACCTGCTCGCCCGTGCCTGACCCGATCTCGAGGGTCACGGGGGCGCCGCGCCCGAACAACTCCTCAAAGTCCACGGAAAAATCATCGGCGACCGTCGTATAGCCCACCCCGCGGCGCGGCTCCACCACATAGCGGCGGGAGTGCGCCTCCCACGTGCGAGCCAGATTCGCGGGCAGCTCGCGCGTGCGCCGCGTGAAAGACTTCGTGCGGCTCATGAAGACGGTGCCCTCGGGGGCCTCGCCCGGACGACGCTCGCTCCCGGCGTTGCCCACCACGGCCTCGTCCATATGCCCACTCACTTCTTGCCCGTCGGCACGTCGGAAGTAAGAGCGGCGATGAACGCCTCCTGCGGCACGTCCACGCGGCCGATCGACTTCATGCGCTTCTTGCCTTCCTTCTGCTTCTCCAGCAGCTTACGCTTACGGCTGATGTCGCCGCCGTAACACTTGGCCAGCATATCCTTGCGCAGAGCCTTAATGGTCTCGCGGGCGATGACACGCGCGCCGACCGCGGCCTGGACCGGGATCTCAAACTGCTGCCGAGGAATCAGCTCCTTCAACCGCTTCGTCATCCGCTGACCATAGTTGTAGGCACCGTCGCGGTGCACGATCGCGCTGAACGCATCCACACGGTCACCGTTGAGCAAGATGTCGACCTTGACGAGGTCAGCGCTCTGCTCGCCGCTCTCCTGGTAGTCCAAGGAGGCGTAGCCGCGCGTACGGGACTTGAGCTGATCGAAGAAGTCGAAGACGATCTCAGCCAGGGGCAGCTGGTAATGCAACTCGACACGATCCTCGCTCAGATAATCCATTCCCCGCATCGACCCACGCCGATCCTGACACAGCTCCATGATCGTGCCCGTAAACTCCGTAGGCGTCAGGATCGTAGCGTTGACAACCGGTTCGCGCACCTCCGCGATCTTGCCCTCAGGAAACTCACTTGGGTTATCGACGCGAACCAGCGTCCCGTCCTCCGTCACAACGTTGTAGACAACGTTCGGCGCGGTCGCGATCAGATCCAGATTAAACTCGCGCTCGAGTCGCTCGCGGATAATCTCCAGGTGCAGCAAGCCCAGGAATCCACAGCGGAAGCCGAAACCGAGTGCGGCCGAGGATTCCGGCTCGAAGGTCAGGGCAGCATCATTGAGCTGGAGCCGCTCCAGCGCGTCGCGCAGGTCCGGAAAGTCCGAACCATCAACCGGGTAAATACCGGAGAACACCATCGGATTCGGATCACGGTAGCCCGCGAGCGCATCGGTTGCCCCACGCACCTGACTGGTGACGGTGTCACCGACGCGGGATTGACGCACGTCCTTGACGCCCGTGATGAGGTAGCCGACCTCGCCGGCACCGATCCCCTCTTCGGGCTTCGGCTCGGGCGAGATAACACCGAGTTCAAGGAGCTCGTGGGTGGCACCCGTCGACATCATGCGCACACGCTGGCGGGTGGTAAGCACGCCGTCGACGACGCGCACGTACGTGACGACGCCCCGGTAGGTGTCGTAGACGGAATCGAAGATCATGGCGCGCGTCGGCGCATCGGGTTCTCCCGCGGGGGCGGGGACGACCTCGACAATGCGGTCAAGGAGGGCTTCGACGCCCTCACCGGTCTTGCCGGAGACCTTCAGGACTTCGTCTTCGTCGCAGCCAATTAGCTGGGCGACCTCGTGTGCGTACTTCTCGGGTTGCGCGCCCGGGAGGTCGATCTTGTTGAGGACAGGAATGATCGCCAGGTCGTTCTCGAGTGCCAGGTACAAGTTCGCCAAGGTCTGGGCTTCGATCCCCTGGGCGGCGTCGATAAGGAGAACCGCTCCCTCGCAGGCTGCCAGGGAGCGGGACACCTCGTAGGTGAAGTCCACGTGCCCGGGAGTATCGATCATGTTGAGCGCGTAAGGGGTGTCCTCGTGCGCCCACGGCATGCGCACCGCCTGACTCTTGATTGTGATGCCACGCTCACGTTCAATGTCCATGCGATCCAGGTATTGGTCGCGCATCTCGCGAGCCTCGACGACACCGGTGAGCTGAAGCATACGGTCCGCAAGCGTCGACTTCCCATGATCGATATGGGCGATGATACAAAAGTTACGAATCTGCGCCTGCGGGGTGCGGGACGGGCGAATCTGTTCCTGCTGCGCGGGCGTGGGGATGGGCACGTGTACCTCCGTGAAGTCGTTAACCTCCTTATCGTCCCATTGGCGAGGCCTTTTGTGCTAGTTATGCGTCCGGGAGGTCGCGCACAGTCTCCCAGACTCACGCTCGTTTTTCCCTACTGGAAGTCTTTCTCCGTGAGACCAGATTCGGCGATCATCGCGATAGCCTCGCTCATGTCCACGTCTGCCCAGTCATCGGGATGATCATCCTTCAGTTTCCGCGCGATGGACATCGCAGTGTCCTCGTCTCCACGCAGGGTGGCCAGGGTCAGCAAAATCGTGCGAATGCGCGCCGTGAGTTCGTCTCGATCTCCAAGGTATCTGCGGCAGTCCTCCGCCAGGACAGTCCACAGTTGTTCCCCCACCGCGCGATCTCCTCCCATCCAGGTGTTACGCGCGATCTCACTGCGCAGACGCAGAACCCGCCAATCGCCATGGTCGACGAAGCGTAGCAAAATGTCCATATTGGTTTCGTACAACCGGATCGCCTCCTCGTACTGACGGTCAGCAGAGAGCACTTCTGCGAGGTTGTCGCGCACAGTCAGCACCGTCATGTCCTCCTCGTCGCACTGGTGTTCCATGTCAGCAAGGAGTTCGCGATACACGCGCGCGGCACGCGCCCACTTGCCGGTGTTCTTCCACGGCATGGCAGAGTTATTTCGAATCGCGAAGGCGATCTGCGGGTCCAGGTTCGGGCAATTTTTAACATCGCACACCAGGGCCGAGAATTTACGGGCCGCCATGTCCGCATTTCCCAGGACGGCAAGCCAGTATGCTTCTGAGTTGCGAAGCATGAGGATGAGAGGATGATCGCGTTCGAGGCGGCTAGCACCCAGCCGGGCGGCATCCGCCGCAACCTTGCGACACTGTTCGTATGCACCGAGGCTGGCATGCCAGTCGACGCAGAGCTTGGCTGCCTCGAGGCGCAGCTCCATCGAAGCAGCGTCGTTACCGAACACATCGCGCGCTTGAGCGAGCGCACGATCGATCCTACCCGAAGCGGCGCACCGCAAGGCTTCCCTGAGCGAGGCGCGGGCCTCCATTTCGGCGTCCGTTGCGCCCAGAGCGCTCGCCTGCCCGAAGGAGTCCAGTGGGATACTCACCCCGTGGATTGATGTGGCCGACATTGTTGTCACCCGTCTTTCAGTCAAAGGTTTATCTACGAACATATCTAGAGTGGTACCGACATATAACCACTGTCACGCGTTGGAAAGAACCCTGTGCATAACTCACCTCTCCGACCACCTGTGGATAACCAGTGTTCGATGCGTCTCACGTATGCTGGTGCCATGAGTTCATTCGTCAACGGAGTTCTGCACGCACTCGTCGGGTTCATTTCGACCATGAACTCCCCAACCAACACCGACTCGACGACAACTCTCCCACAGCCCCGTCCTCACCCGCCCACGCAGCCCTCCGCCCCCACTCCTAAGCCCGCGCAGCGCGCCCACACGCGCACCAGCACGCATCAGGACCCCGCCACGTCGAACAGGCCCCACACCTCCATCCGCGAAGCCAGCATCGCCGACGCTCTCGCCCACGCCTCGTACCAGCCGATCATGGACGGTGACGCCGACCCTGGCGAGGTCGTGTGGACGTGGGTGCCCTACCAGGAGGACACGTCCGTCGGCAAGGACCGCCCCGCCGTCGTCATCGGCGCCCAGGGTGAGGGCGTCTACCTCCTGCAGCTGACCAGCAAGGACCATTCGCGCGACGCAGCCGAGGAGGCCGCCGCCGGACGCTACTGGTTCGACATCGGATCGGGCGCGTGGGATCCGAAGGGCCGCCCCTCCGAGGTGCGCCTCGATCGCGCCCTGTGGGTCAAGGCCACCGACGTGCGCCGCGAAGGCTCGATCCTGCCGGAGGTCACGTGGCGACGCATCATTGACGCGCTCGAAGAGCACCGGCGCACCCACGGCGGCTAGCGCACCAGGTCGCCACCGCGCCGGCCGCGACGCGCGCTCACGCCCGGGCGACCGCACCCACGTGACCGACCTTACGAGGCATTGGCGGGCTTCGGGGCATGACGCGGGGCCCGCTGCTGGTATGCTTGGTCGTTGGACTCCCGGCCTGGTCGGGCAGGGGGTCTGGTT
>ERZ773074.193-NODE-193-length-28016-cov-5.908086_pt1 | contig 28016 bp, 17 predicted proteins | sample MGYA00580615_ERZ773074 | MGnify/ENA primary metagenome ERZ773074 (study PRJEB29015, sample SAMEA2738126) | human oral metagenome | biome: human oral; feature: human-associated habitat; material: saliva | place: China | collected 2160 ...
TTCCTTAATATATCCCTTTGGCACGGTCCCCTTTTGAGCAGCCATAATCGCTTCTGCGGTATAAGATTGAAACAATTTAAACTTCGAATCCCACATACCACTTTTTTGCATGATCGGCTCATAGAGCAACTTTCTTCTAGCGATTTCCGTTGCCTTTGTTACGAAATTTTTAGTTCCAACTACAACCACGTTTAGTCTTGGTTTTGGATTTTTAAAATGTTCGATTACATCTTCTTCAGAATACAGACATTTATGCTTCGTAATACTTGCTAAGCAACTGTTTAGCTTTTCTTCAAATGCTTCGTCATCTTGATCAATATTGATATCCACAATCAAATCAATTTCGTTATCTGGGGTTGTTTCTGGATGACCATATTGGATTCCATACGGAGTTCGTTTTACATATAGTTGCTCCTGTCCTACGATCCAAACTGGTTTTTTCATGTCACCGTTTTCATCTGGGAAGTTTTTCGCTTTCTGCATTTGATAATGGCTCTCATTTAAAGATTCTTCTTTTACGATTTTGGAGACATCTCCATGTGTAAGCATTTTAGCTTCTGCAATAAGCCCCATGATTGTTCTATTATTGGATACAGCGATACTCTTTGGGGCAGAATACGTTAAAACAAAGGTTCCATCGATCATCTTATCGATACCGATCGTTTCATCTGGTAGTACATCATCGATCTTGCCTTCAATATAGGAAATCTCCGCTTCTGATAATCCACAGACCTCTAACATTTGTTTTTCTTTGCCACCCTTTTGCATATAGATTTTGGCAGCTTCGGCTGAAGTCTTGATATGACAATATTTCGATGCGTTTGGCAGAATTTCTTTTACAACTAAGATACGTTGTTTTTCTGCATCACATTCTCTAATGATGAAGCCGTAATTACCCGTTGCTTCTCGCATTAAAAGATATGGGATCATTTGAGAATTCATAGCCTGCATCATTCGATCAATCAGATCCCCTCGACAAGTAAAAGAACTTAGCTTTCCACCCTTTTCCATCCAACTAAGGATTGCTTTTTCGTTTGGGAAATTACTATTACTCAAATAATCATGCAATTTCTTTTTAAATAACTTAACGATATCCAATGTATCATTGTTGATATTATTGGCTACATCAAGCTCTTTTTTTGTTACATTAAACGCCATTCGTCACTCCCCCTGTATTTCATCAAACAACTTCTTTAATTCGACGAACATTTTTTCTGGATAATCTTTTTCCTTATAATCCTTCTCTTTAAAACCATAAGATTGCATGAAGTTCATATATTCTAAATCATGGATAAAAGAAAGAAATTCGTTCATCCCATAATATTCCACCACTGGACGCAACAGTTCTTTCTTTTCTTCCTTCTTCATTCTTCTCCATAAGGCTGAAGGAACGATCTGTAAAGGTAACAAGTCTTTATCTTCAATAATATCCAAATGATATTCAAATAACTTTTTAATATATTTCAGGGTTTCAATATACCCTTCATCTTCCATTAATTCTTCTAATTTAATCGTCTTATAGAAAATTAAATATGGTAAAAAATCTCTGAATCGTTCTTCAACATTGTGATTGATCAATTGAGCAACAGTTGGATAACGATATTCATCGGTAAATTGATTCTTAAAATTCATATTGGAAATATCTTCTGTGTTTTCATGAATCTTTTGGGCGATAGCAACCATTCTATCGTACTTATTTTGTGAAACATGTACGATCTCTTCGCCTTTTAGTGGATCTACATCATATTTTTCAACCAATCTATCTAACAGCATCTTTGCTCACCTGTCTCTCTTTCAATTTTTTTATTAATTCCTTTTCATTTGTAACTCCCTCTCTTGATAAAACCATTTGTCTTACAAGTGGAAGGTTGATCGTATCACTATCGCTGCACCACTCCTTCTTATAACCATCGTAGTATGTCTTTGTCTGTGGATTTGTAGCTACATATACACGTTCTACACGATGGCTAGGGGCATACAATCTTGGATTGTAGATCTTATAAAAATCGTATTTCTTCTCTTCCTTTTGTCCTGTTTCTTTTTCTCTGATTCTTTTTTTGTATACACCAAGAGATAATTGTAGAACACGAGTCGTAGCAATCACGTCATCCATTGATTGGTGGAAGGTTAATCCTTTGTTGAGTCCGTATTTTTCTGCTACCATACTCAATTTATACTTTTCACAATCCAGTAGTTCTTTTGCCATTGGGAAAGCATCAATATGAAGGTCATAAGTAAAATCTTCACCAAACACACGTTGATACATAGAGTTCATGAACCCTTCGTCAAATCCTGTTGAGTTATATCCAGAAATCAATGCCTTTTCGCCAATAAAATTTCTGATCGTTACAGCTGCTACATCTTCCGTCGGTTTATCCTTGACCATCTCATTTGTAATGCCATTGATATCAGAAACCTCTTTTGGAATTATCATTTCTGGATTGATAAACTGGTTGATCCGATCGACTTCTCGAAAGGATACTCCATCATACGTTACCTTTACAGCACTAAAAGACAGAATTCTATCTGTCAGCTTTTTTAAACCAGTTGTTTCAAGGTCGAATACAATTAGCTCTCGTCCTTTGTTAAGTTCTTCTAATAGAACCTTAGCTTCTGATTCTCGGTTCTCTAAGGATAATCTACTCATTTCTTCTTCCTTTCTTCCATATCAAAGTAATCGTTGTAATACAGGCGATTGTCATAACAATAACAATACCAGATATAATCAATGCTGGCTTTATCACATCACGCATTGAATCCGTATAGTTTTCTTTTGGTGCATCTGCTAAATTTACTCTGTGTCCAGTAACTAATAATCTATGTGTGTTAATACCGTATGGGGTACAAGTAACAAGTGTAGCAAGATCCTTCCCGTCCTGGATCTTTAAGGCATTCACCTCAGATGGCAATACTGTTTGTATATTGTCTACCTCATAAGCCAGTTTTCTATTACCGACAGTAATATAGAAGATATCCCCTGTTACTAGCTTATCTATATCAGTAAACAGTTTTGCTGTTGCAAGTGCCCTATGCCCACTTAACACTGTATGTGTGTTTTTTCCTCCGATCGGAAAACTCGTTCTCTCAATGTGTCCGATACAGTTTTCTAATACATCATCCTCTGTACCATGCTTAATAGGAAGTTTTACGTTGATCTTTGGAATGTCCACATAACCTATTATGCTATTTTTTAAGTTTAAAATTTCATAATAATTACTATTCTCCAAGAGAAATTGATTGCCGTTGTCTTTCGAATATTCGTAAAGTTCTTCGTTATATTTTTCTGCTTCTTTTATCTTTTCTTCTATATCATTTTCATGTACAACTTCTTCAGAATAAGAAACAATATCTTTTGCGGCATGATATTTGTTTAACGTATCCGTTATAGAAGGAATTAAAAGACAAATGATTGCTATATAGGTTAATAAAACAGCACATGTGAATCTAATTCTTGTTTGTCTCATAGCTTATTTCACCAATTTATAGACCAACTGGATTCTTTCCGTGTTTCCTTCTTCTACACTCTTACATGTTGATAGCACGGTTATTTTGTCATTAGTTTTTGGATCGTCACCTAATGTGTAAGCAGCTTTATTTTTTAGTTCCGTTAATAGATTTTGATATTCTAGCGATTCAGCCGTATATGGTGTATTGTATACATTATCGTATGCATCACCATTGATCATTGCCCACAACGTCCAATGTTCTGTTCTATCTGGATAATACATGTATAAGTCTGGATTTGCCGTGCCGTATGCTTGATCTTGATATCTAGTTAGCGAAGAAAACGCAATTGCTTCTGTATTGGACCAAATCGTATCTGTATTGCTAAACATCTTATGTCCGAAAATAATTGTATGCATATCTTCTGGTACATTTGCAACAAACAATGAACCGCCAATGTAATAATTCTTATTGAAATCGTGGGTTAAATAAAAATATTGATCAGGGACTGGTTCTTTCATAACTGGGTAATCAATAGGTGTATTTGGCACTGTCAACCATGCGTATGTATCTTCGTTTTTATTTAATAGTGCAGCAAAGTCGATCTTGCGATCCATATAGTCATTTCTTACTACGTCTTTCCCATTTGTCTCTTCATTTGTTGCGATCTTTTGTACATCATTTGAGACTGTTGTAAAATGCTTCTCCGTTTCAAGCTCCTTAACTGCCTTATATCCAAAAAATATACTAACACCAATAAGCGTTATTCCAACTGTTTTTCTAATAGCGTTTTTAATACTTTTTTTTAATTTCATATTTTCTCCTGTTTTCTTTATACATATTATATTTTACCATATACTGTTATTGTTTTCCAAGTAAAACAAAAAAAAGAAGCTTATATTAAGCTCCTTTTTCTTTTTTTACTCCCAACCGACTAAGACTTGTTCGTCATGAGCTGGAGAATCCTCAACCCAAACTTGAGTTGTTACTGCATCATGATGAACAGAGCCAACCTGAACTTCTGTTACTGTGTAATTGCCATCGCCATATAAGTCTCTGTTGTTTATAAAATCGGATACAGAATTGTAAATATGACCAGATGAAATTCCAACAACTCGTTCTTCAAATTGTGGATCATCATAAGCTTCTTGTACAATTTGAGTTTCCCAGTGACCAGTCGCATCATAATGGACTGTTTGATAAATAGGCTTCTTCTCCTTTTGAACAGAAGGTTGTTCCACTACATTGTTATTTGCAGCATTTTCAGAAGGCTGGTTAGTAACAGAAGTGTTCTCTGTATTTGTTACAGATTCTGTATTCGTCTTTTCTTCTGACGTTTTTTTGTCTTCCGCTACTTTTGTGTCATCCTTCTTCTCATCAGACTTCTTCTCTTCGTTCTTCTTTTCATCTGCCTTCTTTGTGGTATCTTCCTTTTCCTTCTTCTTCTCGTTTCCAGAATGGTTGATTTCTTTAACATAAGAAGAATTAGAAGAGCCGTTATCTCCATTATTTAATGGAGTAAAAATCATAACTAGCATTACCACAATAAAAGTTACAAGTGCAGCTACGATACCGTATACCAACTTTGGTACGGACTTTAATTTTCCCTTTAATCTTTCTAATAAATTTTTCATCATTTTTCCTCCTTAGCCCTCTTCGGCTTATTATTTTCTGCCTTATCCAACAACGTTCTCCATAATCATCAAATAAAGTCATATTTATTATGCAAGAAACAAGAAACGAAAAAAGGATGTTTTTATAACATCCTCTTATTCTCAGTGCTTCTTCTTAATGAGCAAGTATGCACCGCAAGTCATTGCCGCAAGAGCAACGAATGCTAGAGCAATTGCACCACCAGTTGATACACCTGTACCAATTTCTGGAACTAATTCATTCTCAACAGTAATCTGAATTGGATTTTCTTTTGCAAAATTCTTGTCTTCTACTGGGTTTACAGTATACTTATTGCTATTTAACTTATAACCGTTTGGTGCCTTAGTTTCTTGTACATAATATCTACCAAGGTCATCCTTATATTCAACATTGAATAAAACAAGTCCGTCTGCACCAGTTGTGGCAATGCACTGCTTACCATCAACATCAACCGCTACTGATCCATCAGCATTAAATAGTGTGAATTCTGCTCCTGCAAGTGTCTTACTCTTGTCAGCGGCATCAACCTTCTTGATTGCAACAAAGTAATTCTTACGAGCATCTGTCATTGATACAAGCTGCTTTTCAGCAGATGATCCAGTTGCTGTAAATTCAATATCCTTAGCCTTTTCAAAGCCTAATGGAGCTTCTACTTCACTTAAAATGTAAGTCTTTCCACCAGCTAATTTTTCGGAAACATCATGCATATCCTTGTCTGAAACAAATTCATCAACAACTTCGCCAGTTTCCTTGTTTGTGATCTTTAACTTCGCACCACTAATTGGATTTCCATGGTTATCAACCTTGGCAACCTGAATATTATTATCAAGGTCTACCATTGTGATCGTGATAGGCTCATCTGTACCAACTTTGGCAACCTGGAATACCATCGATGTACTTAATGCCTTACCATTTACGGATTCTTTTTCAACTAATTGGTATGTATGCTCAGCCTTTAGAACTCTCTTTAATTCGAATGGTTCTTTTGTTGTGATACCGTTATTTGGAAGCTCAACAGTTACAGGGTTTTCTTTATCTGTGATATCTGTTAATTCTAACTTAACACCTTCAACATATTGACCCTTTTCATCAACCTTTGCAATCTTGTAGTTGATAGCACTATCAATCATTGTGATTGTAACAGGCTTATCAGGATGGAACATATCAACAGTTACTTCACGTTCTGTTGTGTAGTAGTATCCATCGATTGGTTCAGTCTCACGAATGATGTATGTCTTACCAGCAAACAACTTCTTACCGATCTGATGCTCTTCATCTGGCTTTGTCTGCCAGCTTTGAATTACTTCACCAGATTCCTTGTCAACAACTTCTAACTTAACATTAGCTAATGGATGACCGTCTGAGTCTACCTTCTTCACCTTGATGTCAATATCCTCGTCAACCATTGTGATTGTAACTTTTTGATCAGGCTTAAACTTGTCAACTGTAAATGTGATGTCAGCTGACTTATAGTGACCAGCAACTACTTCTGTTTCACGTAAGATATATGTCTTTCCAGCCTTAACAAGCTGACCGATCTGATGTTCTTCGTCTGGCTTTGTCTGCCAAGAAGTAACAACCTCTCCCGTTTTACTATCAATAACTTCTAACTTAACATCAGCTAATGGATGACCGTCTGAGTCTACCTTCTTAACAACTAAATCAATTTTATCTTCTGGGATTGTTAGATTTACTGGTAGCTTTGCAGGAGTATTCTCATCAATAGTGATTTCTACAGGTTTAGCATTGTAGTATCCTACTGGAGCTTCCTTTTCGATAATCTTGTATGTCTTTCCTCTACGGAAGATATTTACTTCTTGAGGATCTTTTGAAGATGTGATTTCGCCAACCTTTTCATCTGTCGTAGCGTCATACACCTCGAATGTTACGCCTTCGATCTTTTCGCCCGTTGCAGCATCAACCTTTGCAAATTCATAACGAACATGCTCGTTCTTGAAGCTTACTTGGATTGTATCATTTGCTGGCTTTGTCTCTGGGACTAAGAAATCCATTGCCTGTGCAATATAGAACTCCTTGTCAGCGTTCTTTTCAATAATTCGGTACATGTGACCAGCCTTTAATAAATGACCAACCTGTTCACCATGTTCAGCGACACTTGTCCACTTATGTACTGGCGTTGTTGCGTTTGGATCTTCTGTAATATCGTATAGTTCTAATTCAGCGTTAGCTACAGGATTTCCTTTTTCGTCAACCTTTACAATTTCACGCTTAATAGATTCGTCTGTAACATTAACCCCTTCTAATACCTTGTGGTCTTCAGAAATTGTGAATGCTACTGGGTTAGGGTTTACAAAGTATCCTGTAGGAGCCTTCTTTTCTACTAACTCATAGTTTCCGTATGGCAAGAAGTTATCAGGAGTTGAATAACTTCCATCTTCCTTTGTTGTGATTCTGTATGATAATTCTTCTCCAGCATTTGCTGTGCCAAGAACGTCACCATCATCATTTCGAGCTACTACGTCAAAATCATTCTTATTTACGATTGCGAACTCTGTAATACCCTTAATAACATTTCCTGTTTCGTTATCAAGCTTTGTTCCTTTAAAATCGCCACGTAACACGCCTTCTTTAACTGTAAAGTGGTTTCCAGCTTCCATGAATGCGGCAGTATTATTGTCAACAATATTCATTAACACAACGCCATCTCGTTGCTCTACAGTATCACCAACAGCGGATAATACCTTGTTTTCTAGCTTGTATCCGTTTGGAGCCTTTGTCTCTTCAATAGTTACAGTGCCGAGTGGTAATGTGACAATACCTGACTTTGTTGTATAAAATTCATCACCAGACACCTTATGATCTTCATCTAATCCAGTCACGTATCTTCCACGACCATTATCCATTGTCTTAATAACCCATTGTCTTGTTGGAGTAGATGGAAGTGTGTCAAATGTATATTGACCAGCGTAGAATTTCACTGTGAACTCAGCACCTTCTAAGCTTGCTGGGTTGTCAATTACGTTTCCATCTTCAGAAACTTTGTTTAGTTCGATTCCGATTGGATCGTTTAATGGCATATCTTTTGAATATACATCCCAACCATCTGTTGCGGTTGACAAAGAATACACTGAATAGGTCTTCTTGTCCAACATAAATCCTTTTGGAGCCTTTAACTCTTTAACATAAAGTTTGTCACCTGGATTAACTACGACATGGTTTAATACACCACGTCCATTTGCGTCAGTTGTGATTTCACCAACCTTATCTGTTGTTGCTGCATCACGATATACGCCATATACAGCACCAGATAATGAGTAGCACTGATTTCCAGTTGATAATTCTGCATTTCCGCTTGTTTTGTTTACACGAACATACATTTCCATTGTACGTGGAGCTGTCTTGATTGTCCAAACACCTGCACAACGCTGGTATGGTACTGTTCCACCATAGATTGCACTCCAACCAGTTGCTTCTTGACCTGTATATGGGTTCAAATAATGAGGAACGTCAATATTCATTGTTACTGTTCCATCTGGCAATACGGATGTAACTGTAGCTGTAAATGGATAATATGTCTTATTTCCTGGTTCATAAGCAGTCTTATATGTAATACCGATATAACCATGTTCTTGACAGTCAACGAATTGAGAACCGTTAATCTGATCTGCTACGGAGGCAAGAATACCTGTAATATCGTCAATATAGAAACGTTGTACATTCATTGGGTCTGTATTACTTGTGCCAAGTGTACCTGAGAATGTATCTCCTACAGCCAATTCGTTTACACTTCCTGTGCTTCGTCTATTTCTTGAACGTGTAGAAATAACTGAACCCTTAATAACAGAAATATAAGCCGTCTTTTCGGATGTCTTATACTCCATGTCACCTTGATAATTCTCCTGTGTTCCGTCAGTGTTAAACACGGCAATCTGTGTTGCATCAGAAATCTTTAGGGTTGCACCCTGTTCGATTTCCTTTCGATCGCCATCTTCACTTGTGTAGGTAGTACCATCTACTGTTACCGTTGCACCCTTTAAGTCAAGAATAAACTTGCCTTCTTGTGCCTTTTCTCCTGTTGTGTTGTAGCCCGTATTTACTTCAGCATGTGCTGGAGTTGCAGGTACTAACGGAGATAGTGGTAACATCATGACTGCTAAAGTCAATGCCACTGCCTTTGAAAATGTCTTTTTTGCTTTCTTTAAAAAATTCATTCTTTTCTCCTTTTTCTTTCTATTGCTTAGCGATATCGAAACAGCAAGATACCATTGCACCATCATTCCGTTGTGCAATACAACAAAATGACTCACTCACTGAGGTAGAGTTCACCAAAAGAATGTCTCATCCTTTACAGAATATATTATGCTATTTTTCTGGGAAAATAAATAAAATTTTTCGAAAATTAGCGGAATTTTGTGAGCAACGAAAACCCTGTTGCCCCGATCATGTCTGAAACAACCACAAATAGTGCTATAACGCTAATAATTGTCACAACTGTAAACAACTGTTTCAACACTTCCGAACGCTTCATCCACTTGATTCGCTTGAATTCACTTCTTACACCCTGTAAAAAAGATGCCTTTTTTGCTTTTACCATAACTTTTCTCCCTTCTATTACACTACTATTTTATCATATACTGTTATGTAATACAAGAAAAAGGAGCGTTATGCTCCTCACTTTTTAAATGCCAATTTTGTTGTCTTTTGGGTATAATCAAATGCTACTTTGGCGTCTGACATTGGCGTTCCGTCTTTTTTCTTTAGATTTTTCAAATATTCTGTTTCGCCGTTTTTGAATAATTGATCCAATTCATTTTCTGTCATTCTTCTACCACCAACGTACATCCACATATTGAATCCGCATGAACAAGAAAGTTTTCCTCCTTCTTGTTTTAATTCGCTATTACAGATTGGACAATTGCGTTTCTTATACTCACGCTTAATAAATTCTACTCCATAATTAGCGTCACATCTTAGCTTTTGCGTCCATACAGAGCCGTTATTCTTCATTTTCTTTTCTATGGTCTTTCCATTTAAAAGATCTAGCATATCCTGCTCAGTAATTTTTGCAGAACAAATTTCTGATATACTTCCTGCCTTGCAGCCATTTTTCCAGTTAGAACAGAAGTATCCTTTTTCACCTACGAGAATATCTCCGCCACAACTTGGACATTTGGTTAATATCTTTAATTTATTCTTTCTTTGGAAGCCCCCTTCTGAAACTGGCTTCATCGGACTATTTTTAAACTCTACGATCAGCTTGGCTACAGTGTCTTTCATTACTTGTTCAAAGTGTTGTAAAGACATTTCTCCTTGACGTACTGCTTCAAGTTGTCTTGTCCATTCTGCCGTCATATCGACATTACAGATATCAAAGTTCTTCAGGTTTTCGATGATCTCCTTGCCTACAGGGGTTGGCTTGATGATGTCTTTCCCTGTTAGTTCCATATATTTGTTTCTGGTGATCAGCTCTTCAATGATAGGTGCCCTCGTTGCTGGCGTTCCAATTGTAAGATCCTTATCTCTCAACGTCTTATCATTTAAGAACTTATTTGGATTTTCACATGCTTCAATCAGCTTTGCAGTTGAGAATCGCTTTGGCATCGTTGATGTTTTCTCGCTGAAACTATAATTACTTACTTGTAACATTTGCCCATTACTTAATTCTGGAATTTCAACATCCATTGTTGTCTTTCCAAAAATATCTAACCAACCACTTTGCAATAACCTCTTACCAGTGGATCTAAAGGTATTTTCACTTCCATCTTGTGCAAGAACGCTTGTGATAACGGTTGTTACTTTTTGCTCCATGTTTGGCATGAAGATGGAGACAAATTGTCGGCAGATAGTCTCGTAGATTTCTCTTTCTGGCTTGCTTAATGCACCCATATCTGGTTTGTGTGTAGTCGGAACAAGTCCTGAGTGTCCTTCTTTTTCCAATTTTTCGTCATTACACCACTTCTTTGTATGTCTGACACGACCAATTGCTGACGAGTCGATAGATGCTACAAATGGTGCAAGTGAAGGAATACACGCCACAGACTGTAATAGTCCTTCTAAATTTTCGTTACTTCCAATGTATTCGCATGAAGTTCTTGGATACGATAGTAATTTTTTCTCATACAACATCTGTAGGTAACGCTGTGTATCACCTGCTGAATAACCTAATGAACCACATGCCACCTGGGCAGATGCAAGATTGAACAACTTTGGTGGTAACGTAGATTTCTTTTCAGTCTTATATTCAATTACCTTTGCGTTATTAGAAAGTGTTGCTATCTTATCTAATGCTTCTTGTTTTGTATCAAACCAGACGACACCATCTTCTCTGTTTTCGTCATCTTCCTTTTGAGTGTTTGAGGCTGTAAATAAAGTTCCGTCAAATCCTTGTAAGTAATTCGCACTAATTCCGTATACTGTCTTAGGAGTGAAATTTTCAATTTCTTTTTCTCTATCGACAACGATCTTCAGCATTACAGTTTTAACTCTACCAACACTTACTAACCCATTCATCTTTAAACTTGCCGCTTCAGAAAGGTTCATCCCAAATAGCCAATCGGCATGCTGTCTTCCATAGGCGGCAGATAAAAGATTTACGAGTCTTGGAGAATTGTTGTCATCCTCTAAATTTTTAAGTGCATGGAAAATGTTTTCATCTGCAATATTATTGGTCCAGAATCTAAGGATCGGTAAAGTATTTTTTAATTCAGCCAATACGATTCTAATTAGAAGTTCTCCTTCTTGATCTGGGTCTCCTGCATTAACGATAAAGTCGTAATTACCAGACTCTATTTCTTGCTTGATTGCCTGGATACGTTCTTTTGCGGTTAAGAAATTGCCAACTTTTTGCTCTTCGATCGGCTTGTATTTCCAGCCACCAAAGTTTTCTGGATAAATCGGTAATGTTTCCCAATTCCACATTTTTAGTGATTCATCTAATTCGTTTGGTTTTAAAAGTGTAAACAAATGTCCTCGCTGTGCAACGAATCCATTTAATGTATATGGCAATTCATTTTTATGTGTATAGTAGCTTTCTTTAATTACGCCTAATAGCGATGGTTTTTCAGCAATGACCAAGCCTCTTTTTCCGTAAAGATCAATCATATATATACTCCTTATTCCTTTTTTATTATGCTATTTCTGCAAAAGAAAAGCGAACCACCTAAAGATAGTTCGCAATCAAGATCAACAGAAAGTGGACTATGGGTGGTTTTGGGAGATCCATTTCCTGTATGCTTATATATTATCATAACAGTATATTAAAGTCAAAAGAAAACGCCATTTCTGGCGTCATCTTTTTTTACTTCTTTTTCTTCTTTAGGACAACAAATGAGCCAGTTGCTAATGCTGCAATAGCAGTCATGGCGGACATTACAAAGTTACTTGTAATACCTGTTGCAATTTCTACTTTCTTTACCTTGAATACGTGTTTAACATCTCCGTTTTGTGCGGTTTCAGTCTTTACATACTCATAACCAGAAATTTCGCCAGGCTTTGTTACTGCCCCTTCGGAGTCTTTTAATAGTTTGCCTGATTCGTCAACCCATGTTGTGTGAATCTTGTGGTAAACAAGCATTCTTGATGTATCAGTATCTACCTGAGACACAAATGTGTATCCACCGATCTCGATTTTTTCTGCTGGTTTACTATCTCTTACACCGTCAAGAATGGTATTGTTCTGTTCATCAATGAAGATTGTTGTGTATTGCTTAAAGATATATGTTACATTACCATCTGCATCGATTTCTTTTTTGTCAAAAGCATATTTATCGATTTCACCTTGTTCTGCGGCTGTTTCTCCTGCAACAGAATCCTTTAATGCGTTTCCAAGCTGATCAACCCATCTTGTTACGATGTGGGCAACCTTCTTGTAGGTGAATGTAACATTACCCGCTTCATCTGTGTTAGAGCGAACAAATTTGTAACCTTCGATGTCTGGTCCTTGTTCAGATGCTTTCACATCTGTTACAGATGGTTTTAGTTCCTTACCATCTTCGTCTACCCATTTTGTAGTAACTTTAATCTTCTTATATAAATGAGTGACGTTTCCATTTGTTTCGACCTTTGTTTCAACGAATTTATATCCATCAATGCTACCAGCGTCTTGAGCCTTTTCTGCTGTTACATTTGGTTTTAGTTCTTTATTTTCTTCTTGATCGATCCATCTAGTTTCGATCTTAACAATCTTCTTGAAAACATGTGTTGCATTGCCGTTTTCATCTTGTCTTGTTTCAACGAAGCGATATCCTTCAATGCTACCAACTTCCTGTGTCTTTTCTGCTGTTACACTATTTTTAATATCGGCACCATTTTCGTCTACCCACTTTGTTGTATATTCTTTATTCTTTACAAATAAGTGAGTCACTTCTTTGATGTGGTCTGTCTTCTTGTCGGCTTCTTTACCGTCTACAGATACAGTTGAAACAAGTTCTCCTGTTCCCTTACCTTCGATTTTGACCGTGTAATCTCCATCGGCAAGTCTCTTTGTAACGTCTACTTTTCCATCGACGATTGGAAGATCTTCTTGCCCATTTGGACCGATTAGCAATGCACTTGTTACTGTTACATCATTACCACCAGCAACGATATGTGCCTCTTGATCTGGTCCCTTGATTGTTGTGACAGTCTTCTTTTCTAATGATTCAGTCAATTTATCTGCAACGTCTTTTGGATTTGAAGCATTGAAGTCAACCTTCTCTACATCTTCAGATGGCACTCCGATACTAGCAAATGCTGCATTAGTATCATTTTTGTGTTCCACATTCGGGATGTAAGCTACGATACGCCCACCCTTTTTAACAAATCGTTTAAGCTGATTCACTGTTGAATAATCATCATTGCTAATCGCTGTGTCATCGAAAAGTGATACAATTGTCAAATCTTTAATGTCTCCATTATATCCAAATACTTTTTCGATTTCTCTGCTGTTCTGCCATTCACGCCAATTACCATCCGATGTAGATGGTTCTGCTCCCATTGCTCTAACAGCAGCGTCGTGACCGTCATCAGTAATAGCAGCTTTTAACTTCGCCTTATCGGAACTAAAAGTTGAGAAATTGCGGATATCATCTTGTGAAAATACCGCAGCTGTATTATTAGTTCCGATCAATGCCAATTCATCTCCTGGCTTCAAGCTGTCAATAATTTTCTCTGCCAATGTGTTTACGTATTTTTGACCTGCTTCACTATGGAATGAACTTGAACGATCTAAATACAGAATAATGTGACGTGGCTTTGTCTGTGTTTGGGTTGTAGAATTTGCCGCCGTCTTAAAATTTAATGCTGTAGAACGTGCTGTGTCATAAATAGACTTCAAAAATGTGTAATGTTCGATTTCTCCGTGTTCTAATGGAGCCGCTGTTGTCTGTGCTTCCTTGATCGGTTTATTGGTATCTCTATCGATCCACTTTGTTACAACCGTATTCTGTGTTGCTTCCTCTGCTAGTACCATCATCGCACTTGGGATGACGAAAGATGTTGCTGTGCCGACTGATAACACTGTTAAAGCACATAATTTTGCTGCCTTTTTTAAGCTCATAATTTTTTCCTTTCGTAATCGTTTTAGATTTCACTATTTATTATGTTATTTTTTTGCTATTTGTGTTGTTTTTTACAAAATAAAAATACGATAATTACAAAATATATAGAAAAGGAAGGAGAAATAAAGATGGATACAATATTTTTAAAGCTTGGAATTGCTCTTTTTATCGCTATTATTGGTGTATACATTTGTTTCAATGTTGTGAACTACTCGGCAATAAATTACCAAGCTTCCTGCTTCAACTACCACTGCATCTAGCCTACATGGTTAGTATAGGCAGACGTCTTACACGATATCCACAGGCGTTGAGTTTGGGCTATTCCATCCCTACTTGATGCCTTTTTATTTAGCGTGCTGCTAAGATACGTAATCCTTCATTTAGGATGTTGATTGCTGCATTTTGATCTCGTCCGATCACAAGACCACAATCACATCGCATAGTACGGACTTTTAAATCCTTCATTTCAGGATGTAAAGTTCCACAAGCATGGCACAACTGTGAAGAAGGATACCATTTATCAACCTTGATTAGATACTTACCTCTCTCATTTAACTTATACTCAAGCATAGGCAGAAACATTCCGAATCCATTATCAAGAGTCGCTTTACCATTGCCAAATCCTTTATTGGACATTGCTTTCATATTGAGATCTTCTACACACACAACATCATACCGATTGGCTATCTCGGTAGATAGTTTATGTAGATTGTCTTTTCTCTGATTTGCAATGTGGCGATGGATCTTGTTTACTTTACGAAGTTGCTTTCGGTAATTGGATGACTTCTTTTCATGTTTTTTAGAACCTTTCATCCTTGATAACCTACGTTGTGCCCTTGCGAGTTTTTCATGGCTTTCACGATAGTATTTATGGTTTGTACCAATATTACCATTGTTATCAACATATAATCCATCGGAAGCGTAGTCTAAACCGATAGCATTCTTGGCGTCTATTTTGTAAGTTAGCTTTTCTTCTTCAAAAGTAAACAGAACCGAAGCATAATACTTGCCATCTCGATCTTGTGATATCGTTGCAGATTTAAGGACCCAGTTTTCATCTGGAACACGATGTATTTCAGCCTTAACAGATTTTACCTTTGGCAGTTTAATAGAACCTTTTAATATCGCAATATCACTTCTTCCTCTTTGGTTATTTGTAGTATACGCTCTCTTACTGCGTTTAAAAGACTTAAATTTGGGAAAGCCATTCTTCTTTTTGCGTGTTCTACCAAAGAAATTACTGAACGCTGCTTGTAAATTTATCCAAGCGTTTGCTAAGGCAAGACTGTCTACTTCTTTTAAAAATGGATATCTTTCTTTATACATCGCTGGTGTTGCTTTGCAAAACCCACCTGTATCCTGATAGCTTTTGATCTGATCCGACAACATCAGGTTATAAACTTTTCTAACACATCCAAATGTCTTAGCGAAAAATACCTTTTGTTCCTCTGTTGGGTACAATCTATATTTGATTGCTCTATTTACAACTGACATGTTTTTTGCCTTTCAATGTAGCGTAGGATATTTTCTTCTGAGGTGGAACCGATCGTTTCACAGAAGTATGAGCCATTCCAAAGCTCACCTCTAAAAAGAACGCTTCTAAGTTCTGGGAACTCCTTTGATAACATATTTCCAGAGATTCCTTTTAGGTATTTAACGATCTGCGTTGGTGATATCTTTGGTGGAGCAGAAACAAAACAATGTACATGATCGCTTTCGCCAACTTTACATTTTGCTACTACAAATCCCTTTGTATCACCAATGTCATGAAGCAGCTCATATAATCTGTTTGCTATCTGTTGTGTCAGAACCTTTTTGCGATATTTAACACACCATACAATATGGTAGTTGATGTTGTATACACAAGTTCTTGCGTGAGTATATTTATCTTTCATACATATAGTATACCATAAACACGCACCAACCACAATCCATGTAGGCATATTTCTTACTACATATATATAAAAATCACCTTCATCTCGGATACAAGTAACCGAGAATTCCCGTTCTGTCACTTAACACAGTTAGTTACCTTATGCAAATAAAAAAAGAGCGTTCATCTCGGTTTTGAAAAGCCGAGTTTTCTCGCTCAATTTACAAAAAAAATATGAAATATTTCTATATTATTTAAAACTACTAATTAACTCCCCTTCTGTGTACTTATAAACTATCATGACAGTATATCTTAGTCAATAACAAAATAGCTCTTGACATTATTTTCTTTAAAGAATATAATATAGATATAGAAAAGAGGTATTGAAATGAATCAAGATGTATTAAAGATTGCTTTTGCTATTATGATTACTATTCTTAGTGGCTATATCTGTATTAACGTTTTAACCGCTGAGATCAAAAGCTCGAAATCTATTACGATGGCTGGAACAGAAAATTCCTATTGGAATAAAAATAAGTCACGATCAGCAGAAGCAAAGAAGGATAGAATTATGAAAGTTGCAATTCTGTTATTCTTAGTCGCTACAATTTCTGCAAACCTATTATTTTAGAAAAATAAAAAAAGTAGGGATCAACCTACTTTTTCTTTATGCGTTTGTACTAAGCTTTAACACGAAGCCATTGATAATGGAAGCGACAGTCTTTGTCTTTTCCTCAATGTTTTCAGCAATTAGATCTATAGCAACGCTATAGATTTCAGTAGCTGACTTCATTGTTACCATTGGCACTGTTCCGTGTCCATATTGAGAAGCAAATAATGCCTCTGCAATATTTTCGTTGGAATCAAATTGAATATTAGCAACATAAGAATCTTCTGCTAACTTTTCAATGTTTGATTCTAAAATCTTCACGCCATGCCCAACACGAAGACGTTGAGTCGTCTCGCATAGAGCGGCAAGAAAAGAGTTGATATTGTCCTCTGTTCCCTTGATTACAGCTTCGCCCTTAGAACGAGTTACTGTAACGCCGAAATCTAATTCTAATTGCAAATCCTGATTCATTTTAATTTTCCTCCTGGGCTTCTAAAGCCTTTTCTTTACTGAATCTTTCTTTTTCTGTGTTTTTAACAATTGAAGCCACAAAAGCGGCGATACCTAGTGCTATTGCAATCATTACTAATAGCAATAGACCAGAGAATAATGCAACGATAAGATTTGTTACAATGTTCCATAAGGAACCGAAAAACATAGATACCAAATTCATTTTATTTTCCTCCTATAATGTAAAACGACTAACCGCTATGCGATCTTGGAGACCTTGTAGGTCGCAAAACCTACGAAGTGTCTCTCAACATCTTCTAGTGATAATTCCTTACCACGCATTTCTGCTGGAAGGTTCATATCCACTGAAGTGATCGTATTGGCGAGTGCTGCCAAGTGCAAAGGCAAGACGCCGTAAACGTCCTTTCCTTTTACAGTCTCAGCATCGGCATGGCTTACTACCATGTCGAATTCGAGTCCCTGCTTTTTCAGGAACTCTACGAGAGCCTCGTGACGTGTAATCAAAATCTTTTCCATGTTATTTTCCTCCTTTTAGCCTTACTGGCTTTTTCCATGATCATCAAATAATTACAGTTTTATTATGTAAGAAATAAGAAATTAAAAAAAGAAGAGGTTATTTCTCTTCTTCTTTCTTCTTCCGTTTTCCAAGCAATAGGAACAATAAGAATAGCAATAGACCGATGAATCCAATCGCAATCTTTGACCAGATACCGTTAATAAAACGTGTGAACCAGTTTGAAGAAACAAGCACCTTGATTTCTTCTGACTCTCCCTGGTTTCCTGCTGCATCTACAGTTACAACTTTTAATGTTTGCCATTTATCTGATTCATGCAAGATATAGGACATGTTTCCATCGTTCTTTGCCACTTCTTTGGCATTGAAGCTTTGTACTTCTTCACCATTTAGATAAACTTTCGCTGTACCTAATGCAATGTTGTCTGAGAGCTTGATTCCCACTGTCATTTCTTGATCGGAATATAGCTTTCCGTTTTCAATACCAGTAATGACTGCACTTGGGTTTGTTTTATCTACAACAAACTTAATATTTAGCTTTTTGATCTGATTTGACTGCTTATTACCTGCTTCATCTTCAGAAGAAACAATGATTTCATAAGTTCCTTCTTTTTCAAATAGTGAGCTTGGTAACTTATATTCATATCGATTCCAAGTTTCTTCGTTTGTCTTATTGAATTTATATTCATTCGCCTTCAAGATTGTTGACTTGCCATCATGTAGGATAGTTACCTCTTGTTTGATCAACTTGTTTGGGTTGATCTCATAGAGTGTAATGTCTTGTCCTGACTTATGATAAACATCATCAACAAATGCTTTACTGTCTCTTGATAGTTCGTATGTAGAACCAAATCTATTTACTGAGAATGTAATTGATTTTGTTGTGGTGTTATTAGCCTTATCCGTTGCAGTGGCTGTAAGAGTATATACATCATCGTTTTCTTCGATATGTTCAAAGTCTGGCAATGTTACTTGAACGCCATTTTGATTTACTGAAACAGAACCATTCAATCTTACTTCAGGATGTTTTTGACCTTTTAATGTCAATACAACATTGTCTGCATTAAAGTTTATATCTGTCATTGTTACAACAGGCTGAACAACATCTCGATTCGCTGAATTTTCTTCTACACCAGAGAATGTAATCACTGGAGCGACCTTATCAATTGTAAATGGTTCTTTACTAAATGTAGGGGCACTATTTCCAGCTAGATCTGTTGCATTTAATGTAAAGCTATAGTCTCCATCTGCATCAAATGTTAATGTTGCAGTATGTACATCGCCATTATGGCTCCAACCACTTAATGCTGGAGAAGCAATTCCCTGACCATTTAGTGTTGCAATAACAGCTGCGGTTGTGGCTACTTCATTAAAGTTCTTTTCTGTAACCGTGATCGTAGCAGTTTGAGTTGAGTTGAAGTATTTTCCTTCGCTCATTGCTACCGAGATAGATGGTTTTGTTTGGTCGATCGTAAATCTATCGACCTGTCCATACTCTGAACGATTTCCAGCCTTATCTTCAACTGCAAAATCCAATGTAGCTTCCGTATCATTTGCAAAAGTAACTGTTAAGATATTTACGTTTCCATCCGAACTATCTGTTCCAACCTGCCAATTGCTGATCGAAGTGTATCCGACAGCCTTTAAACTAGCAAGCGATGGATCAAAGTTTCTTTCATACACCTTAATTGTCGCTGTGCGAGGAGCATTGTAATACTTTCCATTTTGGACATTCTGGTTATCATAAGAAATTTCAATTCTTGGTGCAGTTGTGTCGATCTTGTATACTAGATCCTTTTCAACTTTATTTCCAGCATAATCCTCACCAGTGATATGAAGAACAACGTTGTTGCTGTTATTCTTGCTGGCATCGATCTTGATATCTCCAGAAATACTTCTAACTTTAGCTTCTTCATTTATGAATTCGCCAGATTGAGTAACTTCACCATTACTTGATACTGTATAGGATAATTTCTTCATACCTGCAAATACACCAATTCCGCCGTTATCTGGATCAGAAACAGAAACATTTACATTGATATCAGAATTGTAGACTTCTTTTTGTTCTTGCTTGATTGTTACGATAGGTTCGTTAGGATTTGCCTTATCAACAATAAATCCACCGTTAGAAGAAATATATGTGATATTTCCTGCCTTATCTGTGATCCTTTGGTAAATAACAGCATTTCTATCTGCGGAAATCACGACATCTTCTGTTACTGGACTCCAAGTCATCTTGGAAAAATCTGTAGATGCATTAAATGTTTGTGCCGCATCAGAAGGAGCATCCACAATTGCATACTCAATTGACTTCACACCAGAAATTTCATCTGCTGCATTTAATACAAAATGCAAATCATTCATGTGGAATAAATTGAAGATAAACTTCTTTATGCCACTTTGTTTCTCAATATCTTCTACAGCTTGATAATAGTCTTTTTCTTCATTTCCCTGCTTCACCTTAATTGTTCCAGTAGGAGCCGTATTATCAATTGTGAAATAATATTTTCCAAGTTCGACTTTGTTTCCAGCCTCATCTTGATAAGTTGCTTTAATTGCATAATTACCATTAGAAGTAAACTTACCAATATTTAATTTATGAGTCGTATTATCTGTAGTCCAAGATCCTTGAACTGGTTGTGTATAGTTGATTGTTTCTCCAGACGAATTTGTTACAGATACTTCAATATTAACTCTATTAGAATCGAATCTATCCTTAGCCTTTTCTGTCCATCCTTCTGAATCACCATCGAAATCTTCTACAGAAATTTCTGCATTCACGCTATTAACTGTGTAATATGGATTCTCTGAATCCTGTGATAATTCAATTGCCTCATTATTATCACCCGTTAGTTTCATTGTGGCTTTCGGTTTATTTGTATCAATAACAAAGTCCGTCTTAGCACGAGTTCCTTCTGTATATTGAACGCCATCTGGGTTCATGGATCCATCACCTGTTAAGAAAGATGAACCCCACTTATATTTATCTTTGTTAAATTCCATGAATCCATGATCCACACCTAGTTCGAATTGATATGTATTGGTTCTTTCATTTGTATACGTTTCTTCATTTCGATCTGCTTGTGAATCGATTCGATCTTGTTTCAATCTAATACCGTCAACTCTACCGTTTTTAATATCTTCAAGATTAAACATTTGAAGAGCTCCAGTTGGGGAGTCTTGGAAGAACAATGCAACATCATTTTCTTCAAAATTTCTTCCTCTATAAGTAATGTTCATTACTCGCTTTTGATTGAAGAATTTACCGTTTACTGGTTCATTTTGAAGATATGTGATTGTCATTTCTCGATCTAGTTTATCAACGATAATGTTCTTATATTCTTCTGTTTGAATCACATTTCCAGCTCTATCAAAAGCCTCAATCTGAATGGATACGTTGTTGCTGTCAACACTAATGCTTCCTTCGATATTGATTACTTTGTTAGATTTTTTACCAAGCGAAATATTTTCCTCTGTTACTGTCTTTTCATCGTTCGAATAAAGTTCATCCTTTGTTAAAGTGAAAGAATTTGTTCTAGGCTCTTCTGATATCAGTTTCACGCCATTATCCTTGACCGTAACAACGACATGATCAATACCAGAGTTTGCATTTTTTGGTCCATCATTGATTCTTATAGTATATGGTTTATTACGTCCAAGACTATCTGGATAGAGATTTACAACTGGTGGAGTTGTATCCACTACAATGCCGTTAGATGTGGTAATAACTTCGTTGCCAACATTATCGGTCGCTTTAACAAGAACAATATATGTTCCTTCTCTTTCGCTACTTATTTCAATATTTCCATCTGAAGGTAGTGCCTGCCAACCTGATGCCTTTGCTTCTCTAACAATATCAGCTTCTTGACTATCTTTAGAAGGTGCAGAAACAACTTTATATTCAACGTTTTTAACACCACTGTCTGCATCGCTTACATTAACGTGTAGTCTGTAGCCATTTTTACCTACGAATTTATTAAACTCTAGTTCGCCATTGTTTGATATCTTGTTGCCTTTGACATCTGTAAACTTCCCATTATCGAAATTAACTGTAGGTAGTGTTGCATCAACCTTTAATAATCCATCTGGAATTGTCGTTTCGCCTGATCTTGTTGTAGGGCTACTTGTGTTTCCTAGATAGAATTGGTTTGTAATATCTCCAGTTGCTGCATCATCTTTAATTGATAATGTATTTGAATATGTTCCATCCTCTTGTTTTACATTGACACTATTAAATAAGCCCTCATTATCATTTGCTTCAAATTCAACTTCAGCTCCTGGGCGAACGTATGTCGTATTACCAGATTTATAAACGCTGGAATTGTCACTATCTTTTACCTTGATCTTGCTTTGAATTTTTTGGTCGTTCATTGTGCTTGCTGTGACATTGATATCAGCACTTGCATCATCTAAGATCAAGTTCCAATTTCCTACGGAAGCTTGTTTTAAAGATAGTGTAATTGCATTTGCATTGTTCCCAACATAATACTTTCCACCTGCAAATGTAGTTTCTAAATAATTTTCTACACCATTTTTCTTTAAGAAATCTTTAACATCTTCATCAATATTTAGATTATCCAGCAAATTAGTTGGGAAATGTCCACTTGATAAAGCCTTCCATTCATTAGAGCCATATTCCACTGTAACGTCCTTAATAGATAAATGGGCATCTTTCTTAGTGATAGTAACATCTGGACCACTTGTGAAAGACTCGGTAAAAGAATACTTATCAGAACCTGTAACATTAATATCGGACAATGTTGCATGATGATTTCCGACTTCTTTTCCATCGAGAGTTGCTGTTGCAGAAATATTGATGCGATCAGAACCTACAAGTCCCTTCACCGCCTTTACATGCCCATTTAATTGTAACTGATTATTATCATCATATACCTTTTGGACGGTATCCCATTCAACATCCTGCGATGTGATCGTTCCGAGGTTCTTCTTATTAACATTTACCCTTACAGATACCTCTGTAGCCTTATAACGAGGCGTATCTTCCGTTTTTACATTGATTATAGTTTCGCCAACGCCATTCACTACAACATCGTTTCCATTAATAGATACACTGTTTCCAGATGTAACTGTATATGTAACAGAACCAGTATAGTCACTCGGTAGGTCTACCAATGTGTTTTTAGCAAAGCTTGCATCTCCATAAACCTTTTCCTGATCATGCTTGACCATTGGTACATCGACCTTTTGATAACGGGCAAGCGTCTTTGTTGTATTTGCGTCTGTTAATACAAATTCGCCTTCTGCATCTGGAGAATCTGCAATATTAAGTCTATACTTAATAACCTTATTCATTTCTTGACCAGAAAAATCAAAAGAACCACTTACATAAGGAATTGCTAATGCATTTCCTTTGCTATCTGTGAATTGAATATCTGTATCTGCAATGACATTACCAGTATCGAAGTTGAAAGCGATCTTTCCACCAGTCTTAGTTGCGGATACAAAATTTTCTTTAATTGTATCTCCAAACTTGAACTGTCCTTCGATCGGCTTTGAACCTGCATTTGTCAAACGATAATAGAACACATCATCACTATCATGCGTTTCTGCAATATTGATATAGTCCTTTTCATCTTCATTTGACAACGTGAAAGCAACAGGAGTTGTGCGTCCTGCATCTTTGAATAATTGTATATCTGTTGTTGTTAAGTGGAGCTTGGTTGATCCACTTGTAATGCTCATCTGGCTTTTGCCGTTTGTTCTAGTTTCAGCGTTTACAAGTAATACACTTGGGTTAGCTGTAGAAATAACCGTCATCCCAGCCAGTGCCGTAGCGATAATTCGTTTTGATCGAGTCATTTAACCGACCTCCTTTTTCTTACATCTTATATTATGCTATTTTTATAGAAAATTGAGAACAAAAAAAGATGGGTTAATCCATCTTTTCTTTTTTGTATAACAATACCATATATCCAACGATAGCAAACAAGGATGATAGACATAGGAATGTGAATCCATACATCGCTGCACCAGTGTCTGCTGGCTTGCTACTTGGCTTGTTAGCTGTATTGTACTTCTTTGCGAAATCTAATTCGTGATTTGCTTCGTATTTAACATAGATTGTCATATCATCGTTTACAACTTCTTCGAATGTAACAGGATCTGTCATCGCTGCATCCTTGTAGAACCCGATAAAATCATATCCATTAATTTTGATGCCAGAAAGCTTTGGCAGAACTTCTCCAAATGTAACATTAAACTCATTGTATCTTGGACCATCTGCAATGTTTGCAATGAAGGAAATATGTCCAGATGTCTTATTCGTTTCGACACGTACATCTAATGAAGCTTCCTTCTTCGTGATGTCATATTCTACTGTTCCAACGATGTGCATTCCATCTGGAGCAGTTAAATCTTGGTTTGTGATCTTATCACCGATGTTCTTCTTTAAATCTTCTTGTTTAACGATGTTTTCGTCTTTATCTTTATAAACGATTTTAACAATAGCATCGTTAGATTCATTTTCTTCTACAGTTCTTTCGATCTTATCATCTTTTCCTGTAACAGTGTATTCATCGAACTTATCGGTAAAGTGCATCCCATCTGGAGTAGATGGTAGTTCTGATTCTTTGATATTACTACCGATCTTTTTCTTTAATTCTTCAGTCTTAATTTCTTTACCGTTCTTATCCTTATAGGCAACTTTAACAGTTACTTCGTTATAATCAACCGATCTTTCAATCTTATTACCTTCTTCAGTAACGGTATAATCTGTTGGATCACCAACAAAGTGTGTTCCTTCTGGTGCAGTCAAGTCGTTATCTGTCACCTTTTCACCGATCTTCTTTGCAATATCTTCCTCTTTTACAACTTTTCCATCTGAATCCTTATAGGTGATATGTACAACTACTTGTGTTGCTGTATCATCATCTACAAGTCTTGTGATTTGGTCATTCTTTCCTGTTACAGCGTAGCCTGTAAATTCATCAATGAAGTGCATGTTGTTTGGTAAGGCAGGAAGATCTTCAGTTGTTACAACGTCCTTAACCTTCTTAGTGATAACTTCCGCTTTTACAACTTCTTCACCCTTTTTGTAGATGACACCAACTTCTACTGTATTGTATTCGATCAATGCTACAAACTTGTTATCATCTTCATTTTCAGAGACTGTATGATTTACCTCTTCTGCCAAATGAGTTCCTTCTGGAGCATGCAAGTCATCATTTGTGATTTTAGAACCGATTGGCTTTATAATCTCCTCTGTTCCAGCAGTGATACCATTTGCATCGTTGTAAGTGATGAATGACTTCGCAGTGTTCATTGCTAGTGTACGTTCAATCTTATTGACGCCATCAATTACCTTATAGCTTGTAAACTCATCTATAAAATGCATGTTTGGTAAAGCTGGAGGTAGGTCTGATTCTTTGATGATCTGATTTGTTTCAAATTCGAAGTCCTGGGCAAACGCCTGGCTTCCATCTTCTAGCTTATATACAACGGAAACCATTACTTTTCTTTCTGCTGGAGCAACAGAACCCTGTCGTTTTACGATACGAACAATCTCGTTATTACCATCAGTGATCGTGTATGAGGAGAATGCATCTTTAAATTCTAAGTTGTCTTGTAATTTAGGCAGATCAGACTCTTTAATAACACTATTTGGTAATTCCCATTGTGTCTTTTCTAATACAGTTTCGCCATCTTCATATTTGTAGAGAACGTGTAACTGCTTTTTATCATCAAGCGTTAGCTCAATGTCTTCTCCACGAGTTCGTCCTGCTGGAAATTGCTTTTCTAAGATATAGTAGTTTATATTTTTATCAAAGTTTGCTCTATTTAAGACTCCAGCTTTTGAATATGTAGTAATGTCTGCAGATAATGTATCTTCTGTTGCAAGGCGATAGTCATTTTCCATTGGTCCGTTATATACCTTTAACGCCTTGTTTTCTTCGATTTTTTCTTTTGACATTGCAGATGAGAATTCTGAACCATTTATAAATTCATCTGTAAAATCACGATGGTCTTTCCAACGATATGTGATCTTAGCAAATGATGGAGTTGGCTTCCATGGTTTTAGTAGTCCTCTATCATTGTGATCTTCATCTCCGAAATATCCGAATCTAATTTGAGGGATGTTCCAACCTGTTCTAATTGGGAACGTTGTATGCACGCCCTTTTTATCAAATTGTAATAGTTCAAAAGACGGATCAGATGCCTTCAGATTATCGTTCCAAACCTTTAACTCTGGATTCGCTTCGTAAATAGCAGCTCTGATTTGCTCCTTATCATAATTTGTGACATCTTCCAGTCTGAATGCTTCACTACTGTTTTCTAGTGAGTACAATCTGATATTACGATTGACCTTAATGATGTTATAAGAGATTATATTTGCTGCCCTGTTTCCAGTAGTGGTCTTAGCAACATTTTCTCCATATTGTAAGAAGTAGTCGTTATACTTTTCTTGTGCTGGCACAATCGATGCACGATAAGCAAAAGTATTGCCGTCTGGATTTTCTTCGATTTGAACCTCTGGAGTTGTAAATTCGTAATTTTTATTTCCTACAGTTTGATGCAACTCCGCATTGTCGCTAATGTAGGTCTTTGAAATAGTCTTAGACTGGTTGCCAATTGAATATTCAAATTTAAACCCGATGTTTCCGTCTGCAAAATATTTTGCAAATTCAGTGTTCTCGCCTGAATCCTCATTTTTTTCTTTGAAAAGAAATACCGTTTGATGGGACGTTGTTTCTTCTTCGGCATGTACATTTGTGATACTTGGAATGATGCTTGATGTAGACATTAGACCAGCCAGAATTACAGTCGTCAGTCTGTTTTTAAAGTTCTTTTTTGTGAACATTGGTTTGCTCCGTAAAGAATAATATAAATTATTCTATTCCTTTCTTTTAATATTTTAATCAAATTAGCTGTACGGTAAGCTATTTAAATAGTTGAAAGTCTTCTTCGTTTCAAGCCAACAAAGATTATCTCAAACACTGTAAATTGTGTTACTTAACTTTACAATCTTTTAGTATCTAGTCCTGAGATTGTGTTAAGTAAACTTTATTTAGTCGTATTGGTAAAATCTTCTTGCAATGACATAAGAAGCTGCATCATGCACATTTAATTTCATTCTATCTGTGTAACTTGCCTCAGCTATTTTACTTGTGTTGTAGGGGTTTACAATATGTACTGATACCCCTTCTTTTGCTGCTTTACTAAATAAGCAACGTTTGAATAATCCAAACTTCAAACTGTTGAGCATGCGATTATAACCCCTTGAAGTTGTTTTATCTTGTTTTTTATTTGAATCCAAACTAACCAAATCTTCAATAACAATATCTTTTCCAACATTTATAGCTTGTACAACCAGCTTAGAAACCAGATCCAACATAGAGGTTTTGGTTTTGGTTGCTTTGCCTTTGTGAAGATAGTTGTACCTGGTCAAAGATTGCAACTTTCCATTTTGGTTGATTTCGGAAACTGATATAAATCCTTTATTGAAATCAACTCCTAATACTCCATTAGTGTTCTGAGTAATATTTGGAGTTTCTTTTCGATATAAGATCTGTAAGTATAATATACCATCCTTTTTTAGGATACGATAGGTTAGAGGGTTTGATAGCTTTGTTGATAATATTTTTAGAATATTTACTTTTGCTTCTTTGTTCTTTAATACAAAGGAACCGAAGATATATTTATTAGTACCAGATACCCATTTATTATCTAATCTCAACTTATAGTTGAAGTGGTTATATTTAGAATCAAACTCGATCTGAAATTGTTGGTTTCCACAGGTTTCGTTTTTATCACCGATATAAACAACTTGATTATCTCTTTTAGCTAAGAATTTGGTTTTATTTGTTTTTAATAGATGTTTTGTGCCAAATGTTAAATTGATTTTAAAGCCATTAGAGATAAGTTGATTGATCTTATTTAACTTCATAAATAAACCCCTTCTATTTTGTCTGCGGAAACCCACTACCTTTAGGTGGT
>ERZ773074.194-NODE-194-length-27942-cov-26.284003_pt1 | contig 27942 bp, 25 predicted proteins | sample MGYA00580615_ERZ773074 | MGnify/ENA primary metagenome ERZ773074 (study PRJEB29015, sample SAMEA2738126) | human oral metagenome | biome: human oral; feature: human-associated habitat; material: saliva | place: China | collected 2160 ...
CCTGAACAACGGGGCCTACATCGGCATCCCGATCGCCGTCTACGTCTTGAACGACCCCTCCGCTGTTGTTCCCATCCTGGTGTTTCAGCTGGGTTTCTTTACCCCGATGTTTTTCGTCCTGGCCGATCTAGTGGGGTCGGGGCAGCGCCCGTCGGTGCTCGGTGTTGCGAAGGTCGTGGCGCGCAATCCCATGGTCATTGCAGCGGCGTGTGGCTTCCTGTTCTCCGCGGCGGGGTGGCCGATGCCGACGCTCCTTGACGTGTCGACCTCAATGCTGGGGTCAGCAGCACCCCCGATGATCCTCTTGTCTTTTGGTGCGTCCCTCGTGGATCGTCGTTCGGCGTCCGGGGATTCCGGTATTGCGGCGACCGCCTGCGCTATTGCCTGCAAACTCGCCCTCCAGCCCGCTATCGCGTGCGGCGTCGGAGTGCTGCTCGGGCTGACCGGTCCGGCCCTCATGTCGGTGACCATCATGGCTGCCCTACCAGCCGCGCAAAACGCCTACATCGCGGCCACTCGGGCGAAGGCGGGGGAGCGCATCGCGCAGGGAACCGTCCTCGTGACGACCTTCGCCTCCCTGCCCGTTGTCGTCGGTATTGCCGCGCTTTTCCACGGCCTCGGACTGGTGGCTTAACACGCCCGACGGTGCCCGGCGCAATTCCGCACTGACCCACAAACCAGCCATGGCCTCGTCAAAAAGAGGTCAAAAGCACGGTCTATATCGTGGACTGTAGCTGACATCCTCGTGTAACGGCCATAGTCTGACTGAGCATTATCCCAAAATCAAACGAATCCAAGGAACACGATTCATGTCATCCTCCGCATCCCGCCCCGCGCCCCGCGCGCGCGACTCGTGGAGCGGCCAGACTGGCTTCCTACTGGCGGCCATCGGCTCGGCCATCGGCCTGGGCAACATCTGGCGTTTCCCCGGAGTCTCCTACTCCAACGGCGGCGGCGCCTTCCTGGTCCCGTACCTGGTTGCCCTGATCTTCGTCGGTATCCCCATGCTGTGGCTCGACTACGCGGTCGGCCACAAGTTCCGCGGTTCACCGCCGTGGGCACTGCGTAAGATCATTGGAGGCGGCGAATTCATCGGCTGGTTCCAGACCTTCGTGTGCTTCGTCATCATGGTCTACTACGGCGCCGTCCTCGCGTGGGGCGTGCAGTACACGATCTACTCCGTGAACGAGGCCTGGGGTGCCGATCCGACGACGTTCTTCCTGGAGTCCTTCCTTGAGAAGGTTCCTGGCGACACCTTCTCGTGGGCCCCTGCATGGGCCGTCATGATCCCGCTTGCTCTCGTGTGGGTTCTCGTGCTCTTCGTCATCGGTCGCGGCCTGTCCAAGGGCGTCGAGGCTGCGAACAAGGTCTTCCTGCCGCTCCTCGTCATCCTCTTCCTTGCGCTCGTCATTCGAGCAATCTTTCTGCCGGGCGCCATTGAAGGCCTCAACGCCTTCTTCACCCCGAACTGGGGCGCGCTGGCCGACCCCAACGTGTGGCTGGCCGCCTTCGCGCAGATCTTCTACTCGCTGTCCGTGGGCTTCGGCATCATGCTGACCTACGCCTCCTACCTCCAGCGTAAGTCGAACCTGACGGGCACCGCTCTGGTCGCTGGCTTTGCGAACTCCTCTTTCGAGATCCTCGCTGGCATTGGCGTCTTCAGCGCTATCGGCTTCATGGCACACCAGGGTGGCGTGAGCGTCTCCGAGGTTGAGGGCCTGACCGGCCCGATCCTCTCCTTCGTGACCTTCCCGAAGATCATTTCGATGATGCCCGGTGGGCCCCTCTTCGGCGTGCTCTTCTTCTCGTCCCTCGTTCTGGCCGGTGTCACCTCTCTGCTCTCCCTGCTTCAGGTCGTCTCCGGTGGCCTGCAGGACAAGTTCGGCTGGTCGCCCGCTCGCTCGGCTCTTGTTCTTGGCGTTCCCGCCACCGCCATCTCGCTGGTGCTCTTCGGCACCCGATCGGGCCTGAACAACCTCGACATCGTCGACAACTTCATCAACTCGGTTGGCGTCGTGTCCTCGGCGATCCTGTTCGCCGTGCTGTGCGCAGTCGCCGGCCCCCGCCTTGGGGTGCTCCGTGCACACCTCAATTCGGTGTCCAGCGTGAAGGTCCCCAAGCTCTGGGAGCCCCTCGTTGGCATCGTCATCCCGGTCGTCCTCTTTGTCATGATGGCGATGTCGATCGTGAAGGTCCTGAAGGATGGCTACGAGGGCTACCCCAGCAGCTACGTGCTGATCTTCGGCTGGGGTTCTGTGGCGGTCGCGGTCATCGCGTCTCTGATTTTCACCCTCATCCCGTGGAAGCACCGCCCGGTGGATACCCACGCGACGGTCGCTCAGATCCTCGCGGAAGACGCCGAGGAGACCGCTTCGACCGAAGGAGGCGCCAAGTGACCGCTCCCGCTATCGCCCTGATGATTCTGACGATCCTGCTCGTGTGGGGTGGCCTCGTCGCTTCCGTCGTCATGCTGCAGATCCTCCCCGTCCCCACGGACGAGGAAACTGAGGCTGCTCAGCGCGCTATCGATGCCGACCAGGCCGCCAGCCGGTAGGGTGTCAATCGTGAAGCTCGTTGCCTTTGATCTCGATGACACGCTGGCCCCCTCGAAGTCGCCGCTGCCCGCACGCATGGACGTCGCGCTGCGGTCCCTGCTGGACCATGTGGAGGTGTGCATCATCTCCGGTGGCCAGATGGGGCAGTTCCGTACGCAGGTACTCGACAACCTGAACGCCTCCGACGAGGAACTCTCGCGTCTGCACCTGATGCCGACCTGCGGCACTCGCTACTACCGCTTCGAGGGCGGGCAGTGGGTCGAGCGTTACGCGCACGACCTGGACCCTGAGGTGGCCGCCCGCGTCATCGAATCCCTGGAGCGCCATGCCCGCGAGCTTGGCCTGTGGGAGGAGAACCCATGGGGCAACATCATCGAGGACCGTGGCTCTCAGATCACCTTCTCGGCGCTCGGGCAGGAGGCACCCCTCGACGCGAAGCGCGCGTGGGACCCGGATGGGACCAAGAAGGCTGCTCTGCGTGATGCGGTGCAGCCCGATGTGCCGGAGCTGGATGTGCGCGGCGGTGGCTCGACTTCGGTCGACATTACGACGCGTGGCATCGACAAGGCCTACGGCATGGGCAAGCTCGTCGAGGAGACGGGGATTCCGGCCTCCGAGATGCTCTTCATCGGCGACCGCCTGGATCCCGAGGGCAACGACTACCCCGTCAAGGCCGCCGGCTACGCGACGCGCGGCGTGTCGGGTTGGGAAGAGTGCGTCGAGGTTATCCGCGAACTCGTTGACTCCCTGAGCTGATGCAGATACGAATACGGTACGAGGCCGGGGCTGGGTATTCAGCTCCGGCCTCGTTTCGTTGTACGTCGCTGGGCGAGTGCGGTTGCCTAGGCCCCGATCCCGCGAGTCGCCCAGAAGACGACGGCGGAGGCGGCCGCGACGTTGAGGGAGTCGACCCCGTGGTCCATGGGGATCTTGACGGTGTAGTCGGAGGCGGCGATGGTGCGCCTGCCGAGGCCGTCGCCCTCGGTTCCCATGACCATCGCTAGGCGCGCGCCCGGCCTTTGGAGGGCGGGCAGCGCTGCGAAGTCGTCGAGGGAGACGGAATCGTCAGACAGAGCGAGGGAGGCGACGGTGAAGCCAGCCTCTTGCAGCGCCTTGATATCGCCGGGCCAGGATTCCAGGCGAGTCCACGGCACCTGGAAAACGGTGCCCATCGAGACGCGCACGGATCGGCGGTAGAGCGGGTCCGCGCACTGAGGTGTCACGAGGACTGCGTCCACGCCGAGCGCCGCTGCGCTGCGGAAGGCCGCGCCCACGTTCGTGTGGTCGACCAGGTTTTCCAGGACGACGACGCGCCGTGCGGGTGCGCCATCTCGGGCGGTGGCCAGCAGCTCGCCAAGGGAGGGCAGGAGGGGGCGTTGCATGGCGGCCAGAGCGCCGCGGTGCAGATGGAAGCCCGTCATGTGCTCCAGCACGTCCTCCTCGGCCACAAAGACCGGGACGTCAGCGCCGTCGCCGGATCCCGTGGCGCGCTCAATGAGTGGCGTCAGGGATTCCAGCCACCGTGCCGACATCAGGAAGGATCGGGGCCGGTGCCCCGCCCGGATGGCCCGTTCGATGACGTTGGCGGATTCGGCCATATACAGGCCGCGTTCCGGCTCGATCTTCGACCGTAGCTTGACGTCTTTGAGGCGCGTGTAGTCGTCCAGGCGTGGATCCGCAGACAGATCGGCGCGGGTCAGTTCGATGATCACGTTATTCCTCAGGCGCGCTGGAGGGCGCGAGAGACCTCGCCCGGCCAGGACGGACCCTCGAAGATGAAGGCGGAGAAGGCCTCGACCAGGTCGGCGCCCGCGCCGATCATGCGCAGCGCGTCCTCGGGGGAGGAGATGCCGCCCGTACCGATGAGGATCTGCTCGTCGTCGAGGTGGCGTGCCACCAGGGACACCACCTCGAGCGCGCGAGGCAGCAGGGGAGCGCCGGAGACACCGCCCTCGCCCAGGTCGTGGTTGATCGTCGTGTTCGTGGCCACAACGCCCGCCAAGCCCAGTTCCTTTGTCAGCTCGACGACGGCGACGATGTCCTCGTCGGCCAGATCGGGTGCGATCTTGACGAAGAGGGGCATGACGCGGTCCGGTGCGCCGGCCTCGCAGCCGCGGCGTGCGGCCTGGAGAATCGGGCGCAGGTGGTCGACCGACTGCAGGTCACGCAGGCCGGGAGTGTTAGGTGAGGAGACGTTGACGACGACGAAGTCGACCCAGTGGGCGAGCGTCTTCGCGCAGTACTCGTAGTCGGCGGGGGCCTCGGCCTCGGGGGTCACTTTGTTCTTGCCGATGTTTGCACCCACGATGGCGGCGCGGCCCGCGTGGGTGGAGCGCAGCTCGCGCAACTTCTCGGCGGCCGCGTCCGCGCCCGCGTTGTTGAATCCCATACGGTTGCGCAGGCCTCGGTCCTCCATGAGGCGCCATAGGCGTGGTGCTTCGTTGCCCGGCTGTGGGCGCGGCGTCACGGTGCCGATCTCGACGAAGGCGTAGCCCAGGGCGCTCATACCCAGGACTGCTTCGGCGTCCTTGTCCATGCCGGCGGCCAGGCCGAGGCGCGAGGGCAGCTCACGGTGACCCAGCATGAGCGGGACCTCGACACCGCCGACGATGCGGGTCGGTCGACGCAGAGGGTCCATGTAGCCCAGGGTGGCCCGCATGAGTCCCCGCGTGAGAGCGCAGCGCCCTGCGAGGGAGATCGCACCCAGGCCCAGGTGGTGTGCCTGCTCCGGGTCAGAACGCGAAATGAAGTGTCGGAAGGTCCAGTTGTACGCGCGTCGGATCATAGCTCCAAGGGTAGTTGATTAGTCCCACCATGCCCACCACCAGCGCGCGGATGATGCGTCTCGCACGAGGAATCGCATCTCGTCGGGAGGGACGGCGTCTGCTCCCAGCCCGAGGACCTGAGCGAGGGTCAGCCAGTGTTCGTACGACGGACAGGAGGCGTCGTCAATGGGGCGTCCGGTGTGTGCGATGATCGCGGACTCGGGGACGCATACGGTGTCGATGCTGACGCGCTCGTCCCAGCGGGGAGCGCGGATGACATATCCTTCGAGCGTGAGACCGTCGATTCGGGTGGCAGCGCGCAGCAGGTCGGAGATACGCGGCGCGTTGTTCTGTCGGTCATCGCGTGCGAGCGGAGGCAGGAGCGTGCGCAGCCTGCGCGCCTCTTCGCCCGACAGATCAGCGAAGCGCGCGTAGTCGCCCGTGTCCCATCCTTCGCAGATGTAGGGAGCGAGCAACGCCGTTACGTGGCGGTCGTCGAGCCAGTGCATGGGTCCGTACATACCCTCGCGCACCGGCCCCTCCTCGGTGGGGTCCTCATACGGAGATTCGACGCCGGGTTCCGTTTGCGCCGAGGCCGTGGTGTCCTGCGCGGAGTCGGGGATCCAATCGGTCGGATCGTCTGCGGGGATGGGAACGGTCGAGGCCGTGGTGGCCTCGCCGGTGGGGGTGGCACGGAGCGTCACCGATGTGTCCTCGTCATCGATGTGGACCTGTGAGGTGGCGGTGAGTGTGAGTGAGACGCGCATAGCGGTGTCCTTCCGGTAGGGGCGGCGTTGGTGCCGCATGTATGTCAGGATCGCGCCCTGGGCCCACTCAACTCCAGCCGCGTGCGCCACCCTGTGGATAGCGGGGCGACACGCGGCAGGCCTGTGGAAACAACAGCCGCGGCCCCACACCCTGTGGATGGGTGCGGGGCCGTGAGTAAGAATGCCGTGGGGGTTACTTGGGGAACTCTCCGCGTGCTACCTGGGGGCGCGGGGAGCGCCAGCGGCGCGGCATGATCATGCGCGAGAAGGTGTAGTAGCCGGTGCCGCGCGGGATCTCGTCGCGGGGGTGTTCCTGCGTGAAGGCGTTCTTGATCCTACGCCACACGAGCATGGCCTCGACGCCGGTGGCGATGAAGGCACCGTACATGAGGATCGTGGAGGCGTAGAGGATGTAGACCTGCGTCTGCTCGGGGATCTTGTTGCCAAAGAGCGAGAGGATCATGATGAGGATGATGGAGGCCATCATGACGAGGAGAACCCACTCGGAGAACGAGTGGCGGGCATCGACGTAGTCGCGCACAAAGCGGCGTGCGCTTCCCTTGTCGCGCATGGGCAGATGCTTCTCATCACCCGTTACCAGGGCGCGCTGTTCGGCTTCCCAGCGGGCGTTGCGCGCCGCCCTCGCTGCCCGCTTTGCTTCCTTGCGGTCGGCGGGCACCAGGGGGCGGATACGAGCGGCCTCGGCCTGCTTGCGCTTCGGCGTGGGGCGACCTTTTTTGCCGCCGGGCGTGGTCGAGACAGGCTCAACGGTCGTCGAGGTCTCGTCGCTGTTGTTTTTGTTTCGTCCAAACACGCTCCAAGGCTAGCCGATAGGCCCCCCGCCGTGCACTGTCATGGTCTACCCTGTGCGTATGGCTGAAACTTCACATGAATTGTCGACGTCCGTTTTAAGGGAGCGCCTCGAGGCTGCTTTCCCATCTCTCCTGGAGGAGCTCACACAGCTGGTCGCTATTCCGTCGGTGTCGTCGGACCCGGCTCACGCGGCTGACCTGGAGCGCAGTGCCGAGCATCTGAGGGAGCGTTTTGAGGCTCTGGGCCTGGCTGCGAAGGTCCTGCGAGAGACGGCCGCGGACGGCACGGAGGGCAAGCCCGCCGTTGTCGCCCACACGCCCCATATCGAGGGTGCACCGACCGTCCTCCTGTACGCCCACCATGACGTGCAGCCGGTGGGTGAGCTGAGCCGCTGGAGCATGGATCCCTACAAGGCTGAGGTACGCGGCGACCGTATTTACGGGCGCGGCTCCTCTGACGACGGCGCTGGCGTGACCGTCCACCTGGGTTCGCTGTCCATCCTGGGCGCGGACCTGCCTGTCAACGTTGTTGTCTTCATCGAAGGTGAGGAGGAGATCGGCTCTCCGTCCTTCACTGCCTTCCTGGATGCTCACAAGGATGAGCTCGCCGCTGACGTCATCGTCGTGACGGACTCGTCGAATTGGAAGCCGGGCGAACCCGCCGTCACATCGACGCTGCGCGGTAACGCTATCGTGACGGTTGACGTCACGGTCGCGGATCACGCGGTTCACTCGGGTGCCTTTGGCGGCCCCCTGCTCGATTCGGTCGCGATTTCCTCGATGCTGATTGCGTCTCTCTTTGATGACAAGGGCGACGTTGCGGTGCCGGGTCTGGGTGGCTCGGATCACGCGGACGTTGATTGGCCGGAGGAGGAACTGCGCGAGGCAGCAGGAATGGTTGAGGGCCTGCAGCTGGCCGGTTCCGGTGATATCGCGGCTCGCATGTGGACGAAGCCGTCGATCTCCGTCATCGGTTTCGATGCCCGCCCCGTCTCTAACGCGTCAAATACGATTGCCCCGCATACGCGCTTCCGTCTGTCGATGCGCACGGTGCCGGGCGTGGATCCCGCGCAGGCGCAGGCCAAGCTGGCCGACTTCCTGCTCTCCCATGTTCCCTTCGGCGCGCGCGTCGAGGTCACGTGCGAGGACGCAGGTGCCGGCTACCAGGCTGACATGGACTCTCCGGTCACGAAGACTCTGCACGAGTGCCTGACCGAGGCGTGGGGCGTGCCCTCCGTCAACATTGGCGTGGGCGGCTCAATCCCGTTCATTTCGGACTTCCAGCGTATCTTCCCGGGCGCGCAGGTCGTTGTCACGGGCGTTGAGGATCCGCTGACGAACGCGCACTCCGAGGACGAGTCGCAGTCGATCCCGGATCTGAAGGCCGCGATCCTCGCCGAGGCGCTGCTGCTGACCCGCCTGGCCTCCCTGTGAGGCGAGTTGTCGTAGCCGGTCGGTGGGATGGGGCGCGTCCCCTCCTGCCGACCGGCGTCGCGTTGGAGGAGATCGGCCAGGGTGTTCTCGCCGGCTGCGCGGACGCGGAGCCGGTGCTCCTGCCGTTCGGGGCTGGCCCCACCTTCGACGAGGCCGTGGCCGCCTCGCGCTCCCAGGCCTCGTTCGTGCGCGTCCCCACGGACGTGGCCTCGACTCGTGAGGCTGGTGAACGTGTGGCGATGGCGCTGGGGGAGTCCAGGGTCGTCGTCGAAGGCGGCCACAACGCCTCTCCTGACTGCGGACTTGGCTTCCTGGCGGGCCTGCTCGGCGTGGCCAACTCCGAGGTGAGCGGCGACGCACTGCCCGCTGCCCTGACGCGCGCCGAGGAACTGGTCGCGGCCAGTGGCACCGACCTCGTGTGCGCCGCCTCAACGCCTCGGCCCCTGCTGGGCCTCGATTCGGTGCTCGCGGTCGCCCCCGACCTCACCCCCATTGAGGAACAGAACACAGCGCTCACGGGGTTGCTGACGCAGGCCTTCGCGCACCGGCCGCTGGGGCGTCGCCAGTTAATTGAGAGTTCCTTCGGTCATCCTGCGCGCGGCTATGGATCCGGAGCGGGGGGCGGCGTGGGCGCGATCATCGCTGCCAGCGGAGGGTGCATCGTTCCCACAGGAGTGCTGCTCGATGACCTCCTCATCCTCGATAAAGCGCTAGAGTCCGCCGATCTGGTGATCGTGGCAGAACCGGAGTTGGCCTCGCCGCTGCTGGCTACGTCCACGCTCGATTCGCTGACGAGTGCTGCGGCAGTACACGCACTTCCGGTCGTCGGCTGCACCGTCCGTTCCAGCCTGTCCCATGTGGAGCGAGCCGAGTGGGGACTTCACGGCGTCTTCGAGACGGAGGCGCGCGTCACCCTTCGCGAGGCCGGGAGACGCATCGCGCGCACGTGGTTACGCTAAGCGCGCATCCCACCTCTCGCGCGGGGCGCAGCCGGGGGAGTACTGTGTCAAGCGCATACGTCTATTCAGCACGATAAGGAGCACCATGTCCGAGTCCACAACTCAGGCTCCCACCCACGAGGTCACCCTCACCGACGTCGCTGCCGCGAAGGTGAAGAGCCTCCTCGAGCAGGAGGGTCGCGACGACCTGCGCCTGCGTATCGCCGTGCAGCCCGGTGGCTGCTCGGGCCTGATCTACCAGCTCTACTTCGATGACCGCATGCTCGACGGGGACGCTATCCGTTCCTTCGACGGCGTCGAGGTCGTCGTCGACCGCATGAGCGTGCCCTACCTGAGCGGTGCCACGATTGACTTCGCTGACACCATCGAGCGTCAGGGCTTCACGATCGACAACCCGAACGCCCAGAACACCTGTGCCTGCGGCGAATCCTTCCACTGAGCCGAAAGAGACTCCCACCCATGATGTCCTCCCTGCGCCGCTTCGGCGCCCTCGCTGGCGCTGTTGCCCTCGCACTTGGCCTCTCCGCCTGCACCGACCTGACCTCCTCGTCCAACACGACGTCGTCCGCGTCTCCCACCGTCTCGGCAAGCGAGATCGACTACTCCGCGTGTGCGACCGACGATTCCGCGGACCAGCAGAAGTTCGTTGACCGCTCCGGAAAGGGGGCTTTCCCCGGTGTCACGGGCGACGACACCCCCGTCATCGCCGCGGGAACGGGTTCTGAACCCACCGACAAGGTCCTGGTGAAGACCCTCAAGCAGGGTGACGGCGCGCTCGTGTGCCCCGGTGCGACGGTGAAGGTCAACTACGTTGGCGCGCTGTGGAACGGCACCGTCTTCGATTCCTCCTACACGAAGGGCCAGCCGATCGAGTTCCCCCTCAGTAAGGTCGTTAAGGGATGGGGTTACGGTCTGGCCCACACGCACGTCGGTGATCGCGTCGAGCTGGTTATTCCTTCCTCGCTCGGCTACGGGTCCCAGGCAAACGCTTCGATCCCGGCGAACTCCACGCTGGTGTTCGTGGTTGACATCCTGGCAGCGAGCACTCAGAAGATTGCCGATGCATCTGTCCTGACCGGCGCGACTGCGACCGGCGAGGAACTGCCCGCCGGTATCACCGTGTCCGGTGACGCTGGCGTCGAACCGACTCTGGCGATCGACGAGTCTCAGAGTGTCCCGACCGAACGCAAGATCTACACGGTCTACAAGGGAAGTGGCGAGGAGCTGGCGAACGGCCAGACGTTCCTGTACAAGGCGGTCGCCGGTGGATTCGGAGCGCAGGGACAGACTGAGTCGACCTGGGCGCAGGCAGTTGAAGAAGCTCCCGTGACCGATGCCGGTCTGGCCGGGTACACGGTTGGTTCCCGTCTCCTCTTGGTCACCCCGATTCCTGGCGCAGGCGGGCAGTCGGGCGCTTCGGCTCAGGCGAGCGTCATGATCGTCGATATCGTCGGCGTGTCCTCGATGGAGTAATTGACTCCGACTTGATTCCAGTTAACGGTTGCGGGCGGCTCCCAGTGGGGGAGCCGCCCGCAACCCGTTAGAATGTGGCCAACGCGTCTATTTACGCCACACACGCAAGGAGAGTTTCCATGAGCGACGAAACCGTTCGAATCCTGGTTTTCAGCGACGATAAGGACAAGCGCGCCGCCGTCATCAACGGCATCGGTCTGCGCGCGTCTAAGGATACGCCCCGTATTGAATGGGTGGAGGCCGCCACCGGCTTCGGCGTGCGCGACGCCTTCGACCAGCAGGATTTTGCGTTGCTCGTCCTCGACGCCGAGTCGAAGAAGGAAGGGGGCATGTCCGTCGCCCAGGATCTCCAGGAGACCCGCGATGGCGTTCCCCCGATCATTTTCCTGACGGCGCGCCCCCAGGACGAGTGGCTGGCCACCTGGGCCGGTGCCACCGCCACGGTTTCCGACCCGATTGACCCGATCATCCTTCAGGAAACTGTCGCCGAGGTCTTGCGTGGGGCGGGCCGATGAGCCGGCGCGAATGGGGTCCGATCATCGCTTCCCTTATCGCCGGTGAGGCGCTGGACTACGACCAGTCCTACTGGCTCATGGACCAGGTGATGAGCGGTGAGCTGGGTGAAGCCCGCCTCGCCTCCTTCCTGACTGCCATGGCGATCAAGGGAGCCACGGTCGAGGAGATCCACGGCCTCGCTGATGGCATGCAGGATCACGCGCAGCGCGTGGACCTGCCCAGCCGCGCCCTCGATATCGTCGGCACGGGCGGGGACGGTTACAAGACCGTCAACATTTCGACCATGTCCGCGATCGTGCTGGCCGCGATGGGCATTCCTCTCGTTAAGCACGGTAACCGGGCGTCCACGTCGAAGTCCGGTTCTGCCGACGTGATCGAGGCGCTGGGCGTCAACCTGGACGTCGAGGTTGATCAGCTGCGCTCCATTTTCGATGAGGTCGGCATCGCGTTCCTTTTCGCTAACAAAATGCACCCGTCGATGCGCTTTGCCGCCCCGGTGCGCCGCGCGCTCGGCTTCCCGACGGCCTTCAACGTGCTTGGTCCGCTGACGAACCCCGCGAAGGTGCAAGCCTGCGCAATCGGTGCGGCCAAGGAAGAAAACGCGCGCCTCATGGCGGGGGTCTATGCGTCGCGCGGGCTGTCCGCCCTTGTTTTCCGCGGCGCGACCACGGGACTTGACGAGCTGACGACAACTGATACGAACCAGGTGTGGATCGTGAACGGTGGTCACGTCAGCGAGGTTGCTTTCGACGCTCGTGACTCTCTCGGCATGGCGTCGGCGACCATCGAAGACCTGGCCGGTGGCGAAGCCGTTGAGAATGCTGCCGTGGCCCGCGAGGTCCTCTCGGGTGGTGGAGCAGACGCCGTGCGCGACGCCGTCGCCCTCAACGTTGGTGCGGGCATCCTGGCCTGGGAGGGCCTGGACAACCCGGTCAGTCCCGCCGACTTCGAGGAGCGCATGCGTGTCGCGGTTGATCGCGGCCTTGCTGCTCTCGCGGACGGTGTCGGAGCACGCCTGGTTGAGCGCTGGGTGGCGGCGTCCAACGCCTAACAGCCTGTTTGCGCCTACACGCGCGAGCGTTCGTGCGGATGGGCGGTTGCGTGAGCGAGGAGTTCACGCAGCCGCCCGTCGCGTAGGGGGCTGAGCATCGGTGCCGCCCATGGCAGGGGGGACTCCCACGCGATGAGGCGCGTGCCCGGCTCGCTCAGCTGGGCGCAGATGAGCGCGCTCTCCGACCATGATGCTGCCTGTGCTGCGAGTCCATCGACTTCGAGCACAGGCGTCGATGTCAGGACCTCGATCCATGCAGTGGGATCGGTTCGGGGCGGCACCACGACCGAATTGATGTAGCGCCCATAGGACGCCACATGCATGACCCATCCGGGTTCGCCCGCGTCTCGGCGCGCGCCCCACACAATGCGCGGTGCCGCCAGGATCGGGCGCATCGTCGCGCGTTCAACGCCCGCCATGTAGGCACCGAGTTCGTCGCGCGCGCGGGCTGCCGACTCGAAGAGGCCCTGGGCACCAAGGCGCGTCATGACCGCGGTGAGGGCCTCGGGAACGGCGAGCGACGAAGCGGCCACGGCCTCGTCGATGAAGGAGGGGGCCTGCGCGTCTTCGCTCTCGGACAGCGCCCGCATGATCGCGCTTGCCGCCCGCGTGGCGTGCGCACGCGTGCCGAAGGGGCCGAGCGCCCGGGGTAGGTCAGAGAGACCGACGCGGGGGACCACGACGGCACGATCTGCTTCGCGCACGACCCAGTGCTGATTGGCTTGCCTGCGCGACGCTGAGTTGTATGGCGGTGCCAGCGCCGCGATGTCGCGCAGCTCCCGCACACGCGCCTCCAGCACGGAGGCAGTGGGAAAAGAGCGCACCCCGGCCGCCAGAGACACCATGCGCTGGACCTTCGGGCGCTTCTCCGCGCGCGTGTAGTAACTGCCCACGCGTGAGCGCAGGGACGAGGCCGACCCGACGTAGAGCGCATCCCCCGAGACGTCGACGAAATGATAGACACCCGGAGCGCTCGGCAACTCGGCGACGAAGGACGGCGTGGCGGGGCGGCGGGAGGGAACTGCATCGCTGAGGACCAGCAGGTCCTCCACGTCGGTGACGCCCGCCGAGGCCAGGAGGTCTACGAAGCCGAGCAATACCTCGGCCGTCGCGCGCGCATCCCCGAGCGCGCGGTGCTCGGGGACTGTCGCGGTTCCAAAGTAAGAGGCGATGGTTCCGAGCTTGTGGTTACGCACGAGCGGACGGGGCAGTGCTAAGCGCGCCAAACCAAGCGTGTCCACAACCCGGACCTTCGGCCAGGGACGCCCCGAGGCACGCGCCGCTCGGCGCAGGAACCCGACGTCGAAGGACGCGTTGTGAGCGACGAGCACAGGCGCATCCTCACCCTCCAGGCCCGACCACTCAAGAAAGCGTTCCAACACCGGTCCGATAGGATCCGCATCGGCGACCATCGCGGGAGTGATGCCCGTCAGGGAGGTAATGAACGGGGGAATTGGCGCGCAGGGACGTGCGAGTGAGGAGAACTCGTCGACAAGGCGCCCGCCTCGCACACGCACCGCGCCGATTTCTGTGATCTCCGCTCCGACACCCAGACCCGTCGTCTCCAGGTCGACGACCACCCAGTGCCCGTCCGAGGCCGGGGTGCCCAGAGCGTCGAGGCTCAGCTGAACCTCCGGTCTCGCACTACGAGACAATGTGTCAGAAACAAGCTCGCGAGCATAGCGTTTGTCCGACCCCACGGGCGCGATGCTTCCTGAACAATTGCGCACGTGAGTCTCTTTCGTCATAGAGTTGATACTAATTCGAACGCGCGCCCGCGCGCCCGCTGACAATTGAGGAGTCACAGTGGCGTTCTACCAGGCACTCAAAGCGACCGGCAGTCCCGTTCTGAAGGCTGCGTATCACCCGTGGATTCGAGGCAAGGAAAACGTCCCCGCCGAGGGACCCGCCATCCTGGCCTCCAACCACAATGCCGTGTGGGACTCCGTGTTCTTGCCCATGATGCTTGACCGCGAAGTCGTCTTCATGGGCAAGGCCGACTACTTCACCGGCACCGGTGTGAAGGGCTGGATGACCAAGGAGTTCATGCGTGCGGTCGGCACCATCCCCGTGGATCGCACCGGCGGACGCGCCTCCGAGGCTGCGCTCAACGCCGGACTCAAGCGCCTGCGCTCGGGTGAGCTTTTCGGTATCTACCCCGAGGGTACGCGTAGCCCCGACGGTCGCCTCTACCGAGGCAAGACCGGCGTCGCCCGCCTGGCCCTCCTGTCTGGCGCGCCCGTCATCCCCGTTGCCATGATCGGCACGCACGCTGCCCAGCCGATCGGCCAGAAGATCCCCTCGCGCACCAACATTGGAATGGTCATCGGTGAGCCCCTCGATTTCTCGCGCTACAAGGGTCTGCACAAGGACCGCTACGTGCTGCGCGCCATCACCGATGAGATCATGTACAACCTGATGCTGCTGTCCGGTCAGGAGTACGTCGACCTGTACGCCGCGGATGTCAAGGCCCAGCTGGCAGCCGAGGGCGCGTTCGAGGGGCCGGTTCCCTCCAACGGCCGCACCGCCCCGGGCGGACGCACGGCTCCCGACGTGCCCGTGCCGACCGCTCCCGAAGAAGAAACGTCGGAGGAAGAGAACAAGGAGGATTCCTCCAAGTAATCGCCTCTTGCGGGACGATGCTTCGGCATCGTTCCGTGGGACGGGCGTCCTTGGCGAAACGTGACACGGGCCGGGTAGAATGGACTGTGCCCTGCTCACGCGCGGGTCCATGCACTAGGCAGCCCCATCGGGCAGCCCGGGTGTCGCGGCTCGCCTATCTGCGCGGGGCCGTACCTAACCAACCTGAGAAAGGTGACATTCATGTCGGTCCGTCGTGTTGCCCTGCTGACCGCAGGTGGCTTCGCCCCGTGCCTGTCCTCCGCTGTCGGTGGACTCATCGAGCGCTACAACGAAATTGATCCCTCCGTCGAGATCATCGCTTACCAGAATGGCTACCACGGCCTGCTCACCGGCAACTACGTGCTGGTGGACGAGGAGGCTCGTAAGCACGCTGCCGTCCTCCACCGTTACGGCGGATCCCCGATCGGTAACTCCCGCGTCAAGCTGACGAACAAGAAAAACCTGGTCGAGCGCGGCCTCGTCGCCGAGGATGAGGATCCGCTGCAGAAGGCTGCCGAGCAGCTGCGCACCGACGGCGTTGATGTCCTGCACACCATCGGTGGCGACGACACCAATACGACGGCCGCCGACCTTGCTGCCTACCTGGAGGAGCACGACTACCACCTGACCGTCGTGGGCCTGCCCAAGACCATCGACAACGACGTGGTGCCGATCCGTCAGTCCCTCGGCGCTTGGACCGCCGCCGAAGAGGTGTCGGAGTACTCCCAGAACGTTATCGGCGAGCATCGCTCCAACCCCCGCATGCTCATCATCCACGAGATCATGGGCCGCCACTGCGGTTGGCTCACCGCCGCCGGTTCGCAGCGCTACCACGAGTGGCTCAAGACCCAGGAGTGGGTGCCCTCGATCGGCCTGTCGAAGGAGCGTTGGGACATCCACGCCATCTTCCTGCCCGAGATGAAGATCGACCTGGACGCCGAGGCGAAGCGCCTCAAGGCGATCATGGACGAGCAGGGCAACGTCAACATCTTCCTGTCTGAGGGCGCTGGCGTCCCCGAGATCATCGCGGAGATCGAGGCTGCCGGTGGCGAGGTCCAGCGTGACCCCTTCGGCCACGTCAAGCTCGACACGATCAACCCCGGCCAGTGGTTCGCCAAGCAGTTCGCCGAGAAGATCGACGCCGAGAAGGTCATGGTTCAGAAGTCCGGCTACTTCTCGCGTTCCTCGCGCGCCAACGCCGACGACCTTCGCCTGATCAAGTCGATGACCGACCTGGCCGTCGAGTGCGCGTTCAAGGGTGAGTCCGGCGTCATCGGTCACGACGAAGAGGACAACGATCGTCTGAAGGCTATCCCGTTCCCGCGCATCGCGGGTGGCAAGCCTTTCGACATCTCGGCTCCGTGGTTCCTCGAGATGATGGCCGAGATCGGCCAGAGCGTCGAGCCGGCTGGCGAGTGAGTCGCTTCGCGTGATTCCTTCGATCACTCCCGGACGCGGCGGCGAGCCTGTGCGCAAGCCGCGCTCCCGCCGCGTCCCCGAGCGTCTGTGGTCGCCCGAGTCCGGGGAGCGCGCTCCCTGGGATACGTGGCGCGGCCTGGACGCGGCCCAACAGCCCTCGTACGCGGATGCCGAGTCCGTGTCCGAGGTGACGGCTCAGCTGCGCCGTCAGCCGCCCCTCGTGTTTGCGGGCGAGGTCGATGACCTGCGCACGTGGATGGGTGCGGCGTCCCGCGGCGAGGCCTTTGTGCTGATGGGCGGAGACTGTGCCGAAACCTTTGCGGAGGCGACCGCCGATCACGTGCGTTTGAAGATCCAGACGCTGCTGCAGATGGCTGTCGTCCTGACGTACGGCGCGTCGCTGCCGGTCATCAAGGTCGGTCGTATCGCGGGGCAGTACGCCAAGCCTCGTTCCTCCGACCTGGAGACGCGCGACGGCGTGACGCTGCCGAGCTATCGCGGCGACGCGGTCAACTCGTTCGAGTTCACTCCCGAGGCGCGCGAGCCCGACCCGCAGCGCCTCCTGTCCCTGTATAACCATGCGGCCTCGACGCTGAACCTGATCCGCGCCTTCACGAAGGGCGGCTATGCGGATCTGCGGCAGGTACACCGTTGGAATCAGGGCTTCATGTCGAATCCGGCGTATGCGCGCTACGAGTCGCTGGCCGCCGACATTCACCGCGCGATCAAGTTCATGGGAGCAGCGGGCGTTGATTTTGAGACGCTGCGCGACGTGGACCTGTATTCCTCGCATGAGGCTTTGCTTCTGGAGTATGAGTCGGCGATGACGCGCATTGATTCGCGTACGGGCGAGCCCTACAACACGTCTGCCCACTTCCTGTGGGTGGGGGAGCGGACGCGCGAGGAGGAGGGAGCTCATATCGAGCTGCTGTCGCGCGTGCGTAACCCGATTGGGGTCAAGCTTGGTCCGTCCACGAAGCGCGATCAGATGCTCTCGCTCATCGACCGCCTCAACCCGGATGGCGAGGAGGGACGCCTGTCCTTCATCACGCGCATGGGTGCGGAACGCATCCGTGAGGTGCTGCCTCCGCTGCTTGAGGCGGCGCGCGAGGATGGCCGACCGATCACGTGGATGACGGATCCGATGCACGGCAACACGATCACGTCGTCGACCGGATATAAGACGCGTCGTTTTGAGACGGTCATGGACGAGGTCCGTGGCTTCTTCGAGGCGCACGAGGCAGCGGGCACCGTGCCGGGCGGCCTGCACGTCGAACTCACCGGTGACGACGTCACCGAGGTGATTGGCGGCTCCGAGCATATCGACGACGAGTCGCTGCGTGATCGTTACGAGACGCTTGTCGATCCTCGTTTGAATCATCAGCAGAGCTTGGAGATGGCATTCCAGGTCGCTCAGTATCTGGCGAAGGGTTCCTCCCACGAGGAGTGAGCTATCGCGGAGAGAGGATCCCCGGCCTCGTTCATTCATTCATGTGGACGAGGCCGGGGATCTTTCTGTGCTTGAGGCTCCCCCGCGTGCGGTGAGTTCGGCGAGCGGCGGATAGTTGCCGCGCCGTGGCGTCACACGATGGAGATCGTCACGGTCGACCCCTTCTTGACTTTGCTGCCGCCGGCGGGGTCGGATGAGCGCACGGTGTTGAAGAAGCCTCCGAGGATCAGGTCTTCCTGGACGGTGAATCCGGCTCCTTCGAGCTTGTCGTGTGCTTCCTGACGCTGAAGGCCGACGACGTCGGGAACGGTGACCATCTCGGGTCCCTTGGATACGGTGTAGGAGACGGAGTCGCCACGGTACACGGTGGAACCCTCGCGGGTCTGCTGGGAGATCACCTGTCCCTCGGGGACTGTGTCGGAGTAGGCCTCGGTGGGTGAGGCAACGAGGCCGAGGGCCTCGATCGAACTCTTGGCGGCGGAAGCACCCTTGCCGGTCAGGGTGGGCACGGTCCGGGGTTCGCGGCCCTTGGAGAGGACGACGTCGACCGTGGAGTCGTGGGCCAAGGAGGTGCCCGCTGCGACGGACTGGGAGATGACCTGACCTGGGGGAACTTCTTCGGAGTAGGCATCAGTGACAGCGCCCAGGGCCAATCCGGCGTCTGCCAGGGTACGCGAGGCCTCGTCCTGTCCCTTTCCGACGACGTTTGGAACGTCCTTCATGTCGATGCCCTTGGAGACGTACAGCTGGACGTTCGTGCTCTTATGCACGGAGCTGCCGCCGTCCGGGTCGGAGTGGGTGACAATGCCGGATTGGACGTCGTCAGAGAACTCCTCTTCAACGGAAGAAGCCAGTCCGATGGCACCCAGGTCTGCCTGCACGTCTGCCAGGTCCCGTCCCGTTGTGGTGGGCATCGTCAGGTAAGAACCGGGACCATACTCGGTCCACCACCAGCTCCCGCCGAAGCTGGCGGCGACGATGAGCAGAAAGGCGATGACAGCCAGGAGTATCGCTCGCGTGGACATCTTCGCAGGAAGTTCGCCCGCGGAAGGGGTCTCGGTCGGGGTGGAGGCGTGCACGGTGGTGACGGCGGTCGCGGCGGGGAGAGCAGTCGCGGTGGTGACGGCGGTCGCGGCGGGCACGGGCATCGCTTGCGTGAGCTGGGTGGGCATGACCTCCGTGTTCAAGGCGGTTGTCTCGGAACCGCTTCGGCTGTCCTCGCGTGCTACCTCGGCGCGGCGGTTGGCGATGTCAAAGGGGATGGACGCTGCGGCCCGCGCCACCAGGTCGAGGGCATCGGACGCGTCGGCGCATCGGTTCGCGGGGTTGCGCGCGGTGAGCGCGGCGACGAGGTCGTCGATCTCGCGGGGGATCCACGGAAGGGTGGCCGAGGGGCTCGGAACGTCCTCCGAGACGTGGTGAGAGGCGATCTGCAGGGGTGATTCGTCAGCCCACGGCACGGCACCGGTGAGCATCTCGTAGAGCATGATGCCGACGGAGTACAGGTCGGAGCGTGCGTTAGCTTCGGTGGTCAGAACGATCTCGGGCGCGATGTAGGCGACTGTTCCCAGCATGTTGCCCGTGGCGGACGTCGACCCTTCCGAGACCGCGCGAGCCAGGCCGAAGTCGGCGACCTTCGCGGGGCCATCGGTGGGAACAAGAATGTTCTCGGGCTTGATGTCGCGGTGAATGACACCCATGCGGTGGGCTGCGCGCAGAGCTTCGAGGATGTCGGTCGTGTAGCGCAGTGCCTGCGGAATCGTGAACGCGCCCTGGGCATTCAGGAGTGCGCGCAGGTTGGTCCCATCGATGAGCTCCATGACGAGGAAGCCCTGGCCCGAGACGACTCCCTGGTCGAAGACGGAGACGACGCCCGGGTGGACAATGCGGGCGGCGGCGCGCGCCTCTCGGTGGAAGCGCTCGACGAAGTCATCGGATTCAGCGAGGTGGGGGTGCATGACCTTTAGGGCCACGGGTCGCTCCAGGCGTTCGTCCTGGGCGACGTATACGGTCGCCATGCCGCCGCGCGCCAGTCTGCGCGTGACCCGGTATCGCTGATCAATCAGGCGGCCGATCAGTGGGTCAGTTTGGTCGTGTGTTTTCTCGTCGCTCACTATGCTGATTCTATGGGAGTTTTCGGCAAATCATTGGAAGTGTGGACACCGGTGCGGCGCAGCGATGCGGTAGTGTTGCGGTCATGACCAGTGCTGATATGACCATGTTATCCACCGACGAGGTGTGCCGTCTGCTCGGTATTGAGGAACGCCGCCTCAAACAGCTGATTCGTGACCGCGTCCTGATCGAGGCGCGCTCCGCGTCCGGCGAACGCGGGGTACCCCGCGACATCATCGTGAAGGGTGAGAACGGCTGGGAACCGCTGCCCTTCTTGCAGGGGACGCTGACCCTCCTGGCCGATGACGGCTTCACGCCCGAGGAGTCCCTGGCTTGGTTGTACACCGTGCAGGACGAGCTGGGTGAACGCCCCATCGACGCGCTCACCTCGGGTCGTCACCACCGCGTCAATCGCATCGCCTCGACCCTGGCGTTCTGATGCCCCTCGCCCCCTGGTGTCTAGGCGCGCCGGGCGGTGAGGATGTCACAGAGTTCACGCAGCATAGCGGATGCCTCGTCGCTGAAGGCTGACGCGTCAAGTGCGCGGTGGCCTTGGGCGACGAGGTTCGCAATCTCAGCCTCATGCGCGCTGCGTCCGTTGCGCTCGATGATCTGTGTCGCGACCGCGATTTCGTCGGCCGAGGCCTCAGCAACCCCGAGTACGTTCGCGAGAGCTGTGCGCTCGGCGGGGGAGGAGGCCGCCCAGGTCAGGGCAAGCAGGACGGTTCGCTTACCCTCGCGCAGGTCGTCCCCGGCTGGCTTGCCGGTGACTGTTGGGTCTCCGAAGACGCCGAGGTCGTCGTCGCGCAGCTGGAAGGCCAGCCCCCAAGGCGTCAGGATTGCATCGAGGGCGTCGGTCAGTTCGTTGATGATGTGTGTCGAGTTGGCTCCGCAGATCGCGCCGAGCTGGGCGGGACGCACGACGGAATAGTGCGCGGACTTGTGCAGGGCGACATCGAGGGAATCGGCTGCGCTCAGCGCGTCGGCGCGCCGGGGATCCAGCGGACTTTGTTCAGCCATGATGTCGAGGTACTGGCCCAGTGCAACCTCAGCATGCATGTCGGCGAAGCTGTGGGCGAAAGCGCGCGCATTCGCCTCGGGCAGGTTCAACGCCTGTTCGTCGGCCTCGGCGCTCGCTGCCGAGAAGAGGAAGTCTCCCACGAGAATCGCGGCGTTGCGGCCAAAAGTCCCTGACGACCCGATCCATCCCGCGCCCCGGTGGAGGTCTGCGAGGCGGCGGTGAGGCGTCGGTGCACCGCGCCGCTCATCCGCATGATCGATGATGTCGTCGTGGACGAGGGCGCTGGCCTGGTAGAGCTCGAGTGCGGCTGCCAGGTGGGGCAGGCGCGCCTCCGACAGGGGTCTGCCCGAACTCAGTGACCAGCCGACGAGGGCCATGAGAGCGCGGAAGCGTTTGCCTCCTTCCGCCGAGGAAACTACGGCCTCGGAGAATGCGGACGAGCGCGGTGTCGCGCCCGCGCGGGTAAGGAGGCGTGCCAGGGCGGTCGCGGTCGCCTCGTCGATGTGGGGACGTAGCACGGAGAAACTCTCGCTCAGACTCATGTGGTCACTGTAACTGACGGGCGAGGGTATGCGCGGTCCTTAGGCAGGGAAGCGTCACACCTACCGTCAGGAAAACTATCGAGTAACGCACTAAACTGGTGATGGTATGCCGATTTGCAATCGGCGCTGTTTTGCATACCCATCAATGAAAGGGACCCGTGTGAGTGCATCGCGCGCTTCGGCAAAGGACTCCGCGACGACTAAGGACGCCCCGGAGGTGAAAGCCCTCGCGCAGAAGACGACGCGCACCAGGAAGGCCGCGTCGACTGCGAAGGCTGAGGCAGCCTCGGGCACCGAGGAGAAGAAGGCTGCCGCCAAGAAGTCCGCCGCGAAGAAGGCTCCCGCGAAGAAGACTGCTCCCAAGAAGACCACGAAGCAGGCGGCGGAGGGTGCCGAGGAGAAGAAGCCCGCCGCCAAGAAACCTCGCGGCCGCAAGAAGAAGGATGCGGAGGTTATTGAGGAGGTGACGCCGGATCTCGAGGTCGTGGAAGAAGACTTTGATCCCACGGGCGAGGACCTTGAGGATCCGGACCTGGAGACCGATACCGATGACGAGGATGTGACCGAGGGCGAAGAGGAGCCTGAGGAGGAAGAGACGAAGACAGCCGAGGGTGCCGCGCTGCGCGAACGCACGAACGCCGGCATTCACGTTAAGGGTGGATTCGTCGTCTCTGACTCCGACGAGACCGACGAACCTGTCCAGCAGGTGACGGTCGCTGGCGCGACCGCCGACCCGGTGAAGGACTACCTCAAGCAGATCGGCAAGGTCTCCCTGTTGAACGCTGAGCAGGAAGTCGACCTGGCCCGCCGCATCGAGGCTGGCCTGTACGCCGAGTACAAGCTGAAGAACCAGGCCGACGAGATGACCAGCCGCGAGCGTCGCGAGCTGCACTTCCTGGCCCAGGATGGTCAGCAGGCGAAGAACCACCTGCTCGAGGCCAACCTGCGTCTGGTCGTGTCGCTGGCTAAGCGCTACACCGGTCGCGGCATGCAGTTCCTGGACCTCATTCAGGAGGGCAACCTCGGTCTTATTCGCGCGGTCGAAAAGTTTGACTACACGAAGGGGTACAAGTTCTCGACCTACGCCACGTGGTGGATCCGTCAGGCGATCACCCGAGCGATGGCTGACCAGGCTCGCACGATCCGCATCCCCGTGCACATGGTCGAGGTCATTAACAAGCTTGCCCGTGTCCAGCGCCAGATGCTGCAGGACCTGGGTCGTGAACCCACCCCCGAGGAACTGGCGAAGGAACTCGACATGACTGCCGAGAAGGTCGTCGAGGTCCAGAAGTATGGCCGTGAACCCATCTCGCTGCACACGCCGCTGGGCGAGGACGGCGATTCGGAGTTCGGTGATCTCATTGAGGATTCCGAGGCTATCGTGCCTGCCGACGCCGTATCCTTCACCCTGCTCCAGGAACAGCTCCACCACGTCCTCGACACGCTGTCGGAGCGTGAGGCCGGTGTCGTCTCCATGCGTTTCGGCCTGGGTGATGGCCAGCCTAAGACGCTCGATGAGATCGGCAAGGTTTACGGCGTCACGCGTGAGCGCATCCGCCAGATTGAATCCAAGACGATGTCGAAGCTGCGTCACCCCTCGCGTTCGCAGGTTCTGCGCGACTACCTCGACTGACGTACACCGTACGTACATGGGGGCCAGGAACATACGTTCCTGGCCCCCATGACAACATCGTCACAATGCGATCAGCTTCGGGTGGCCTCGTCGCACTGAATGGGGTTGGTAGGGCAGGATGAAGACATGCTTGAGGGTACGCTGATTCTTGTTGTGACTGTCATTCTGGTTATCGTCGTCGCGGCCGGTGTTGTGGCCGTCCTCGCGCTGTCGCGACGCAGTGCCGACGACTGGAAGGGTGTTATCAAGCGTGAGCGCGAGGAAATCACGCAGGATGTGCGCACGCATTCCTTACCTAAGCGTGCCTCGTCGTCTTCCGATGGGCCTGTCGTTCCGCGTACGGCGTCACTGGATGCTCTTTTGAGCACTGCTGACTCTTCTAGCGCGTACTTCGATGCTGATCGGCTGCCCGGCGTTGATCGCCTCGAAAATGTCACCGGGCGTGTCAGTGGTCGGTTCGACCGCAACGGCAAGGAAAACAAGCGCGGTGGCGGCTCGCGAGGCAAGGCGCAGGGTCAGTAACGCACCCGGCGAGACTCACGCTTTCATCCGGATGCGTCCATGGGGGATAATGGCCCCATGGACGCATTTGTTTCATTCCTTCAAACGCCGTGGGCAGTCGTCGTCGGCCTGGTGCTCGCCGTGCTGGTCGGCCTGGTCATCCGCCTGGTCGTCAGCTCGCGTCAGCGCCCGTCCGAGGACGTTTCGGTCCCGGCCCAGCCCCAGGTGCCCGCCACCGGTGAGAGCCCAACGCCGACGCAAGCCGATGAGGAAAGCCCAGAGCGGCCTCGCGCCGGCCCCGAGGCATCGGAAGAGTCCGCCGCCCCGGCTGAAGCGGAGATCACCGCCGAGCCGGCCGTCGAACGGCCCGAACCCGTGCGTGGGCGCATGGAGCGCCTGCGCGAACGTCTCGCTTCCTCCGGCGCACTTGGCCGCGCGATCCTCGGAGTTCTCAGTCGAGGCCAGCTCAGTGCCGCAGACTGGGAAGAAATCGAGGAGTCCCTGCTCATCGCGGACCTCGGCTTGGAGGCGACCGATTCCCTCATGGAGGCGCTCAAGCGCCGTGTCGCCGTCGAGTCCACGACTGACGAGGCTCGCATCCGTGAGATCTTGCGCGAGGAACTCCTGGCCCTCGTCGGCCCCGACATGGACCGCTCTCTTGATCTGACCCGCCCGGAGGCGGACGGAACGTCCAAGCCAGCCGTCGTCCTCATGGTTGGTGTGAACGGCACCGGCAAGACGACGACCGTCGGTAAGCTTGCGCGCATCCTCGTCGCGGAAGACAAGTCCGTCCTCCTGGGCGCTGCCGATACCTTCCGCGCCGCCGCCGCCGACCAGCTCGCCACGTGGGGTGAGCGCGTGGGCGTTGACGTTGTGCGAAGCGACCGAGAAGGTGCCGACCCGGCATCCGTTGCCTTCGAGACTGTGCGCGAGGGCATTGCGCGCGATGTCGACGTCGTCCTCGTCGACACGGCGGGCCGTCTGCAGAATAAGTCCACACTCATGGATGAGCTTGGCAAGATCAAGCGCGTCATGGAAAAGCAGGCCCCCGTCTCCGAGGTCCTCCTGGTCCTGGACGCCACCACCGGTCAGAACGGTATGAAGCAGGCGGAGGTGTTCGCGCAAGCGACCGGAGTGACCGGCATTGTGCTGACCAAGCTTGACGGATCCGCGAAGGGCGGCATCGTTGTCTCGGTCCAGCGGGCCCTGGGCGTTCCCGTGAAGTTCGTCGGCCTCGGCGAAGGTGCGGACGATCTGGCACCCTTCGACCCGCAGGGTTTCGTTGACGCGATCGTGGGCCGCGCCTAAGCACCCACTTGCTACGCCACTATCCTCGGCCCTGGTCACACGACCGGGGCCGAGGTGCGCTAACCTGACCTAGTACTGTAGCCATCTTGGGAGAACACACGTGTTTGGAAACCTGTCAGATCGCCTGACCCAATCCTTCCGCACCCTGCGCAGTCGCGGGGTCCTGACCGAGTCCGACGTCGATCAGGCGATTTCCGATATCCGCCGCGCCCTCATCGAGGCGGATGTCGCCCTTCCCGTCGTCCGTCAGTTCACCTCCCAGGTTCGCGAGAAGGCCTACGGTGCGGCCCGCTCCAAGGCTCTCAACCCCGGCCAGCAGGTCGTCTCCATCGTCCACGACGAACTCGTTGAGATCCTGGGCGGTGCCACCCGCGAACTGACTTTCGCGGAGTCCGGTCCCACCGTCTTTATGCTCGCCGGCCTTCAGGGTGCCGGTAAGACCACCCTGGCCGGAAAGCTCGGCAAGTGGCTGCGTGAGGAAGGCAAGACCGTCCTCCTCGTGGCGTCCGACCTCCAGCGCCCTAACGCCGTCCAACAGCTTCAGGTCGTCGGCGAGCGCGCCGGCGTCAAGGTGTGGGCTCCCGAACCCGGCAACGGTGTGGGCAACCCCGTCGAGGTCGCACGCAGCGGTGTTGAGTTCGCCCGCCAGAGCGGCATCAACGTCGTCATCGTCGATACCGCCGGTCGCCTCGGCGTCGACCAAGAGATGATGGACCAGGCGATCGCGATTCGCGATGCCGTCAACCCGCACGAGATCATGTTCGTCCAGGACGCCATGGTTGGTCAGGACGCGGTGTCCACGTCGACGGCATTCCGTGATGGCGTCGGATTTACCGGAGTGGTCCTGTCCAAGCTGGACGGCGACGCGCGAGGCGGTGCCGCCCTGTCTGTGCGCGGCGTGACCGGCGCTCCGATTCTCTTCGCTTCCACGGGCGAGGGGCTCGATGACTTCGAGCGCTTCCACCCGGATCGTATGGCCGGGCGCATCCTCGACATGGGTGACATCCTCACCCTCATCGAGCAGGCCGAGAAGAAGATGGACGCCGAGGAGGCCGAAAAGGTCGCCTCCAAGGCCCTGGCTGGCCAGCTGACCCTCGCCGATTTCCTCAGTCAGCTCCAGCAGATTAAGAAGCTGGGGTCCATGAAGAAGATGCTCGGCATGATCCCGGGTGCTGCCCAGCTGCGCGAGCAGATCGACAACTTCGACGAGCGCGAGGTCGACCGCGTCGAGGCTATCGTCCGTTCGATGACGCCCGCCGAGCGTGAGGATGTCTCGATCCTCAACGGCTCGCGCCGCGCGCGTATCGCCCGCGGTTCGGGCACGACGGTGAAAGAGGTTAACCAGCTTGTCCAGCGCTTTGAGGCTGCCCGCGAAATGATGGGCCAAATGGGCCAGATGGGTGGGGGAGTACCCGGCATGGGTGCTCTGCCGGGACGCGGCGGCAAGGCCAAGCAGAAGGTGAATGCTCGTAAGGCACAGGCCCAGCGCGCTCGCGTGAAGAAGAAGGCTCGCTCCGGTAATCCCGCGAAGCGCCGCCAGCAGGAACTTGAGGCCATGCTGCCCCCATCGGAGCGCAGCGCCCCCCAGGGATCCTCCTTTGGTGGTGCCGCTCAGGCACCCGTCGCGCGTCCGACGATTGACGATCTGCCGGACGACGTCAAGCGTATGCTCGGACAGTTCTGAGCCGTGCTCGTCACCGGCGTCGGCCTGTGGGCCGAGGATGCGCTCGCTCGCCCGCGGTGGGTGAGCGGTACGTGGTCTGTGTCCGACGGACTCATTCGTCGCGTCGGTGACGAATTGGCGGATCGCGCCGAGCGCTGCGGCTTTATCGTGCCGGGCATGGTGGACGCGCACTGCCACATTGGTTATTCGTCGTCCGGCCCGGTGTCGCCCGAGGAGATGATCCGGCAGTCGGCGCTCACGCTCGCCAGTGGCGTGACGCTCGTGCGTGATTGTGGCGTGCCCGTCGATAACTCGTGCGTGAACGACCTTGTTGGTCCGCGCCTGATCCGCTGTGGCCGCCACGTCGCGCGGCCCAAGCGCTACATGCGTGACCTGCCACTGGATGTCGAGGATCAGCGTGAGCTGCCCCGCGTTCTGGCCGACATGGCGGGGCGCTGCGACGGCTGGGTCAAGATCGTCGGTGACTGGATCGACCGCAGCGGCGGCGCGGACGCTGACCTCATGCCGCTGTGGGATCCTTCCGTCCTGCGTGAGGCGGTCGCCGCCGTGCACGAGGCCGGGGCGCGCATCGCTGTCCACGCTTTCTCTCACCGCGTCATTGATTCGCTCATCGAAGCGGGTGTCGATGACATTGAGCATGGCAGCGGCATCGACGCGGACCAGGCCAGTGAGATCGCAGCGCGCGGCATCGCCGTAACCCCGACTCTGCGCCAGGTCGAGCTTTTCGCGGACTTCGCCGCGCAGGCGGGGACTAAGTACCCCGTCTACGCGGCCACCATGCAGCGCATGTATGACACGCGTGTCGAACACTTCCAGATGCTTCTGGACGCAGGCATCCTCCTCCTGCAGGGAACCGATGCTGGTGGATACCAGGAGCACGGTTCCATCGCGGGCGAGCTTGACCTGTGGTCGCGCTGGGGTGCCTCGTCCCAGGCCGTCATCGACGCGTCCACCTGGGTCAGTCTCCGATACCTGGGCCGCCCCGGCCTCGTCGAAGGATCGGACGCTGATCTGCTGATACTTGACGATGATCCGCGCGCCGACCCGCTCGCCCTCGCGAGGCCGACCTCCGTATATATCGGGGGAGAGTGTGCGTGGGAGCGTCCCTAGACACTCCACGTATGTGTAGTGATGGATCTAACCGCGCTGCAGTGTCAAGCATGGCGTTCCCCTGTGGGATTCAGGCTCGAATTATGGCATAATCGCTAGCTGTACCCGGCGGAACGTAGACCCTCTCACTGCGTGTCGTCGTGTCCCGGTCCGATGCGACCCCTGTGTTTCCCACCTCGGGACGCAAAGGTCCACACCAATTCTGAAA
>ERZ773074.197-NODE-197-length-27735-cov-5.980275_pt1 | contig 27735 bp, 29 predicted proteins | sample MGYA00580615_ERZ773074 | MGnify/ENA primary metagenome ERZ773074 (study PRJEB29015, sample SAMEA2738126) | human oral metagenome | biome: human oral; feature: human-associated habitat; material: saliva | place: China | collected 2160 ...
GAAACACCTACTAAGCCAGTCGAAACTGAGAAGCCAGTTGAGAAACCGGTAGAAACACCTACTAAGCCAGTCGAAACTGAGAAGCCAGTTGAGAAACCGGTAGAAAAACCTGCTAAGCCAGTTGAAACTGAGAAGCCAGTAGAAACACCTACCAAGCCTGTTGAAATTGAAAAACCAGTTGAGAAGCCAGTAGAAACACCTACCAAGCCTGTTGAAATTGAAAAACCAGTTGAGAAGCCAGTAGAAACACCTACCAAGCCTGTCGAAACTGAAAAACCAGTTGAGAAGCAAGTAGAAACACCTACCAAGCCTGTCGAAACTGAAAAACCAGTTGAGAAGCCAGTAGAAACTGAAAAACCAGTAGAGAAACCGGTAGAAACACCTACTAAGCCGGTCGAAACTGAAAAACCAGTAGAAACACCTACTAAGCCAGTCGAAACTGAAAAACCAGTTGGTGCGAACAAAGTAACGCGAACTGGTGGAAATATCCAATACTCTGGTGATACTCAGCAAAAATCTGGGAAAACACTACCTAAAACAGGTATGGGTTCTGGATTTGGGTTAATTGGATTGTTGACGAGCGCTATTGGGGCAACGGGTCTCAAAAAACGCAAAAAATAAGCACTTTTGGATTGGTTATGACCAATCCTTTTTTAATCCTTGTCAACTATCCCAAAATGCTAGTGTTTATGGTATAATAGAACTATAAAAGGGTACGAGCCCTAATGAAACAGAAAGGAAAATCGAACGCATGATTAATGATTCTATTAAGGATATGATGCGCCGAGATACTCATTTTCGCGAAAAAATGAGAAACCTGGGTTATAATGACCAACCGGTTGTTGCTGTCGTAGACTGGGAAAAAGAGGCATTGTATACTAGTCAAACTAGTTATCCATTTGCACAACTTGATGTTGACTATTTGACCTTGCTACGTCAAACACGACTACGTGAGAACAAACGAACATTATTGACAGAAAACGCGGTAGCGGCGTCCAAAGAGTTGGTTGAAAATACACCAAACATTACAGCTAAGCCGCTTCAGGGAGTGACATCTCGTGAAATTTTCCAAAACATTTTTATGTATGAAATGCTTCTTATGAACATGATTGAAGATGAATTGGAACTGACCGAAGATGAGAAACTTGAACTCGTCGAAGAAAATGGTTTAACCCATGGTGTAGATTTTGTCGCTCATAGCTTAATTCCAAAATATCAACGTCCGAGGGGCTTCTGATGACACTTGAACAATTATCTATGAAGTATTTTGGAACACAAGATTATGAAACTGCTCTTGCTGCACTCGCACCGTCTTCCATGCCGGTAAGACAATTTTTGATAGCAGTGCACGAACACAATCTCAATCTTAGAAAGGTAACAAATGGCTAAGAAAAATCCATATCTCAGTAAACTAAAAATGATTTTGCCGGAACCTGCAATGGTTGACCGTGCAAGTCAATTATCAGAGCTAGAAGCTCAAGAACTGTTGTCTTATATCAACAGACCAGGAATGTCACTCTATGTGGACCGCACGGTTGTACCACATGCCTTGACGATTTCGACATCATTTGGTGCTATCCACTTAGACCATACACTTCAAAATGTCGACAAGGTATATGTTGGACGTAATTCATTCGAACCAATTTCAAATGATATTTCTGTTATGTCTACACTTTTAGATGGTAACCCAATCGATGCGTTTAAACCTCGTAATTTCAAGGTTCGTGCTCGTAACAAACGCGGTCGTCGTGTGGCTCGTGGTATTGAGCAAGATAGACCATTTGAAGAAATGCAGGCACAAACAGAACACGATTTGGCTGGTGCAAGATTGACTTATAACTCACTATTTCTTGAGTTGGCTGATGTATTTGCGGATACAAAGGTTGATATCTCTGATATCGCTCGCGAATTGACAGCTAACGGGGTTGATGAAAAAGATATCCCATATTTCTTGGCATATGAATCAGCTTACAAACGAGAAATCATTTCAAATTTGTATGGCCTCAATTATGGCGAAGGGGTTGTTGATTATGACTTTAAACCAGTCGTAGCTGACCCAGATACATTCATCGGACAACTTATGAGACGTCTTGAAGTGGATACCGCCGAATATGATGAAGAAAATGGTGTTTTGAAAATTGATGACCGCCTAATCACAAATCTACCAAAGGTGGATGAAAAAGGTGTCTTCTCAAATGGTAATGTCCGCTATATTCCATATCACATCGGTTACTTTGTCGATGCTGGACCTGAAATGTCACGTGTAGACCGCCTGCGTCATATTGACCCGGTTGAACGTGCTATTTCAGCTGTTGAGTTGCAATATAAATTGACTCGTGGAGATATCAAATTCAAAACGATTTTGGATGTGACACGTAACCTACCGGATTTCGATAACCATCCATATGGAGAAGAAATTCTTGAAACTCTCAAACGTAAGGTCGTACTTGACAAATCATACACTCGTACAAACTCACTTGTGGCAGAATATCAAAATCGTGCAGATGATTTGGGTGCCGTAGCTCTCACAATGCTCGATGAAGATGCCAAAGGGCTTATTGACCCGCTTGGTACATCAAACGGTGCCAACATGGGTATCATCTTCTATTTGACAGAGGATGCTGAATTTAACCCAGATGGAACGTTTGTAGCTGGTAATTCCGAATACTCACCTGTAGGACGTGTCATGAAGCAATTCGAAATTGATAAGGATAACTTCAACCGTCACCAAATGAGTTTCAACGCGATGTTGACGTCATCAGGTGTACAAAAACTCAAAGTTGCTTATGCAGAGTTTGCCCTTTGGAACTCAGAAGACGCGGTTGTGTTGACTGAAAAAGGTGCACAATCTCTAGCTGTAAAGGCTAATGCGCATGACCTCGAAGGTATGATTGTCATTGATGACGCATTTGTTGTTAGTGAAGAAGGTGAATTTCAACCGCAATTTATCGTTCGTGAAGATGGTGTCTATCGCGCATCACAAACGGGTGATAAGGTTACTGATATGCACGGTAACAAGTCAGTATCATCTCTTGTCATCGACCCAAATATGACCGATGAAACCGCAAAAGATGAGCGACTTCAATATGCTGTTGAGTTTGCAAGACTTAATCCTGATGTGGATATGGTCGTATCACCTGTTTCCCTCGCATCACGTTTGAATATGGGTGTGGCCCACGAAGGTTTGGTTGGGGAAAAGAGTGATTTGCACTTGCCAGATGGTACAGTTGTCAAAGATGGTATTGTTGAAATCGCCTACATGACACTCCCTCAAACGGCTGAGCACAAGTCAAAAGACTATGGTGTCGAAGGTAACGGTCGTAAATATTCAACTCTATTTAGATATGCACTATCATCTAAGGTTGGAGATGACCTCTACCGCAAAGGTATTGTTCGTGAAGAAGTTCGTAATGAACATATTGATGAAGTTGCTACAGCATTTGATAGACTCGGAATTAGTTTCAAGAACGAGAAGGAACTCCTAAAAGATGACAACATCGAAGGATTTGTTCCGGCGCGCGAAACTGTTTCTGCTAGTGATTTATTCTTCAAATCACCGTCAGTCATTCACCGAGAATTAACTAGTAAATTGGTCAATAATGCTATAAACATTGATTTGGGTAGTCGTGAACTGATTAGTCCGATGACGGGTCAACCAATTAAAGATGCAGAAGGTAAAAATGTATTACCAATTCGTGTTGAAGATGGTAAAATCATCCCATATCGCTACACAAATGTGTTCAAACAATTGGCGATTGGTAATGTTCCAGGACTTCAAGAAGCATACAACCATGCTGTTGCGATTGACTATAACCATTTGACAGATAAGAACAACATCATTAAAAACATTGACACTATGACAGTGTTTGACGGTTCAAAAACTGAAATGATGTCACCAGACCCTCGATTGAAATTGGGGCAAGTAGCAACGTCTGTCGATGATACTCGTGTAATCGTTCACCGTGACCCATGTATCCAATCAGGTAACGTTATTTCGATGGAAAATGTTGGTGGTAACAAACCAAACATGACCCATATCAACCCGCTTATTGTTGGTCAGATGAATGGGGACTTCGATAGTGATACAGTTGGTGTCAACGCATTTAAGAACTTGACCTTGTCCGAAGAGGATAAAAACAAATTCTTTGAAAAATCAAATGTGTATGAACAATTGAATCGTTACGGTGAAGTTTTCCTAGGTACTGGCGAATCTCACTTTATGGCAGCTGCACGTGCTAATGACTTAGATACGTCAAATGTAACATTTGAAGATGGTAAGAGCAATCGCGAACTCGCAACAATTGTTGAAGATTTGAATGCCAAAATCATTGACTCACCAAAATCATATGGTGCCTATGCGCTTTCGTTCGAAAACGAACATACGCTCAAGGACAGTCTTGGTCGACTAGCTGATGATGGAATTAAGGGTAATCGTGCCGATATTGAACGTCACTTTGAACAAGGTTATAGTATTGATGAAGACCGCGCGGTTATGAAGGCGCTCATTGCCAAATCCGAATGGACTGGTCTTGCTGGTTCAACAACTAACAAATTGATTGCTGGTTTCGGTGACAAAGACTTTGACCAAGAATTGACGCGCGTGGCCCTAGATGTAACTTACGCCATGACACAATCTGTACTTCAAATGAAGAAAAATGCAGATAAGCTTCCGGAAATCGATAAAAAGATTACACGTATGAAGACGGTCATGAACGGTAAGTTTACAGTGGAAGAATCACGTAGAGAATTACTCGACATCACTGATGGTCTAGCACCAGCTGATGCTATCAATAAATTTGTAGATGTGGTCGCTGACCGTCAACAAAAATTGAGAGACCAAGGTCTTTACACAAATGATTCATTTGGTACTGGCGTCCTTCATTCGACTGGAGCTTCCAATGCAGCGTTTGCATTCATGAGTGAAACAACCTTCACTAAACACATTGCAAAACAAATTTTCAATGATGGTGTTGACGGTCCTGAATATGAGGACACCTTGTCAGAAGAAGAGCTTGCACAAATCATGGCAGCATTTGAACAGACTGTTGGTGAATCACTAGAAGGTGGTGTACATGGACTATAAAGCAATTGGAAAAGCCCTTCAAATTGAAGGTGAAATCTGCCATAACCAATTGGACGGGGGATATCTCAGCCGCGAGGCTGGGATTGCCCGATTCAATGAAGAAGCAGTGGCGAATGGATTAAAAGAACTACGAGACCCCAAAGGATATATGGCACTTGATGATAATGTTTATCAAGCTATCAAGGACACCTATGAAGATGTCTATAACCAAAAGGCTCAAGATGTCGAAGACGGGTTCTCAATCCTACAAAGTACCTATGCACTAGATGCTGTACTTGACAAACTAGATTCTGTAGTGCGTAAGGATAGTAAGCGGTTTACGCCGGATGGGATGGTTTATGGTGATTTGCGATTTGTTCGCAATACTCCAGAAATCCAACAGCATATCGATGATATGGTTAACCGTCGTGTCGAAATGACCATGAAATATGCAATCTCTCGTTCGGTAGATGATGATAACTTCCGTCAGACGTTCGAACAGTATGTCGCGGCTGGTGAAGCATTGAAAAACACCATCCAACCGCAAGAATCGGACCAATCGTTGACACTTTAGAAAGGTAATATAGTATGGACAAAGAAAAAGAAGAATTTCTCCACGTTGTGTTGGGGCGAGATTCTGATTTTAGGTATGGATATGACGATGTGAAGGAAATTTTTGTATCTCCTGATAGATTCGAAGGTGCGCATGGTAAATTCGTATTAACGGGTGACATTAAAGCCTTTATCGCCCAGGATAATGAATTAGTATTTCCGGACGAGGATAATACAAAATTTGAATTGTATGATGTTGAAGATAACATCTATAATGTTCGCTCGACGTTACCTCTCGGAGTTGCTGATGAACAAGGTCTGGTTGATTATCTAAAAGAGACATACACTGATGAAAATTCAGTGCACAAAGTTCATCAACGTGATATGGCCTATGATTATTTCAAATCCAGTGCGGTATCGCCAACAGACTTCTATCACAAATATCCTAACTATACAGAGGCGTCACCACTATCCGAATTGGACTTGGCATTTGAAATCAAAGAATTGGCGCGTCTACAACGCTCAAAAGATGAGCTTAAATATTTGGATGAACAAATTGATAGGGCGATTGACAGAAACAACCAGAATACAGACCGTGATGTGGCACGACTAGAAGTTAACAAAATGGACGTAGAAGCTGATAGACGTAATATTGTCATGCGATATCAACTGGATGAGGTCAATAAAATGTTGGGTAGCGACTATCAGATTTCCGAATTATGGGGCGCTAGTCATGAAATGATTGAAAAGCTGGAAGAAGAAGCCTATGAGGTTCCAAATATTCCAGGTGTGTCGCAAGATGCCTTTGAGCAAGCGAAATCAGACTTTGGATGTGAAATCACGGCTGATAATGTAGATGAATTCATGAAAGAATTGGATTTACTAGCAGACCCTGGTCTGTGCCGATAAAAAAAACAGTAAAAAAACTGGTGGTTAAATCTGACGATTCAATCACCGGATAGGAGAGGATTGGGCCTAGTAAAAACCAGTCCCTTCAATGAAAAAGAAAAAAAAAAACGACCTCTGTTTCACAACGGTGGTCGTTTTCTAAATCAGCTGTCACCACTAAAGTGGCTAAAACCCATCAACCTTATTCAAATTGATGGGTCACTATTTTGCCCGTTCACGTCTTACTAGGAGGTATAACGTGTGTTCACCACTGGATAGTGGCTAAAACTCATCAACCTTATTCAAGTTGTTGAGCCGGTGGGACTTGGAGGATTCGAACCCCATCTTCTATCATTTTACTGATAGCTCTTCCAAAGAGAAATCTGTCCCAAAAAAGAACGCCGCGGGGAGATAAACTAAAAAACCCACGACATTGAAAGGAGGCTACATCTCCCTAAATGAGAAAAATAAAGGGAGAGCCTTAAGGGAACATCGGGTTTCGAACTAATAACCCGATGGTATCACCGATAGAAACTAGTATAATCCGGAAAAAGTCTAAAACCGGACTCCACCGATGAAGGTGACAGTTTAACGACGTGACGGTCGAGTTTAATACAGGTTCGGAGAGAATCGAACTCCCGTCTACGGTTTTGGAGACCACTGTAATTTCACTATACTACGAACCTAAAAAATTGGGGCCGGACTTAATTTTTACCGACATCCTCATTTAAACAACCGTTATTCTGTCACAAATGTGAGAGGTCAATACTCCCAAAGGTCCACCGTGTCTTGGTTGTGACCCCACTTAAGGGGCTGCTTTTATCGTCAAGTGGATTTCATATGGCTCTCACTGGCACAATCTTATATTGTCTTTCGACACATCAACCACATTTCGTCATTTGGGCTTGGATTTAGACTCAAATTTCCAAATCGTTCCCTGACTAGATTCCCTGAGAGGCTCTAGCACCTACGCCCGCGCATACCAACACCTACTCGCCTTCATCAAGGCTCAAAGCAGCTTTTGACTGTTGAGATACTGTGCGTTAGGTCGACAAACCTGTTCCGCCACAATGTTGGGACACCACCCAAAATGCAACGAACCCGGTGCTTAATAAGCGAACAACATCTTCGATATGGCCTATATCAAAGATTTGACGTTGTGTGGGGACTGATACCCCACTACCACATGGACTGTTATGAGTTTTCAAATTGTCATACAGCAAACCTACTACTCTATTCCATCTTATACACTTGTTGCCAAGCTTCAAGACAAAAGAATGGCGATTCCTTGCGTGATGGACCCATGAGACATATGTCCGCAAATCCATTCGCTCCAACTCTTGCACATGCAAGCGAGCTATTACGCAAGGCTCATTCCCGACGGGAGAGCATACATTACAGTTAACGTTTAAATGAGAAGCACATCCTATCAAGAGTCTTTTCAACTCTTTACAAACGATGCCTTTTGAGCTTCGCCGGATACCACCTGTGAGTACAGCCATCAACAGGTTTCCCAATTATAAATTTCAATTTTGAAATTTCTTAAAACTATCAAATAATTGATAATCTTGAGAAATCTCAAAGGTTGGCTGAGATTACACCAACTCCAGAAGGCCTTTTGTACACTTATGTTTTATGCACGTATCCACAGACGTTCCCATCTGTATCCTTCAATGTCCGGTCGATTTGGTCGACCAATCCTAACGAACACTCGTACTACGCCATTTTTCATTTAATCTAGAAGCCGCTAAACCTCTAAACTGCGTTACATTCATGACGTCATTTACAACCTTGCGAGCTATAAATGTGTGGGTCGAACCCACAAAAGGACACTTTCCTTGTGTTCGGGCGATGACTTTCGCTTGTAATTAGATATCAACTAAAAATATTCCATTAATATATCAAAGGTGATTGTCATCAATTGCGGTACGGTAGACAGGCATCGCCAGATGTTTCGACAACTTTTGATTGCCAAAATGCATCCCGCCTACGATTATGGTTCACTTGCGGTGAAACGCACTGAAAATTCTTGATGAGGGACATCTCCCTCTTTGGAAATTCTCTGCCTGACGCCCTTGTTGCGGCTCGGACTATTCAGACTTGCCTAGACTCACTTCCTCGTCTCACACGGGTTACTGTCGCAACCGCCCCTCAGCATTTGCCATTGGGTTGTAGTGCTCTGACTTCAAAAGCTGGTGCAGATTCTACACCACTCATCATGCATTGCTTAGATTGACCTTGAATCGGCGATACCCTCGTATCCAGAGTACCTTTTCCCTGTCACCAGGGGTTATCTGAGCTAAGCCTCCAAAAGCCAAAACGTTATGAATGTAACAGTCTGCTACTTCGTAGCAAATTGACACGTTTTGATTTTTCATAAGTGAAATGGGGATTCGGGGTGGCGTTTCGGCACCCCGTTTTGTGAGCATTTGGCGTAGGCCAAATGCGAAAAAAAAGTTTATGTTAAATTTTCGGATGGAAATCCGGAGCAGTTTTATGACCTGCTCAGGTCATTATTTAATTATATCACAATACGAGTGAATCGTCAATCACCAAATAGAGCATTTGTGGAATTGCTCGGACTCCCAAGTGTGATTCGAATATCGCCATCATTATCAGCTGGTTGAGAATTACCGTCAAATCTAAATACACGATAATGGAAGGTTGTCGCCTTTCGATATTCAATTTTTGTAATAACAGCATCCTTCTTCAAATCACCTTCGATTTGAGTCACACGAACTTTACGTGTAGAAGAATCACTATCGTCTCCAATTGTGATAGTCGTGTCATTACCCGTTGTAGACATAGTATATAGCACGTCACGGTCGTCGTCTGACAATTTGTTCCCTGCTTTTAAATATTTCCTAGAGATTGACAAGGATACTGGTGCATTTAATTCATTACCATAGATTTGACGCCACGGTTCGGTTGACTCCGACACGTGGTTTGCTGATACGGCTCCAAGAATTATAATAAGCGAACTCAAGCCACCAAGGATGGTCGTTGCGACAAATAACCATATCCCTCGTTCACCTCGTTCATTTTCTTCCGCATCAACAAACGTAATAAACCAGATAATGATAATGGGAATTATGAGATAACTAAATTTCAAATCTGTGATTAACCATGATATCATTTATTTCCTTCTTTCTATGTGGGTGTACGAGTCGGTGTATGCATTGGTGATGAATGTGCCCGCACAAAATAACACTATAAATCCAATAGCCTCGATGAGAAATATTCCCATCACAATCCAATTGGGCATGTATGATGCAATACAGACGCACAATGAGGCAGCCGCCATAGGCACAACCATAACCCGGAAATACAGGGGTGTGGCGTTCTTAAGGAGTGTAAAAAATGATTTACTGTTCTCGCACTTTTGCGATATCTTATTGAAATATTCAATGTCGAATAATTTCATGAAATAGACAAATGCCATCATTAGTAATACCTACGCTCCTTTGCTATCGATTTGAATGACGTTATCGAAAATTGTACGAAACCAATTAAGGTCAGAATAATAGCCATGCCACATTCAATCATTATGACGAGTATGAAACTAGCAATTGATATTCCAGGATTGTATGTTGCGGGTTGGTCAATGTATGGTTTGACCAATAAAAGGGTGACAGACCCGATACCCCATGGGATGATGACATAGAGGAGTAATAAGGATATCCAATAGATAAATCGTTTAATAGTGCTGGGTGAATGGATGCATTTATAACGAATGAACGTGACAACGTTAGATTCGAATACAAACCACAAATATAAAATTGAAATCATATGCAAACCTCACTAATCACCAAATATAGTATCTGCAGAATTTGCTTTTCGCGAAACTGTAATACGAATCTCACCATCAAATTCTGAAGGTTGTGATTTCCCATTCATACCAAACAATTGGTAATGAAATGTTGGGGTTGGTCGGTATTCAATTTTGGTAATCGCTGATGTTTCATCTATATCACCATCAATACGACTCACAATAACCTTGCGTCGCGATTCATCGTCACCATTTTTGATAACGACCGTTGCAAATTTATCCGTGCCATAGTTTAAATCGGCTTCACCATATGTCCCTAATATATCACCGGCTGTGACTTTGTGATTTTCACCATAATCGATTACAACAGATGCATTTACATCATTTGTGTAAATTTGTGTCCATGGTGATTCGGATTCTGGTATTGATTTAAATAATATAGCGGTGGTTAGTAACGTGATAAATGTAAAGACAAATGCAGCACCAAATATTGCTGCCATTACAAGGTTTGATGGATAACTTATGCCGATAAGAAACCCTAGAGCAAGTACGACAAGTAATATAAAAATGACGGGTGCGAAATGCATATCAGTAATGAACCATTCAATCATATGTATACTCCCCTCTTTCTAAATATTAATTATTTCGGTTGTCACGTTTGAATAATGATAGTACATCAATGTTCGAAACGCTCACAAAGAATATAAACAGATGACAAATACCAGCAACAAAACTCATATTGTAATCCCAATTTAGTATTGTTGTGAAACCTTCGTCAAAATTCATAAATTTAGATACAACAGAAATAATCAACACGTAAATAAAGGGTATCACTGATGTGATACCCAAATATAATTCAGAATTGAGGATGTATGGTTTGAAATCTGTTGCATCAGAAGCTTCTTCCATCCAATGGAGAACCCGTTTTCTGACTGGTCTAATACCGAACAAAAGTAGTTGATAGATTACTATAACCATATAAAATCAACCTTTCGTTTAAAAGTCCCAGTCATCGTCTGTCATTTCCTCAACGTTTGTTGGGACCACATAAGAGTCACCTTTGACGGAGAAGAAATCATGATTCTTGCTAGCTGTATTAAGCGCGTTTTCGATAATTGGATTGATAGGGTCGTGCTTGAAATAAGCCGGTCGACCCAAATTTTGAAGGGCACGGTTACCATTGTATTTGACATAGTTTATGACTTCATCAGCGAGTCCAATTTGGTCATATAAGCTATGCGTATATGCGATTTCGTTGTCCAGCAATTCTAATAACAACTCTTCCACTTCAGCGTCGACACGCGCTTGCTCATCCGATGTTAATTCTTTATAGATTTCTTGAGCAGAGTAACCCACACACGACCCATGGATGGTTTCATCTAACATAATCTTACGAATGATTTCACCTGATGTTGTCATTTTACCTTGACCGGCTAAATATAGCGGGTAGAAGAATCCAGAATAGAAGAGATAGGATTCAAGGAATACCGATGCCACATGAGCCATATAAAGGTCAACCTTTGTTGGTGTCAAGGTGACTAGTTTGTTGTAATATCCCAAAATCTTATCAGCCTTGTAGGTGAGGTGGGGATTACTAGGGACCCATTCATCCAAAAGATAATCTGTGTCGCGTGAGTCTAGAAGTGATGTAAAAATAGTCGAATATGATTTTGCATGCACTTGTTCAATAAAACTCATATAAGCGTATACTGCTTGAAGGCGCATGTCTTCGACATGCATCCCGAGCACATTCATACCAACATTTCCTTGCTGGGTGTCAAGCCCGGTAAGGCCAGCGAGAACCTTTTTATAGGTGTCTCGCTCAGCCTCTGATAGAGCGTTCCAATCGCTGATGTCTTTAGACACTTTGAATTCTGTATCGAGCCAAAATTGTTGAATATTTTGATTCCAATACATGAAAATCAAATCGTCTTGTTTATTCCAGTTAACGGCTTTCATTGAGAAGTTCCTTTCTAAATGCTACATGAAGTACATTCTTCAACTGATAGCAGTTTGTTTCGTGTGTAATAGAGTGATTTGAGACCCTTGTGATGTGCGTAGGCGTAAAGTCGCGCCAATTCACGTGTTGATGTTGTTGAGTTGACATAGAGAATTGTTGAAATCCCTTGGTCGACGTGACCTTGAATAACAGAAATAAGGTCAATCAATTTCATCTGGTCAATGGTATAGGCTGATTGATAAACCGTTGCAGTTACTTCGTCAAGAAACGGCATTGGATAATAAGTTTCCATATCCCCATAAGCTCGTCGTTCAATCAAATCAACAATTGGCATAACACTAGATGTTGCATTTTGCACATAAGAAATGGATTGGGTTGGTGCTATTGCAAGTCGGTAGGCGTGATAGAGACCGTGTTTCTTAACTCGTTTTGCGAGAGTTTCCCAATTTTCTTTTGTTGGTAGGTCAATACCTTCAAATAGTTTTGCGACAATAGGTGACTGCGGTAGGTAATCGTTTTCTAAATATTTAGTGAAATAATTACCATTTGCATATTCGGATTTATCGAAATCCTTAAAGGTTGTTTTAGTCTTACGCGCGATGTGCATGCTGGCTAAAATTGAATAATAGTTCATAGCGGCGAAAAATACATCGGCAAATTCTTTAGCCTCGTCAGAGTCATAAGGGATTAGATTTTTAGCAAGGTAACCATGCAAGTTCATAACTCCGAGTCCCACTGAATGTAACTCGTCGTTCGCCTTGATTACACCGGGTGCATTATCAACGTGACTCATATTAGATACTGATGTTAATGCCTTCATAGCGGCAAATACAGCTTCATACATGTTTTTATGTTCCATGACATTGGCAATATTTAGACTACCGAGGTTACATGAAATATCGCGTTTGATATCCCACTCTTCGCCGTAGTTTCCAATTTCTGATACTTCTTGGAGCTGCATGATTTCAACGCATAAGTTACTCTGATGAATATCACCGATTTCTTTTAACGCGTGAACCTTGTTTGCATTATCCTTGAACATAAGATATGGGTAACCTGACTGCAATTGCATTTTAGCTACTTGGTTGAGAATATCACGAGCGGAACCTTCGCGTTTCTTGATATTTGGGTTAGCGACTAAGACATCATACATTTCACTCATATTCATGTCATCCAAGTGAATTCCATAAGTCTTATATACATTATGCGGGTAAAACATATAGAACGGTTGATTTTTCTTAGCGAGTTCCATAAATTTATCAGGCACGATGAGACCTGTTGAAATGGTTGCCAAGCGTAAACCTTCATCGGCGTTAACTTTCTTGGTGTCTAAGAATTCAGGTAAATCAGCATGGAAGATGTTCAAATAAACAGCTCCAGCCCCTGGTCGTTGACCTAGTTGGTCTGCGTATTGGAAACTCATTTCAAGAGATTTTGCTACAGGAATGACACCTTTCGCACAATTTTCAACCTCTTTGATGGATTCACCACGTGCACGTAAACGAGAGAGATTTAGCGCCACACCACCACCATATTTAGACAGTGTTCTCGCCACACCTTCATTGTAGTTGATGGAATTCAAAGAGTCATCAAGTGAGAGCAAATAACAAGATACCAATTCGCCACGACGTGAACGACCTGCGTTTAACATTGTAGGTGTCGCTGGTTGATATACCTGAGTCATAAGGGTATCGAGTAATTCGAGTGCGAAATAATTGTCACCTTGTGCTAGATAAAGAGCGACAATGACCATATGCTGTTCATAATTTTCCAGATAGGTCTTCTTGTCGTTGGTCTTCAAAGCGTAACTTTGATAAAATTTGGTAGCTGCCATGTAAGACGCGAACTTGAAATCATAAGTATAGGCCTTGGCGGAGATATCCTTCAAGAAATGCTCGTCATAGAGGGAGAAGCAGTCGAAATAAAAATCATTTTCGACTAACCATGACAAGCGGTCCAATTCTGTTGGGAATTCCTTTGTGTGTTCTTGGACTTCTTCCAGATAAACTTTTAGAGCCTCTTGGTCTTTTTCAAGGTCATAAAACCCGTCTTTTTGACGAGTGATAGCATTATTCAATTCAATATGATTCATATATACATATCCTTCCTATGTTAATTCTGCAATTTTCTGTTTGACATTTTCAACGTCGTCAGTTGTCCCCGCTAGTTCAATTTTATAACTAGGAATTTCCAATTTGCCGGTCACTGTGTCAGCCCCGATGGCAAAGTTTGGCCCCCAATTACGATTGCCAGATGATACAACTAATTTGACGTTCTTGTGATATTGTTTCAAAAACCGAATAACAGGCGATGGCACCTTGCCAAATCCAACCGTCGGAAAGACAAGGACAATTTGCTCATCGCTTGGAAGTCCGACACTTGCATCTTTCATGGGTTGTGTCTCGAACCCGAGTTTTTCGGCGAATCGTTTGCAGTTTCCTGTCAAACTAAAATATACAATTTTCATAATTTCTTGCTCTGAAAAACCTTAACAATAATGGTCAATCATAGATTTTGACCATTGGTTTTTCTCACGTCCGTCAACAATTGCATTCCCATTATATACGTAGTGTAGATAATGACAGAGACAATCTCTGAACGTATTAAGAGGGTTTGACCCCCAGAGGTCGAGCCAACCTCAATCCTTTCATTTTATTCCGCTAGTGCTAACAGATTTAATACTGCGTTGTGGTCGCGGTCATCTTCATATCCACAATGATAACAGATGTATTCATTGTGACCAGTTCCGTGTTTGGAATTTCCACTCAAGGTAATTTTATCATCTCCTGTTTTGATAAATCCACAAGCAGAGCAACGCTGGGTGGACGGATAGAATCTATCCGCAATGATTAACGTTTTTCCAAACTTTTGGGATTTATATTCCATCATCTGACGGAATTGACCAAGGAGGGGACGATGGAGATTCTTAGCCCGTTTGGACATTTGCATTTTCTTCACGTCCAAATCTTCAATGACAATAGTGTCAAATTGTTGATAGAGACTTGTTGTAAATTTATGCAATAAATCCTTTTGAATGTTGGTAATTCTCTCATAGGTTCTTTGCAACTTGGTTCTCGTTACTTGGTATCCTTTTGAGTGAATAGCTCTCGGATTTCTATGTCGTTTACGAGCAAGAATTCGTTGATAATGACGAACTCTAGCGTAAAGTGGATTCAATACCTCGGGTTTTAAACTTGTTTGCCCTTCAGTTGTGTCAAAATGGTCGACATTCGCGTCGACTGCCGTCTTTTGACCGGTACGAGGTGACGGGTTTGGTTCAACCTCAATTGTAAAAGTAGCTATATATCTACCATTTATGCGGGTCACAGAACAAAGGGTGAGTTTCCCGTCAGGAATGGATACCCCTTTAAATCTGATAGTTTTCCATTGCCCTCTGTATCCATGAGGTTTATCAAGTAGCAACCGGCCATGATGAATGCGAGCTCTATCTGTTTTAAAACCCTGTTTTGGCGCCTTACGTGTTTTAAAAGTAGGTTTCCCTGCGGTGTCTTGATGTTTGAAGAAGAAATCCCATGCATGCGCAAGGTCTTTGACCGCTTGTTGTAAAACTCTAGAAGAATGCGCATATTGCCAATCTTCTTTTTGAGCGACTAATTCATTTTGAACACTATAATGAGAAGGGCTTGGATATTGATTCACTAGGAATTGTTCCTCATCTGTCAAATCTCCAGTCTTGCGTCTGAGTTTATTGAGTATGTCTTCCGGAATCCCGATTAAACGCGCTTCATATTGGTTATTCCAACACGCAATAGCTTCATTCCAACAATAACGGCGATAATCACACAAGGAATCCAAAACACGCTTCATGGTTTTATTGGGATAAAGTCTCACTTGCTGATTGAGTTTCATGAGGCGGAATCTCCTTTCCATCCTCCTATTGACAAAAGTGGATTTATCAATAAATGCATGAACCATATCATTTTCCTTTCAATCGGCCAAAAAACCTAGGTGTATCACCTAGGTTAATTATTTGGGTAAATGTATGATACACTACCAATGATACCTTTTGGATTAAACCATCCGCGGTAATTACCAATTCCACGAGGGTCTGCTGCATCAGCCGAACCACCATGATTCGCTTCGAGAACCTGAATCATACCGTCCTCACGAACGTCCGTAACGTAGGCAACGTGGCCGTATCCACCGTCATTCCAAACGACGACAGACCCAGCAACGGGTGCAGAACCAGTTCTGAATCCAGCAGATGCTGCTGACGCTGTCCATTGCGCTGCATTACCCCAATAGTTTCCAACCCATGGTGCTAATACTTTAACACCCCATGTACATTGTCCCCAAGGGTATGAGTTCGCGTGTGGTGTATAATCTGGAACATTATGACCGGCTACTGGTTTACCAGTTTCAATCGCCTCTTTACGTGCTTTTTCAGCTGCGGCTTTGGCCTCGGCGGCTTTACGTTCTTCTTCCGCCTTTCGCTCAGCTTCGGCGATACGGTCTTTTTCTGTTTTTAGGTTGTTCTCCGCCTTTTCAAGCCGTTGCTCACATGCATGCAACTGACTTTGAATGGTTAGTGTCTGAGCTTTTGCTGATGATTTTTCAGAGCTATTTGCCAGACGAATCTTGATGCTGGCCTGGTTACTTTTAAGTGATGCCACTTCTTCCTCAAGGGTTTGAAGTGTGCTCTTTTCGTCATCCGCATGTACAATTGGTGCGTGCATGGCAAGCTGTGCTGCGGCACCCAAGATGACGGCTCCTGCTAATAATTTGTTGATTTTCAAATTTATTGTTCCTTTCTTTTGATATCTATAGTATATCACAATTTGATATCAAAATCCAGGTTTAAAATATGACAATTGTGTAACAAATTAACAAGATATGGCGACTAGGCATCCATGCCGAGTACAGGGTTCGAACCTGCGACCTACGCGTTACGAATGCGTCGCTCTACCGGCTGAGCTAACTCGGCAATTACCACCCGAAGGTGGCAATCATCAGTCAATACGTACCACTTGTATGTGGAAAGGGTCTTCTTTGTTGTCAGAATAAATATTCATGATTTCACGGTCTTGTAACCGATAAAGCGTCATAAAAACATCGTCGTCTGATTCTTCAATTGTAATCATAGGGCGATTGAAATCTGTACTCGCTAATCGTTTACGCAAGTTTGATAACTGACCTTTGCTGTTAATACTCTCGGCGGATAATAGTGCTTGCTCAACACCCTTTGTGAATGATTGAGTTTTATTGGATTCAACAACACCATCATAAACAGTAGTCAAAATATACATATGATTAACCTTCTAACAATGAAATGTTTTGCGGTCTGAAATCAGCCCATGGTTCAACCTTGTATCGTTCAGCTGGGACAACAACAGGCATAGAAAGGGTTGGTAGGTCACCTTTTAGGAAATTAATATAATCATCCATGCGCCCACTTTCCTCAATATTGACTTCGATATAGGGGATACCTTTTGTATCCATAATGCGTTTTGTTTGTTTACATTTGACACAATTATTTTTTGAGTAAACGATTGTATCATTTGGATTCGTTTGATGTGTAATTAATGACATGAAATACTCCTCTAATTATTTTGTTGTAAGAGTCTCAAAACCCATGTATAAAGTGAGTTTCGGTCATATTCGTAACCATCTAAATAGGATGCCAATTCCCATTTCAAATCTTGAAATTGTAGATTGATACGAACTATTTCTGAGCTATAACCATTTTGTTCTCGGGCTTGTCGTGACAATTGTCGCTTGTCCAAATGAAACATAAAACGGTTGTATCTCTTCTTGGCAGCATCCAGTCGTTTGTGGTACAAGGCCTGCTGGCACTGTAAGTAGCGAATAGTTTGCTCCCGGTCTTCTGGAAATTCAGCTATGTCAACTAAAATTTCTACTAATTCACGTTGTAAATCAAGGCAGTAGGAATTAATAATATCAGGGTAACAGTTTACATCGTGCAAATAGTCAGCGCACGAACCCTGTGATTGTCTATCCAATCTGTTCTTGATGGGTATCAGATTCTCCTTGACGTAATCGATAGCGTTCATCCCGGACCCCCTGTTCTTTAATGTCTTTCACAAGTTCAGCCAACCCTCTTGGTGTCACCCGCTCAATCTTTGAGTATCTACCATCAACCATTGTCGCTAAATAAAATGACGGTATGGATTTATGATTACTGCATAAGCGAGCATAAAAAGTGCTGGGTGTTAGATTCCTAACCCCAGTAGTCGTGTAGTTGGCGAATCCATTTTCGTTACCTAAATCGTTGACAAGCTGGATTACGAATTCCAGCTTGTCAGCGTCGGTTTCCAATTTATGGATATCTTCTTTGTGAATGAGCTTCATGTAGCGAAGGAGTGAAATGTCTGCAACAGATACGTCTCGTGTGAGTACGATGACGCGTTTAGACATTGACTGTCCCCCTTATTACCACATTGTTGCAGCACTTTCGTCTGCACCTTCATCAGCAGCCCCTGTATATACGTTTTGAGCTGGTACATCATCATCTTGTCCGTAGACTTTTCCGTGACCACCTTTGACAAAGATGTCCTCTGGTGTTTGTGTACCGGCATCGAGTTTGATACGAAGGTATTCATTTCCTTGATGTTCTGCAGGTGTGAATGTAACTGTTACAACAGTTCCACCTTTGAGGTAGTAACCGAGGTTACCGTCTGGGTTAGTGTTGAAGTCGAAAATTGAATAACGACCATCAGCTGTGTCAATGTTGGCAAATTTACCTGGCATATTTACAGTGAATTGTACTTTTGCCTCGAGGTTTTGACCGAACATAGAAACAACTAATTTTTTGATTTCAGCAAGTGGTGTTGCAATATTGAATTGCGTAGATGCCAAATCAGACCATGTAGCTGTTTCAGAAGCTTTATATGAGAAATACTTGAATACTAGTTTACCAGCGCGTTCTGGTTTCTTAGATTGACTAGTTTTGATGGCAAATAGTTCTTCCGGAATGTTAACCAACTCTGATGGTTGAACAGAAACCACTAATCGACGAGATGGTGAACCGTCTAGTTTAGTAGATGGGAAGATAGATACGGGTTGTGTAATTGAAAATGGTGTTGCCATAGTCATGTGCGTGCCAGACCAAGCATTCGGATGCGCCCTCTCTGCCGAGGTGTCTGACGTCCTTTCGTTATATAAATTTGTGTTTTGAGATTTTGGCAGAAAATCGAATGGTGACTCTGTTTTACGAAAGTTCGTCACACCTTCAACCTTTTTGGTACTTATAGTATATCACAACTATATCACCATGTCAAGGAAAAAGAAAGACGAATTTAAAAAAATTCGCCTATGATTCTTGTAATACATTTCTCCATGATTGTGCAAATTGCGCAATTAAATCAATGTATTCGTCGTAGTCTAGTTGAGCCTCAATAGCCTTTAATTCGTCATCTGATTTCTCAAATAATGAGGAATTGTCAATGAGAACCTTGGCAGTCGGAGAAAGGTTTGAAATCTTCTGCTCACCAAGAATGGAAACACTAGGTGATGTCCGTTGGCTATTCGGTAACTCATAATCAGGGAAGTTCTGATATTCCCCCGCCGTAATAGCGTCAGGGAAACGAGATACAACACCTAGTTTTTTGAGTCGCTTCAACAAATCCGCGTTACATACTGGGTCGCCTGGGCCAACACCTTTACTTAGTGTATCATAATTATCACTTGGTTTACGTTTTGCGGTTGCGACACGTGTCAAATAAAGACCGCTCTTTGTGAGCCACGTTCTGATTGTACCAGTATGGACGTTTTCATTTGAGTCAATGAAGATACTGCCACTAGTTGAGCGCATAACCCAGGCTGTCATCTTAATAAAGGTGAAGCGGTCACAACTTTGTCGATATTCAAGAAGTGCTTTCTGAATAAGTGATTTGTCGATTGGTTTATCCACGATGCCGTCGTTTTGTAGATATCGTACAAGCACGGCGTCAACAATGGCTGGGTGAGTCAATCGTTTGTCCACAACTGGGCCTCCACTTGATGTCAGTGACGCACCACGAGCAGAAAGAACCTTTTGGTTTTCAATGTCAATTTCGGCACGGTTATTTGTGTCCTTAGAAATAAGGAAACATGGTTCCGGGTCAATCTTAACAAAAAGGGCTTCCAATTCACGGTCAACGATGGCCTTGTTGGTTTCTTCATCAATATCAAATACATAAATACCATCGGTATTAGATGATGGTACACGTGCACCTTCTAGAGCGAGTGCTTGTGCAATAATCCATGTCATCAATTGACCGATAATACGCATAGATACAGCCTTATTATTAGCGCGCACTTTGGTATCAAATCCACCGTCCAGAACACCCGATGCGGAGTTCAAAATCAATTTGAAACCTTCTTGGGTAATGTTGGTAGCAATCCATTCTGGTGAATTAAAAGGAATTGTTTTCAATTTACCTTTAATTGCTAATCGGTGTTGATAGACTTCATTATAGATATCCTTACCATGACCATCATAGAAGACACCCATGTTGATAAGAAGCATTGGATAATATCCTTGGAAGTCTTGGTGTAAACTATCCCCAGTTGACGTATATCGATATCGCTTAATAAGAACTTCTTTATGTTCTTTAGGGTCATAGCAAAATGGTGTGAACTCTTCCGGGTCGATGATTTCATCTACCATTTCAGATTGCTTGTAAAGGGCTGGAACCTCATGCATAAGATGGGCAGGATAACCAGCAACAACCGAACGTGATTGTTTTTTGATGAGATTGAGTAATTTCGTACTCACTTCTTTTGCCGGTATTTTGGAAATCAAACCATACTTATCTTTCAATTCCCGAATTTTAGCACGGTCTTGTTCCAATTGCTCCTTGAATACTTCAGCCCCGTGAATTCCACCTGATGAAAAGTTCACATGTGTATAAGAGTCATTACCGTATTTATCAATTAATGGTAAATAGGTACCATAAGTTTCAAGCAACTCTCGGCGCTCACCTTTTTCATGTGGTTCGATTCCATGTTGCATGAAATGAGAACTCGATGTATTCCAGTTTTTATTCCTAAATGAATTATAAAACTGATAAATATTCATGAATTTCGCAAGGTGACTCTTTGCCACTTTTGGATTATGCTTACTCACAACAGCGTAAACATTCTTCATATACCAATCCTTGGTATAATCCAGAATGTCAAATGGCTCTACCCCTTTTTCGTGGGCTACGTGAGGTGCAGGATACATAAACGAACATACTGGGTAATCCTCGATGGGTTTATCCGGTGCGATAATGTTTTCCACGAACTTGGCAGAACTAGAATTCAAGGTTACACCATTGCGATTCAATCGGTCACCATACATATTGAGCAATTCTGCACGGATATTCTTGGTCAATTCTAGACGAGTACCTTTATAGACAACATCTCGAAACTCGTGAATATCGTTCAAGTTATAAACGATATCGGCGTAAACATCTTCGGAGTGACCTGTTTTATTGGATTCACTCTCAATGATACTACCACCCAGAATACCGACGAGCGTCTTCAACCCGACGGTGACACGCCCTTGGTCAATCATGGACTCGTTCAAATAAGCGCCATCGACTTGATTGGCGTATTGCTCATAAGGTAGCGTATCGACACGACGGACTGTACCATTAATGATACCGTCTGAAATGGTGCGTAATTTGGCAGGTGTGGTTTGTGTTCTACCATTGACAACGGTACTTTCAAAGAAGCTCATCATTTGAATATCATAATGAAGACCGTTATATGAATAGTAGAAATCCAATTTCGGCAGGACTTTTTCCTCCTCAACCCCTAAGAAGTTTGCGAGGAGAGAATCTTTACCCATGCTAGGAATTCGACGCTTAAAATGTTCGATAATTCGTGATGAATCAACCGCTAAATTATAAAGTTTAAAATTCTTAAATTTAGAATCGAGACAGGCTTGTCGAACTTTATCAGCGTCTTCCTTACACGTGACCAAATAATGCATCTCAAGGGTATTGTTATCATCAATCAAACCCACACAAAATAGATTGTCAAACGATTCAATATCCCAGAAATAATCCAATTTTGGTCGATTAGTCATGGGCGCGTCCATAATTTCTATCTAGTTTCCATGCAATACCACCTAAAACACCTGCCAACGGTTTTGAAATGTATTGTGCACTGTCGGCGCGACGATATAGCCACAATAGCATTTGGTCTAGGGTTTTGAAGGTCATGGCACGTTTGCCAAATACCACACGATAACCATCGAAGGTCTTGATGGATTTAGCGGTCGAACCTTTCTTAGGTTTGAAATCAATTCGCATGCCGAATTCAGGTGTGCGAACTTCTAAACGGTAACCACCCTGGATAGAGTTGCGGATTTGTGACATTTCGAATTTTTTATTTCGTGGAGCTTTTACCCACAATTCATAGCACGCGAGACCGTCTTCTACAATCTCAGGAATTGGTGTTTTTGTTTTATTCATTTGTGAAGTTTTCCTTTCTAGGCTAGAAGAGAAGGCTGCTGGTCATCAGGTAAATCAGTCGCCGTCAAAACTCGTGATTTAGCAAATTCTAATTGTTCACTCAATGACATGGTTCTCAGGCGTTCCGCTTCACTTTTGACGCGTTTTTCCGATTCTAGTACCAAATTTGTTGTTTCAAGAATTGTCTCATGCATGGCGAGAATATCGGCCACCTTACCACGGTCAATGACATTACTTTTGTCAAATGGTTGTGTTGTTGGATAAGGTTGTGCAATCCCATGTTCAGTAGCATAGTCATTCAAATCATTGAATAGCGAAATAACACCATTGTGAGCGCGTGTGCGGTTTCTATCAAGTGTGTCGAAAATCGCTTGTTTTTCCGCCGGGGTTCCATCCATTTGACGAATTTCTTTCACTTTTTCATCAAAGGCGTTTCTATGCGTAGCATATTCCCCTATATAGGTAAACTTATTAGACCAATTTGCAAATTCTTCAGGGTTATTCTGATTCATCTGTGTGATTGATTCTACACAACGACGGAAGGCTCTGATATCGAACCCACCTAATTCATTTTGATATCTCTGATATGCGTCCTGCAGATTATCGGTATCAAGACTTGGAATGACAATCGATTCATACAAATCATCTTGTACTCGGGCGGAGTATTTCATCTCGGCACTCAATTTATCAACTAAATTCATGAAGGTCTCCTTTCACGGCGTTTCGTTGGACAGCTCGAGCAACCATGGCAAAGTCACGAACAAGTCGAGGGTAGTGCAAATCGTCAAATAAGAAATATCCTAATTGTTCGTTGGTTTGAACGGCAATATCCATAAGCTCGTAGCGAGATAGTGGTTCTAATTTGTAAGCTGCGTCTACAACAGGTGCTAAAATATTTTTAGTATCCTCTGTTACGGCGCGAATTAAATAATCATTTCTCATAGTTTGAGCAAAATTTCCTTTCTGTTATTTTTCATGTTCATTATATCATATTTCTTCGATTTTGTCTTTAGAAATATGTGAATAAAGAACCTTTTGGACTGTATACGCGCACAAATCTAACAATTTTATCAACAATCTGTGGATAAGTGTTTAAAATCTGTGAATAAGTCCTATTTTCGACGGATTTGGACAAAATTGGATTGTAATTTGGATTTTATGTTAGCGGTTACAAATGGTGGTATTACAATATTTTTTAACTAAACTCTATTTTGAACTAAAAAAGTACAGAAAATTTTTAAAGAGTTTTAGAAAAAATTTTTTTGTAATTTTTAATCATTTAATATTCAAACAATTATAAACCGCGCGATACCGCCATTTGAGAACGCTTTCGAGAAATCCAATTTTGAATCCAATTCTATCCAACTCCAGAATATTCAGACAATAATGCCCAATTCTATATTCATAAAATATGTATAAAATAACATATTAGCTGGGGATGATATTTGGAAGTGGTGCCTCTTCATCGGTGTCTTCATTATAGATAACACAATCTGTGAAATGGTGACCGGCACATCCGTATTTGTCTGAGAGATAGTCATATATTTTATCATCGATATCGATAAACCCTAAGTTTTTGGACTTCTCAAAATAATACATGTCGCCGTGATACGCGTCTTTGATATATGGCACCCAATCCCAAGTGAATTCGTCAGTATTAGAGGCGTCAGGCTCATAATCCTTTATATAGACTTCGATGGCGCCGTCTTCATTTTTGAAACTCGAGCCGGCGTTGAATGGTAGGTCAAAAACCTTTGTCACACCGTCCTTCTCACATACTAAGGTGATAAAATCCAATTCGATAGCCCCTAAATTTAGGTTCGCCTTATCGAGGTCGGTCAACTCCTTATCAAATTTATGAGTCATGGAAATCGCAAATGTCATGGTTAATTCCTTTCATGGTCATTAGTATGGTATTACAATAATACCATTTCCACAATGTGGGCATTTATCACCATTATCGTAATAAATAAGCCCTTTTAGGTTTCTTGGTTCTGCATCGATGAGTGGTTTATTTGTATGCTCGCAACAATCCCTCATCTCATCGTCAAAATAGATATGGCAATTCATCAGTGTTTTAATTCCTTTCAACTTAAAGAATAAACCCCTAAATGAGTTTAGGGGTCAATCCTGTTTCTGTAATTAATGTCGAGGGCTCTAATTCATTACCTGGTTTTGTTGTCCTACTACGAGTTGTGTAATAGAGTAGCATATCCTTAGCACGTGTTGTTGCTACATACATGAGTCGACGCTCATCTTGCAATTCATCAGGGTTGCCGGTCATTGGGAACACACCCTTTTCAACACCTACAACAAATACAATCTTCCACTCGAGTCCCTTGGCCCCGTGAATAGTAGAAATGGTTACACCTTCAGGATGTTCCTCTTTAATGGCTGATGCCATTTCAAAGGTGAAGTTGCTTGCAATATCAAAGAGGGTCCACTCTTTGTCACCTTGCTCCTCTGCGAACTGCTCTGCGTAATCGTTGACAACTTGGTGAAGCATGTCGATATGACGAAGTGTGGTCTCATTATTCTTGAGACTATTAACCCAGTTTAGATAACCAGTTTTATCAAGAAGATATTCTACCGCCTCTTGTAGTGACAAGTCCTTATTATGGTCTAGTAATTCTCGATAAATTGTACTATATTCACTAACCTTGTGCTTGAGGGCGGGTGATAGTTCATTAATATTGTCTGATAAAATGAACTCGACAATCGATTGGTCATGTGCTTTGGCAGCCGACTCCAACTTTTCGAGTGCAACAGGTCCGATACCACGTTTTGGTCGGTCAAGTGTCGCCATAAAGGCGTAGATGTCCTTAGGATTGGTGAAAATCTTCAGGAAGTTCATCATATCAACCATGACCTCAGACTTCATGAAATCGGCAAATTTGGTCGTATCATTCAACGGTATGTTGGCTAATTGCAACCTTTGATTGAGAATTGGTAACGCCATGCGCGAACGCACTAAAATAGCCATATCTTCATACGGTACCTCATTTTGATGAAGTGTATTTATAACGTTTACGATGTGGTCGGCTTCGGACGCGTCATCCATTGTCTCAAACCATGTTAACCCTGTCAGAGCGGCTGATTTACGGTTGGCAACCATTGGTTTACGACTAGCCTTACCTTCTGTATTGAGGGCAATAATGCGATTTCCCACATCTAGTATTTCTTGTAGACTGCGGTAGTTTCGAGACAAGTTATAAACACGATATTGGGTAGTATAAGCGTCCATGATTGACGGTCTACCACCACGGAACGAATAGATTGATTGGTCAACGTCACCAATAAGTGTCAATTTTTCGCCAGCAACCTGTCTAACCCAGGCGTCCTGAATATAGTTGGAATCTTGAAACTCATCGACAATGGTATGGATAATTGATTGCGAAAATGAATCAAGCAATCCTTTGGTACCCATTAGATATCCAATGAATAAAATCAGGTCATAGGTGATAACATTAGTTTCACGAGAATGTAAAATAGAATCCTTAAATATGTCATACAATGCGCCCACGACAGCACGTTGTTGTGAATAATCAAGACTTCCGAATTTGTAATCGCCGGCTGACAATCGTCTGAATAAATCCTTATCAAATTGACCGGTCAATAGTTGTTCGGGTTTGGCATTGTTAATCATCAAACTTAATGTTTGCGCAATTCTATTATATTCCTTCTTACCTAATTTTTTGTCGTCATTGTAATCATCTGAAGATAATGTCCAATATCGAAAAAGGTCATCAAATTCAGTTTTGGTTTCGACTAGGCGTCGATACATAGTTAGTGTTGATGATTCATCAACAATTGAAAAGTTTGGGTTGAGTCCGACTTCAACAGCCTTATCACGAATGAATTTACTCATAATAGAGTGATAAGTACCCGTGATAACACGTCGCATTGCGTCTTCAGGTAATGCCTCTTTGAGCTTATTGCGCAAATCTTCTGCAGCGTTTCGCGTAAAAGAAATGAGCATAACCTTACCTGACGGGTAAGATTCGAGAATGTGTTTAGCCCTTGCTACGAGGGTGGTTGATTTTCCCGAACCGGCAGCGGACGCCCCGATGACGATTTCGTCAATCGGAGCATTAATGAGGGCCAACTGCTCTTCATTATACTGCATTGCACTCTCCTTTCTATTGATTTGATGATTGATTTTAATAAACGGTGGTGCAGAAACAATCTTCTGACGGGTCATACCATTCATTTGGGATTTCGTCTGATAGGCGTTTCGCGTTGGTGATGGGAACGTTTACGGTATTCCATTCATATACGGTCTGTTTAATATGTTTGATATCATCATTTGACATCCCGGCATATTCGCTCAACTCATCCTCGTATTCATAATAGTTTACGAGTTCGGTTATGTTAAATGTCGTTTTTGATATATCGGGTTGGCCATATTCATCGAAGCGCCAAAAGATTTCTAGCACATATTCAGCGGCGCCGATTAGATTTTGAATATCGACATATGAAAAGGCGATAATCCCTTCCCCACCATTCGCATTCGACGTATCATAGTGACTACCTGTGAGATTCTCAATATAGTCAATTGATTCTTCCAAATCTGATGTCATCCCGGAAACAGCGTTCAAACATGCCATATTGAATCGGTCAGTTGGTTGCAATTTGGAAATATCAGGCTGATAAAATTCCTTTTCGACACTATCCGATAATTTGGCAACTTCATCTAATGCCACACGCGTATATGCGCCCCAGCGATAGTAGATGGCGCTGGAATATTTCCAATCTGCGCCATCTGGTATGTTGTTGATGATTACAAGTCGTTGAGCCATGAGGGTCACCTATTCAAAAGCCTTTGCCAATTCCACCATAGCGTCTTTGAGAGCGCTACGAACAGCGTTTCGAACGATACCATGGATTGTCGCATTGATTTCATCAACCGTGTCCTTGTCAATTAAGTCTTCGGATGGCTCAGCGACGGTTTTTGTTTTGGTACGAGCACGTTTCGCTTTCGGTTTGACCTCTTCCTTAACTTCAGGTTTGGCTTCTTCCTTAACTTCAGGTTTGACCTCTTCCTTAACTTCAGGTTTGACCTCTTCCTTAACTTCAGGTT